>ERZ772968.24-NODE-24-length-61665-cov-8.809511_pt1 | contig 61665 bp, 45 predicted proteins | sample MGYA00580674_ERZ772968 | MGnify/ENA primary metagenome ERZ772968 (study PRJEB29015, sample SAMEA2737940) | human oral metagenome | biome: human oral; feature: human-associated habitat; material: dental | place: China | collected 2138 ...
CCCCCTCGCGATGAGATAGCCCCTCGCGGAGCCGACAAGACGCGCCCGTGCCGACAACGGGTGCCCATGCTCGCGTCCGGGGAGCGCTGCGCCCCCGCAAGGGCAGGGTCCCGGACCGGCTTCCCTGGGGTGCGCACACAAGGGGGCTGATTTACGAAACACGCGCCGCACACAAGGGCTTGATTCCGCCCTTGTGTGCGGTGCGGTGTTGTCTAATCCCCGCCCTTGTGTGCGGCACCAAGAAGGGACGAGGAGTGGGCCCGAGGGGGAGCCGGTGGGCCGGAACGGCGGATCCGCGCCCGCGCCCGCACTCGTGCCCGGGGGAACACGTGCGCCCGCCGATCGGAAGGTCCCCTGCTGTTCCCCGCGACGGCCTGGTTGGGGGACCCTACACTGGTCGCCCGTGGGCACCGAGCCCATGATCGCCTGACAAGAGGAGACACCGTGGCAACCAATCCCGAGGCGGCCCCCGCGGGCGCCCAGACCTTCAAACTGGTCGATGCCAGCACGCAGCCCGCCGCCGACTGCGGCTGCGGCGGACACGGCTCCACTGACGCGGATTCGGCCTCGTCGAGCTGCGGCTGTGGCGGGCACGAGGCCCCCGAGGCGGCCCCGGCCTCGTCGAGCTGCGGGTGCGGCGGGCACGGCGGCGGTCACCGCAACCGCCATGGGCACGAGCACCGAGGGGGCGCGGGAGTGGTCCACCAGAGCAGCGACGACGAGCTGGTCATCCACTCCATCCCCCGCGTGGTGCGGCATGCCGTGCTCTTCGCGGCGGTGGACAGCCTGCCCGTGGGCGAGAACATCCGGATCCGCGCGCCCCACCAGCCCGAGCCGCTCTTCGCCCACCTGCGGGACTCCTCGTCCCACTACCGCGTGGAGACGCTCGAGGCCGGCCCCAGCTGGCGCTACCGCGTCACCCGCCTGGCCTGATCGGCGCCCCCCGGACGCGCCGCGGCGCGCGGGGCGGTCCGGGGCGCTACCGTTGTCACATGAGCATCTTCGTTGATGAGCCCGTTGAGGGTGAGAACGACTTCGACCGGGTCGAGACCGACGTCGTGGTGGACGCGACGGTCGAGAAGGCCTGGGCGCTCGTGTCCGAACCCGGGTGGTGGGTCAACGACGGCCCCCTCGGCGACCACGACGTCACCCGGGGCGATGACGGCGTCTACCGCGTCAACGACCCCGAGGCGGGGCAGTGGCTGATCGAGAAGGCCGACGAGGACCCGATGGACGTCGTCGCCTACCGCTGGTACCCCCTGGCCGACGACGAGCTGCCCGACGGCCGCACGACGCGCGTCGAGATCTCGTTGTCCGAGGAGCGCGGCGGCGTCGCCATCCACGTCGAGGAGTCCGGTCTGTCGTCGGTCAGCGACGACGAGGACGTGGTCCGCCAGGCGTGGGAGGACGAGGCCGGCATGTGGGACCAGGTCCTCACCGCCGCCAAGGAGTACCTGGAGTCCTGAGCGCCTGGTGGCGTGGATCATATGTAGACAGTTGCAGTTATAACTGTAACTGTCTACATTTGTGTGTGTAAGCCCAGTGGGGCGGGTGGTCGACCGGGCAACCGGCGATTGTGATTGAGGAGTGCACCATGGCTGCCGCAGTGATGGCCAGGGGGACGGAGACGCTCATCGTCTCCCAGAAGGAGCAGGCCGCTGCTGAGAAAGTCGTCAATGAGGTTGATGGCGGGCGGGGCGCCGCCCGTGTCCGCCTGAAAGTGGTCGTCGGCGACCGGGAGACCGATCTTTCCGACGAGCTGACGCGGCTCGTCCTTGAGGCTCTGCGCTGCGCGGGCAATGGGAGGACCTTGACGCTGGGCTCCATGCCGAAGGAGCTCACCACGACCGCAGCGGCGAAACTCCTAGGAGTGTCGCGCCCCACGCTGATGAAATGGGTCGGCGAAGGACGGCTCGCGTCCCACAAGGTCGGCAGGCACACGAGGTTCGAGTCCGAGGACGTGCTGCGGCTCAAGGAGCAGCGCAGGCGCGCCCAGATCGACTCCGTGAGAAGGATGATGGAACTGGAGGACGCGATGGAGGACTTCAGCTAGTCTTGTTCTATGTCCGCTCATCCTTATCACACGGTTCTGGTCGATGCGAATGTGTGGTACTCACGGACCCTGAGGGACTGGGTTTGCATGCTCGCCACCGAGGCGGAAGGCGATCTGTACACCGTCCTGTGGACCGACGACATCCTCACCGAGTGCACCTACCACCTGCGCAAAGCCAACCCGCGGTGGGAAGGCGGGAAAATTAGTCGTATTCGCGAGTCGATAGAAGAGGTCTTTCCCGATGGGCGAGTGCGTGACTTCGTTGTGGAGGGTGGTGCTCTTGATGAAGGGGATCAGCATGTTCACGCAGCCGCCGTCGCCGGGCGCGCCGACTTCGTTCTGACGATGAACGTGAAGGACTTCCCCGGAGGGGATGAATGCCCGTACGAGGTTTACACCCCGGGGGAGTTCTTCACGCTGGTCTGGGACTCCGCCCCTGGACTTGTCGAACGTGTCTCTCGGAAAATGGACCGCTACTGGAGTGGGAAAGGGCATCCTTACTCAGTTGCTGAGCGTCTGCGGAGCGCGGAGAAGAGCGCCGCGATGAAGGAGTTCGCCCGGAGGGTCACCAGGGCCCTCTGTGATCGCTGACCGGCGCTCGGGCCCGCACCCGGCCTCTTCCGATCAGTCGCGCTCCTCGACCTGTTCCGGGGCGGGCTGGCGGGCTTCGCGCGACTACCCGTTTCGCGGGCAAAGGCCCTCGACGAGTGGGCCGCGTCCGCCTGCCGGGGCGCCCGGGGACCGCGTCGGCGCAGGTCGGGGCCCGTCCCCGCGCCCGCACTCGCGGGGACGATGGTTAGCCACTATGCTCGCCATTGTGCCACGGGAGCTCACGACGAGCTGAGAAGGGGATGGACCCCGACCGTTGAACCTGAACCGGACCATACCGGCGTAGGAAGGCTTCTTCCCTCGTGGCCGCTGTGCTTGACGAGAGGAGACACCTGAGCATGGCCGAACCACGCACCCCCGCAGCCCCGAGACTGGGATGGCGGGTCATCGATTTCGTCACCGCCGCCGTACTCGCCGTCGCGTGCGGCCTCATCTTCCTGGTGTGGAACCAGGTCGGCGGCGCCGGGTACGAGCTCTTCGGGAACCTGGCCCCCGGCCTCGGCGGCCTGGCCACCGGCATCTGGATGCTGGGCGGGCCCCTGGGCGGCTTCATCATCCGCAAGCCCGGCGCCGCCCTCTTCGTCGAGCTCCTCGCCGCCTCGGTGTCCGCTGCCCTCGGATCCCAGTGGGGCATCACCACCCTGTACTCCGGCCTCGTCCAGGGCCTGGGCGCGGAGCTCTTCTTCCTGCTCTTCGCCTACCGGCGCTACACCATCGCCACCGCCGCCCTGGCCGGGGCCGGCGCCTTCTGCGGCGCCTGGGCCTACGAGTTCGTGACGGGCAACTACGAGAAAGCCCTCTCCGTCAACCTGGTCTACCTGGGCACGGGCGTCGTCTCCGGTGCCCTTCTGGGAGGCGTCCTCGCGTGGGCCCTCACCCGGGCACTGGCCGCCACCGGCGCCCTCGACCGTTTCGCCGCCGGCAGGCAGGCCCGCCAGCGTGTCTGACCCCCGCGCGAACGGCGACGCGCCCGTCCGCGCCCCCCGGGCCGGGGGCGGGGCCGCCGTCGAGGCGCGCGGCTGGGGCTGGCGCCACGCCGGCCGCCTCGCCTGGGCCCTCGACGGCGTCGACCTGCGGATCGAGCCCGGCGAGCGCGTCCTCGTCCTCGGGCCGTCCGGGTCCGGCAAGTCCACCCTCATGGCCGGGCTGGCCGGGCTCCTGGGCGGCGAGGACGAGGGCGAGGCGAAGGGGGGCCTCGTCGTCGACGGGGCCGCCCCCGCGGACCTGCGGGGCCGCATCGGGCTCGTGATGCAGGACCCCGAGGCCCAGGTGGTCCTGGCCCGCGTCGGCGACGACGTGGCCTTCGGCATGGAGAACCTGGGCGTCCCCCGCGAGGAGATATGGTCGCGCGTCAGCGCCGCCACCGGCGCGGTCGGCCTCGACGCCGCCCCCGACCACCCCACCACCGCCCTGTCGGGCGGCCAGAAGCAGCGGCTCGCCCTCGCCTCGGTCCTCGCCATGGGGCCCCGCCTCCTGCTGCTCGACGAGCCCACCGCCAACCTGGACCCGGTGGGCGTCGCCGGAGTGCGCGGCGCGGTCGAGAGGGTCCTCGACGAGTCGGGGGCCACCCTGGTGGTCATCGAGCACCGCGTCGACATCTGGGCGGACCTGGTCGACCGCGTCGTGGTGGTCCTGGACGGCGCGATCGCCGCCGACGGCCCCATCGACGAGGTGCTGGCCTCCCAGGCCCGTACTCTGCGGGAAAGGGGGATCTGGCTGCCCGGCGACGACGTGGCCGCCGAGGCGGGCGCGCTGCCCCCGCTGCCCGCCGCGGACGGCGGATCCGCCGCGCCCGTCCTTCCCGCCTCGGACGGCGGATCCGCCGCCCCCGTTCTCAGTGCGCGCGGCCTCGCCATCGGCTACGAGCCAGGGGCGCCGGTCCGCGAGGGCATCGACCTGGACATCGCGCGCGGCGCCTCCACGTGCGTCGTCGGCCCCAACGGCGTCGGCAAGTCGACCCTCGCCCTCACCCTGGCGGGGCTGCTGCCCGCCCTGGGCGGGACCATCGGCGTCACCCCGTCCCACGGGGCGCCGGACCGCAAGGGCGACGACCCGCACAAGTGGTCGAGCCGCGACATGCTGGGCCGCATCTCCATGGTCTTCCAAGAGCCCGAGTACCAGTTCGTCGCCCGGACCGTGCGCGGGGAACTGGAGGTGGGGCCACGGGCCGCGGGCGCCTCGGGCCCCGGACTGGACGCCCTGGTGGACGAGCACCTCGACGCCCTCGGCCTGTCGTCCCTGGCCGGGGCGAACCCCATGACCCTGTCCGGTGGCGAGAAGCGCCGCCTCTCAGTGGCCACCGCGCTCATCAGCGCCCCGGACCTGCTGATCCTGGACGAGCCCACGTTCGGGCAGGACCGCGGGACGTGGCTGGGCCTCGTGCGCCTGCTGCGCGGGGCGCGCGAGCGGGGGACGACCCTGGTGTCCATCACCCACGATCCGGCCTTCGTCGCGGCCATGGGCGACGCCGTCATCGACCTGTCCGACCTCGGCCGCCCGCCCGCCCAGAACCCGGAGGGCAGCGCCCAGGAGGCGGGCCCCGCCAGGGGCGGCGGCGCCGACGAGGGGGAGCGCGGTCCTGCGGGCGCAGGCGCGGGCGGCGCTGGGGGAGCGGACGGAGCCGAGGACGCCGACGGAGCCGGGGACGCGGACGGCGCCGGGGGAGCCGGCAGCAGCGGCGCCCAGGCGGCCGCCACCGCAGCGGGGGGCGCGGTCCGCGCCGACCACCCCCGGGCGCAGGCGCCCAGGACCCCGGGCCGGGAGGACGGGAGGCGGCGCCGCGGACTCGACCGCTTCAACCCCGTCACCCGGATCCTCGCGCTCATCGTCATGACGACGCCCCTGCTCATCAGCGTCGACCCCGTCAGCGCCTCGGTGGCGCTCGGCCTCGAACTGCTCGTCCTGCCCGCCGCGCGGATGAGGGCGCGCAGCCTCGCGCTGCGCTGCTCGCCCCTGGCGGTCGCCGCGCCCCTGTCGGCCCTGTCGATGCTGCTCTACGCCTCCCCCGGGGGCGCCACCTACTGGAGCATGGGGCCCGCGGCCATCACCGACAGGTCCATCTGGCTGGCCATCGGCATCGCGCTGCGCGTGTGCGCGGTCGCCCTGCCCGCCATCGTGCTGCTGTCGAACATCGACCCCACGGACATGGGCGACGGGCTGGCACAGATCCTCCACCTGCCCGCCCGGCCCATCCTGGCCGCGCTGGCGGGCGCCCGCATGACCGGCCTCATGGCGGCCGACTGGAAGGCGCTCGAACGGGCCAGGCGCATACGGGGCATCGGCGACGGCTCCCGCGTCCGCTCCTTCCTCAGGGGGAGTTTCTCCCTGCTGGTCTTCGCCCTGCGGCGCAGCGCGAAACTCTCCCTCACCATGGAGGCCCGCGGATTCGGCGCCCCTGGCCCGCGCACGTGGGCGCGCCCGTCCCGGATGGGCGCCGCGGACGCCGCCCTCATGGCGGTCGCCGTCCTGATCCCCGCCGCCGCCATCGCCGTCGCGGTCCTCACCTCCAACCTGTCGCTGGTGGGCCGGTGACGGCGCCCCTGGCCACCGTCCCCGCCGTCGCCAGGGCGCTCAACGCCCTGGTGCGCACCCGCCACGCGCGGCGCCCCGGCGCCCCTCTCGTGCTGATCGACGGACTCTCCGGCGCCGGCAAGAGCACGCTCGCCGCCGCCCTGGCGCCACCGGGCGGGCCGTGGAGGGTCCTCGGCCTCGACTCCTACTACCCCGGGTGGGACGGCCTCGAGGAGGGCTCCCGCGAAACCGCCCGCATCGCCCGCGACCTCGCCGCCGGGCGGGACACCCACTACACGCCGTGGGACTGGGAAGCGGGGCGCCCCCTCGCCCCGGTGCCCCTGCCCGCGGGGATCCCCACCGTCATCGAGGGCTGCGGCGCGCTGACGCCCGCCTCGCGCGCCAGCGCCGACCTGGCGGTGTGGGTGGAAGCGGGCGGAGGCGCCGGCCAGCGCCGGGCCAGGGCGCTCGCACGCGACGGCGACGTGTACGCGCCCCACTGGCACAGGTGGGCGGCGCAGGACGGGGCGCGGGACGTCGCGCGCCTCGCCGACCTGGTCGTACGAACTTGAGGGGGCCGCCGGTAGTCTGGGCGCATGGTCCCGTTGCCGCCGCCCGAGCTGCCGACGTGGCTGATCGCCACGATCATCGGAGTCGATACCGTCATCCGCCTGGTCGCCCTCGGCGTGGTCCCCAGGCACAGGCGCGCCTCCGCCTCGGCCGCCTGGCTGCTGATCATCTTCCCGGTGCCCTTCCTGGGCGTCCCCCTCTACCTGGTCTTCGGGTCCTGGTGGGCAATGGGCAGGGCCCTCGACGACGACCCCAAGGCGTCCGGAATCGTCAAGGAGCTACTGGCCGCCGCGCCCGGTTGGACGCCGCACGCCCACGAGGCGACCGCCGCCATCATGCGGATGAACCGCGAGACCACGCGGTTCGGCGAGACCACCGGGAGCGTGGGCGGGCTCTACAACGCTCCCGCCGAGGCCTTCGCCGCCATGGCCGACGCCGTGGACCGCGCCGCCCACCACGTCCACGTCCTGTACTACCAGACCAGCTGGGACGACGACACCGCGGTCCTCTACGAGGCCCTCCAGCGCGCCGCGGCCCGGGGCGTCGTCGTGCGCCTGCTGGTGGACCACCACGGACTGCGCTCCATCCCCGGGTGGCGGGAGTTCCGCGACCGCCTGGACGGATCCGGCCTCCAATGGCACGTCATGCTGCCCTTCAACCCCTTCAAGGGCCCCGTGCGGCGGCCCGACCTGCGCAACCACCGCAAACTGCTGGTCGTCGACTCCCGCACCGCCTTCGTCGGCTCGCACAACCTGGTCGCCGCCGACTACGACACCCCCGCCTACGCCGAGGCCGGCATTGAGTTCCACGACACGACCGTCAGCGTCCACGGCAGTATCGCCCGCCAGGTGGAGACGGTCTTCGCCACCGACTGGTTCTACGCGTGCGGCGAGGTTCTGGGCCCCGCCGACCTGGGCCCCGAAGACCCGGGCGGCGACGACCTGGGCGGCGGCGAGGACGCCGAGCACACGGGCGGGGCCCACGCCTCGCCGATGCAGATCGTCCCCTCGGGGCCCGCGTACCGCTCCGAGCCCGGCCTGCGGATGTTCGTCGACCTCATACACTGCGCGACCCGCTCCGTGTCGGTCGTCAGCCCTTACTTCATCCCCGACGAGGCCCTCCTGTCGGCGCTGACGAACGCCGCCCTCAAGGGCGTCGACGTCGAGTTGTTCGTGTCCGAGGAGTCCGACCAGTTCCTGGTCGGCCACGCCCAGCGCTCCTACTACGAGCCCCTGCTCAAATCCGGCGTGCGCATCCACCTGTACCAGGCGCCCACCGTCCTGCACTCCAAGTACGTCATGATCGACCGCCGGACCGTCACCATCGGGTCGTCGAACATGGACTTCCGGTCCTTCGGCCTCAACTACGAGGTGATGCTGCTGGCCGAGGACCCCGGGCTGGCGGAGATGATCGCCGCCAACGACCAGCGCTACCGCGAGCGGTCCCGGGAGCTCACCCTGGCCGAGTGGATCGGGAAGCCGTGGTACGCGCACTACGTGGACAACGTGTGCCGCCTCGGGTCGGCGCTGCTGTGAGCGCCCCGGAGAACAGGGGCGGCGCGGGCGGGAACCCCTTCGAGGCGGCGCGTCCCAGCTACGCGCGCGTGCGGCCCGCCTACCCGGCCGCTGCCGTCGCCGCCATCGTGCGGGCGGCCGGCCTGGACGTGCGGGGGAGCCGGGGAGGGGGTGCGGGCCCCACTGCCGGGGGAGGCGCGGTGTGCCCCGCTGCCCGGGGGAGCACGGGGGCGCCCGCGCCCGCCGCAGCACCCGCGCCCACCGCGCCCGATGACCGCCCCGCCCGCGGCCTCGCCGCCGACATAGGGGCGGGCACGGGCAAGATGAGCGCCCTGCTGGCCGGGGAGGGCCTGGACGTGCGGGCCGTGGAGCCCTCCGCCGCGATGCGCGCCCAGGCGCGCCCCCACCCGCTCATCACGCAGGTCGCCGCCACCGCCGAGGACACGGGCCTGGGGACCGCCAGCTGCGACCTGGTCGTCTACGCCCAGTCGTGGCACTGGGTGGATCCCGCGGCGGCGGGGGCCGAGGCGGTGCGCATCCTCAAGCCGGGGGCGCCCCTGGTCATCGTCTTCAACCAAATGGACGTCACCGCCCAGTGGGTCCACCGCCTCTGCCGCATCATGCGCTCCGGGGACGTCCACCGCGCCGACCGCCCTCCCCGTCCGGCCGGTTTCGCCCCGCCCGTCCTCGAGCGGTTCTGGTGGGAGGACCGGATGGCGCCCGAGCAGATCCTCGAACTGGGGACCACCCGCTCGTCCTACCTGCGCGCGGACGCGGCCCGCAGGCGCGCGATGCAGGACAACCTGCGCTGGTACCTGTACGAGCACCTGGGTCACCGGGCGGGCCAGGAGATCGCGATCCCCTACTCGACGCTCGTGTGGACCACCCGCGCCCCCGCTGCCCGGGTCCATAGCGGAAGCGCCCCCGCCCCCCAGGCCCCGTAGCGGCAACGGCAGCGGAAGCGGCCCCGGGTCCCAGCGCCTGTCGGCGCCCGCTCCGGAGTGAGCACGGTCACGCGATCTGCCTTTCCGGCCGCACGACTGGCAGAATCGACCACTATGGGATTGTCGTTTCTGGGGCTGATCGGCGCGCTCGCCATGTACGCGGTGTCGGTCTCCCCCTCCCTCATGGCCAGGTCCTGGTGGTGGCACGCCGTGGCCTCGGGCGTCCTGGTCTCCATCGGCTACATCCTGGGGCTCATCGTGCAGAGCACGGGCGCCCGCCTCATCAAGGCGGCGGACCTGAGGATCAGCGCCGACGAATCCGTCGAGTGGGCGTCGCGGGCGGGCGTCGCGGTGCTGTTCCTGGCCTGGTGGTTGTACGCCGTCGTCCAGTCGTACCGCCGCGCCCGCCGTGCGGCCGCGCTGGTGGGGATGCGCGCCGAAACGCCGTGGGGCTACCTGCTGGGGGCCGTCGGCGCCGTCGTCATCGCCCACCTCTTCGTCGGATTGATCACGGGCGTCAACCTGGTCGGTCGGGCGCTCATCAACGCGCTGGCCGACCACATGCCGCGCTGGGCGGCGGCACTGGCCGGCGTCGCCATCCTGGGCGCGATCATCTACTTCCTCACCTCCAACGTGATCCTGCGCGGCGGCATCGGGTTCTTCCGGCGGCACGCCGAGCGGATGAACACGCGCACCGCGAAGGGCATTTTCCAGCCGAGCGTCCCCGAGCGCTCCGCCTCGCCCGACTCGCCCTCCACGTGGGAATCGGTGGGCGGCCAGGGGAGGGTCTTCCTCGGACGGGGCCCCAGCCGCGCCGACGTCGAAGCGGTCACCGGGCGCGCGGCGAAGGAGCCGATCCGCGTGTACGCGGGAATGCCCTCCGCAGGGGCGGGCATCGACGAGGCGGCCGCACTGGTCGTGGCCGAACTGGAGCGCACCGGCGCCTTCCGGCGGGCAGCGGTCCTGGTGGCCGCGTCCACGGGCTCGGGATGGGTGGACGAGTGGCAGGTCCAGCCCTTCGAGTACCTGACCGGCGGCGATTGCGCGACCGCCTCCCTGCAGTACTCCTACGTGCCCTCCGCCCTCAACTGGCTGACGGGGCTCGAGCCCGCACAGGAGGCGTCCCGCGCCCTTTTCCGCGCCGTTCGCGAGGCGATCGACGCCATCGACGGGGCCGAGCGCCCCGCCCTCTTCGTGTGCGGGGAGTCCCTGGGCGCCTTCGCCTCGCAGTCCGTGTTCGACTCCCCCGCCGACGCCCTGGCCCGCGTCGATGGGGCACTGTGGGTGGGCACGCCCGCCTTCACCCCGATGCACCGGGTGCTCACGGCCTCGCGCCACCGGGGGAGCCCCGAGGTGGCCCCCGTCGTCGATAACGGCCGCAACGTGCGCTTCGTCAACGCCCCCGAGGACCTGCGCCAGGACCTGTACGGGCGGGAACTGGGCCGCTGGTCCTTCCCGCGGATCGTCTACGCCCAGCACGCCTCGGACCCCGTCGTGTGGTGGAACCCCCGGCTGCTGTGGCGCCAGCCCGACTGGCTGCGCGAGCGCGCCGGGCGGGACGTGTCCAAGAACGTCGAGTTCACGCGGGGAGTGACCTACCTGCAGATCATGGCGGATCTGCCCGTCGCCGGCACCGCCCCCGCGGGCCACGGGCACACCTACAACGAGGAACTGGTGCCCCTGTGGCGCGCCCTGCTGGGCTTCGACTTGGAGGAGGGCGAGTCCGTCCCCGTCCCCCGCCTGGCCGGGCTCGACGGCAGCTGGGCGACCGCCGGGGCGCTGGACCGCATCGGCGCGGCCGTGCGCGCCAACCTGGCGCTGTCCGAACGGCAGTGAGGGCGTGCGTCATCGTCGCTAGTAGCTGAAACTGGGGGCGCCACCGCGGAATCGAACTCCGTCGCACTCCCTGGCGGCTCTGCCGCGCCCAATGCGGGGAACGGTGCCGTCCCCGGGACTATCCACAGGGCAGCGCGGGCTACTTGAGGTAGTCGTCCAGTGCGGCCAGTACTGTCGGCATGGCGTGCTCGGCTTTCTCGTTGAGGATCAGGTGGTGGTTGGCGGACACTTCGACCAACCGCTTCTCGGGCGCCGCCAGCCGCTCGTAGACCAAGCGGCTGTATTCGAGGGTGAACAAGGGATCGCCCGTCGACACGAACGCCACTACCGGACAGGTGATACTGCCATCGACGAGGGCCGACATGTCAGTCGTGAACAGGCTGGACAGAAAACTCGCCGGGTAGGATTCGAGTCGCATGGGATCCTCGAAGAACGCGTCGCGCCACTGCCGCTCTGAGAAGACTTTGTCCACGTCGAGGTAGAAGCCCACAGGCACCTGCAGTCCGGGCAGCACCCGGCCGACCGCGGCGATGATACGGCGGATCGCCGGGTACACCACGCCGAGCGCGTTGGGGAAGCGGGTGACCGACAGGGACTCGCGCAAGGGCGTGAACAGGACGTTGTGCGGAAAGGCGGCACGGATGCGGTGCTCGGCGCCGGCGGTCAACAGGGTGAGGACGCCGCCCTGGCTCGACCCCATCAGTCCGACGGCGCCGGGGAAACGGGCGCAGGCGTAGCCCACCGCGTCCCGGACGTTCCCGATCATGTCGTCAAGGGTGAACCGGCGGATGACCCGGGGGCTGCGCCCGTGGGACAGCGGGTGGACGCCGATCACGTGGTAGCCGTGCCGGCTGAGAGCGTCCAGGAAGGGGCTGTAGAACAGGGGGTGGGTCATGGTGCCCGGGACGAACACGACCGTCGGCGACGTGTCCCGCTCCGCCTCCCAGACGGACAACGTGATGGGGGCCCGGCCCGATTCGATCGAGACCTCCGAGTAACTGGGCAGGTCGATCGAGTGCTCATCCAGAAGCGTTGCGATGCTCATGGCGGATACGCTCCTCCCCGCTTTCCGAGTACTCCGATACCGTACCCGCGTTCTTCCGGGGCGCCCACTCGTGGATCATCCCGTCGGTGACGGACGCGCCGTCAGGCGCAGCGCCCGGCCCCGGGGCCGCCCGGAGGCGGTACGGACCCCGGGGCCGGGTGGGCTCAGTCGGAGGAGCTCGCGAACTGGGCGGCGTACAGCCGCGCGTAGGCCCCGCCCTTGGCGAGGAGCTCCGCGTGGCCGCCCTGCTCCACGATGTCGCCGTCCTCCATGACCAGGATCGTGTCCGCGTCGCGGATCGTGGACAGGCGGTGGGCGATGATGAAGCTCGTGCGCCCCTGGCGCAGCGCGTTCATGGCGCGCTGGACCAGCAGCTCCGTGCGCGTGTCCACCGAGCTGGTAGCCTCGTCGAGGATCAGCACCGAGGGGTTCGCCACGAACGCCCGCGCGATGGTGAACAACTGGCGCTCGCCCGCGGAGATGTTCGCCGCGTCCTCCTCCAGAACCGTGTCGTAGCCGTGGGGGAGCGCACGGATGATGTGGTCGACGAAGCACGCCCTGGCGGCCTCCTCCACCTCGGCGTCCGAGGCGCCGGGGCGGCCGTAGCGGATGTTCTCGCGCACGGTGCCCGCGAAGAGCCACGGGTCCTGCAGGACCATGCCGGTGCGGCGCCGGACCTCGTGGCGGGTCATGGCGGCGATGTCGCGGCCGTCGATGGTGATCCGCCCGGAGTCGAGCTCGTAGAAGCGCATGAGCAGGTTGACCAGGGTGGTCTTGCCCGCGCCCGTCGGCCCCACGACCGCCACCGTGTTCCCGGGGTCGACGCGCAGCGTGAGGTCGCGGATCAGCTCGGTGCCGGGCGAGTAGGAGAAGCGCACGTGCCGCATCTCGATGGCGCCGGCGCCCTTCGGGGCGGTCCCCCCGTCCGACGGGGCGGGGGAGTCCTGTGCCGCGCCGGGCCCGTCCGTGTCCGACGGGGCGCGGGCCGGGGCGTCCGCCCCCGCGGCCGAGGGCGCGTCCTCCCCCTCCTCCTCGGCGTCCAGGAGTTCGAAGATGCGCTCCGCGCTGGCGGTGCCCGACTGGACGGCGGTGGCCATGGCGCCCAGTTGGCCCAGCGGCTGCGAGAACTGCTGCGAGTACTGGATGAACGCCTGCACGTCGCCGAGCAGCAGCGCCCCCGAGGCCACCATGGCGCCGCCGACGACGGCGATGGCGACGTACACGATGTTCCCGATGACCAGCATGATCGGCATCATGATCCCCGAGAGGAACTGGGCGCGCAGCGCCGTGCGGTAGAGCTGCTCGTTCTCCTCGGCGAACGCCCTGCGCACCGAGTCGGTGCGCCCGTAGACGCGCACCAGGGCGTGCCCGGAGAAGGACTCCTCGACGCGCGTGTTGAGGGTGCCGGTCCGCGCCCACTGGGCGGTGAACGCCTTCTGCGAGCGGGGGCCGATGAAGCCGAAGACGATGCCCGACAGCGGCACGGTGATGAGTGCGACCAGCGCCAGCTTCCACGAGATGGAGAACATCATGGCGAGCACCCCGACCACTGTGAGGATGGAGCTCAGCGCAGTGGAGAGGGTCTGCTGGAGCGTGTTGTTCACGTTGTCCACGTCGTTGGTGAGGCGCGAGAGCACGTCCCCGCGGCGCATCCGGTCGAAGTGGCTCAGGGGCAGGCGGTGGATCTTCTGCTCGACCCGGCGCCGCAGGCGGTAGAGAGCGCGGGCGGTGATCCGGTTGAGCATGTACCCCTGGAACCAGTTGAGGAAGGCGGAGCCCGCGTACAGGCCCAGGACGAGGAGGAGGATCCCCCCCAGGCGCTGGAAGTCGATCCCGGCGCCGGGGGTGATGTCCATGGCGGAGAGCATCGTGGCGAAGTCGTCCATCCCCTGGGCGCGCAGGGCCTCGATGGCCTGCTCCTTCGTGGTCCCGGCCGGCAGGGCCTGTGAGACGACGCCCTCGAAGACCACGTTCGTCGCCCGCCCGAGCACCTTCGGCGCGATGACCGCGAGGGCGACGGAGGCCGCCGTGGCGACCAGGATCGCCGCCATCCAGTTGCGGTGGGCGGTCAGCAGCCCGATCATGCGCTTGAACGAGGGCCAGAACGCCTTCGCCCTCCCCGGCGGAGGGCCGTTGCGCCGCCCGCCGGACGAGGCGAGGGCCTCGGCGGCCAGCTCCTCCTCCTCGGCGCCCGTCTGGGTGGTGGGGTTTTTGTCCTGGGTGCTCATGAGAGGGCCTCCGCTCCGAATTGGGAGGTGACGATTTCCTTGTAGACCTCCGAGGCCGCGAGCAGCTGCTCGTGGGTGCCGCTGGCGACCAGGCGCCCGGCGTCGAGGACCAGGATCTGGTCCGCGTCGACGATGGTGGACACCCGGGAGGCGATGACGATCTTCGTGGTCCCCGCGGTGGCGGGCCCCAGGGCCGCGCGCAGGCGCGCGTCGGTGGCGACGTCGAGGGCGGAGAAGGAGTCGTCGAAGATGAGGACAGAGGGCCTGCGCACGAGGGCGCGGGCGATGGCGAGCCTCTGGCGCTGGCCGCCCGAGACGTTCGTGCCGCCCTGGGCGATGGCCGCGTCGAGGCCGCCGTCCATCTCGGACACGAAGTCCTCGGCCTGGGCGACCCCGAGGGCCTCCCACAGCTCCTCGTCCGTGGCGTCCTCGCGGCCCAGGCGCAGGTTCGAGGCGACGGTGCCGGCGAAGAGGAAGGGGTGCTGGGGGACGAGGCCGATCTGCGCCCACAGCGCCTCGGGATCGGCTTCGCGCACGTCCGTGCCGCCGATGAGGACCTGCCCCTCGGACGCGTCGAGCAGGCGCGCCAGCAGGCGCACCACCGTGGACTTGCCGGAGGCGGTGGAGCCGACGATGGCGGTCGTGGTCCCTGGCGCCGCGGTGAAGCCCACGCCTTGGAGCACGCGCTCGTCGGCGTCGGGGTAGGTGAAGCCCACGTCCCGCATTTCGACTGAGCCGGGCGAGGGGAAGGCGGTCGTCGCCCCGGCGGGGGCGGTGATCGTGGGCGGGGTGGCCAGGACCTCGCTGATGCGCTCGGCGCAGACCGCGGCGCGCGGGATCATGATGGTCATGAATGAGGCCATGACGATGCCCATGAGGATCTGCATGAGGTAGGCCATGAAGGCGATGAGGGTGCCGATCTCGACGTCGCCGTCGCCGACGCGGTGCCCGCCGAACCAGATGACTCCGACGATGGTGACGTCGAGCATGAGCATCACCAGGGGGAAGAGGAGGACGAAGAGCTGGCCGACGCGTTCGCTGACGCGGGTGATGGAGCTGTTCGCCTCCTCGAAGCGGTCGGTCTCGGCGCGCTCGCGGACGAAGGCCCGGATGACGCGGATCCCGGCGAGCTGTTCGCGCATCACGCGGTTGATGCCGTCGAGCTTGTCCTGGTAGGAGCGGAACAGCGGGACCATGCGGCCGACGATGAGGGCGACCACGACCAGCAGGAGGGGGACCGAGGCCGCGATGAGCCAGGAGAGGGCGGGGGCCTTGCTGACGGCCATGATGATCCCGCCGATGGCCATGATCGGCGCGGTCACCGCTATCGTGCAGCTCGTCATGACGAGCATCTGGACCTGCTGGACGTCGTTCGTGTTGCGGGTGATCAGGGATCCGGCGCCGAAACGGGTGGTCTCCCGTTCGGAGAAGCCGCTGACGCGCTCGAAGACGGCGCCGCGCAGGTCGCGCCCCATGCCCATCGAGGCCCGGGCCGCCAGGTAGGTCGCCAGGACCGAGCAGACCCCCTGGAGGGCGCTCACCGCCAGCATGAAGGCGCCGGTGCGCCAGATGTAGGCGGTGTCGCCGGTGGCCACGCCCTTGTCGATGATGTCGGCGTTGAGGGTGGGCAGGTAGAGGGAGGCCATGACCTGGGCGAACTGGAGGACGACGACCCCCACGAGGAGCCAAGTGTATGGGCGCAGGCGCGCCCGCAATAGTCGAACGAGCATATTGCGATGGTAGTAGTCTCACGCTGTGGGAGGGGAGTGGTGTTTCGCGCCACATCTCTCTTGATGCGAAGGGCAGTTCGCCAATAGGGTGGCAGAAATAAGAGTGGCCTTGTTCCCCGAAAAAGGGTGCGCTTATCCAATATCCGTCAACCATGGGGCAGTCATGAAACGACACATTCCACGCGCGACTCTCACACTCACGCTCTCGGGCGCGCTCGTCGCCAGTGCGGTGGCGCTGGCGTCGCCGACGGCGGCGGCGCCACCGCCCGCTCCGCCGGCCTCCCACGCCGCCCGCCCGTCCACTCCGGCCCCCGCGGAGCCGTCGGGCGCTGCGGCTCAGTCCGGGACCGGCTCCGGCGACGACTCGCAGAGCGGCCGCGGCCTCGAGGCCGCGCTCAGTTCGATGTCCGAACTGGCCGGCGGCGGCGCCAAGGCGCCGGAGGGCGGCCTGCTCGCCGATGAGGACCGCACCGGCGGCACCACGCCGGTCACCGTCATCGTCCAACTCGACGAGGGCAATGTGGGGATCCCGTGGTACAGGCGGATCTTCGGCCTCTCCTCGTCCACGAAGCACGAGGTCGTCAAGGACCGCATCACCTCCGCCGTCTCGGGCGCCCTCCCCGGCGTGAGCACCTCCGGCGGCACGCCCATCACCGACGTCAAGGACTACTCCACCGTCATCGACGGATTCGCCATCGAGATCCCCCGTGGGGCGCTCGAGGCGGTCCGCGGCGTCGAGGGGGTCAAGGCGGCGTTCGTGGAGGAGCTCCACCAGCGCGACATCGAGACCCCCGCCCCCGACGCCGTGGGGCCCCCCGCCAACGCGTCCTCGCTGACGATGACCCACGCGGACTCCACCGCCTACAAGGGCGACGGCCAGGTGATCGCCGTCATCGACACGGGCCTCGAGGTGGGCCACCCCGCGTTCAGCGGCGACCTGGACGACTCCACCGTCAAACTCTCCGAGGGCGACGTCTCCTCCTTGAAGTCGAAGCTCGCCGTCGGCAAGGAGGGCGTCTACGTCTCCGAGAAGATCGCCTTCGCCTACGACTACGCGGACAACGACGCGGACGTGGTGCCCCACTCCAGCGCCGACCTCTCGCACGGCACCCACGTGTCGGGCATCGCCGCCGGCAACGGCGGCACGATCCGCGGCACTGCGCCGAACGCGCAGCTCATGGCCCTGAAGGTGGCGCGCGACTCCGACGGCGCCCTGCCCGACTCCGCGATCCTGGGCGCCCTCGACGACGTGGGCGTGCTGGAGCCCGACTCGGTCAACATGTCCTTCGGATCCGACGCGGGCATGAGCGACGAAGCCGCCTCCATCTACGCCGACGCCTACAAGGTCCTGCGCGAGAAGGGCATCACCCTCAACGTCGCGGCGGGCAACTCGTACTCCTCGGCCCACAACAACACCTCCGGGGCGAACCTCCCCTACGCCTCGGATCCCGACTCCTCCACAGTGGACGAGCCCTCCACGTTCCAGACGTCCCTGTCCGTGGCTTCGGTCGACAACGCCGAGGGCATGCCCTACTTCACCGCGGCGGGCCTGCGGATCGCCTATCAGGAGGGCGCCAACGCCTCGGGCGGGGACATGGCGTCCTTCGGCGACATCGAGTCCGGCACCTACCGCTACGTGGACGCGGGCGAGGGCAAGGCCGCTGATATCGCGGCCATGGTCCAGGCGAACCCCGACGGGATCGAGGGCGCCTTCGCCCTGGTCCGCAGGGGCGGGACCTCCGACGCGGGCAAGCCCATGACCTTCGAGGACAAAGTCAAGGCCCTGGCGCCCTACAAGCCGGCCGCAGTCGTGATCTACGACAACGTGGACTCCGACTCGTTGGTGCGCCCCGCCGTCCAGACCACGACCATTCCCGTCGCCTTCATCTCCAAGGCGAACGGCGAGGCGATGCTGGCCGCCGCCGACCACAACCTGGTCTTCGAGAAGGGCGCGCGCCTGGCCCCCTCCACCGACTACGTGATGTCCGACTTCTCGTCCTGGGGCGTCTCGCCCGATCTGGCCCTCAAGCCCGAGATCTCCGCGCCCGGCGGCAACATCTACTCGGCGCTGCCCGGTGACAAGTACGGCTACATGTCGGGCACGTCGATGGCGACCCCGCAGATGGCGGGCATCGCCGCGCAGGTGCGCCAGCGGGTCGCCTCGGACGAGCGCTTCTCGTCCTTCTCGGACTCCGAGAAGCACGACGTCGTCACCAATCTGCTGATGGGCACGGCGCACCCGCTCGTCGACGTCCACCAGGGCACGGGCGCCTACTACTCCCCGCGCAAGCAGGGCGCTGGGATCGCCGACGCCCTGGCGGCCACGACGGCCACCGTCTACCCCACGGTCGATGGGGCCCGCTCCCCGTCGCGCCCCAAGGCCGACCTGGGCGACGGCACCAGTGGCTGGACCTTCGGCATCACCCTGCGCAACGTGGGCTCCGAGGCGCGCTCCTACGCGCTGTCCAGCCAGGCCCTGTCCGAGCTGGTCAACGACAGCGGCCTGATCTCCGAGCACTCGAAGAACTTCCGCGGCGAGGGCATCACCGTGTCCTACTCGGGCGAGGGCGTCTCGGGCACCTCCGAGGGCGCCACCATCACCGTCCCCGCCGGGGGCACGGCGCGGGTGGGCGTGGCCATCGCCGTCGAGCAGTCCTTCGCCGACTACGTCGGCGCGAACCTGCCCAAGGGGACCTTCGTCGACGGATTCGTCGAGTTCGCCTCGCAGACCGATGGCGAGCCCGGCCTGACGGTCCCCTTCCTGGGCTTCTACGGGAACTGGGGCGACGCGAACGTGTTCGACACGAAGTGGTCCGACGAGGGCGCCCAGAAGGCCCACATCTACAAGTCGGCCCTCGCCTCGACGACGACCGGGATGCCGCTGGGGGTCAACCCGCTGCAGAAGGTCCGCCTCCTCGACGAGGTGAAGCCCGACCCGTCGCGCTACATCGTGTCGAACAGCGGGTGGTCGGTGTCGCCCAACTCGATCCAGCCCGTGACCGGCACACTGCGCTCCACCGCGAAGATGACGTACACGTACACCAACGAGGCCGGCGAGGCGGTGCGCTCCTACACCTTCGACGGCGCCCACAAGTCGCTGTACAACCCCCGGAGGATGCAGGTCCTCTACGCCGAGGCCCGGATGGGCTCGCCGGTCTTCGACGGGCGCGACGAGCAGGGCAACCTCGTGCCCGACGGCGCCTACAAGCTGACGATCTCGACGGACACCGACGGCCCGGACTCCTCCCACCAGGAGCTGTCCTACGACTTCACGATGGACACCGTGGCCCCTGAGATCTCCAACCTCGCCACCACGGGCGAGGGCGAGGAGAAGACCGTCTCCTTCGACGTGACCGACTCCTCGCCCCTGGCCGCGGTCGACTTCGCCGACCCGGACAGCGGCGGATGGTTCCACCGCATCCTGGTGTCCGACGACGGCACGGTCGAAGCGGATGGGACGCACCGCTACCACTTCGACGTGCGCGCCTCGGACCTGCAGAAGAGCTGGACCGAGCAGGGCGGCAAGGGCAAGCTCCCCGCCACCCCGCTGCTGCGCGCGTGGGACTTCGGGATCAACGCCTCGAAGAACCACCGCGTCATCGTCGAGTCCATTCCGATGACCTCGCTCACCCTGGACCAGTCGTCGCTGTCGCTGGTGCCCGGCCAGAACGCGAAACTGGTCGCGAGCCACGAGCCCGCCGAGGCCAATATGACCGACGTCACGTGGACTTCGAGCGATCAGGCGGTGGCCACGGTCAGCGACTCCGGCGTGGTGACCGGCGTCGGCCAGGGCGAGGCGGATATCGTCGTCGCATCGGCCGCGGATCCCGCGGTCAGCGCGACCGCCCATGTGAAGGTCGCCCCCGTCTCCGAGGAGACCGGGATCGCCCTCTCCGACTCCCCGATCATCATCCCCACCAGCGGGCAGGCGTCCGTCTCGGCGCTGCTGGCCCCCTCGCTGCGGGGATCCTCGGTGACGTGGGCCCTGGACGTGGAGGGCGCATCCATACAGCCCTCCGCCGACACCCTGGGCGCCACCATCACAGCGGGGGACCGCTCCGCGCGCGGCACCGTCACCGCCACGGTGGCGACCCCCGCCGGTGACAAGACGGCGACCGCCCCGGTCGAGGTGCACCAGAGCGACTACGACGACTTCGTCATCGACGCGGACGGCGTCCTCACGCAGTACCGCGGCTCGGGCAGCACCATCAACGTGCCGGACACGGTCACCGCGATCGCCGACGAGGCGCTGCGCGGCGTCAACGCCGAGCGCATCAACATCCCCGCCACCGTCCGCACGATCGGGAACCGGGTGTTCGCCGACGCGCGCAGGCTGACGACCGTGGTCTTCGAGGACACGGCGGACCACCCCTCCCAGCTCACCGAGCTCGGGATCGCCCTGGTCGATAACGACTACAGCCTCGACGAGGTCCTCCTGCCGTCGAAGGTCGTCAAGCTGGGGGACGGCGCGTTCTCGAACTCCACGATCAAGCGCCTGTCCCTGCCGGACTCGCTGACGGCGGTCCCCGCGGATCTGGCCGAACGCAGTTCCCAGCTCAACGAGGTGACCATCGGCGACGCGGTCACGGAGATCGGGGCGTCGGCCTTCTCGGAGAACACCTCGCTCGGCGAGCTGCGCATCCGCCAGGCCGACGGTTCCACCAAGGCAGGACTGCCCTCGGCCCTGACCACCATCGGGGCGAGCGCCTTCGTCGGCACCCGCTTCGCCTCGCTGGACCTGCCGGCCTCCGTGCGCACCATCGGCGACAGCGCCTTCATGACGGCGCGGCTCACCCACCTGGGCCTCAACGACGGCCTCGTCTCCGTGGGCAAGCAGGCCTTCTCGGGCACGCTGCTCACCGAGGTGGAGCTGCCCGACTCGGTGACCACGGTCGGATCGGGCGCCTTCAAGGCGATGCCCGAGCTGACGAAGGCCCACCTGGGCCCGAATGTGGCCGCGGACCAGCTGGTCGCCGGTTTCACGCTGTCGCCCAAGCTCTCGTCCATCACGGTGGACTCGGCGAACGCCTCCTACGAGAGCGTCGACGGCGTCCTGTACACGAAGGACCGCACGCACCTGGTCGCCTACCCCATGGCGAAGAACAGCGGCGGATCCTACACGGTGGTCGATGGGACCGTCCGCATCGATGACGAGGCGTTCCAGCAGGCCCCCCTGAGCCAGATCGCCTTCCCGGCGTCGCTGCGCTCGATCGGCGCCTCCGCTTTCGCGAACGCGCGACTCACCAGTGTGGCGCTGCCCGACCAGTTCGAGACGCTGGAGGCGCACGCCTTCCAGGCGACGGCGGACCTGGCCAGCGCCGACCTGGGCGGCACGGTGACGATCGGCGACTCCGCTTTCGACTCCGCCTCGCTCACGTCGGTGGACTTCAGGACCGACCTGAACCGGCTGGAGACGGTGGGCTCCATGGCATTCTCCGGCGCGCCCGTCCGGGTCCTCGTCTTCCCGGACTCGCTGAAGTCGGTGGGCGCCTTCGCCTTCGAGAACAACCCGCACTTGGAGGAGGTCCACATCGGGGCGGCTCTGACGGACCTGGACACGGGCTTCCTCACCGGTTCGGACGCGCTGCGGACGCTGACCGTCAGCGCGGACAACCCCGTGTACTCGGCGGAGAACAACGTCCTGTACGCGAAGCAGCAGGACGGGACGCACCTGGTGCTGTCCCTGCCCTCGAACACGTTCACCGAGTACTCGGTGCGGCCCGGGACCGTGCAGATCGACGCGCAGGCGTTCCGCAACAACAAGGCGCTCCAGCGGGTCGTCCTGCCCGAGGGCCTCAAGGTCGTCAAGGCCGGGTCCTTCAACAACGCGTCGTCGCTGACTGAGATCGTCCTGCCCGACTCCCTGGAGGCGTTCGATGGCCTGTACTCCACGGGGGTCGAGTTCATCGAGTTCGGCACGCGGATCCGCACCATCAGTGAGAACGCCTTCAAGGGCAACGTGCCGGACCGGATGATCGTGCGCGGCGGCGTGGGCGGCTCCTTCACCGGGTCGACGGACTCCACCGGCGCCCGCTCCACGGCCGCGTTCTTCGGCGAGGGCATGAAGCGGATCAATTACGGCTACGGGGGCTCCTTCCCGCAGACGCTCGTGGTCCCCTCCACCCTCGCGGAGCTCGCGCTGGGGACCTACGCGCTCAGCGCCGAACAGCTGGCGGCCTCCCACGTGTACGTGGCCGCCGACGAGGGGTCGGCCGCGTGGTCGGTGGCCAGGGCGGCCGTGGAGAAGGCCGGTTTGGATCCGGCGTCCCAGCTGCACCGGTACGTGGAGCCCACGCTCTCGCTGTCCTCGCCCGCGATCGACCGGGCGGGGGACGCCTCGAAGGTCCAGGTGAAGGCCGGCGAGTCCGTTGAGGTGACGGCCACGCTGACCGGCGGCGTCCCCGATGGGCGCGAAGCGCGTTTCGTCGAGGTCGCCCCCGACGGCACTGAGACCGTCGTCTCCGATTGGGCCGCCATGGGCGCCGCCCAGCCCTCCCCCGCGCCGGATGCGAACGCCGGGGCGGAGCCGGGCGCGCAGGCGCCCGCGGACGAGGCCGGGGCCCAGTCCGGCTCCGACCAGGCCCAGTCCGGGGCCGGCCAAGCGCAGTCCGGGGCCGACCAGGCCCAGTCCGGCTCCGACCAGGCCGCCCCTGCGGACCAGGCCGCTCCCACTCAGTCCGCTGCCTCCGACCAGGCGGCCGGGGCGGCTGACGGGTCCGACGCGGACGGGGACGCGCCCGCGTCGTCGGCTGCCTTCACGTGGGTTCCGTCGGTCGATGGGGCGTCGTTGCGCGTCGAGGCGCGTGATGCCACGTTCCGTGTGGTCACTGGTGTGGTGGGTTCTGCCCTTCCTCCTGCTCCGGAGCCCGGTGAGGGCCAGTGGGTGCAGGACGCCGGTGGCTGGTGGTACCGGTTCGCCGATGGGACGTATCCGCGTGGCCAGGCCCTGGTGATCGATGGTGAGACGTACCGTTTCGACCAGTCGGGGCACGCGCTCACTGGTTGGGTGCGCGATGGCGGGTACTGGTTCCACCACGGCGCTTCCGGTGCGATGTCCACCGGCTGGCTGGTCGATGGCGGCGCCTGGTACTACCTGGTCCCCGGTTGGGGCGCCATGGCGATCGGCTGGGTCGAAGACGGCGGATCCTGGTACTACATGGACCCCTCGGGCCGCATGTCCACCGGCTGGGTCTCCGACGGCGGGTACTGGTACTACCTCGGTGCCTCGGGCGCCATGGCGACCGGCTGGGTCTCCGACGGCGGGCACTGGTACTACCTCGATGCCTCCGGCCACATGGCCACCGGCTGGCAGCAGATCGATGGCAAGTGGTACGAGTTCGGCCCATCCGGTGCGCTGAAGGGGTGATCCCCTGGGCGAACCGCTCCGGGGCCGGCGCGCGGCGAGGAATCGTTGCGCGCCGGCCCCTTTTCCACGCGGTGGGCTCGTTCTCACAGTGATACCGCGTTCGCGCAGCGCTACCATGTTCTGCAAGCGCAACAACGCTTGCGAAGCACTGCTTTCCCTTTGAGAGCGCCACTCCGCTTGCAGTGGCGCGCACTCCGCCCTGCCGGCCCGAACGCAGAGCAGACGCACCGCTACGCGGGACACCGTTGTCGGCGGACCGGGGGCGGGAGCGGACCGGAGCGCCCTGCTCCTTGGAATCCGACGAGGAGGTGAACCGATCCACCGGACAACTAATTATACGACTGAATAATTTATCAGTAATGAGTATCCACTATTCATTATGCTGTTCGATAAACCGCTTGAAGTGGTAATGAATAACCAATATCGTTAGTGAAATCAGGGACTGCCGTCCGGGGCCGTCCCCCACCCACCATTCCCCACCCGCCTCGATCATTGGAACGGCCATGACTCCCCATATGCCACGCGCCGCGCTCACGATCGCGCTCACAGGAGCGCTGATCGGAGGCGCCGCCTTCGCAGCACCAGCACAAGCGCTTCCAAGCGGCCGTGCCCAGGCCGCGGCCCCGTCCGCCCCGGCCTCGTCCGCCCCGGCCTCGTCCACTCCGCCGGCGTCCGCGCTCAAACCCGCCGTCGGCGCCACCACTGACGAGAACGGCTTCGAAATCGACGCCAACGGCGTGCTCCTGCGCTACACCGGCTCGGCCAGCGACATCACGATCCCCGGCAAGGCCACGGCCATCGCCGACGAGGCGCTGCGCGGCACCACCGCCGAGCGCATCACCGTCCCCGCCACGGTCCGCACCATCGGCGACAGGGCGTTCGCCGACGCACAGCAGCTGAAGGCCTTGGTCTTCGAGGACACCGCCGACCACCCCTCCCAGCTCACCGCGATCGGCGCCGAAGCGGCAGCCAACACACCCGCCCTCACGGAGGTCGCTGTCCCGTCGAAGGCCGCCTCCCTCGGCGAGGGCGCCTTCGCGGACTCCGGCATCACACGCCTGTCCCTGCCCGACTCCCTCACATCGATCCCCGCCCGCTTGGTGAAGAACAGCTCACTGCTCACTGAAGCAGTCGTCGGCAACGCGGTCACCGAGATCGGCGAGGCCGCCTTCAGCGCCGCGCACTCGCTCAAAGGGCTGAGCGTCCGCCAGGCCGACGGCTCGACCGCCCCGGGGTTCCCCTCCTCCCTCGTGACCATCGGGCAGGAGGCGTTCAACGCCACCGGACTGGGCTCCGTCGACCTGCCCGCCTCCGTGCGCACCATCGGCGACGCCGCTTTCAACGCCATCGAGCGCCTTTCCCACGTCGGCCTCAACGAGGGCCTGGTCTCCATCGGCAGCAGCGCCTTCCGGACCACGGGGATCACCGAGATCGTCATCCCCGACTCCGTCACCACCGTTGGATCCAGCGCGTTCAGCGAATGCAGCGCCCTCACCAGCGCCCACATCGGGCGCGGCGTGGAAGCGGGGCAGCTGTCCGACGCCTTCACCAGCTCCCGCCAGCTCAGCGGCTTCACAGTCGCCCCGGACAACGCGTCCTACGAGGCAGTCGATGGCGTGCTCTACTCCAAGGACCACACGAGCCTGGTGGTCTATCCTGCCGGAAAGGGCAGCGGCACCACCTACACCGTGCTCGATGAGACGACACGCATCGAGTCGGGCGCCTTCAACAGCGCGCCCCTGAAGGGCGTCGTCCTGCCCAGTTCGTTGCGCAGCATCGGGGACTGGGCCTTCAGCGGCTCCTACCTGGAGTCCTTGGTCCTCCCCAAGGCCTTCGAGACCTTCGGGGAATGCGCGTTCTCGGGGATGCCCTCCCTGGCCCGGGTGGACCTGGGCGGCACGAAGACCATCGGCGAGCAGGCCTTCCTCGCCTCGCACGCCCTGCAAGAGGTCGACTTCAGGGCGGACCTGGGCCGCCTCACCACGATCAGCGCCTACGCCTTCGCCGAGACGGGGCTCGTCTCGGCCGTCCTGCCCGACTCCGTCACCTCCCTGGGCGACGGGGCCTTCACCCGCAGCACCGAGCTGAAGGAGGTCCACCTGGGCTCGGGCCTGACCGAGCTGGGCGCGCGCGTCTTCACGGGCACCACAGCGCTCGCCTCCCTGAGCGTCGACCCCTCCAATCCCGTGCTCTCGCTGGACGGCTCCGTCCTCTACCAGCAGGGCAACGACGGGAGCCACCTGGTCTACGCCGCCCTCGCCGCCCCCCTGCCCGCGTACTCGGTGCGCCCCGGGACGGCGCAGATCGACGAGGCCGCCTTCAAGGGCCACGCGACGCTGCGCGAAGTGGTCGTCCCCGAGGGCGTGAAGGCCATCGGGGCCCAGGCCTTCGCCGGGATCCACGAACTCACCGACGTGGCACTGCCTGACTCCCTGGAAGAGGTGTCCGACGCCTTCGCCGGGACCCAGGTCGAGACCATCGAGTTCGGCGCGCGGATCCGCACCATCGAGGAGGCAGCTTTCGACGGCGGCCTGCCCGTCCGCATGATCGTGCGCGGCGGGAAGGACGGCGCCTTCGCGTCCCCGGAGGAATGGGTCCCCAACCACACCGCGTCTGCCTTCTTCGGCGAGGGCATGAAGCGGATCGCCTACACGCACGGCAACTTCCCGCAGACCCTGGTGGTCCCCTCCACCCTCGAGGAGCTCGTCCTCACCACGGGCCTCCTCACCGCCGAGCAGCTCGCGGAAGCCCACGTGTACGTGGCCGCCGACAGGGACTCCGCCGCGTGGTCGGTGGCCAAGGCGGCCGTGGAGAAGGCCGGTCTGGATCCGGCGTCCCATCTGCACAGGTACGTGGATCCGGCCCTGTCGCTGTCCTCACCCGCGATCGACCGGGCGGGGGACGCCTCGAAGGTCCAGGTGAAGGCGGGCGAGACCATTGAGGTGATGGCCACAATGACCGGCGGCGTCGCCGTCGGCCGCGAGGCCCGCGCCATCGAGGTCGGCCCCGGCGGCGCTGAGACCGTCGTGTCCGACTGGAATTCGGCCTCCGACAGTGATCCGTCGCTCGACGACGCCGACGGGGGGGCGATCTCCTCGTGGGTGCGCTTCACGTGGGTTCCGTCGGTCGATGGGGCGTCGTTGCGCGTCGAGAGCAGGGACATCACGTTCCGTGTGGTCACTGGTGTGGTGGGTTCTGCCCTTCCTCCTGCTCCGGAGCCCGGTGAGGGCCAGTGGGTGCAGGACGCCGGTGGCTGGTGGTACCGGTTCGCCGATGGGACGTATCCGCGTGGCCAGGCCCTGGTGATCGATGGTGAGACGTACCGTTTCGACCAGTCGGGGCACGCGCTCACTGGTTGGGTGCGCGATGGCGGGTACTGGTTCCACCACGGCGCTTCCGGTGCGATGTCCACCGGCTGGCTGGTCGATGGCGGCGCCTGGTACTACCTGATCCCCGGTTGGGGCGCCATGGCGATCGGCTGGGTCGAAGACGGCGGCGAATGGTACTACCTGAACGCCGCGGGCCATATGACCACCGGCTGGCAGAAGATCGAGGGATCCTGGTTCTACCTGGGGGACTCCGGCAAGATGGCGACCGGTTGGCGCCACATCGACGGGTACTGGCACTTCTTCGAACCCACGGGGGAGTTGAGGCACTGACCCGCCGGGGAACCGGTGATGAAGGGGGGTCGGCGCGCCGCGAGTGGCGCGCCGACCCCCCTTTCCAGCGGGCGGAGGCTAAGGAGCGGACGGCATTTGGGCAGGCTCCGCATTGCGCATGCGGTCCTCCGTCCAGTAGGACTGGGCGCTCTGGTCGTAGGGCACGTGGGTCGCGGTGGACTCGGACGAGGGGCCGGACTGGGACACCGAGGGGCTGGGGTCCGTCGGACCGTGCCCGCGTCCCCCCGCTGCGCTCCAGGCGTACAGGGCGACGAGGGCGCCCACTACGGCCACCGCCGAGACCAGGGCCGCCACGCGGCCGTATCGATGCCGTTCCATCGGTCACTCCAGTGACTGGTAGAGCCTGACGACGTCCGAGTCGAAGGGCCTCGAGATGATGCGCGCGGGGCCCGAGGTGGTAATACGCGAGGTGACGCCGAAGACGCGTCCGACAGTGGCCGAGGAGGTGTTGGTCATCCACGGGCCGCCGCTGGATCCGCCGTTCATCCTGCAGTTCATCGCCATGTCGCCCCCGGTGCCGTAGGCGAAGGTGTCCCCGTCGCAGTGGTAGGGGCGGCTCCCGTCGAAGGGCGCGGCGGCGGGCCAGCCCCAGATGCGGACGCCCTTGTTCGTCGTGCCGCGGTTGTAGGACAGGCCGTTGCCGCCCACGCGGTCCACCAGGTACCTGCCGTTGAGCGGGTAGACGATGAAGAAACCGTAGTCGTACCTGGCGTCCGACCTGTCCGTCCACCCGTTGAAGGCGGTCCCGGTCTTCATGTGCCACAGGCCGTAGGGGGTCGTGCCGTTGGAGTAGGCGGGCGCGTAGGCGATGCGCGAGTGCCAGGTGCCCCCCGCTCCCGCGTGCAGGCAGTGGCCGGCGGTGGCGACCATCGACTTGCCCGGGGTGTTGATCGACGAGCCGGAGCACACGTAGTCGTTGCTGCCCACGGAGTAGAACACCTTGCCCGTGGTGATGGGCACGTACACCTGGTTGCCGAGCAGCATCGTGGGGCTCTCGCCCGACGCGGGCTCCACGGGCTCGGTGAGGTCGACGGGCGGGGAGTCGGGCGCCACCGGCGCCGACAGCAGGGAGGAGCCCGAGGGGGGCTGGAGGAGAGCGGGATCCGGGGCGGCTTCGGGGTCCGAGTCCACGGGGATGGCGTTGCGCATCCTCTCCGGGGTCCAGTAACCGGTCGCGTCCAGGTCGTTGTCGGTCGACCAGTCGGCGGATTCCGATCCGGGGGCGTCGTAGGTGACGACGTCGGTGGGGGCCGCGGGCGCGGCCTGGGCCATGCCGGCGGCCGCGAGGGAGGAGGCGGTGGCGAGGAGCGCCGCCGCGAACGCGCGGAGCGGTCGTGTTGAACGCGTCATGGGGTCTTCCTTTGCTTCGACGGTAGGAGGAACAGGCGCGTTTCCCACGATAGACGGGGCGCGCGGCCCCGTCCAGACCCCCGGGCGGCCGCGTCAGCAAGTGCGGCGGGAACCGGCGGCGGCCGGTCAGATGAGGTCCTTGCGCTCCATGTACTTCATCGCCACCCACCCGAAGGGGATGCGGCCGTAGAACGTCACGAGGCGGTAGATGATCGCAGTCGGCAATCCGATGGACACCGACACGCCCGCCACCTGCAGGCCGGCGGTGAGGGCGGTCTCGACGGGCCCGATTCCGCCGGGGGAGGGGATGATGGAGCCGAGGGCGTTCGACGTCAGGTAGGTGAGGGCCACGTTCGAGAACTCCAGGGAGCCCCCCATCGCCGTCAGCGCGGACCAGAACGCCCCCACGTAACCGATGTTCATCAACAGGTTGCCGCACACCACCAGCGCGAGGCGGCGCGGCTGGCCGACGATCCACAGCAGGCGCGGGTACACCTGCTGCCACGTGGGCTCGACCTTGGACCACACCCACGCCCGGGCGCGCGGGACCGCCAGGACCGCGCCCACCACGGCGACGACGACGCCGACGACGGCCAGGATCGTCCCATAGGGGATGGACACCGACAACGAGGCGCCCGACACCACCACGACCAGCAGGAGCAGCGTGACCGTGATGAGGACCTGGGAGAGCTGCATGAGGGTCACGGTGGTGACCGCCATGGCGGTCGGCACCCGTTTCTTGCGCAGGTAGCGCAGGTTGAGGGCCGCGGGGCCGACCCCCGCGGGCGCCACGATGGTGATGATCGAGGCGGCGACCTGGGCGATGAGGGTGTCGGAGAAGCGCAGCCGCTCCGGGCTCAGGGCCATCAGCGGCACACTCGCCCCCACCCAGATCAGGCACGCCAGGAGGGCGGAGGCCAGTATCCACCACGGGTTCGCCTGGGTGAGCGCGCTGATGATGTCCGAGAAGTTCAACGACCCCAGGACCACGAACACGGCGACGAAGAGGATGGCGAAGGTGAAGACCGTGCGCGGCTGGAAGCGCTGGATGTTCGCGGTGCCGGCCTCCTCGGCCTCCGAGTCCTCCACGAGCGCGCCGCGCAGCTCCCCCAGCAGGTCCGACCGGCGCAGCCGCTGGTTCACGGCCGTGGGCAGCACCGGCTTCTGGATGAGGGGGGCGCAGGCGGCCAGCGCCTCGTCCCCGACGCAGCGCCTGCCCGAGGCGAGCGCCCGCTCGGGCCCCGCCGCGAGAGCCTGCAGCACGAGCATCTGGGCCACGTCGATCGACCTGTTGAGGTCCGTTGTGGCCACCTCCCCGCGGTCCCAGTCGAGCAGCCACACGCGCCCGTCCGTGTCCACCACGACCGAGTTGGGGGCGAGGTTGCGGTGCGTGATGCCCCGGGTGTGGGCGGCCGCCAGCTGCGCCCACGCCTCGTCGAGGAGGGCGTCGGCCAGGGCGCCGCCCAGCTCCGTGAGCGGCGCGGTCGGCTCCAGCGCCTCCATGACGACGATGATCGAGTCCCCGGCGGCGGTGATGCCCACGTGCTCCTGGGTGCGCACCCCGGCCCGCGACGCCTGCAACGAGGTCAGTGCGGCGCGCTCGACGTTGGCCTTCGCGGAGGGGGACACCCACCGGGAGATGCCCCGCAGGCGGAAGTTGTTCCACAGCTCCACCAGCGTGCCGGTGAGTTCGCGGCCGGGCTCGACGACGACCAGCTCGAGGCCGCGGCCGCCTGCGTCCCACACCTGGTAGTGCCGGTTGTGGCTGGAGTCGGGGCGCAGGGTCACAGCGATGTCGATATTGCCCGGACAGGTCGCCTCCGAGCGCAAGGACCCGTCCTCGTCCTCGGACACGGACCACGTGCGCAGGGGCTCCGTCGTGGTGTCCAGGTCCGTGCGGACGATGTGGGTGGGGACGATGCCGATGTCCAACAGGGCGCGCACGATCTCGCGCCCCCGCGCCCTCTGCCCGCCGAATCCGAAGCCCCACCGGCCGGCGCAGCCGAATGCGCGGCCGATCAGCACGGAGACGAACGCGCCGGGCAGCGTCACCGACGAGCGCATCACCGACAGGAAGACGATCGCCCACAGCCCGGCCCACCCCCAGCGCACGGAGCGCATCGACTGCGCTTCGCCCGAGGCCGTGAAGAGCGCGGCGAGGACGACGAACAGGATGTTGACCCCGATGACGACGCCGCTGAGGGTGCCCTGGGTCGCGATCGCCCGGTCGACGCTGAGCGGCGCCGTCAGGGATTCGGGCAGCAGGCGCGCCAACGAGGAGAGGGCCATTCCCCCGATGGCCGCGCCGACGGAGGTCGCCAGCGCCTGGGTGATCGAGCGGAGCCGTCGCCGCAGCGCCAGGGAGGAGACCACCGCGATGGGCGTGGTGAGGACGATCATCCCCTCGATGAAGTTGACGGGCAGCAGCAGGATCCTCCTGATGACCTGGAACTGCATGACGTCCATCGTGACGCCGCGGGTTGTGGCGCTGGCCACGACTCCGAGTGCCCAGACTGCGACGATGCCGAGGGCGCACACCGCGACCTCGACCAGGTCCTCGCGCCTGCGGGTCGTGGTGACCGTGCGGTCGGCGACGTAGACCGGTCCCCGCAGGCGGGCGGCGCGCGGCGCGGAGGGAGCCCGGCCGGCGCCCTCCTCCCCGGCCGGGGAGCGCTCCTGCGGCGCCCCGTCGCCCGGCTCGGCGCTCACCGCCGCGGCCCCGGCCGCAGGGGCGGTGGGCGCGCACTCGTCGGAGGGGGAGGCGCCCCCGGCCGCGGAGCCGGTCCGCGGATGTGAATCCCTGCGCTTATCCATGCCGGTTATCCTAGCTTTACCGGTGGGAAAGGTAGGGTAATGGGGATACGATTCCCCCGACGGAAGGGCCCTTCGTGACCTGGTCAACTCTGGCAGCAGCCTCCGCGCCCTCTGCGCTGGACACATTCATCGGGTGGTTCAAGGACCCCGAATCACTGCTCGAAGCCATGGGCCCCTGGGTCCTATGGGGGACGCTGCTCATCGTCCTCATCGAGTCCGGGGTCCTCTTCCCCGTGCTCCCGGGCGAGTCCCTGCTGTTCACAGCGGGACTGCTGCACGACAAACTCGACTTGCACCTGCCGGCCCTCATCCTCGGGACGGTGGCCGCCGCCTTCGTGGGCGCCCAGATCGGCTACTTCCTGGGGGCCAAATGGGGCAGGCACTTCTTCAAACCGGACGCGAGGATCCTCAAGACCGCGCACCTGGAGAAGGCCGAGCACTACTTCACCGACTACGGGGGGCGCTCCCTGGTCATCGGGCGCTTCATCCCCTTCGTGCGCACCTTCATCCCCCTCGCCGCGGGAATCGCGCGCTACCCGTACACGAGGTTCGTCTTCTTCAACACCCTCGGCGCCCTCCTGTGGGGCGCGGGGTTCCTCCTCGTCGGAGCCCTCCTGGGCAACGTGCCCTTCATCCACGACAACCTCAGTGTGATCCTGGCCGTCATCGTCGGGGTCTCCGCGCTCCCCGTCGTCATCGAGGTCGTGGGCAAGCGCCGTAAGGGCACCGGCGGACAGCACATCGCCGCGGACGCCGGGGCGGAGTAAGGGCCGCATGATCGGACAGTGGTGGTTCCTGGCGCCCACGTTCCTCCTCATGCTCGTCGCCCTGGTGCTGCCGGGCGTGTTCTGGACGCGCGCGGGCACGCGGTCGGCGCTGGTGGCCGTGGGCGCGGCCCCCGCCTTCACCTTCGGGGTCGTCACCGCGCTCTCCGTCCTCTACTCGCGCGCCTCGATCAGGTGGGAGGCGGCGACAGTGCTGCCGGTCCTGGGGATGTGCGCGCTGCTGGGCGCGCTCACCTGGTTCGGGCTGCACGTGAGGCGCGCGAGCGGGGGCGCGTGGCGGCCCGGGATGCCCCTCGCCGAGGCGATCGGCACGCGCTCCCCCCTGGGCGCCGTCCAGAGGACTGTGCGCGGGGCGACATGGGGGGCGGTCGCCCTCGGCTCCGCGCTGGCCGCCCTGCCCATGCTGGCCGGCGCGGACCCCGCCGACCCCGTGCAGCAGTGGGACTCGACCTTCCACATGAACGGCGTCCACGCGATTCTCATGGGCGGCGACGCCAGCCCCTTCGGCGGCCTCCACGAGCTCTACGGCGGCCGCGAGGTGTACTACCCGACGGGATGGCACGCATTCGTGGCGCTCTTCGCCACGCCGCAGACCGTGGTCCCCGCCTCGAACGTCTCCTCCCTGGTCCTCATGGCGGTGTGGGTCACCGGAGCGGCGGCCCTGGTGTCCGTGCTCACCTCCTCGCGCACTGCGATCCTGGCCGCGCCCGTCGTGGCGGGCCTCATGCCCAATATGCCCGCCGACGCGCTCACCATGTACAACCAGTGGCCCAACGCCACGGGGACCGCGCTGCTGCCCGGCCTCATGGGACTGGCGGTCCTGGTCGGGCGCCGTTTCTCCGATGACTGGCGCTCCCGGCCGCCGGCCAGGGCGCTGGCGCGCAGGGCGGGGCAGACCGTGTTCCTGATGGTGGGCGCCCTGGGCCTGATCGGAGCCCACCCGAGTGCGGTCTTCTCGCTGCTGGCGCTCCTGGCCGCCCCCCTGCTGGCCGCCCTGGTGGGCCTGGCGCGGAGCTGCGACTGGCAGGACGCCCGCGGGCGCGCCAGGGGCATCGCGTGGTCGCTGGTGGCCGCGGCGGTGGTCGTGGTGCCGCTGGTGGTCCTGGCGTCGCCGAAGATCCGCGCCATGGGCAAGTACCCGAGGCAGGGCGTCAGCTGGGGCGAGGGCCTGGCCCACATGTTCGTCCCCTTCCCGCCCTTCGCCCAGACGATGGGGATGACCTGGTGGACCATCGTCCAATTCGTGCTCCTCGTCGCCGGGCTGGTCGTCATCGCCGGGCTGGCGCGGTTGGCTGTGCCCGGGCGCGAGGACACCGTCCCCGCCTCGCCCGGCGGCGGCCGCATGCCCGTGTGGCCCCTCGCCTCGTACCTGGTGGCCGGGTCCCTCACCGCCCTCGCGTACAGCCCCTCCTCGCAGTTGCGCACGTTCCTGCTGGCGCCCTGGTACATGGACTCGCGCCGCATCATGGGCCTGCAGTCCCTCATGCTGTCCGTCCTGATCGCCGTCGGCTTCGCGTGGATCGCAGAGCTGGCGCGCGGCGCCGTCGCCCGCTTCAGCGGCCAGGGCGCCGGTTCCGGGGCCGGCCAGGAGGGGGACGGGCGCGGTGCCGACCACGGCACCGCCGACGAGGACGAGGAAGCCGCCCTCCTCCCCGGGCTCCCCCAGTGGACGGTGGCAGCGGTGCTGGCGGTCGCCGCCCTGGTCGTCAGCGGTTTCGGCGCGTTCGACGCGCGGGCATGGGCGGTCGACTACGTCTACGACTCCGACCACCTCGGCAAACCGGGAATGGCGACCACCGGCGAGTTGGCGATGCTGCGCCGCATGCGCTCCACCACCCCCGAGGACGCCCTGGTCGTCGGCGACCCCATCGCCGGCGAGGCCTACGTGGAGCTGCTGGGCGGGCGCAAAGCGGTGTTCCCCCAGCTCTCCGCCGTCAACCAGGACGGCGACTCCCAGAACGTCCTCACCAAGCACTTCAACGAGATCCACACCAACCCGCAAGTGTGCGAGGTCGTGCGCAAACTCGGCATCACCCACTACTACCAGGAGCAGGACGGCCAGTACTACAACTTCGCGCGCTCCTCGCGCTTCCCCGGCCTGTACAACGTCGACACCTCCACCGGCTTCGAGTTGGTCGACCGGGGGGACACTGCCGTGCTCTACCGGATCACCGCCTGCGGGGACGTGGAGCCGGGCGGCGGGCCCGACGCCTTCAAGTAGTCGGCCCCCGGGTCGCCGTCCGGCTGGATGGCCGCCACGGCACCCTCTCGCGGGGTCGCCACAGCGCCTTCGGGCAGTCGGCCCCAGCGCCTTCTCGCGGGGCAGGTCCGGCGCCGTGTCGCAGGCCGGTCCGGCGCCTTCGGCCAGGCCGCGCCCTCCGGGCCCGGTGCCCACGGGTCAGACGCCCCCGCGCGCCCGCTCCGGCCGCTCGCTACCCTGAACCCCATGACGACCTTCATCCCGGGCCGGGCCCCCATGGGCGAGAACATGGCCATCGCGTTCCTGGGGCCCTTCGGGACCTTCACCGAGCAGGCCGTCCACCAGATCGCCCCCGCCGGAGCGGAGCTCATCCCCATGACCAGCGCCCCCCAGGCGCTCACGGCGGTGCGGCGGGGCGAGGCGGACCGCGCCGTCGTCCCCATCGAGAACTCCATCGAAGGGGGCGTCAACGCCACCCTCGACTCCCTCTCCCACGGGGAGCCCCTGGTGATCGTGGCCGAGATGGTGGTCTCCGTCGTCTTCCAGCTGGCCGTCCGGCCCGGCACGCGCGCCGAGGACATCAGACGCATCGGCACCCACCCCCACGCGTGGGCGCAGTGCCGCAACTGGCTGGAGGAGACCTTCCCCGGAGTGGTCCACGTGCCCGCCACGTCCACGGCCGCCGCCGCGCAGCTGCTCTCCGGCGGGGGCGCCTCCTTCGACGCGGCGCTGTGCAACGCGATCTCCGTGTCCACCTACGGCCTCGAGGCGCTCCACACCGATGTCGCCGACAACCCCGGAGCGGTCACGCGCTTCGTCCTCGTCTCGCGCCCCGGAGCAGTGCCCGCCCCCACTGGCGCCGACAAGACGACCATCCAAGTGGCACTGCCCGTCAACGAGTCGGGGGCGCTGCTCACCCTGCTCGAGCAGTTCGCGGTGCGGGGCGTCGACCTGTCGCGCATCGAGTCGCGCCCCAGCGGGGACGGACTGGGCAACTACACCTTCAGCATCGACATCGTGGGGCACATCCGCGAGGAGCGGGTCCAAGCGGCCCTGGTCGGCCTGCACAGGTACTCGCCGGAGGTGCGCTTCATGGGCTCCTACCCCCGGATCGACGCCGTGCGGCCCACGATCCTGCCGGGCACAGCCGACGACGACTTCCGCGCGGGCCGCGCCTGGGTGGCGGACCTGCTGCGCGGCGGGGACGGCACGGGCAAACGCGGGGGCGCCGCCCCGGACTGGCCGCTCGCGCCGCGGTAGGGGACCGGTGTCCCCCAGGGCATGCGGGCCCTAGCCGGGGAGCAGCTCCATCCACGTCCGCTCAGCCGGAACCGCCACGTCGAGGGCGTCGGGCTGGATCCTCACCCGCATCGCCCGCGCGGTCCCCAGCGCATCGCCGTCGACCTGGACCGCCTGCGCGGCCTGCGCGACCACCGACGCGCCCCGCGCCTGGCGGAACGCCACCGTTCCCGTCGACACCGGCAGGTTCAGCGGCCGCAGCCCCACCAGCTGCCCCAAGAACTTCCAAGTGACGTCCGCCCAGCCCAGCAGCCCCGCCTGGGCGTCGACTGCGATCACGTCGATCAGGCCGTCGCTGAGGTTCGCGTCCGGGGCCAGCAGCAGGAACTTCAGCTCCCCGCAGTTCGCGAACATCACCGAGCGCGCCTCCACGCGCGTCACCTCGTCGTCGCCCCGCGGAGTGCCGACCAGCCCGTCCCCCGCGTCGATGGGCGCGGGCTCCCACGCCTCGGGGCTGCGCAGCGTGAGGCGGGCGCTCAGGCGGGGTGCTCCGATGCTGCCCAGGCCCGCCAGGACGTAGGCGATCCACCCGAACTGCTTCTTGAGCGCGGCGTGCGTGCCCGCCATCGTCCGCCCGTCGAACCCCATGCCCGCCACGACGGCGCACGCGTACTCGTCCGGGGCGGGCAGGGGCGCCGCGCCGTCCGGACCGGGCCCGTCGGGCGCCGGGGCGGGCGCCCCGTCCCCGGGTCCAGGATCGGGCTCCGCCTCCGGAGGGCGGGCGGGGCGCTCCGGTTCGGTCGCGGGGCCGGGGGAGCCGGATAACGGCGCGGGCCCCGCCTCCAGGGGGCGGGCCGCGTGGGCCGCCAGCACGAGGCCGCCCTCAGCGGGCAGGGGGGACGCCTCCTCGACCCCGTCCAGGCGCACCCATGTGAGATCGACGTTGCGGTGGTACTCGCCCAGGGCGACCGCCATCGCGGCGGCAGGGTCGTCGGGGAGCCCGAGGTTCCCCGCCAGGACGTTGCCCGTCCCCACCGGAAGGATCCCCATGCGCACGCCCGACCCCGCCATTCCGGCGGCGACCGCGCGCACCGTGCCGTCGCCGCCCGCCGCGATCACGACGGCCGCCCCCCGTGAGACGGCCTCGACGGCCTGGCCCGCCCCGGGGTCCTCCCGCGTGGTCTCCAACCAGTGGGGCGGGCCGGCGCCCAGGTCCATCGCGGCGCGGTCCACGAGCGCGCGGAACGCCGCGGGGTCCTCGTGCTTCGACGGGTTCATGACGATCCAGGGGCGCAGCAGCCCCTCGGCGGGGTCGGCGGGGGGAGAGGGGACCGAGAGCGCTGATCGCCTCCTCGCCCGTCTCGTCAGGGCGACGGCCGCGCGCCCTGCACCGATGGCGCTGGCGCCCAGGACCGCCGCGACTAACCACTTGGGAATGCTCATGCGCCCAGAGTAGCCGTGGGGCGGGCTTCCGTGTGGAGATGGCCGCTGACGGCGCGTGGTCGTCGTCCACAAGATTACGCACCAAAGGTGGATAACTGTGGTAAGGAGTACACACAGTTTCAAGAGTTGATTATATTCCGCGGAATACCTCTGGTTACCAGCAGGTAAGCCATAGGGGCGGGGGCAGCAACGCCTCCTCCTGCCGGGCGCCCGACCGCCCCGGGGCCGGGTGGACGCGCAATCGGGATCGCCACCGGGTGGCCTAGGATGAGTGCATGATTGATGTGCGTGCACTGCGTGAGAACCCCGAACCCGCCAGAGACTCCCAGCGCGCCCGCGGAGCCGACCCCGGCCTCGTCGATGAGATCATCGAGGCCGACGCCGCCCGCCGAGGGGCCCTGCAGGAGTTCGAATCGCTGCGCGCCACCCAGAAGGAGGTCTCCAAGTCCGTCGGACGGGCCTCCAAGGAGGAGCGCCCCGCGATCCTCGCCAAGGCCAAAGAGCTCGCCGAACAGGTAAAGGCCGCCGAGGCCCGGGCGAACGCCGCCGGCGCCGAGGCCGACCGCCTCGCGCGCCAACTGCCCAACCTGGTGCTCGACGGCGTCCCCCGCGGCGGCGAGGACGACTACACCGTGCTGCGCCACGAGGGGCCCGCCCCCCGCGACTTCGCGGCCGAGGGCTTCGAGCCGAAGGACCACCTCGCCCTGGGCGAGGGGCTGGACGCGATCGACACGAAGCGCGGCGCGAAGGTGTCGGGCGCGCGCTTCTACTACCTCAAGGGCGTCGGCGCCCGCCTGGAGCTCGCGCTCATGTCGATGGCCCTCGACCAGGCCCACCGGGCCGGGTTCGTCCCGATGATGACCCCGACCCTGGTGTCCCCCCAGATCATGGGCGGCACGGGCTTCCTGGGCGAGCACTCCGACGAGATCTACTACCTGCCCGCCGACGACCTCTACCTGACGGGCACCTCCGAGGTCGCCCTGGCCGGCTACCACGCAGACGAGATCCTGGATCTGAGCGACGGCCCCAAGCGCTACCTCGGCTGGTCCACGTGCTACAGGCGCGAGGCGGGCGCCGCGGGCAAGGACACGCGCGGCATCATCCGCGTCCACCAGTTCAACAAGGCTGAGATGTTCAGCTACTGCCGCCCCGAGGACGCCGCCGAGGAGCACCAGCGCTTCCTCGCGTGGGAAGAGGAGATGCTGGCCAAGGTCGAGCTGCCCTACCGCGTCATCGACACGGCCGCCGGCGACCTGGGTACCTCCGCCGCCCGCAAGTTCGACTGCGAGGCGTGGCTGCCCACCCAGGAGCGCTACATGGAGGTCACCTCGACCTCGAACTGCACGACCTTCCAGGCCCGCCGCCTGGGCATTCGCGAGCGCCGCGAGGACGGCACGGCCCCCGTCGCCACCCTCAACGGCACGCTGGCCACCACGCGCTGGCTGGTCGCCCTCCTGGAGAACCACCAGCGCCCCGACGGCTCCATCCGCGTGCCCGAGGCGATGCGCCCCTACCTGGGCGGCGTCGAAGCGCTCGAGCCGGTGCGCTGACATGGCCGAGGCGTCCTTCCTGACGGTGCCCGGCTCCGGCGAGCCGACCCGGCCTTTCGCCGAGGTCGTCGACGGGGTCCGCCGCGCCCTGCCCCCCGCCTTCCCCCACGAGGCGGACAAGGTGATGGTGGCCCTCGACATCGACGGGACCGTCCTCACCCCCAGGGGGGCCTCCCACCACGTGCGCGCCGGGATCCGGGAGCTCGCCGCGGCGGGCGCCCAGGTCGTCATCGCGTCGGGCCGCGCCCCCGAGGACGAGATGTTCGACGTCCTCGACGAGCTCGGCTTCACCGACGGGTGGGTCGTGTGCAACAACGGCGCCACCGTCCTGAGGGTGAGCGGGGGAGGGGTGGAGGTGGTGCGGCAGGAGTTCCTCGACCCCGCGCCCCTGATCGACTCCGCCCTGGAGGCGATGCCGGAAGCGGTCTTCTACTCCGCGGTCCCCGGGGCCAAGCGCCTGCTGTCCGCGCCCTTCCCGCCCGGGGAGCTGGAGCAGGGGTCCGAGATCATCCCGCTCGAGCGCATGCGCTCCACCCCGACCCCCAAGATCGTCGTCCGGGCGCCCGGCATGGGGCGCGAGGAGTTCGACCGCGCCATCCACTCCCTGAGCGCCGCCGACCGCTACGAGGTCTTCGTCGGATGGACCTCGTGGGCGGACATCGGCCCCCTGGGCGCCACGAAGGCCAGTGCCCTGGAGTGGCTGCGCTCGCGGCTGGGGGTCCCCCGGGACGGCACCGTCGCGGTGGGCGACGGCACCAACGACATCGCGATGATCGAGTGGGCGTTCTTCGGCGCCGCGATGGGCGGCGCCACCGAGGAGGTGCGCGCCTGCGCCGACCACGTCACCGCCGCCGTCGAGAACGACGGGGCCGCCGCCGTCATGCGCGTGGTCCTGGAGCGCTGCGGGGCGGACGGGGCGCGCTGAGCCATTCGCCCATGACCGCGAAGGCGCGGTCCGGATCGCCGATCTGGCAGTGCTCCGCCATGCCCGGGTCCTGCGCCCGGTGGAACACCTCCACGTCCACGGACTCGGCGCCCGCCAGGACGCGGCGCACGTCGGCCAGGCGCTCGAAGGGGACGTACTGGTCCGCGTCCCCCGCCATCACCAGGCAGGGCTGGTGGATCCTGCCCGCCAGGGGCTCCATCGTGTACGCGCCCAGCGCCCGCAGCACGTCGCTGGGCCTGCTCAGCCCCGTCAGGGCGCGCGCCTGCTGCAGCTTCCACGCGATGTCGGCGCTCGCGCGCGGACCGATCGACATGGCGGCGTCGATCAACCACGCGGGACGGGCGCGCTCGACCACCGGGGCGACGAGGAGGCGCAGGGGCCGGGGAAGCGGCATCGTCAGCCCGTCCAGCAGCCGGTACATCATGTCGAAGGCGATGACGTGGCTGATGCGCGGGACGTGGGCGGCGGCGCGCATCACCAGGTAGCCGCCGAAGGACACTCCCAGGGCAGCGGCGCTCGTCAGGCCGAAGTGGTCCAGGACCGCGTTCGTCGGGAGCTCCCAGTGCGGCTCCAGGGGCATCCCCGCCAGTGCCGTGTGCCCCTGGCCGGGCCCGTCGAAGGTGATGATGTCGAAGGGACGGGAGGGGAAGCGCTCGGCGAACCCCATGATCTCCTCGGCGTAGCCGTCGAAGCCGTTCATCATGACGAGGGTGGCAGGCGCGTGGGGGAAGCGGGCGCGGTCCGCCGGGTCCGCCTCCCATCGCATCGCAGTGAGCTCGCCGTCGCCGTAGGGCACAGCGTGCCGGGTCAGCGCGAGGCCCCGGTGCGACTCGTCGAAGGCGGCCGACATGGCGCTGATGAAGCGGCGCTTGCGAGGGTCGTCCACGGGCAGGTAGAAGGCGGCCAGGGAGTGCAGGCGCCATGCGGCCGCCGTGTCCCCCTGGGACTCGAAGCGCGCGGCCAGGCGCCCGGCGAACTGCGTGATCTGGCCGGTGGAGCGGATGCGCGGGAGGACCCTTGCGGCTAGGCGCCCTACGCCCGCCCGGTCCAGGACTGGGCCGAGGGAGCGGTTGAGCTGGAGGTCGAACTGCCGGTTGCCGGTGTAGTGCGTGAACATGCTCCGAGGCTACGCGTTCGTGCGCAACGGGGAAACGCACAATAACGGATGGAGTGTCTGATACTGGACAGTGGATCCGGTATCCGTAGGATAGGTGTACGGATACAGCGGCGATGATCGGAGGGGCATGTACTTGCGAGCGGCCGGAACGCACGGGCGGGACGCCGAGAAGGACCTGGACCTGCGCATCCGCAAGACGCGGCGCGCGATCCGGTCCGGCCTCGTCACGGCGTGCCGGGCCAAGCCCTACGCCCACGTGAGCGTCACCGACATATGCGCTGCCTCCCTGGTGTCGCGCACCACCTTCTACGCCCATTACGCGGACAAGGACGCCCTCCTGGCCGAGGTGGTCTCCCTCCTCCTGGAGGACATCGCCCCGGCCATCGAGGGCATGTGGCTCGGCGGAGGGGACGGAGCGGCCCTGAGCCGTCGCCTTGCGGACTTCTACGCGCGCAACGGGCGCGCCCTGACCACGCTCCTGGCAGTTCGCGGGGATGGCGGCTCCGACCTGCGCGAGCGGCTCCGCCAGATGTTCCGGTCGGTGTTCCGCCAGTGGGCACAGGGCCGTATCGACGAACAGGCCGTGCCCCTGGCCTCGGATGTCTACGCGTCGGTGGCCCTGGTCCTCGTCGAGCGCGGGGCTGCCAGGCCGCTCACCGAGGCGGAACTGGCCCTCATCGACCGTCTGCGGGTGCTCTTCACCGGGGGCGCCGGAGGGGCCGCCGGGCCGCTGGGGCGACCGGCGCCCGCAGGGCTCCTCTGAGTTGCTTTCCGAGAATCTACCGGCGCCGCGCTCTTGGTGTTACCGTTAACAGCAGACTTTCCCGGGGACCCGCCCCGGCCTCGTCGACGACGACCACGGAGGACACAGTGACCACCGACGCGAGAGCACTCATCGAGGACGGCGACACCGCACTCGGAATCGAATTCGGCTCCACCCGCATCAAAGCCGTTCTGATCGGACCCGACCACCAGGTCCTCGCCTCGGGCTCGCACGGCTGGGAGAGCCACCTCGACGACGGCCTGTGGTCCTACTCCCTCGACGAGGTCCGCGCGGGGCTGCGCAGCGCCTACGCGTCGCTGGTCGACGACGTGCGCGACGAGTACGGGCTCACGCCGACCACCTACGGCTCCATCGGCGTCTCCGGGATGATGCACGGCTACCTGGCCTTCAACGCGGAAGGGCGCCAGCTCGCCCAGTTCCGCACCTGGCGCAACACCAACACCGCCGAGGCCGCGGCCGAGCTGTCCGAGCTCTTCGGCGTCAACATCCCCCTGCGCTGGTCCGTCGCCCACCTCCACCAGACGATCTGCTCGGGCGAGACCCACGTCATGCGCGTCGCCTCCATCAACACGCTGGCCGGATGGGTCCACGAGCAGCTCACCGGCCGCCACGTCCTGGGCGTCGGCGACGCCTCCGGCATGTTCCCCATCGACCCCGCCACCGGCTCCTACGACGCGCGGTGCCTGTCCGCCTACGCGAACCTGGTCGACCGCCTGGTGCCCTGGGACCTCGCCAAGCTCCTGCCCACCGTCCTGTCCGCCGGCGACGATGCGGGGGCCCTCACCGAGGAGGGGGCCCTCCTGATCGACCCGACCGGGGCCCTGCTGCCCGGAATCCCCATGTGCCCGCCCGAGGGCGACGCCGGGACGGGGATGGTCGCCACCAACGCCGTCGCCCCCAAGAGCGGCAACATCTCCTGCGGCACCTCCGTGTTCCTCATGGTCGTCCTGGAGAAGGCGCTGGACAACCTCCACCTGGAGATCGACATGGTGACCACCCCCGACGGCTCGCCGGTCGCGATGGTCCACTCCAACAACGGCTCCTCCGAGATCGACGCGTGGGTCTCCCTGTTCGTCGAGTTCGCGCGCCTGGCGGGCACGGAGGTCCCCGTCCCCACGGCCTACGACCTGCTCTACCGCAATGCGATGACCGGCGACGCGGACGGAGGGGGCCTGCTGGCCTACAACACCCTTTCCGGCGAGCCCCTGCTCGGCCTGGAGTCCGCGCGCCCCCTGTTCTCCCACACGCCGGACGCGGCCTTCACCCTGGCGAACGCCTTCCGCGTCCAACTCATGACGGTCTTCGCGCCGATGCGCGTCGGAGTGGACGTCCTGCGCGGCGAGGGCGTGGTCCTCGAAAGGCTCTTCGCCCACGGCGGGCTCTTCAAGACCCCGGGCGTCGCCCAGCAGCTCCTCGCCGACTCGCTGGGGATCCCCACGACGGTGGGGGAGACCGCGGGCGGGCAGTCGTCCGCGGAGCAGGTGGAGCCGCCGGTCACCCGGCGGTTGTGGCCCCGGCCGCCTCGATCGCCGCCTTGAGGACGTGCGCGTGCGAGCGCGCGGTGTCCTTCGCCGCGAACAACAGGGTGACCCGGCCCCGGCGGGCCCGTTCCGCCAGCGCCGCCACGCCCGGGTTCCCGTCGAGCTGCGCGGCGTACTCCTGGCGGAAGGCGCTGTCGGTGATCTCCCCGTGGTGCCACGCCCTGCGCAGGTCCGCAGACGGCGCCACGTCCTTCGCCCACTCGTCGTAGTCCAACTCGTCCTTGCGCACGCCCCTGGGCCACAGGCGGTCCACCAGCACCCGGTAGCCGTCGTCGGGGGAGGGCTCCTCATACACTCGCTTCAGCACAACACTCATGCCCCAACGTTACGCCCGCGGCGCGCGCCCGGTGCTCCGCGCGTGACCGGGTAGACGCGCGTCCGGGCTCGCCGGAGCGGGCGGCCCCGGCGAGCATGACCTGGCGTTCATGACAGGGTGCTACTCCTGCGGCCCGTTCTCCAGCAGGTCGATCAACCAGGGCATCGCGGAAGAGGGATTGGGGCCCCGCTCGTTGACTGCCAGCCCGTTCCACGCGCGGCGGGCCCGTTCAGCGGCTTCGGTGTGGCCCTCGATGGGGAACTTGTCCGTCAGGTGCTTCCCGTCCCCGTCATCGACGTGCTTCAGCGACTGCAACCGTTCGCCCGCCTTCCTGGGGTCGATGTGGGCGCGTTGGTCCTCGCTGTGCCAGAGCAGCCACAGTTCGAAGCACGGATTCGTGACGATGGCGGTGATGCCGCTGCTCCGGCACTCGGTGAGAACGGCGTCGAGTGCGGCGTGCTGATCGACATCGACGACGATGACGGCGCCGTCGTAGTCCCCTGAGCGGAGCGACTTCCTGCATTCCTTCAACACCCGCGAGGGCTCTCCGCCGCCGGCTTTGATGTCGAGGGCGACGTGGCGGCTGCGGATGCGCTGGCGCAGGCGCTCAAGATACTCCTGCTCGGTGACGCCCTCGGTCACCACCAGGTACCTTGGGAGGCGCTGGCGTTTCCGCTGCTTCCGGGGTCTGCTCCTCCGGCTTCCCACTGCTCCTCATTCCCCCTTCTGGTCGAGCAGGCTGTGGATGAGGGAGGGGACCGTGTAGGGCACCGCTCCGAAACGCCCCTCCAGGTACTGCTTGGGCACGTTGCTCTTCGGTTGCAGGGCGAACTCGCCCAGGTTGACCAGCTCCGAGGCGCCCTCCGCGTCCTTCTCCACCAGCCACACCTGTTCGCGTTTGTCCCGCTCGCCGCTGCCCGCGCCCATCAGGGACATGTCGTGGCTGGTGAAGACCAGTTGCGCGCCGGTGGCGTTGACATCGGGGTCCTCGAACCAGTCGACGATGATCCGGGAGAGATCGGGGTGCAGGGCGGCGCTGAGCTCATCGACGACCAGCACCCTGCCGTTCCTCAGGGCGTCGAGGACCGCAGTGCCCAGGGCGAGCCACGCCATCGTCCCAGTGGACTCGTCGCGCTCGCGCAGGTCCGCCCCCTCCCGGCCGTGGGTGAAGGCCAGGTTGCGGGCGATGAACTCGCGGGCCAGGCGCGCGTCCTGCGCTCCGGTTTGCTGACCCGGGGCACCTTCGGTGTCCGTCGATTCCTGGGCGTTCCCCTGCATCTGCTGAATGAACGCGCGGAACACTCTGCGAACCTCTTCAGGCGCCTCGTGCTCCTCGACGCGGATGCGGGTGATGCCGGTGTCAGCGATCCGGGCGAGGGCGACGAGCTCGTCGAATTCGAGTCTGCCCTTGACGAGCAGTTCGGTGATCTGTTCGACGCGTGCGCGCACCTCATGGTCCCCGACGCGGTACACGTCGAAGCCCTCCACGAGGTCCCGCCTGATCGGCGCGAGGACCTCGTGGTCCATTTCAGCGGCGCGCGAGAGCGCGAGTTCGCGCCGCGCGACGCGCGTCAGCCCACGCACTCGTGCGACCTTCCCGTCCTGGGTGCGCTTGAGGAGGATCGTCCACCGCTGCTCCCCGACGACTTTCAGGCTCTCGTCCCGGATCCCCTCGGCGTCAGTGGAGAATCGATAGATGTAGCGGCGGTCCCGTGAGACGAACTCCAGCTCGTACTCGCCCGGGTCGCCGAGGCGCGCGGGGTCGAGTGCGAAGGGGGCCCTCGGGAACCCGGGGGCTCCGAGCCACGTGCTCGCCGAACTCTCGATGGCTCTGAGCGCGTAACTGAGGGCGTCGAGCAGGTTCGACTTGCCCGACGCGTTCGCGCCGTACACGCCGTCGACGTGGTGGACGTGATCGGCCCAACGAGTCCCCTCGGGAGGCCTCAGCCTCTCCTTCAGGGGGGAGCGGGCGAGGTCGAAGACCGCCTCGTCGCGGAAGGACCGGTGGTTCCTGAAAGTGAATCTCAGCAGGATCATGACCCCTATCTTAATGCAAGAGGAATGATTGAGATATTTTTTATCGAGAAATCTTTGCTCGAATTGAATTTGGATACAGAGCAATCCACCTGCGCGCACTGGGCGCGGGCGGGTGGAGCGCAGGACGCACGGCCGCCCGGCGGCCCCCGCCTCGCGGGCTGCCCCCGCCTCGCGAGGCGGGCGGAACCGCTACGATTGCCCCCATGGGTAAAGCAAGCCGCCGCAAGAAGGTCACCGATCCCGCCAAACTCGCCGCCTACCGGCCGCCGATCCCCTTCGTGGCGCGTCCCTACGAGGGGCTGGCCAAGGAGGTCGAGCTGGTCGCGATGCGCGAGATCATCCCCTGCGCCACGCTCACCGCGCGCACCGACGCGGCCCACGGCGGCGTCGAGTTCGACTTCGTGACCCTGCTGCCCGACGGGCACCCCGCGATGATCCGCCCCGACGGGCGCATCCTGGTCGCCCTGCAGACCCGCTTCAACTCCGCGGACCTCTCCCACGACGCGGGCGCCGCCGTCCTGGCCGCCATCGCCGCGAAGGACAAAGGCGCTGAGGGCGTCGTCCCCGTGGACGTGCGCGAGCCCTCCGAACGCCTCCAGGACATCCTGGATCCCCAGGGCTTCACCTCCCTCTCCCTGGAGGACGACTTCTCCTACTGGTTCGACCCCTCCGAGGAGGTCGACGACGAGACCAGGCGCGCCCTGGAGCGCAACCGCGAGGAGATCATCCCCACCGAGGCCGTCCCCGGCGTGCCCGGCGCCTACTGGTGCGAGATGAACCGCAACTTCGTGCGCTACGTGACCGCCGTCGACGAGTCCGCGCTCTTCACGGCCCTCGCGCGCCTCGCCGTTGACGGCGGCGCGAACGTGGGCGAGGGCTCGCGTTTCGTCGGCGCCTTCCGCGCCTGCGGCATCCCGATCCCCGTCTTCGAACTCGGCGAGGGAGTGGGGGCGGCGGACGCGGCCCCAGGCGTCGCCGCCATGGCCGAGGCGCTCGCCCGCGCGCTGACGCTCACCGACGCCCTCACCGCCGATGAGCGCCGTGTCCGCCAGGGGCTCGTTTCCCGCCAGGTGACGATCCGCTGAAGCTCAGCTTAATCAGCCACACGTCGGGAGTACAGCGGGCCTTCAGCGCCCAACGCTCCTACAATATTGTCCGTGAACCATGCGCGAGGCGCTGCGGGCAGGAAGGCCCCCCAGAGGATCGCGGCCGTCATACCGGCGCACAACGTCGGCCATGACGTGGCCGCGACGGTGCGGGCGTGCCGCGCGATCCCAGGAGTCGATCTGCTCATCGTGGTGGACGACGGCTCCGCCGACGACACGGGCCGCGCCGCCCGGGCGGCCGGCGCCGTCGTCGTGCGCCACTCCGTGGAACGCGGCCGCGCCTCGGCCATCGAAACGGGCGTGAAGGTGGCCGCCATGCGCGACCGCGCAGACGGGCCCGCCCGCCACCTGCTCATCCTCTCCCCGGACCTGGGCGAGTCGGCCGTCGAGGCGACCGCCCTGGTCGAGGCGGTCAACTCTGGGCTGGCGGACTGCGCCTCCTCCGTGCCGCCCGGCGAGGGGAAGGCCCAGAACGCCCGCGCCCAGCGCATCGCGCGCTCCCTGATCCGCCGCAAGACCGGGTGGGACTCCCACAACCCGATGTCCTACCAGAGGTGCATCACGCGGGAGGCGCTCAAAGCGGCGATGCCCTTCCTGAACCGGTACGCCCTGGAGGTCGCGATGACCATCGACGTGCTGTGCGCCGGTTTCTCGGTGGTGGAGATCCCCTGCAACTTCGTGCATTCGGGCGCCGACAAGTCCCTCGGCTCGTTGAACCGCTCCGCCCGCATGGCTGATAATGTGATGGCGGTGCTCCGCCAGGCGTTCCACCGCGGGGCACTGCCCGCGGGAGCCGGGAGCGCCCGGGCGCAGGCGATCGGGCAGCCCTACCCGCGCCCGGCCCGCGAACGCGGCGGGGAAGGGGACGCGGGCACGACCGACTCATAGGAGGCACAGTGGGAACGATCGGCCGCCGCGCGCGCGAACTGGCCGTCCCCGTAGTGGTCTGCGCGCTCACTCTGGGCGTGTACTGCCTCTTCTCCGTCGGGCAGTGGCGGATGATGGCCTCCCCCAGCTGGGACCTGGCCATCTTCACGGAGGCCGCCAAATCCTACTCCCAGGGGCACTGGCCCATCGTCCCCATCAAAGGGCCCGGCTTCAACCTGCTCGGCGACCACTTCCACCCGATCCTGGTCCTGCTGGGCCCCGTCTACCGCGTGTTCCCATCCGGCCTGACCCTGCTCATCGTCCAGAACGCCCTCCTCGCCTGGTCCGCCTGGCCCGTGACTCGCGCGGCGACCCGACTGGCGGGCAGTGCCGGGGGGTTCGTCATCGGCCTGGCCTACGGCCTGGGCTGGGGCCTGCAGGGCGCCGTCGGCGCGCAGTTCCACGAGATCGCCTTCGCGGTGCCCATGCTCGCCCACGGCGGCGTCGCCTTCGCCCAGGGGCGCTACCGCGCCTGCATGGCGTGGCTGGCGCCGCTGGTCCTGGTCAAAGAGGACCTGGGGCTGACGATCATGGTCGCCGGCCTCGTCCTCGCCTGGCGCAGGCGCGACCAGGGGCGGCGCGCGCTCGCGGAGTCCCTGGCCTTCGCGGCCTTCGGGGCGGTGGCCTTCGTGATCACCACCCAGGTGCTCCTGCCCGCCCTCAACCCCGCGGGCACGTGGGCGTACTCGCTGGACGGGTCCGCGACGGGCGCGGGCAGCTCCGCCGGGGGCGCCGCCGCGGCCAAGGTGTGGCCCTCCCTCATCGAGATCCTCACCTTCCCGTCCGTGAAGATCGCGACTGTCCTCGTGTGCGTGCTGGGCGCCGGGGTCGTGGGGGCCGCGTCCCCGTGGTTCGCGCTGGTGGTGCCGACCCTGGCGTGGCGGTTCATGGGATCGGTCGACTTCTACTACGGGTGGAGCTCGTGGCACTACAACGCGGTCCTGGTCCCCATCGCCAGCGCCGCCCTGCTGGACGTCCTCGGGCGCGCTGCCCAGTGGCGCGACCGGCGCAGCGCCGACGAGGACCGGGCCCTGGCCGACGAGGCGGGGGCCGCCGCGTGGCGCGCCGAGCGCCTCAGCTCCTGGTGGGGCACGGGCGTCATCAGCGTCGGCGTCGCGACTCCGCTGCTCGCGCTGGCCGCGACCGCGCCGCTGCTGCCGATGTGGCAGCTGACCTCGTCCGGCTTCGGCCAGGACGGCCCGCGGGCCGAGGCCGCCCACCAGGCGATGGCCGCTGTCCCGGCCGGAAGCGCCGTGGAAACGGACATAACTCTCATGGCCCGCATGGTGCCCGACCACGAGGTCTACTGGGTGGGGTCCGCGAAAGACATGGATCCGCTGCCCGAGTACGTGGTCGTAGACCAGCGCTCCTACGTGTGGGGCGGGCGCGATGTCACCGCCGTCGGCTGGGCCACCGACGCCCACCCGGGGCACTCCTACGAGCTCGTGTTCGAGCGCAACGGCTTCCAGGTGGCGCACCGCACCTCGTGAACCGGGCGGGGTGGCGGATCCGGCTCAGCCTCGGCTCACTGGGCGCGGGGCCCTGCGGGCGGATGGTCCGGGACGCCTCTGGCCGCGCCTGGGCGTACTGCTCCACCAGGCCGGGGGCGGGCGGCGCCAGCGGGGACGCTTCCCGGTCGCTGAGGCGTTCTACTCCGGTTTCGGGGTCGTGGCGGCCCTGACAGCGCCTCCGAGTGCGAGCAGCGCTGCCCCCACCAGGAAGGGCGCTGCGGTCGAGAAGCGGGCCATGAGGAACCCGCATGCCGCATAGGCGAGGGGCGCTGAACCGTAGGTCACCAGGTTGATCGCGGAGTAGACGCGCCCCGCGAACTCGGGGGGCGCGTTGTTCATGATGTCGCCGATCAGAGTGGGCGCGGCCACTCCCGCGCACAGCCCCAGGGCGGCCACCAGTGCCAGTGACACCGGTTCTGAAAGCGCGGAATACAATGCGCAGGTGAGCGCGGCGAAAACGAGGATCCCGCCGTTGATGACCGCGTTGCGCGCTGCCAGGCGGTCCGCCGGGATGCGCGATGCGATGATTCCGCCCAGAACGCCGCCGAGGGCGAACAGGCACACCGCGACGCCGAAGCTCCCGCCGCCCCAGCCCAGTTCGAGGTAGCGCGCGGGAAGCACGATGTTCAATGCCCCCGATAACGACGCGTCGATCAGAAGGGCCGTGAGGAGTCCAACGGCGACCGTTCCGCCGTTTGCCGTCATGACGGTTCTCAGCGAGGTGGCCGTGCTGGAGGGGGACTGGTCCGCAGGGTCTTGGTCGGCCGCTGGCGCTGCCGAGGGGGTGGCCGGTATCGCGTGGAACAGTGCGAACGCGGCCAGCGCAAGCAGTGCGAAGGAGAAGAACAGGCTGTGCAGCGGGACGGCCTCGAAGCTGAAGCCGCTGGTCGCGCCAGCGAGCCCCGTGGCGACACTGGTGATGACCTGGACCCAGGAGATGGTGCGGGAGAAGTCCCCGTGGTCGGTGAGCCGTTTCAGCAGTGCCCCTGACGAAGGCAGGTAGAGGCCGTCGCCCGCCCCGAAGAGGATGACGCCGCATGACAGGAGCGGAACACTGGGCCCTCCCAGGGAGTCCAGGCCCACGATGAGGAAGGAGGCGATGCGCAGGACCAGGCCCACCTGGATGCAGCGGTAGGGCGACCACCGGTCCGCGGCCCAACCGCCGACCAGGATGAGCGCCAGGCGCGCGACCGACGTGGCAGTGAGGAAGGAGGCGGCGATGCCCGATCCGTAGGAGGAGAGGAGGAATAGGCTGAGGACGACGAAGAACGCCTGGTCCCCGATGGCGACGATTCCGGCTACAGCGAGCCATATGCGTAGTGGCTTCATGACGCGTCCTGCTCTTCGTGGATGGCCCCCATACTACGTTGATCCGTCTAGAGATTGTAAATAAATAGTAAAATCGCAGGCTGTTCTGCGTGCCGTGCTGGCACCGCGCACTGGTGCTCCCGAGCTGGGGATTCAGCGCGGCTCGTGCTTGCGCCCGGGGCACACGCCCACGGCGCTGACGATGGCCGCTGCTGTCGGCGGCGATGATGGTGGTCGGCACCGGCGTCGACCATGATTACCGGAATCGGCGCCGACCCTCTTCCAAGGGCCACTCGCCAGGCCGACTGCCCCGTGTTGCGCGCAGCCCCCCGGGTACGCACACAAGGACCCCGATTTACGAAACACGCGCCGCACACAAGGGCGGAATCAAGCCCTTGTGTGCGGCCCCGTGTTACCTAATTCCTTCCCTTGTGTGCGGCACCAGGGGGAACGGATGCTGAAGACGGACGGGAGCGGGCCCGCAGCTCATGACGCCGAGCGCAGGCGCAGGGAGTTGAGGACCACGAACACCGACGAGCACGCCATGGCGGCGGAGGCCAACATGGGGGAGAGCAGCCCCGCGATGGCCAGCGGCACCATCGCGACGTTGTAGAAGAACGCCCAGAACAGGTTCTCCTTGATGACGCGCAGCGTGCGCCGCGAGATGCGGATCGCCGTGGCCGCGCTGGCCAGGTCGGATCCGGCCAGGGTGATGTCGGAGGCCTCGATGGCGACGTCCGTGCCCGAGCCCATCGCGATCCCCAGTGACGCCTGCGCCAGTGCGGCCGCGTCGTTGACGCCGTCGCCCACCATGGCCACGACGGCGCCGCGCTCCTGCAGCTCGGCGACCGCCGCCCGCTTCCCGTCGGGCAGGACGCCCGCGATGACGCGGTCGATGCCCACTTGGGAGGCGACGTGGCGCGCCGCCGCCTCGTTGTCGCCGGTGAGAAGCACGGGCTCGATTCCCAGGGAGCGCAACTGGGCGATGGCGGCGCGGGAGGTCGGTTTGACGGTGTCGCGCACGACCAGGACCCCCAGGACCCGTGCCCCCGTGAGGCGCTCGGGCAGGGCGATCACAGCGGCGTCGGGCGCTGGTCCCGGCTGCGGGGCGTCCCCGGAGCCCGCGGATTCCCGGCCGCCCGACTGGCGGGCGGCAGCGCCCGATGCGGCCACCCCGGCGTCCACTCGGGAGGCCCCTGCGTCAGCGGCCGTCTCCACGGTGTCGGCGCGGGAGGCGGCGCCCACGGCCGTCCCTGCGGCGTCCACTCGGGAGGTGCCCGCGCTGCCGGCCGGGCCCCCGTCCTCCACGCGGGAGGTCACGGCGCCCTGGTACCCGGCTGCCCCGACGACGCCTTCCAGCTCCTGGTCGGAGTAGGGGCGGGTGAGGGTGATGCGCGCGGACTCGGTGGCCAGGTTGACCGAGGCGGACACGCCGGGGAGCTTCCCGAGTTTGCGCTCCACGCGCCGCACGCACGAGGCGCAGGTCATTCCGCCCACGCTCATCGTCACCGTGGTGGTGCCCGGAGCTACCCCGGCGTCGGCGCTCCGCGCGGTCCCGTCGTCGGTGCTCCGCGCGGTCCCGGCGTCGGCGCTCCGCCTGGCCCCGCCCGCCGTGGGCCCGGGGGCGGCGGCGCGCTCCCAGTCCTCGACGACGGCGGCGACGACCGCCGAGGCGCCCGAGGCCTCGGCTTCGCGCAGGCGGTCGGCCAGGGCCCCGTCGATGGAGACGCCCAGGGACTCCAGCCACGAGGCGCGGCCCACGAGCGCCAGCTCCCCCGCCTCGGAGTCGAGGACGGCGCACACCCCCAGCCCCGCCTGGTTCGTGAAGGCGGACGTGGCTGCGGGGGCGATGCCGCGCTCGGCCGCTCCCGCCGTGATCGCCCGGGCGAGGGGGTGCTCCGAGGCGGCCTCCGCCCCCGCGGCCACGCGCAGCAGCTCCGAGTCGGCCACCCCCGGTGCGCCCAGCGCCGATTCCAGGGACATGCGGCCGGTAGTCACCGTCCCCGTCTTGTCCAGCAGGGCCGTGTCGACACGGCGGGTGCGCTCCAGGGCCTCGGCGTTGCGGATGACGACGCCCAGCTGCGAGGCGCGCCCCGACCCCACGAGCAGCGCGGTCGGCGTCGCCAGGCCCAGTGCGCACGGGCACGCGACCACCAGGACGGCGACGGCGCTGGTGAGGGCGACTTGGAGGGCGGCCCCCGACGCCAGCCACCCGATGGCGGTGAGCAGGGAGACGGCGATGACGACGGGCACGAAGACCCCGGAGATCCGGTCCGCGAGGCGCTGGACGGGGGCCTTGCCGGCCTGCGCCTCGGCGACCATGCGGCCGATCTGCGACAGGGCCGTGTCGGCGCCGACCCGGGTGGCGCGCACAGTGAGGGCGCCCCACGTGTTGACGGTGGCGCCGGTGACAGCGTCCCCCTCGCCCACGTCCACGGGCACGGACTCGCCGGTCAGCAGGGAGGCGTCGATGGCGGACGCCCCGGAGACGACGACGCCGTCGGTCGCCACCTTCTGGCCCGGGCGCACCAGGAACAGGTCGCCGACCGCCAGGGACGAGGCGGGGACCGTGCGCTCGATGCGCCCGCCGTCGGGGCCATGCTCGACCAGCGTCGCCTCCGTCACGCCGAGCTCGAGGAGGGCGCGCAGGGCGTCGCCGGCGCGGTAGCGGGCGCGGGCCTCCATCCACCTGCCGGTCAGCAGGAAGACGACGATCATGCACGCGCCCTCGAAGTAGATCTCGGCGTGGCCGGAGTGGGAGGCGCGGGGGATCAGGGACATGCTCATCCGCATCCCCACTTCGCCCGCGCCGCCCAGCAGCAGCGCCCACCAGCTCCACAGGGTCGAGGCGACGACCCCCAGGGAGACCAGGGTGTCCATCGTGGTCGAGCCGTGGCGCCCCGCGGCGAACGCGGCCCGGTGGAAGGGCCAGGCCCCCCACGTCACCACGGGGACGGAGGCGAGGGCGACCGCCCACTGCCAGCCCGGGAACTGCCACGCGGGCACCATCGACACCGCCATCGCGAAGAGGCCCAGGGGGGCGCTGATGGTGAGTCGGCGGGCGAGTTCGCGCGCGGTCCGGCGCGCGCCCTCCCCGATACGGGGAGCGTCCTGGCCGGTGCGGGTGGCGGCCGCCCGGGCGGTGGCCGCCGCGGCGGGGTCGGTGGTCGTAGTAGTCATAGTGCGCGTGTCATCCGTTCTGGGGCGCGGCCGCGGGGCGGGCCCCGATCGGGCCGGGCGCCCCGCGTGGGCCGCGTGCCCCTCGGCTAGAAGTCCCGGGCGATCCCGGCCAGTTCGAAGCCCGCCTCGGAGACGGCGTCGGCCAGGGCCGCGTCGTCGAGGGGGGTGTCGGTGAGGACGGTGACCTTCGAGGCCCCCTGCGGGTTGAGGATCACCTCGACGTTCTTCACGCCCGGGATCTCCTCGAGCTCCTCGGTGACGCTCATGACGCAGTGCCCGCACGTCATCCCTTTGACGGACAGTTCGATGGTGCGGTCGATGTCAGTGCTCATTGTGCTCTCTCCTTGTGGGTTGTCGGTTCGAGTGGGTCAGGACTTGATGAGGCGGGCGATGGCCGTGGCGGCCTCCTCGACCTTGGCGGCCCCCGCCTCGTCGGACTCGCGGGCGGCGGCGGCCACGCAGTGGTTCATGTGGTCCTTGAGCAGCGCGATGGCCACGGAGTCGAGCGCGGACTGGACGGCGGAGACCTGGGTGAGGACGTCGATGCAGTACTCGTCCTGGGCGACCATGCGCTGCAGGCCCCGGATCTGGCCCTCGATGCGGCGCAGGCGCGCGAGGTAGCGCGCCGTGTCCGCGCAGTAGCCGGGGTGTCCGTGCGTGTTCGTGCCGCTCATGGGACCAATATACCCCCAGGGGGTATGTGTGTCGATGGTGGGGCGGTGGTCCTGCACACAGCCCGGGCCAGCGCGCGGAAAGCGGGGACGCCCGGGCCCCGAGGCCCTAGAGTTGGCATTGACGCACCACGAGGGAAGGGAGCACATGGCCGCAAAGCGACGGGCGCGCACCCCGCGCCGCGGACGCCGCCGCTACCACTCCCTGCGCCGGGTCCCCCAGGCGTACCCCGGCATCTACCTGCGCCTGCGCCTGGCGCCCATCATCCCCGGGATCGCCGCCACCATCGCGGTCGGAGCGGCCGCCGACGCCCAGTTCCTGCCCGAGGGCGCGCGCCAATGGGCCCGCGCCAGGGCGGACGCGATGGGCGGGGCCATCTCCGAGGAAGCGCAGAAGGTGTTCTTCGACCAGCCCGGCCTGGACACCCTGGTCGTCCGCTCCCTGGCCCACGCCGCCCGCCGCCTCGCCTCCCTGGGCCGCCTGTGGGCGCGCGCCGCCATCGCGGTGGGGCGCGACCGCGACGGGCGCCTGGCCGCCTCCCTGCCGCTCATACCCAGGCGCGGCTTCGATGCCCTCATGACCGGGATGCTCACCGTCGGCACCGCAGTGGGCGTCTGGAGGGGCGGCGGCGTCAACACGCGGATCATCAGGGACTCCGCCGCCGACCCCGCCATGCTCGAGCCCCCCGAGGGGCACCCCGAGGCCCAGATCCGCCGGGCGGCGCCGCCGGAGTCCCTGGCCGACCTGTGCGCCGACATCGACGAGCTCTACTGGGCGGCCACCACGGGCGCCGTCATCAAGATCTGCCGCGTGGGGGCCGGAGGTGCCCGCAGGTGGCTCGTGTCCATGGTCGGCACCGAGAGCATGCGATTCGGCTCCACCCACAACCCCGCCGACATCGAGGTGAACATCCGCCTCATGCTGGGCCTCGACTCGGCGATGGGCGTCGGCCTGGTGGCCGCCCTCCACCGCGCGATGGCCGCCGACTCCGTCCCCGAGGAGCAGTGGAGCAGCGAGCCCGTCCTGGTGTGCGGGCACTCCCAGGGGGGCCTCGTCGCGTCGGTCCTGGCCTCGCGCGACCCCGCCGAGGCCGGCGTCAACGTGGTGGGCATCCTGTCCACCGGGGCGCCCAACAGGCGGGTCGCCGTGCGCCCGGACGTCACCATCGTCACCGTCGCCCACGACCAGGACGTCGTCCCGAGCATGGACGGCAGCCCCGACCGCTCGCCCGACCGCAGGGTCACCGTCGGGAGGACCCTGGTGCGCCCCCGCAAGCGGCCCCTCTACTACGCGCACTCGTCGGCCACGTACACCGAGACCGTGCGCCTCATGGAACGGCGGGCGACCGTGACCCCGTGGGACCGCCTCGGAAAGGCAGTCGCCGCTCTGCGGGCCATGCTGCCCGCCCCCGGCGAGGAGGTGCGCGTCACACACCACGAGATCTGGCAGGACCTGCTGGAGCCCACGGCGGTGAGCACGTGGAACACCGTGGCCTCACTGGAGCGCGCCGACCCCCGCGCGGTCACCTACCCCATCGACTACGAGGGCGCCCGGCCGATCTCGGCCACGGCCCGCGGCATCGGAGCCGCGTGGCGGGGGCTGCGCAACAAGGCTCTGAGAGGAGTGAAGGGATTATGAACGAGCAGACCCCTTGGCGCGAGGTCCGGCGTTGGATGCGCGTGTCGACTCCGGTCAACAAGGCGGGCGCCGGCGGAGTGGCCCGCCGCCTGCCCCAACTGGCGGGGCCGCTGGTCATCGGCGCGCTCGGCGTCGGGGCCGTGGGCGCGGGCATCGCCTGGCGGGCCCTGGCCTCGACCCGGGGCGGGGGGCGCGCCCAGCGCTTCGAGGACATCGTGTGGTCCGCGATCGACGAGGCGGGGGCCGGGCCGCGCCCGACGGGCAGCGGGCCCCAGGCAGGTGGGCCGGACTCGGCGGGCGGCGCGCACGCGGGCGGAGGCGCGCAGCCGGGGACTTCTGGGCCGTCCCCAGTGGCTGCTGGTCCGTCCCCGGGGGGAGGCGCGCACCGAGGGCGCAGATCGCGCACCGCCAAGGGGCCGCGGCCGGGCAGCGCCCCCCTGTCAGCCAGCGGGGCGGTACCGGGCGGCGGGAAGCGCAAGGGCGCCCGGGGCGGTGCTGCCCGCGTCCTCGTCGAGGTCGGCGAGGGCTTCGGGCGGCCGAGCCTGGTCAGCGCCGACATCATCGTCGCCGACGGGGACGGCGGGGCCGTCCCGATGCTCGACCGGGTGACCCGCGCGCTGTGGGACAACCCCGAGATGGCGCCCGTCAACGTGCGCGCCCGCGTCCTGCAGTCCACGGGCGGGGAACTGGAGGAGCCCGGCGCCCAGTCCGAGTGCCTGGCGGATATGACGACGCTCGGTTTCGCCGACGAGATCGCGCGGCCCGACGAGCTCTTCGCCCGCTACGGCGCCCCCGCCTCGGACCCCGCCTGGAGGCCGTGACCCTGGCCGGGGAGTTGTGAAAGCGAAGAGGAGTTCTCAAAGGGGAACCGTCACTTTGCAAGCGATATTGCACTTGGGAAGTGAGGCTTCGCTTGCGAAGTGGGGCGTCGCTGCGAGGACCAGCCCGGGGTCCGGCGTTCCGCCGGGTCCGTGCTGCGGAAGCGGAGGCACCGCTACGAGGACCCGGCCCCGCCCCGCTGCCCCCTCAGGACTCCCAGCGCGCCAGGCGGGAGGACAGGCCCACGTAGGCCGCGGGCGTGAGCGCGAGCAGGCGCTCCTCCACCTCCGCGGGCAGCCCCAGCCCCGCGATGAAGTCCCGCATCTCGGCGGCCCCCACCTCGTGGCCGCGCGTGAGCTCCTTGAGGCGCTCGTAGGGGTTCGCCATGCCCGTCGCCCCGCCGACTGCGGCGGCGCGCATCGCCTGCTGCACCGCCTCGCCCAGGACCGCCCAGTTGGCGTCGAGGTCGGCGGCCATGCGGTCGGCGTCCATGTCGACGCCGTCGAGGCCGCGCACCAGGTTGTCGTAGGCCAGGACCGCGTGCCCCATGGCGACGCCGATGTTGCGCTGGGTCGTGGAGTCGGTGAGGTCGCGCTGCATGCGGCTGGTGACCAGGGTCGCGGCCAGGGAGTCCAGGAGCGCCGCCGACACCTCCAGGTTCGCCTCGGCGTTCTCGAAGCGGATCGGATTGACCTTGTGCGGCATCGTCGACGAGCCGGTGGACCCCTGCGCCGCCAGGTTCTGGTGGAAGTAGCCCATCGAGATGTACGTCCAGCAGTCTGTCGCCAGGTTGTGGGCGACGCGCCCCGCGCGGGCCATGTCGGCGTAGAGCTCGGCCTGCCAGTCGTGGGACTCGATCTGGGTGGTCAGCGGGTTCCACGCCAGGCCCAGGCCCTCCACGAAGGAGCGGGAGACGGACGGCCAGTCGGCCCCGGGCGCCCCCACGACGTGGGCGGCCCACGTGCCGGTGGCGCCGTTGATCTTCCCCAGGTACTCGGTGGCCGCGACGCGCGCGATCTGCCGGCCGAAGCGGTGGGCGAACACCGCCATCTCCTTGCCCATGGTCACGGGCGTGGCGGGTTGGCCGTGCGTGTGCGCCAGCATGGGGACGTCGGCGCCCGCGCGGGCCAGGGCGACGAGGCGCCCGTGGAGGGCCCGGGCCGCGGGCAGCCACACCTGCTCGGTCGCGGCCTTGATGGTGAGGGCGTAGGCGAGGTTGTTGATGTCCTCCGACGTGCAGAAGATGTGGACGGCCTCGCGCAGGCCGGGCAGGCGCGTGCCCTCGCCGAGCGCCGCTGGCGCCGCCGCCAAGTGCTCGCCGATCAGGTACTCGACGGCCTTCACGTCGTGGCGGGTGACGGCCTCGAGCTGGGCGAGCCGTTCGATCTGGGGCCGGCCGAAGGAGAGGGGCAGGGCCCGCAGGTAGTCGCGCTCGGCGTCGGTGAGCGAGGGGGCGCCGGGCAGGACGCGCCCGTCGAGCAGGTGGACGAGCCACTCGACCTCGACGTGCGTGCGCGCGCGGTTCAGGCCCGCCTCGCTGAGGTGGTTCGCCAGTGGCGACACCGCTGCCCGGTAGCGCCCGTCGAGCGGGGAGAGGGGCTCGCCCCCGGCCGCGAGGTCCTGGTATCCGTGGGAGGGGGAGAACAGCGTGTTCTGATCGGCGCTCATGCCCCCATCATCCCAGACGGCGGCCCCCGGTGGCCGCAGTGCCCGCGCGGGTCGCCCCTCCGAGGGGCCGCGCGTTGGACCGGGTGGGCGGTGCGCGGCGGGAACCGGCCCGCCCGGCCTCCCGTGCGGGACCGGGTGGGCGGGGGACTGCGGGCCGTGCGGGCTCATTGCGCCCGGCCGTCCGCGCGCCGTCCACAGGCCGACGAGGCGGGGGCCGGGCTCCCACAGGCCAGCGGGGCGCCCGATCTCGCGAAGTCGTCAAGAGCCGCTTGGATACGCGCGTCCACAGGGGACGGGGGAGCCCTCCGTCCGTCCACAGGGGCGGCCCCGCGGTGTGCGCCCCGCGTGGCCGTGCCCCTACCGTCGGAGCCGTGGCCCCGGAGGGGGTCGGAAGAGGAGGAGGACCATGGACGCCGCGAACAGGGAGGACCTCGACGCGATCCTGTGCCAGGCGCTGTCGGGTGTCGAGGACGCGCGCACTGAACTGCACTCGGCGGTGCCACCGGGATGGCGGGGCGGTGCGGCCTCGCTCTACTCGGGGAAGGTCACCCGCGTGGGGGCCGATCTGATGTGGCTGAGCGGCACCATCTCGCAGGCGATGGACGCCGCCAGGTGCGAGGCGCAGTGGGCGCCCCCGTCGACGACCGACCGGCAGCTGGGCGGTTTCGGGGGCGCACGATGAGCCCCGTGCACCGCGTGGACCCGGACGACCCCCGGTCCCTCGAGCCGCAGGTGGTGGTGGGCGCCCTCACCGTCAACACGGACGACATGCTGGCTGCGCGCAACGTCCTGGCCGGCTTGTCCACGGGCATCGGCGCTGTGTGGCGCACGCTGGAGCACGCCCACCACGTGGCGGAGGCCATGAGCGCCGAGCGCCCGGCCACGGCCGCCTCGGTCATGGCGTTCATCGACCAGGCGGACGCCCAGAGCCGCGCGGTGATCGGGACTCTCAACGATATGCGCCAGGCGATGGAGGCCAGCGCCGAGTACTACGCCGCCGCTGATTCGGAAGCCCGATGCAGGTGGGTCGGCGCCGCGTCCGCCCGGGGCCTGGCGGGCACCGCCGGGAAGTTCGGCGGGTCCGTCACCACGGGCAACTACGGCGTCGTGGTCGCCGATGAGGCCGGGAACCACGCTTTCACAGCCAATCAGTGGGGAGCGGAACAGCCCCAGGAGCGCACGGCGGAGCACGTCGCCCGGGCCGCTGCCGCCCTGGGGAGCGCCGCGCACGAGTACGACGTGCCGGACGGGGCGCGCTCCAGCGCCGACGTGCTGCGCTCCCTCGATGGGATCTCCCGGGACGAGGACGCCGGGCGCGTCGTCATCGAGGAGCACGTGAGCGTCGTCGATGGCAGGGAGGTGCGCTCGTGGACCGTGGTCCTGCAGGGGACGCAGAACTGGGACCCGGTTTCGAGCAACCCCCAGGACCTCCAGACGAACCTCCAGGCGGTGGGCGGGCTGCGGTCCGAGCAGCTCGACGCCGTGAAGGCGGCGATGGAGATGGCGGGCATCGGCCAGGGGGAGGCCGTCGAACTCGTCGGGCACTCCCAGGGCGGGATCATCGCCGCCCAGCTCGCCTGCGACGCGGCTTTCGCCAGCAAGTACGCGATCACCAACGTCACCACCGCGGGCTCGCCGATAGCGGGGCACGCGCCCAGGGGCACCCCGGTCCTGGCCCTGGAGAACGACCGCGACATCGTGCCCGGCCTGGACCTTTCGCCCAACCAACTCATGGAGAACGTGACAACAGCCACCTACCACGATGCCGCCTACGACCGGCAGTTGGGGATCGAGCGCTCCAGCGCCCACGACGCGAGCGGCTACGGCGACCAACTCGAGTACTCCCTGAACAACGGCGAGTCCGCTCAGGGGCCCATCGCGTCCTACGAGGAGAGGAGGAACCGGGCCCTCGGGCTCAACAGCACCACTCGGACCACGGTCCACTCCTACACGACCAGGCGCGTGTGCGAGCCGCCGGATCTGTGAGGCGCGTCAGCGGTTGTCCGAGTCGAGGACCGCGACGACCAGCGACGACACGACCGCCGTGATGACCGCGCCGAAGAAGCACGACCAGAAGCCGCCCGTGTGGAAGGGGAAGCCCAGGGACGTCGACAGCCACCCCGTCAGCGCGAACATCGCGGAGTTCACCACGATCGCGAACAGTCCGAAAGTGAGCACGTAGAGGGGGAAGGCCAGGAAGCTCACCAGTGGTTTGACCAGGGAGTTCACCACCGTGAACACCAGGGCGATGGCCGCCAGCACCAGCAGCGACTCGGTCATGGAGGCGGTCTCGGCGATCTCCAGCGACGGCACCAGGCGGATCGAGACCCACAGGCCCGCCATCGTCGCGATGAGTCGGAGTACGAATTCCATGGGCCCACTCTTGCACACCGGGACGGGGCGTGCACGACGGCGTGCGATGCGGTAGGACTGGCGTATGACGACTCTGCCGATCCGCCCCGAAGTGCTCGCGCTGCCCCGCTACATCCCCGGCAAGGCACTCCAAGGCGCACAGAAGATCTCCTCCAACGAGATGCCCTGGCCGCCCGACCAGCGCGTCGTGGAGGCCGCCGTAGCGGCGCTGGGGGAGGCGAACCGCTACCCGGACCTCACTGCCGCCCCCGTGCGCGAGGAGCTGGCCCGCGCCCTCGGCCTGTCCGCCGGGCAGGTGTGCGTCGGCACGGGCTCCTCGGCGGTCCTCGTCGCGGCCCTGTCCGCCGTGTGCGCGCCCGGCAGCGAGGTCGTCTTCCCGTGGCGGTCCTTCGAGTCCTATCCGATCGCCGCCCCGACGGTCCACGCCAGCCCCGTCCCGGTGCCGTTGGCCCCCGACTCCGGCCCCGACCTGGGCGCCCTGGCCGACGCGGTCACGCCCGCGACCCGTGCCATCATCGTCTGCTCGCCGAACAACCCGACGGGCGTGGCCCGCCCGGCCAGCGACATCGCGGCCATGGTGGAGCGCGTGCCGCCCTCCGTCCTGGTCATCATCGACGAGGCGTACATCGATTTCGCGACCGACCCTGCCGTCGCCCCGTGCACGGACCTGATCGGCGCCCACTCCAACGTCCTCGTCATGCGGACCTTCTCCAAGGCGCACGCCCTGGCCGGGCTGCGCATCGGCTACGGGCTGGGCGACGCGGGGCTCATCGACGCGGTCCAGGCGCTGCTGGTCCCCTTCGGGGTCAGCGGCCCCGCCCAGGCGGCCGCCCTGGCCTCCCTGCGGGGCGGCACCCCCATGCGCGAGGCGGTGCGGGCCATCACGCGCGAGCGCGACAGGATCGTCCCACTGCTGCGCCGGATGGGCTACGACGTGCCCGACTCGCAGGCGAACTTCTACTTCCTCAAGGGCGAGGGCGCCGGTTTCGTCGAGGCGTGCGCCGCCGCCGGGCTGGTCGTGCGGCCCTTCCCCGAGGGGGTGCGCGTCACTGTGGGAACGCCCGAGCAGAACGACGCGCTCCTGGCGGCCGCGGGCGGGCGGACGCCCGCGGCCCGGTGACGGGGCGCCCCGGTTCCCGGTGCCGGATCCCCGGGCCCGAGTCATCGGGTCGGGCGGCGGTCATCGGGGTAGGCAACGGGTCATTGGGGCAGGCAATTTGCCTGCCCCAATGGGTGGTTGTCTGCCCCAGTGCGGC
>ERZ772968.28-NODE-28-length-60570-cov-8.042271_pt1 | contig 60570 bp, 49 predicted proteins | sample MGYA00580674_ERZ772968 | MGnify/ENA primary metagenome ERZ772968 (study PRJEB29015, sample SAMEA2737940) | human oral metagenome | biome: human oral; feature: human-associated habitat; material: dental | place: China | collected 2138 ...
CGACGCGGGAGCGGCTGCCCGCCCGGCCCCCGCCGCCCCTCCTGCCGCCGCTCGGGCCGCAGCCCCCGAGCCCGCTTCCCGGCCCTCGCGCCCCGCATCAGAACCACCGGGCGCCCCGGGCGGACCGGGCACCGCGCCCGTCGCCCAGGATGCGGGGGCCGCCCCCATGGCCCAGAACGCGGGCACGGCCCCCAACGGGCCCACGAGCGTGACGGTGCGACCGGGCGACACCCTGTGGTCGATCACCGCGGCGGCCCTGCGCTCAACGGACGACGTGCGGATCGCCGCCGCCTGGCCCCGCCTGTACGAGGCGAACGCCGGCGCCATCGGGCCCGACCCGTCCCTGCTGCGGCCCGGCCAGGTCCTCACCATCCCCGAGGACCTGTCATGAGCGCCGGACTCTCCCCCCGCCCCGCCACCCGCGCGACCAGGAGGCCCCCGCGCGCGCCCCGCCGTTCGACGCGGCCCGCCCCCTCGCGGCCCGCCTTCCGCTGGGACGTGTCCACCAGCCTCACCCGGGGGCAGGCCGAGCAGGCGATGTCGCGCTTCACCCCCGTCGTCGTGCCCGGACTGCGCTTCGGGGACCCCCCGGAGCCCGGCGAATGGGCCGCGTCCCTGGCCAGGGCCCTCATCGAGGCCCTCCTGGGGCACCGCCCCCGTGCGCAGCTGCGGCGCTGGTTCCTCCCCGAGCTCTACTCGGCCATCGAGTCCCTGCGCGTGGCGGCGCCCGTGGGCCCCCTGCCGTGCCGCCCCCTGCACTGGAGGGCGTGCAGCCCCAGCTCCGGGGTGTCCGAGGTGGCCGTGACCATCGCCGCGCCCACGAGGAACTACGCCGTGGCCCTGCGGCTCGAGGAGTACAGGGGGCGGTGGATGGCGACCGCCCTCGAGCTCGCCTGACCCGCATCCAACGGACGCTGCTACGCCGACGCGCGTTATATCCCCCTCACAGTGTCGACAACCCCCTCACGGTGCCAACGACCCCCTCACGATGCCGACAACTCGCGCCCGCCAGGGGCGGGCCCGGGCGTGGAGGCGCAGGAGGGCCGGTGGACGACAATGGGCGCGCAAGGGGCGGGCACCCCGCGGGTGCCCGCCCCTTCGTCCCCGTCCTCAGCGGCGGCGGCGCGCCTTCTTGGCGGCAGCGCGGCGGGCGGCGCGGTTCCCGCCGCCGGGCGCCGCTGAGCCCTTCCCGCCCTGTCCCTGGCCCTGGGAAGAGGAGTAGCTCACGCGCGTCGGCGCGTGCTCGCGGCCCACCGACCCCATGACGGAGCGGGCGCGGGCCACCGCCGCGCGCGCCTCCTGGGAAGCGGCCGCGTCCGCGGCGGCGATCTCCTCGACGCTGGGGGACGCCTCCTCGTCCTTGTCCTGGGAGGGAGCGACGCGGGCGGAGGTGATCGCCCCGCCGGCCTGCTCCTCCGCGTCCGCCAGGGCCCGCTCGAACTGCTTCGCGAACGAGAACACCTGCTGGACGGCCTCCTCGCGGATGCGCTCGACCATCGTCTGGAACATCTGCGCGCCCTCGTCCTTGTACTCGACCAGGGGGTCGCGCTGGCCCATCGCGCGCAGGCCGATGCCCTCTTTCAGGTAGTCCATCTCGTAGAGGTGCTCGCGCCACAGGCGGTCCACGGTCGCGATGACGACGCGGCGCTCGAGGGCCCGCATCGGCTCCTCGCCCAGCTGGGCGACGGCCAGGGGGTTCGCGTTCAGGCGCTCCTCGGTGTCGGCGTACACGGCGTGGATGTCGCCCACGAGCTCGGTCACCAGGTCCTCGCGCACCAGCGACGCGCGGCCGCCGTGCTCCTCCTCGACCTCCTCGAGGGTCACCGACGGCGGGTAGTAGGCGCGCAGGTTCTCCCACAGGGCCTCCAGGTCCCACTCGTCGACCGCCTTGTCGGCGATCGCCTCGTCGACCAGGCCGGTGACGAGCGACTCCATGAACAAGCGCAGCTGGGGGGCCATGTCCTCGCCCTCCAGGACCTTGCGGCGTTCGCCGTAGATCGTCTCGCGCTGGCCCGTCATGACGTCGTCGTACTTGAGGACGTTCTTGCGGATCTCCGCGTTGCGGGCCTCCACCTGGTGCTGGGCGGAGGCGATGGAACGGGACACGAGGCGGTTCTCCAGCGGCATGTCCTCGGGGTAGGCCCCCGACGCCATGATGCGCTGGGCCATGCCCGAGTTGAACAGGCGCATCAGGTCGTCCTCCATGGACAGGTAGAAGCGGGACTCGCCCGGATCCCCCTGGCGGCCGCTACGGCCGCGCAACTGGTTGTCGATGCGCCTCGACTCGTGGCGCTCCGAGCCCAGCACGTACAGCCCGCCGAGCTCGCGCACCTCCTCGCGCTCGGCCTCGACGGCCTCCTCCGCGGCCTCCAGGGCCTTGGGCCAGGCCTCGCGGTACTCCTCGGGGTTCTCCTTGGGGTCCAGGCCCTCGGCCGCCAGGTTCGCCTGCGCCAGGAACTCCGAGTTGCCGCCCAGCATGATGTCCGTTCCACGGCCGGCCATGTTCGTGGCCACCGTGACCGCGCCCTTGCGGCCCGCCATCGCGACGACCGCTGCCTCGCGGGCGTGCTGCTTGGCGTTGAGCACCTGGTGGGGGATGTGGCGCGCCCGCAGCATCTTCGACAGGAGCTCGGACTTCTCGACCGAGGCGGTGCCGACCAGGATCGGCTGCCCCTTCTTGTGGCGCTCCTCGATGTCGTCGACGATCGCCCCCAGTTTCCCGTCCTCCGTGGGGTAGACGAGGTCGGGCTTGTCCTCGCGGATCATCGGCTTGTTCGTGGGGATCGGCACGACGGAGATCTTGTACGTGCTCGCGAACTCGGCCGCCTCGGTCTCGGCGGTGCCGGTCATGCCGGCCCGCGAGCCCTCCGGGTAGAGGCGGAAGTAGTTCTGCAGGGTGATGGTCGCCAGGGTCTGGTTCTCCGCCTTGATCTCCACGCCCTCCTTGGCCTCGATGGCCTGGTGCATGCCGTCGTTGTAGCGGCGCCCGGGCAGCACGCGGCCCGTGTGCTCGTCGACGATGAGGACCTCGCCGCCGTCGACGATGTAGTCCTTGTCGAGGAAGAACAGCTCCTTGGCGCGGATCGCGTTGTTGAGGAAGCCGATGAGGGGGGTGTTCGCCGCCTCGTACAGGTTCTCGACGCCCAGCTGGTCCTCGACCTTGTCGATGCCGGACTCCAGGATGCCGACGGTCTTCTTCTTCTCGTCGACCTCGTAGTCCTCGTCGCGCTTGAGCAGGCGGGCGATGCGCGCGAACTCCACGTACCAGCGGTTGAGGTCCCCGTCGGCGGGGCCGGAGATGATCAGGGGCGTGCGCGCCTCGTCGATGAGGATGGAGTCGACCTCGTCGACGATCACGTAGGCGTGCCCGCGCTGGACCAGGTCCTCGGGGACCTGGGCCATGTTGTCGCGCAGGTAGTCGAAGCCGAACTCGTTGTTCGTGCCGTAGGTGATGTCCATCGCGTACATCTCGCGCCGCTGGGCGGGGGTCTGGCCGACCAGGACGCACCCGCAGCTCACGCCCAGGAAGGAGTAGACGCGGCTCATCAGATCCGACTGGTACTTGGCCAGGTAGTCGTTGACGGTGACCACGTGGACGCCCTCGCCGGTCAGGGAGCGCAGGTACGCGGGCATCGTGGCGACCAGGGTCTTGCCCTCGCCGGTCTTCATCTCGGCGATCCTGCCCTGGTGGAGCGCGATGCCGCCCATGACCTGCACGTGGAAGGGGCGCAGGCGCAGGATGCGCCACGACGCCTCGCGGACGGTGGCGAAGGCCTCGACCAGGATGTCGTCGAGGGTCTCCCCGTCGGAGAGGCGGTCCTTGAACTCCTGGGTCTTGGCCTGCAGCTCTTCGTCCGTGAGCTCTTCGAAGTCCTCGGCCAGGGCGTCGACCTGGGACGCGAGGCGGTCGAGCTTCTTGAGCGTTCGCCCTTCGCCGGCGCGAAGGATCTTGTCGATCAGTGACACAGGGGCTCCTGACGTTGTGGCTCCGCCCGGGGGCGGTCGTGGTCCAATCCACCTGCAAGTGTACGAACTCGGCGGCACAAATCTCGACTCCTGGCCGCTATTCGTGATCTTTTAGGTCCACCCGCGCGAGGCGGGCCGGGCGCTGGGGGCGGTCGCATCGATCTGCCGCCTTCATGCCCGCCCGCGCGGGAAGGACCCGCCCTGGGGGCGGTGAGGCCCCTGGGCGCAGCGCGGCGGCCCCGGCGCAGTGCCGGGGCCGCCGCGGGCGTGTCAGTCGATCGTCGTGTTGAGGCGGAGGACGCCGTAGGTCCATCCGTGGCGGTGGTAGACCACGCACGGCTGGCGGGTCTCCTTGTCGACGAAGAGGAAGAAGGGGTGTCCGACCATCATCATCTGGTCGAGCGCCTCGTCCACGGTCATGGGCGGGGCCTCGTGCACCTTCTGACGGACGATGATCGGGGAATCGCCCCACTGCTCCTCGCGCGCCTCCCCGACTTTGAGGTCCTCGGCGCTGCGCAGGGGCTTGGGGGCCGCCTCCTCGGCGGGGGCCTCCTCCTGCTGCGGCGGCACGGGCGCCTCGAGGACTTCGGTATCCGTCAGGTCGCGCGCGTAGCCGCGCCGGTGGTCCTTCGCGCGGTCGCGAAGGCGGCGCAGGCGCTCGTAGAGCTTCCCGGCGGCGATGTCGACGGCGGCGTAGCGGTCGGCCGATTTCGCCTCGGCGCGGATGATCGGGCCCTTGCCGTAGACGGTGAGCTCGATGCGCTCGGCTGTGTCGGCCTGCCGGGGGTTGCGCTCGTGGGTCAGTTCGACGTCGATGCGCTGGGCGCGGGGGTAGAACTGGGTGACCTTGGATACCTTTTCCTCCACGTACTGCCGGAAGTTCGGATGGATCTCGGCATTACGTGCGACGACGGTGATGTCCATGTTTTCCTCCATGGTGATGAGCGGGCAGCGCTGCCCGCGCGGGCTGCCCGGACGTGGTCGCCCGGACCGTGGTAGTCGTTGATCACCTCCCGCCCGTTCGCGGGGAGGTGCCCCGCGGGTGTGTGGTCCGTGGGCTCATTGTACCCGATTGAGTGACGTCCGTCATGGAACGCGCCCCGGTGCGCACACGGCCGCGACGGCGTCGCAACCGCCCAGGACGCGGATGACCTCCCTCATCGTGGCGCCCGTGGTGACGACGTCGTCCACGACCACCACGCCCGCGCCAGGGGGCGCCCCCGCGAGCGCCCGCATGGACCCGGCCCGGCCCGCGCGCCGCGCCGCACCGGACTTGCCCGACTGGGAGCGCGCGCCCAGTGCCAGGCGCACGCAGTCCACCGCGCTGGCGCGCCGGCACGCCCCCAGGGAGGCCAGCGCGGAGGCGACCCCCGCCGCCAGGGGCGCGGTCACGGGGCGGGAGCGCAGCCTCCTCCTCCACGAGGACGGCGCCGGGACCACCCAGATCTCGTCCCAGGCGGGGGGATCCCCCTCGCTGTGGAAGCGCCCGGCCAGAGCGGCGCCCAGGCCCTCGCCGCATTCGGCCAGGAAGGGGCCCAGATCGCGCCTCGGCGAGTGCTTCGCCGCCAGGACCAGGCGGCGAAGCGCCCCCTCGTAGGCTCCGAGCGCGCACAGGTCGACGCCGCCCGGCGCGCCCGGGGCCTCCAGGACGCTCCAGACGCACTCCCGGCGGGCCAGCGCCCGGCACTGCGGGCACAGGTCCACGTCCCACGCCCCGCAGCCCGGGCACGAGGTGGGCAGTGCGATGTCGGCGCCGCCGCGGGCGAGCGCGCCCAGGAGCCTGCCGACCGCCGCCACGGCTACCCCGCGTAGCGGGCCTCGCGCACGCCCGCGGGGAGGGGCTGCCACAGGGCGCCGGAGCGGGTGAGCGCCTGGGGCGCCGCGCCCGACTGCCCCTGGGCCTCCTGCGCGACCAGGACGACCGCGGACGGGGAGCCGCCGGCGCTCATCGCGGTGGCGCGCGCGGACAGGGGGGTGCTCGTCGGCAGCCCGCCCAGCGGCAGCGTCACCAGCTGCGGCTCGCCCTGGGGGCCGTCCGGCTCGGTGACGTACATGATGGTCCCGGCCCCCGCCCACGACGCGTCCACGAGGCCCGCCCCCCCGGTGGGCACCTCGTCGAAGTGGGACAGGCGGAGGGGTTTGCCCCCGCTCTCGCGCTCGACGGTGGCGGTCCACAGGGACGTCCGGCCGCGGACCACGAGCGCCCTGGCCCCGTCGGCGGACAAGCGCACTCCCCGCACGTCCCCGTCCGGGTCCGACTCGATGGCGACGGCGGAGGGGGGCCCCTCCTCGTTGACGACCGCGATCGGCCCGTCCTCGTCGGAGCCCCCGGTCCACACCCAGCCGAAACGGTCGATGGACGGACCGAGCGCCAACGAGCCGGCAGTCGTCGCGACGGCGCTCCCGACGCGGGCGATGCGGGTGGCGTCCCCGTCGTTCCACGCCACCAGGGAGGCGCTGACGGGCGAGGCCGTGGGCCTGCTGGCCGTCGGGGAGGGGGTCTCGGAGACCGGCACCGGCGACACGGTCGCGCCCGACACGTACACCATCCCCGCCTCGGAAAGGCCCACCAGCGTGTCCAGGGAGTAGGAGGGGCCCATCGGGGGGGCCGCGGCGCTGAGGGGCTGGCCGGAGATCGTGACCTCCACGGTGGAGATGTCGGGGACCTGGGTGAGGGTCTCGCGGATCTCCCACACGAGGAGGCCGGCGGCCTGCTCGGAAGCGGGCTCGGGCCCGCTGAGGTCGACCCTGGCGGCGCGCTCGGTCGTCTCGACCCCGCGCGAGGGCGTGGGGCCCCCCGCTGCGATCGCGTTGACGACCGCTGCGGCCAGGGATGGCCTGGGGCCCTTGGCGAGCCCGTCGAGGAGGTGCCCGGCCAGGCGCCGCGAGGGCAGCCAGCGCGGGTCTGCGACCAGGGCGTCCTGCGTCGCCGCGGGGAAGTACAGGTTGGCGAGTTGGTAGGAGGCGGTGAAGGCGGACCGCGACATGACCACGACGTCCGCGGGCGATTCGATCCTCCACTGCCCCCCCTTGCGGACCAGCGAGTACTCCTGGTCGATCGTCGTATGGGGCGAGTGGGTGAGGATCCCGACCGAGTCCACGCTGGCGATCGCGGTGAAGGAGACCGTGACCGTGACCGCCGAGTCCGAGTCGTCGTCCCCGTCGCGCGGGGCGATCGTCGGCGTGTTCTCCGTGTCGGACTCGTGGACGAGGACCTCCTCCTCCGGTTTCCAGTTGGACGCGGAGGACTCCGTGAGGAACAGCCTCGCCGTCGCGTAGTCGTCGTTCGTGCCCGCCGCGCAGGCGCGCAGGAAGTCCTTGACCAGCGACACGGGGTCCGCGCCGTCGCTGGGCCCGTCGGCGGCGAACTGCACGACCCCGTTGTCCCTGCTGGACACGTCGAAGGGCTCGGGCGCGGAGGACATGGGGAACGAGGAGCACCCCGCCAGTGCGGCGGCGCAGACGGCGGCCAGGGCGGCCCGGACGGCTCTCATGCGCCCTCCCACAACTCGAGCGGCCTGGTGACCAGGGGGTCCCCAGCTGTCTTGGGCAGGGTGAGCAGGAAGGACGCCCCCTCGCCGGGAACCCCGTGCGCCTCCAGCTGCCCGCCGTGGATCTGCGTGTCCTCGGTGGCGATGGCCAGGCCCAGGCCGGTGCCCCCCGTGGTGCGGGCGCGCGCCGTGTCGGCCCGGTAGAACCTGTCGAAGACGTGGGCGGCCGTCTCCTCGTCCATGCCCACGCCCCCGTCGCGCACGCGCACGGCCACCTCGGTGCCGCTCTGGGCGATGGTGATCACCACGTCGGAGCCGTCGGCGTGCTCGATGGCGTTGACGACCAGGTTGCGCAGCACCCGCTCGATGCGCCGCTCGTCGATCTCCGCCGCGCACCTGGCGGCGGGGGCGTCCACCACGACGCGCACGCCCTGGCGCTCCGCCAGGTCCCTGTTGGCGTCGACGACCTTGCGCACCAGGGGGCGCAGGTCGCGGACCTCCGGGTCCAGCAGCGCCGACTGCGCGTCGTAGCGCGAGATCTCGAGCAGATCCGCCAGCATCGAGTCCATGCGCTCGGTCTGCTCGTGCAGCAGCTCCGCGCTGCGCTTGGCGCCCGAGGGCAAGGAGGCGCGGTTGTGCCAGATGACGTCCTCGGCCATGCGGATCGTGGTCAGCGGGGTGCGCAGCTCGTGGGAGACGTCGGAGACGAAGCGCTGCTGCAGCCGGGAGAGCTCGTCGTACTCGTCGATCGTGTGCTGCAGGGAGGCCGTCATGTCGTTGAAGGCGTAGCCCAGGTCCGCCATCTCGTCGTCCCCGACGACCTCGACCCGCACGCTCAGGTCCCCCAGCGCCGCGTCGGTGGCGGCCTGCGCCGTCTTCCGGACGGGCGCGAGCATGCGGTGCAGCACCCAGAAGACACCGGCCGGCATGAGGACCAGGATCGGCAGCGCCGTGACGAAGAGGGTGCGGGTCACCATGGTGATCTGCCGCTGGTCGGACTCCAGCGAGTAGAGGATGTAGAGCTCGTGGCCGCCCGCTTTGGGCACCTGGACGCTCATGCCGACCAGGATGCCCGGCGCGTCGCCGTCGGTGGAGGCGATGGCGACGGACTGCCACTGGGCGGCCCCGCCGCCCCGCACGGCCTGCCGGATGGGCGTGTCTATGACGGCCTCCATCTGCTGGTCCCCGATCTGGTTGATGCGGAAGGACTCGGGGGCGCTGGGCGAGCGCAGGAGGGCGACGTTGATGGCCCCCGCCCCGGCCGCCGAGGCCCGCAGGGAGGAAAGGGTCGAGCGCACCATCTCCTGGATCTGGTCGACAGTGCTCGCCGTGGACTGGCCGAGCACCGACTGCACCGACGAGAAGCGCAGGGAGGCGTCGCCGAGGATCTGGGCGCGCCTGGAGTCGAAGACCGAGGAGCGCATCTGCGCGGAGACGACGAAGCCGAAGACCAGGACCAGTCCCAGCGTGGTCGCGGTGATGACCAGGGCGAGGCGCAGGGAGAGGGTCTGGCGGATGACGGCGGCGGGGTGGGTGCTGGAGATGAAGCGCCACAGCCGGCTCCGCCTCCACGCCCTGGCGCACGAGCGCGCGAACCCGCCCAGGGGTGTGGCGAGTATGACCGCGCGGACGACGGCGCCGAGGCGGGACAGGGCGGCGCTACTGCGGCTCGGCTTCTTGCGCGCCCGGCCCGCCGACGTCAGCGTCAGGCGCCTCAGGCGCGCGGAGGAGGGGCCCCGGGCGCCTGGGGCGCCCCGGACGGGCGCCCCCACGGCGCCGGCACCGCTGGGCTCAGGCCCCCGTTCCGGCACGGTAGCCCACCCCGCGGACGGTGACGACGATCTCGGGCTTCTCCGGATCGCGCTCGATCTTGGAACGCAGGCGCTGCACGTGGACGTTGACCAGGCGCGTGTCGGCGGCGTGGCGGTAGCCCCACACCTGTTCGAGCAGTTCCTCGCGGGAGAACACCTTCGAGGGCGTGCGCGCCAGCGTGGCGAGCAGGTCGAACTCTAGGGGGGTGAGCGCGATGAGGCGGTCGCCCCGGCGCACCGCGTGCCCGGGCACGTCGATCTCGAGGTCGGCCAGGGCGATCCTCTCCTCTCCCGCGTCCTCCCGCCCGCGCAGGCGGGCCCGCACCCGCGCGACCAGTTCCCTGGGCTTGAACGGTTTGGGGACGTAGTCGTCCGCGCCGGCCTCCAGGCCCGTCACGACGTCCGCGGTGTCCGAGCGCGCGGTCAGCATGACGATGGGGACGTTCGACTCCGCCCGCAGGGCGGCGCACACCTCGAACCCGTCCATGCCCGGCAGCATGACGTCGAGCAGGACGAGGTCGGGGTGGTGCTCCTGGAAGGCGGCGACGGCCTTGGCGCCGTCGGGGCAGGTGGAGACCGTGTACCCCTCCCCTTCCAGGACGATACCGATCATTTCCGCCAGGGCGACGTCGTCATCAACAACGAGGATCCGCGAGCTCATGTAACGATAGTGTCACGTCTGGCGCCCGTGCGCCTCCGACTCGCGGGGAATGCCCACGATTCGGGCCCCGGAATGCGGACTGTTCGACGGCCGCACTGCCCACCGCCGCGCAAATGTGGAACGATAGGTCGTGGACGGCATAGTCGTGCGGAAGGAAGGATCATGAGCAATCAATGGACCGCGCCCGGTGAGGGGGAGCCGCAGAACCCCCTGGCGCAAGGACCGGCCGGCGCCCCCGGCCCCTGGGGCCAGGCGCCCCTGCCCCCGGGGACACCTGTCCCCCCGCCGGGGACCCCTGTCCCCCCGCCCGGGTCCCCTGTCCCCCTGCCCGGCGCCCCCATGGGCGGCGCCCCCATGGGCGGCCCCGGGGCCAGCTACGGCCAGGGCCCGGCTTGGGTCACGCCGCCCCGGCCCGGCATCATCGCCCTGCGGCCCCTGACCCTCTCCGACCTCTTCGACGGGTCCTTCAAAGCCGTGCGCACCAACCCGACGGTGTTCTTCGGGTTCGCGCTCGCCGTCAACGCCATCCTCGCGGTGGTCAACGCGCTGGTCACCTGGTTTCTGATAAACAGCGTCTTCGACGCGGTCTCCAGGACCGACTACCGCTCGGCCAACGACGTCTTCGGGATGCTGGGCGGCCTCACCACCCAGTTCATCACCTCGTGGGGCCTGACGGCGGCGGCCTCCTTCGTCGGGTCGACTCTCGTGTCGGGCATGCTGTGCGTCGCCGTGATCGAGGCCGCGGCCGGGCGCAAGCCCACCCTGGGCCAGACGTGGCGGCGCCTCGCCCCCCGTTTCTGGCCGCTCGTCGCGACGACGCTGCTGACGGGCATCCTGCTCATCCTCATCGCGATCGTGCTGGCCCTGGTGGGCCTGGTCGTGATCGCGGCGCTCGCCGGCGCGATCTCCTCCACCAGGGGCGGGATGGGCGCAGTCGCGGCCATCGGGCTGATCTCCTTGGCGCTCATCGCCGTGCTCGTCTTCGCGCAGTTCTGCTTCGCGGTCCGCTTCCTCTACGCCCCCGCGGCGACCGTCATCGAGGGCAGGAGCGGCTTCGGGGCGATCGGGCGCTCGTGGGAGCTCACGAAGGGCAGGTGGATGCGCTCCGTCGGGCGCTACCTGCTCATCGTCCTCCTGTCGATGGTGGCCATGTGGATCGTCTCCCTCGGAGTGTCGTCGGTCCTGGACATGTCCGTGTTCGCGACCACGGTCGACGGCGTCGTCACCGCGGCGCTCGTCAAGCAGGTGGTCTCGTCGGCCGTCATGACCGTGCTCCAGTCCCTGGTCACCCCCCTCGTCACGTCGTACATCCTCCTGATGTACCTCGACGAGCGGATCCGCCGTGAGAACTTCGCGGCCACGCTGGCGGCTGCGGCAGCGGGGAATCAGTGAGGCCAATCGAGCAACCCCCTTTGACACCGGACCTGGACGAGGCCCAGTCCTGGCTGAGCGAGGAGCTCTCGCGAGGCGAGTACCACCGCGACCTGGATCCGGTGTCGAAGTTCTTCGCCAGGATCTACCGGTCCCTGGCGGAGTCCTTCAACTGGGACGGCCACGGGGTCCCGCCAGTCCAGCTGATCGTCCTGGTCATGGTCATCGTCCTGGTCGCCGTCGCGCTGATCGCACTGATCCTCAACCCGGTGCGCGCGCGCCGGCGCGTCTCCGCCTCCGTCTTCGACGAGGACGGCCAGAGCGCGCAGGAGGTCCGCGCGGCGCTCAAGCGCGCGCTCGCCGAGGGCGACTGGGACCAGGCGTTCGTGTGGCGCTACCGCATCCTGGTCCTGGAGGCGGGCGCCCTGGGCGTACTGGCTGACACACCGGGCCTGACCGCGCACGAGGCGGCCTCCCAGGCCGCCCGCAGCGCGCCCGCGCTCGCGCAGGAGCTCATGGCCGAGGCCGACCTCTTCGACACCGTCCGCTACGGCGAGGGCCACGCCGGATCCGCCGATGTCGAGCGCCTGGGTGCGCTGACGGAGCGGGCGCTCGACGCCCTGCGCCGCACGGCCACAGCGGGGGCGGGGGCGCGATGAGGGCGCGCTCTACCGTGGTCGTGACGCCCACCGGGCAGTCCCTCCTCGCCCGGGCGCGGGCCCTGGTGCTGCTGGTCGGCATCGCCGTCATCGCCACCGCCCTCCTCGTGCTCGTCCCCGACCCCTCCCATTCCACTACGCCGCTGTCGACCACGAACCACGGGGAGGACGGGGCGCAGGCCCTGGTCCGGGTGCTCGGGGACCACGGGGTCTCGGTCAAGGAGGCCGCGGAGGGGGACATCGCGTCCGCGGACGCCGACACCACGGTCGTCGTCATCGACCCTGAGAAGATGCCCTCCCGCGCCGTCGAGGCCGTCCAGGCCGCGCCGAACGTCGTGTTCGTGGGCACCCTCTACAGCACAGCGGACGCACTGCCGCCCTACTTGGAGGGCCTGCGCGTCATGACGCCGTTCTCCTCCACCCCGGTGAAGACCGTCAACCCCGGCTGCGACTCGCCCACGGCCGCGCGGGCGCGGACCCTCACCTCCTCCATCTACAGGGTCACCGGGGATCCGGAGCAGGACCCGGCGCAGGAGTGGACCCTGTGCTTCACCGCCGACGGAAGGGGCTTCCAGTACGCCGAGAAGGAGTCGGACGGGCGCTTCCGCGCGGTCATCACCGATCCGGCGCGCCTGGCCAACAGCGCGGTCCTGCGCGACGGCAACGCCTCCCTGGCGATCGGCGCCATGGGCCGCACCCGCAGCGTCCTGTGGTACATGCCCACCGGCGAGGAGCCGGCCACCAGCGCCTCCGACCTGGCCCCCGCCCACCTGCGCCCGCTGTTCCTGCTGCTGGTCGCAGCCGCCCTGGTCCTCGCCCTGGCGCGGGGCAGGCGCATGGGGCGCCTCGCCTCCGAGAAGCTCCCGGTCGAGGTCCCCGCCTCGGAGATCCTGGTCGGGAAGGCCCGCCTGATGCGCTCCAACCGCGCTTTCGGGCACGCCGCCCAGGCCCTGCGCTCGGCGAGCGCCCGCAGGATCGCCCAGCGCCTCGGCGTCCCCGCCTCCGCTCCGGCGGAGCAGTTGGCCGGAGCGCTGGAGAGGCGTGGAGTGGATCCGGCGCGCTCGCGCGCCCTCCTGTGGGGCCCCGCCCCGGCGTCCCACTCCGCCCTCACCGTCCTCGCCGAACAGCTCGAAGCCCTCGAAAAGGAGATCCGCAATGACTAACCCCATCCCCCCCTCGTCGGGATCCCCCTTCGGGCCTCCCCGGACGGGCGCGGCCCCGGCCGGGGGGACGCAGGGCCAGGCGCTGGGAGGGGGCGCGCCCCCCGCGGCGCCCGGCGCCCCCTCCGCCCCGTCGTCGTTCAGCGCGCCCAGCCAGGAGCAGATGAACGGCCGCGCCCTGTCCCCCCAGGAGGAGCGGACCAAGGACGCGCTGATGGCCCTGCGCTCCGAGATCGGCAAGGCCGTCGTCGGCCAGGAGGGGGCGGTGACGGGGCTGATCATCGCGCTGGTCGCCGGGGGGCACGCCCTCCTCGAGGGAGTGCCCGGCGTGGCGAAGACGCTCCTGGTCCGCACGATGGCGACCGCGCTCGACGTGGACATGGCCCGCATCCAGTTCACGCCGGACCTGATGCCCGCCGACATCACGGGCTCCCTGGTGTGGGACGCGGGCTCGTCCGCCTTCGAGTTCCGCCGCGGCCCCGTGTTCACGAACCTGCTGCTGGCCGACGAGATCAACCGCACGCCGCCCAAGACCCAGTCGGCGCTCCTCGAGGCGATGGAGGAGCGCCAGGTCAGCGTGGACGGGCAGACCCACGCCCTCGCCGACCCGTTCATGGTCATCGCCACCCAGAACCCCGTGGAGTACGAGGGGACGTACCCGCTCCCCGAGGCCCAGCTCGACCGCTTCCTGCTCAAGCTGGAGCTCCCCCTGCCCGGCCGCGACGCGGAGTTCGGGATCGTCAAACGCCACCGGGACGGCTTCAACCCGCTGGCCCTCGCCGACGCGGGCGTCCGGCCCGTGGCCTCGCCCGCGGACATCGCCGCGGCGCGCGGGGCAGCAGCCCACGTCGACGTGTCGGACACGGTCCTCGCCTACCTCGTGGACGTGTGCCGCGCCACCAGGGAGTCCCCGTCGGTCCGCCTGGGCGCCTCGCCCCGGGGCGCCACCGCCCTCCTGCGGACCACCCGCGTGTGGGCCTTCCTGCAGGGCAGGGGCTTCGCGACCCCCGACGACGTCAAGGCGATGGCCGCGCCCACTCTCGCCCACAGGATCGGGCTGCGGGCCGAGGCCGACCTGGAGGGGCTGACCGCCGCCCGCGTCGTCGAGGGCGTCCTCGCACAGGTCCCTGTTCCGCGCTGAGGGGCTCCCATGGTTGTCTCCTGGCGCGTCAGCGCCCTGGTGCTGCTCGGGGCGGTCCCCCTGATCGCCGCTCCCAGCGTCGGCTTCGTGTGGTGCTGGGCGGGCGGCTGCCTCGTGCTCGGCGCGCTCGACGCCCTCACCGCAGTCTCCCCGCGCGAGCTCCGCGTCCGCCGCGAAGTGGACGGCCCGATCAGGGCCGATGAGACGAGCGCGTCCGTCCTCACCATCACGAATCCGACGAAGCGGAGACTGCGCCTGGTGGTCCGCGACGGATGGCCGCCCTCGCTGCGCCCCTCCCCCGCCCGCCACGCGGTGCGCGTCGAGGCGGGCTCGTCGGTGGTCCTGCGGACGCGTCTGGCCCCCACGCGCCGGGGGACGCGGGAGGCCGATCACGCGACGCTGAGGGTCTGGGGGGCCCTGGGGCTCGGGGGGCGCCAGATCAGCATCGACGCGCCCCTCTCCCTGTCCGTCCTGCCCGCGTTCCGCGCGCGCGTGCTCCTGCCGTCGCGCCTGGCGCGCCTGCACGAGCTGGAGGGGACCACTCCGACGACCCTGCGGGGGGCGGGAACGGAGTTCGACTCGCTGCGCGAGTACGTGCGCGGGGACGACCCGCGCGACATCGATTGGCGGGCCTCCGCCCGCTCGAAGGAGCTCATGGTGCGCACGTGGAGGCCCGAGCGGGACCGCCACGTCGTGGTCGTCGTCGATTGCGGACGGGCCTCGGCGGCGCTGCTCGGAGCCCCCGACGCCGGCGCGGACACCATCGAGATCGGGGTGGCCCCGCGCCTCGACTCCGGCATCGAGACGGCGCTGCTGCTGGGGGCCCTGGCCACGCGCGCCGGCGACCAGGTCCACCTGCTGGCGCTCGACCAGCGGGTGCGCGCCCGTGTCTCGGGCATCAGGGGCGGCGCCTTCCTGGGAGCGGCCGCGACGGCGTTCCAGGAGGTGGTCCCCTCCTTGGACGTCACGGACTGGCAGCTGGCGGTCTCGCAGGTCCGGGCAACGGTCCGCCACCCGGCGCTGGTCGTCCTGGTCACCAGGGTCCCCCCTGCGGGCATGGACGTGGACTTCCTGGAGGCGGTGCGCGCCCTGTCGGACCGCCACACCGTCCTCATCGCGTCGGCGACCGACCCCGACCAGGACCGCGCCCGCACCGACGCGGAGGACGTGCTCATGCGGGCCGCCGCCGCCTTGGAGGAGCGGACCGACCAGGCCGGGGTCGCCGACGCGCGCTCAGCGGGGGCTGTGGTGGTCTCGGCCCCATCCGGCGCCCTTCCGGCGCGCACTGCGGACACCTACATCGAGCTGAAGAAGGCGGGCCGCCTCTAGGCGCCTCCAGAACTATGATGTGCGCCACCTTCGGGCGGAGCGCCCTTCCCCTCTCCCGTCCGCGCCCCGGAACGCACGTGGGCGCGGAAGGCGCCATCCCCCGTCCGCGCCTCCGGAACGCACGTGGGCGCGGGTGCGCGCCGTCAGCACCGCGAGGGGGTCGTCGGCACGAGCGCGCGTTGTCGGCACCGCGAGGGGGTCGTCGACAACGTGAGGGGGTTGTTGACACCGCGAGGGGGATATAACGCGCGCTGGTGTCAACAACGCGCGTCGGTGCCGATATCCCATGCAGATTGTCAACAACGCGCGTCGGTGCGGACAACGCGCGCTCATGCCAACAACGCGCGTCGGCGGTCGCGCCCGGGGCCGTCGTCGGCAGTCACCGCAGTCGGCGCCGGGGGCGGCGGTCCCGGCCCCGCCGAACCGGCAGCGCGCCGACGGCCCGTCCCCTGCGCACGTGGCCGGGCACCTGCGGTCCGCATGATGTGTCGCACTGCGGGCGCCCGTCCCCCGCGCACGTGGCCGGGCGCACCCCCCGCCGAACCGGCAGCGCGCCGACGGCCCGTCCCCTACCCGGCGACCGGCTGGTAGTACCCCGCGTCCTCCACATCGCCGTCGTCGACTCCCATGTGGGCGCGGCGGCCGACGACGAAGACGTACACCCACACGGCGACGACGGTCAGCGCGCCAAGCCCGACGCGGACCGCGTCGGGCAGCTCCGAGGGGGTCACGTAGCCCTCGAGGACCCCCGAGACGGCGAGCAGGATCGTCACTCCCCCGACGACGGTGGCCGTCTGCCGCGCGCAGCGCCCCAGGGCTTCGACGCGCGTGCGCGGCCCCGGCACCAGCATCACCCAGAAGATCCGCAGTCCCGCCGCTATGGCCAGGAAGACGGCCGTCAGCTCCGGCAGGCCGTGGGGCAGGATGTACCGGAAGAAGTGCCACACCCCCCCGAAGTGGATGACGATGGACGCGGTCACCGCCGTGTTCAGCGCATTGGACCACAGCAGGTAGAGCGGGAAGGCCCCGGTGATGCCCCCCGCCACCGCCAGGGCGCTGATCCACGCGTTGTTCGCCCACACTGACGAGGCGAACTCCGCTTCCGTACCCTGCGAGTAGTACTGGACGAAGTCGGTCATCGCGATGGCCCGCAAGCGCGACGGGCTCCCCAGGGCGGCGTAGAGGTCGGGATGGGCCTCCATGTGGACGACGTAGAGGGCGACGATCGCGCTGAAGACCAGGGCGACGCCCACAGCTGCCCAGCGGATGCCGTAGAGGGCGCGCGGCAGCGCCACGGAGAAGTACCGCGAAACGGTGGCCAAGCCCACTCCCGGGGTGCCTGTGAGGCGCCCCCTCGCCGAGGCGAGGTCCCTCGACAGCGGCCCGATGAGTTCCGAGGTGGGATCCGTGGTGCGGATGCGCGCCAAGTCGGAGGTGGCCAGCCGGTACAGGCGGTCGAGTTCGTCGATGTCCGCCCCGGAGAGCCTCCGCCGGGCGGTCAGGTCGTGGAGGCGGTTCCACGTCCGCTCGTGGGAAACCCGCAACGCGTCGATGTCCATTACGCTAGCGTGTCACATATGAGCGCTTCACGTGTAGCAACGATCGACCTCTCGGCCGAATCGGTCCGCACCGGCGAGGCGGTGGAGCTCGACATCATTCCCGCGGAACCGCCCTACCGCTTCGTGTCGGCCTTCGTGGACTTCGCCGCCTACGCGGCGACGGCCGTGACCGTCTTCTACATGCTGATGCACTCGTGGAGGCACCCGACCGACCAGCAGCAGAAGATCTTCTCGATCCTCCTCGTCGCGTCGGCGACGCTACTGGTTCCCTTGGCCGTAGAGGCGCTCACCCGCGGGTCGTCCCTGGGGAAGTGGGCGTTCTCCTTGAGGGTCGTCCGCGACGACGGCGGCCCCGCGTCCTTGCGGCACATCTTCGTCCGGCGGCTCGTCGGCGTCATCGAACTCGTGCTCTTCGGCTTGCCCGCCCTCGTGTCGATGTTCCTCACGACGCGGGGGAAGCGCTTGGGCGACCTCGCGGCCGGAACGATCGTGGTGCGCCAGCCGACGGGCGCCCTCCACCCGCCCCTGCTCATGCCGCCCGCGTTGGCCGCCTGGGCGTCGACCGCCGTCGTCCTCCCCGTGGACAGGGCCCTGCGCCGCGAGGCACTCGCCTTCTTGAGGGCCAACGCCGAGCTGGCGCCCGCTGTGCGCGCCGCGGGGGGCGCCGACTTGGCGGAGCGCCTGCGCGCCTACGCGGAGACCCCTGTTCCAGCGGGCGCCCACCCCGAGCAGGTGATCGCGGCCATCCTGGTCATCGAGAGGGACAAGGATTGGCGCAGGGAGAGGACGCGGGTGGCGGCTACCCAGGAGCGCCTCGGGCGGGCGACCGCCGGGCAGTTCGGGATCCCCCCGACGGCTTAGCGCGCCGCCCTGGGCGCGCTCATTCGCCGTCGTCGGCGGCCACGACGCGGAACTGGGCGCGGCGTTTGGCGTAGGGCGACGAGGGGTCGAGGGGACTGGAGGTGTCGGGGGCGCCCACCGAGCGCGCCGCGTAGGGCCCCGACTGGGCGGACCCGGCCTCGGGCGGGCCCACCTGCGCGTCGCGCCCCGCCTCGGCTGCCCTGCGCACCGCGTCCACCAGGGCCAGGAGGTCGTCGCCCGAGGGCGGCGCGGGCTCGAAGTTGGTCGCGAGGCGCACCACCTGCCACCCGCGGGGGGCGGTGAGGTGCTCCGCGTGCTCGTCGCACAGGTCGTAGGAGTTGGGGTCTGCGGCCGTCGCCAGGGGGCCGAGCACGACCGTGGAGTCCTTGTAGTCGTAGGTGAGGGTCGCCACCGCGCCGCGCGAGCACCCGGGTTTCGAACAATGTCTGGCCGCAATCACCCCACAAGGGTACGACACCTCGGCCGCCTTGGGGGCGCCCGTGGGGCACGGCCCGTAGGCTGGGTGGGTGCACCCCTCCGTCCGCCGCAGATCCGCCCGCGACCGCCACGGCCGCGGTTCCCGCAGCCCCCTGTTCTTCCCCGGGACCCCCGCCTGGCGGACCCGCCGCGAGGACTTCGACCTGCTCGTGTCGTCCCTGGTCGCCGAGCTGGCCGACCGGTGGCCCGCCGTCTCCTCGATCGAGTTCGCCACCGAGGACGTGCCGCCCTCGGACCCGGCCCCGTGGGAGTCGCATTCCGTGGTCCTGGCGCGGATCTTCCCGGCCGACCGGCGCAGGGGCCTGCGCGACCGGATCGTGGTCTACAGGCTGCCCCTGGTGCTGCGCTGCGCGCCGGCGGAGGTCGAGGGCGTCACGAGGCGGCTGCTCGTCGAGCGGATCTCGCACGTCCTGGCCCTGCCGCCCGACGAGGTCGACGACCTTCTGCGGTAGCGGCCGTCCGGTGCGCGGTTCCGCGAGCGGCCTCCACCTGGTGGGGGCGCGCTGAGGAGCGCGGCCGCACCGGCGCGCACGGGCGGGGCGCCCCCGCGGGCGCGCCCTAGTCCTCGGCGACCACGTTGGCAGTCGTCGCGGTGATGCCCAGGGTCCCGATGCTCCACGCCGCGTGGAGCGTGCCGACCGGGGTGTCGGCCTCGACGACGAGCGCCGCCGTCACCGGCGCGGTCGCTGTGAGGGTCCCGCCCGAGGCCGGCAGGTCGACCGTCAGGGGGGTTCCGGGGCTGAGCTGGAGGGCCTGCCCGCCGACGCTCGCGTCGACCTGGTCCGCCCCGGCGGCCAGCAGGGTGATCCGGGCGCGCACGGCATCGACACCGGAGGGCGTCTCGACTGATGTGGCGCGCAGGGGGTCGGCCGCGAGCTGCGCGGTGACCAGGGACGCCACGTCCTTGGCCCCGGGCAGGGAGGCGCGCGTCACCGGGGATGCGGGTGAGACGACGGAGCGCGACACCCACGCGTGCGCGGGATCGGTCCACGGCGCCCCGATGCGGGCGGAGGTCACCTGCGCGACGACGGGGCGGTCGGAGGCGATGGAGAGCGCGACGGGCTCCTTGGAGCGCGTCATCCCGTCGAGGGGGATGTCGATGGCGGTGCGCCCGTCGACGGTGACGTCCCCGGCGGGCAGCGGCGCCGATCCGGAGTCGTCGTGGACGGTGACGGACACCGAGGCCGCCTCGGCCGACGGCACGGCGATGCGCAGGGAGGAGCCGGCGTCCGCCTCGATCCCCGGGATCACGGTGGCCGTGGAGGGGCGCACGGACGGGCCCCACGAGGCGCCCTGCGGGATCTCCCCGTCCATGACGGAGGTCTGGGCCCACGCCGCGACTCCCCCCGCGTCCGCGCTCACCCGCACGGCCAGGTTCGTCTCGTCGGGGAACCACCCCGCCAGCAGCACGGACACGGACTTCCCCGCTGGCACGCGCACCTGCTGGGCGCCCTCGCCGATCCTCCCGGATCCGCCGTAGCCCTCGATGGAGGCCGTGGACGCCGTGGCCGAGGGGTTGGCCAGTGTGAGGACGACGTCGGAGCCGGAGGTCGTGGCCCCGGCGGCGAGCCACTGCTCGGACAAGGGGGTCGAGCAGCCCGTCACCGACAGGCCGGCGAGCTCGCCCCCGCCCTGCCCGGCGACGACGAAGGCCGACGGGATGGGCGTCCCGGCGCCGGTCCCCGACTCGGTGACCGTGGCGGGCGCGGGGGCCAGGGGCGCGGCGCTGGTGGTGGACCAGGCGCCCCCGGGGGCGCTCTGATCGGGCTTGAAGGGGTTGGTGACGCCGGGAGGGCAGGCGAGGGTGACGGAGCTGGGCGCCACGTCCAGGGGGGCAGTGGGCACGGACTCTGCCCGCGGGGCGGGCGCCCACGCCTGCGCCGAGGCCACCAGGCCGACGCAGGCGGCGCCGGCGGCCAGGGCGGCCAGGGGAGCGGGGGGTCTTCTCATGACCGCCTCCTCAACGGCACGGATCCGGCTGCGGCGACCACCAGCGCGAGGCCGCTGACGGCCCACCACGGGTAGGTCCACCAGGCGCGGTGCACGATGGTGAGCCGCCCGGCACCGGCCAGGGCGAAGCTCTGGCTCCAGCCGTCGGCACTGGCCACGGGATCGAGGGAGCGCCCGTCCAGGGTGGCCCGCCATCCGCTGTCGGCGCGTTCGGCCAATGCGATGGTGGGGCCGCTCGCCTCGACGGCGCCGTCGGTGGTCAGGTTGGTGGAGCCGACGTTCGCCCATCCGCCTCCGGTGGCCAGGATCCGCACCCGCGCGCTCTGGGCGCCGTCCGGGCGCAGGCGCCACACGGCCCCGGCGTCGGTGTCGCCCACTTTCTCCAGCCCCGGCGCCCGCGCGAGGCCCTGGGCGATGTCGTCGCCCCCGGGCGCGCCCAGGGGCACCAGGATCGTGTCGATCCCGTGGTCGGCCAGGGCGGCGGCGGTGGCCTCGTCGGGGTAGACGACCAGGGTGAGCGCCAGGCCGGCCAGGGAGGCGGTCGCCGGGTCGCCGATCGCCCCCCGCTGGGCGGCGGCGCGCGAGCGCGCGAGGGCGAGGGCCCGGGTGAGGGGGCTCCCCTCGGTCATCGCCCTGCCGTTGCCGCGCCAGATCTGGGCGGTCAGGGTGTCCGACGGGCTGCCGGTGAGGACGAGGATCCGCCCGGCGCGGGCCGACAGGGCGGCCTGCGCGCTCACGGCGGGCACCAGCGGCGAGCGGACGGCGTGGACGCGCTCGTCGAGGGACATCGTGTAGGTGGAGGCGCCGGCGAAGGCGCTCTCCTGGGCGGAGCGCTCCCACGCGCCGCCCGCCATGGCCAGGAGCGGGACCAGGCAGGCCGCCAGCGCCAGGCGCCCGGTGCGTTTGAGGGCGGCGGAGTCCCACGGCTCCTGCGAGGGGCGCGCCGAGCGCGCCAGGGCGAGGGCGAACAGGGCGCAGGCGAGGGTGAGGGCGGGGGCGGACCAGGCGCGGACGACAGCGCCGCCGTCCTGGCCGACGGGGAGCAGGGAGAGCACGTGGGCGGCTGCCACGCTCATCAGCGCCAGGCCCGTGATGCCGCTGGGGCGGGTGTCCCCCCGTCTGAGCGCGCCGAGTGCGGCGCCGACCGCCCACAGGGCGAGGAGGGCGAAGGGGAGGGCGAGGGCCCACGCCTCCACCTGGGAGGCGGGGGCGGCGGCGAGCCCGAGGGCGGCCTGCCAGCCCTGGGCGGGCGTGTGGGCGTGGGCGCCTCCGCCGGTGGCGGCGAGGGCGCGCCACGCGGCGGGGTGGGCGGCGATGGAGCCCAGGGTGGGGGCGAGCAGCGCCCAGGCGGGCACCAGGGTGGCCAGCAGGGGGCCGCCCGGCCGGCTCCCCCCGGCGCCCCGGCGCCTGGAGACGGCGATTCCGGCGGCGGTGGTGGCGATCAGCGCCCAGGGCGCCGCGGCCGCGATGACCGCGGCCGCCAGTGCGGCCCTCCCGTGCGCGCCGCGCAGGCGGATCCCGGTCACGGGGGTGGGCCCGCCGGCCCCGTCGACGACCAGCTGGGGGTCGGCGCCCGCCAGGCGCGCCCACGAGCAGGCCAGCACTGGGACGGCCAGGTGGACGGCGACTCCTGCGAGTTGCCCGTGGAACTGGCTGAGGACCAGGGGCGGCAGGCACGCCCACAGGAGGCTGAGCAGGGCGCGCAGGGGCGGCGAGGACGTCATGAGCCGGGTGGCGGGCCACGCGGCGAGGACGGCCAGGGGGGCGGCCGCGACGAGCACGGAAGCGGCGAGGGAACCGGGGGTCGCCCCGATGAGGGAGAGCGGCCAGCTCAGGACGGCCAGCGGCACCAGCAGCGGGTCGGGCGGTGCCGGGTAGCCGTCGCCACCGGGGATCCACGACGCCCAGGCTGCCTCCCACAGGTCCGTCCAGCGGCTGGGCAGGCCCGCCCATGCGCCGCCGGCGAAGCCCTGGCCCGACCCCCACCAGGTGAGCGCCGCGCCGATGGAGGCGACGGCGAGGGCGCCCAGGAGGGCCGCCGTCGCGGAGAGCCGGTAGCGGCGCTGGGAGGACTCGACCAGCGGGTCGATGCGCTCCTCGGGGTCGTCGTCGGGGGCCGCCTCGGGCTCGCGGGCCAGGGACCGGGGGCGGGTCTCGAGGGCGCGCAGCGCCGAGCGCGGCACCGTCCGGGTCCGCGAGGCGCGGAACCGGCCGACGAGGAGCTGCCCCGTGGCGAGGACGACGGAGAGCCACGCGCCGACCTCGGCGAGGGCGAGGTGCCCGGCGCCCGTGACGACGCGTCCGAGGGCGCGCGCCGGGGACCATATGACGAGCCACGCCATGAGCAGGGGGACCTGCCATGCGGGGACGGCTTTCATCCAGTTGTAGAGCTGGGCGCGCCGGCGCCTGCGGAAGGAGGCGTCCTCGTCCTGGCGGCCCGGCCGGCCATCGGGATCCTGGGGCGGCCCGTCCCCTCCCGGGTCGGAGGCGGGAGCCAGGGACCGCCTCCTGTGGCGGAGGCGGGCGCCGGGGGCGGCGACGACGCGGTACCCGGCCAGGTGGAGGCGGCGCCCGAGGTCGAGCCCGTCCCCGAAGGGGCCGAGGGCGGGGTCGGTGCCGCCGACGGCGGCCCACGCGCGCGAGTCGATGAGCATGCCCGCGGTCCCGACGCCGAGGACGTCAGTGGTCCCGTCGTACTGGCCCTGGTCGATCTCATCGGGGCGGACGCGCTCGAGGCGGCGGGCGCTGCGGGTGGCGAACACGCCGACTTCGAGCAGGCGGGAGCCGTCCCAGGAGAGCTGTTTGGGGCCGACTGCGCCGATTGTGCGACCACTTTGTGCAACACGCCATAAACGGGCGAGGCAGGTGCTCTCAGGCGCAGAATCGTCGTGGAGGACCCACCACCAGCGGCTCCCGGTGAACGCCCCGGGCGAGCCCGAGACCTCGTCGACGGCCCTGCGGATGGCGTCGCCGAGGTTCTTGGCCCGGCCGACGCGGACCAGGCGCACGCCCTCGGGCAGCGCAGTGGCGTCCCAGGGCACCGCGCCCCTGCCCGCGACGTCGACGACGGTGACCGAGGCGGGGGCCACCGTCTGTTCGGCGATGGCCCGCAGGACCTCGGAGCAATCGGCACTGCGCCCGCGCGAGACCACTAGCGCGGCCACATGGCCGAGGCTTTCGCCCCTCACCCCGCCATGCGGCGCAGGCGCCGCCGCTCGCGCTCCGACAGGCCGCCCCAGATCCCGAAGCGCTCGTCGTTGGCGAGGGCGTACTCGAGGCACTCCTCGCGCACGTCGCAGGACTGGCACACGGCCTTGGCCTCCCGCGTCGATCCGCCCTTCTCGGGGAAGAACGCCTCGGGGTCGGTCTGGGCGCAGAGCGCGTGTGCCTGCCAGGCGAGGGGGCCGTCGACGCGAGCGTAGAGCTCGTCATCAGCTGGATCAGACCAGTCGATGGGCCCGTCACCGAAGATGTTCCACACTGGCGCGTCTCCTTCATAACGAATTGATATACAAGAGAATTACACGCGTGTCATTGCCCCTTCGTCAAGTCGTTAGACGATATTGAGACTTTCAGCGTTCGACTTGACCTTCTGGTAAAATTGCGTATAGGGCTGATAGTTTTCAAGTTACTAGATACCCAGGAAGCGTAGGACCTTGGTTATAGTTAGTTCATGCTCTTAAATAATACTATTTCCGTGTCCAGCGTCACAAAATTGGCTTCGTGCTTGAACGCACGGTCAGGCCCTGCCCTCACCGTCTACTCGGCCGAGCGCGTCGAGCTCGGCGGCCCCGTCGCAGCCCGCTGGATCACCAAGATCGCGAACTACCTCCAGGGCGAGGCGGGCGCGCCCCTGTTCGGCGACGAGGAGCCCCGCCCCGCCCGCCTCCACACGAGGATCGAGCCTTGGCAGCAGATCCTGTGGGAGGCCACGGCCAGGTGCCTGGGCTGGGAGATCCTGGACGCCCCCCGCCCCCTGCCCGGCGACGTCGTCGTGGCCGCGGACGCCGACGGCCTGCTCGCCCGGGCGGCCGCGGCCGGCGCCCACGCCCTGGCCCAGCCCGCCACCCACCTCGCCTTCGCCTGGGACGGGCCCCTCCCCCAGGGCGTGCTCGACGCCCTCCAGGAGGTCGGCGCCCAGTCCGACACGCCCGACCGCCCCGCCCCCGACCTCGTCAAAGCGGCTCTGGAGGAGGCCCTGGCGGGCTCCCGCCCGCGCCCCGAACCCACCGGGGACCGCGTCGCGCTGCTGTGGAGCGCCCGGCGCGGCCCCGCGCAGGTCCTCGACCAATGGGCCCGCGGACGGTCCGTCGTCGTCATCGACCCCACCCACCACGAGCCCGTCGGCGCCCAGGCGCTCCTGGCCGCGGAGGGGATGGAGGGGCCGATCACGATTTATATGCCCAACAACCCTTGATATTCGTTTGACCGACCTGTAGGGATTCGGGTGGTCAGTTTTACCCACAGGCTTGTTGACGGAGTCGCGGACCCCCTCGGCGGGCCCCGCGGGGCAGCGCACTGGTGGACAGTTTTCGATATTCAACAACCATAGTGGGCAGAATAACTTGCCGGTTGTGCGCGAATCCGGGCCCCAATAGAGACGCAAAGCATAAAACCGCTGGTGGGAGGGGCGGGCGACTGACTCGGGTGGAGGATTCTGGGGAGCGCGGATCCCCAGGGCTACCACACGCCGAGCACGCGGGCCCCCGCCAGCTTGATCCCCTCGGTCAGTTGGCGCCTGATGCGCGCGAAGCGCAGCGCGAAGGCGAAGCGGGACCACACGGAGGTCGAGCGGAGGTTGGCCGCCAGCGACTCCAGGGCGCGGCGCTCCCGGGCGTCGTAGGAGCCGACGCTGAGGCACGCCTGGGCGACCAGGATGAACTGGCGCCGGTAGAAGCCCGAGCGCAGCTTCTCCATGCGGGCCCTGGTGGCCCCCGCCCCCGAGTTGGCCCCCTGGACGTTCGAGTCGTGCTGGCGGTACTCCAGGGTCGGCTCCTCGCCGATCACCCACGTGGCGCCCAGGGCGCGCGCCAGGGCGTAGAGGTACCAGTCGTGCACGTCGACCCCCGTCGGATCCAGGCGCGCCAGCGCGCCGACGAGGCGGCGGTGCGCATCGGGGGAGAAGACGTAGGTCGAGCCCGGCCCCGCGGCCTCGAAGATGTAGTCCCACCGGCGCTGGGGGCCGGACTTGCGGATCAGGTGCCGGTCGCGCACGGAGCCGTCCCGGTCGCACCGGAAGGCCATGACGTTGGAGGAGACCACGTCCGCGCCCCGGCTCCCCATCAGCTCCAGCTGGCTGGACAGCTTGTCCAGATGCCACACGTCGTCCTGGTCGCTGAAGGCGACGAAGGACCCGTCGGGGTCGTGGGCGGTGAACAGGTGCAGGAAGTTGCCCGCGACCCCCGGTTCCCCCTGCCGCCGCGGCAGGACGCGGATCCTCGGGTCCGAGGCCGACCAGCGGGTGAGCAGATCCACCGTGGAGTCCGTGGACCCGTCGTCGGAGACGACCAGGCGCACGTCGACGCCCCGCTGGCCCAGGATGGACTCGACCTGCTCGCGCAGCCAACGGCCCCCGTGGGAGGCGCCGTTGTAGGTCGCCATGAGGACGCTCACGCGGGGGGGGCCGCCCTCGGGCGCGCGGGAACCGGGGGCGGCGCCCTGCGGGCCGCCGCCCCGCCCGTCGCGGGATGCGCAGCCATCGCCCTCGGGCCCGCGGGACCCGGGGCCGGCGTTCGCCGCCAACGCCTCAGTGCCCCTCGGCCGCGTACTTCGCTTCGACGGCCTCCTTCAGGGGCGCCCACCAGGCCTCGTTGTCCGTGTACCAGGCGATCGTGTCGGCCAGGCCGTCGCGGAAGTTGGTGAAGCGGGGCTCCCAGCCGAGTTCGGTGACGAGCTTGGAGTTGTCGATCGCGTAGCGCAGGTCGTGGCCCGGGCGGTCGGTGACGTGGTCGAAGTCGTCGGCCGGGTACCCCATGAGCTCGTTGAGGATCGCGACGACCTCGCGGTTGTTGGTCTCGCCGTCGGCGCCGATCAGGTAGGTCTCGCCGATCCGTCCGCGCATGAGGATCTCCCACACTGCGGTGTTGTGGTCGCGCACGTGGATCCAGTCGCGCACGTTCAGGCCGTCGCCGTACAGGCGGGGGCGCACGCCGCGCAGGCGGTTCGTGATCATGCGCGGGATGAACTTCTCGATGTGCTGGTAGGGGCCGTAGTTGTTCGAGCAGTTCGAGATGGTCGCCTCCACCCCGAAGGAGCGCACCCACGCGCGCACCAGCAGATCCGATCCGGCCTTCGAGGAGGAGTAGGGCGAGGAGGGGTTGTAGGGGGTGGTCGGGGTGAACTTCGCGGGGTCGTCCAGCTCGAGGTCGCCGTAGACCTCGTCCGTGGAGATGTGGTGGAAGCGGACCTTGTGGCGGCGCACGGCCTCCAGCAGGGTGAATGTGCCGACCAGGTTCGTCTGGATGAACGGAGAGGGGTCCAGCAGGGAGTTGTCGTTATGGGACTCGGCGGCGAAGTGGACGACCGCGTCCGCCCCCGCGACCACGCCGTCGACCAGGTCCGCGTCGGCGATGTCGCCCTCGACGACGGCCAGGCGGGCCGCCTGGTCCGCGGGGACGTCCGTCAGGGAGGCGCGGTTGCCCGCGTACGTGAACTTGTCCAGGACGACGACGTCGACGCCGGGGTGGTCCTCCAGCAGGGTGTGGACGAAATTGGCTCCGATGAACCCGGCCCCGCCGGTCACAACGATCTTCATGGGGTACTCCCTCTGGTCTTCAGCGCTTGCGGACGCGGCCCCGCACAGGGGGCGTGCTGAGCCCATTATGCCCCACCGGGGCGCCGCCAGCGCCCGAGCGGGCGACGGCCCAGGGCCCCGCGCGATCCACAGGGCCCATTAGGGTAGATTTGTCGCGTACCCACCCACGACGATTCTGCGAGGTCCCCATGTCCGAGCACCCCCCGGTTCCGCGGGCGCCCTCCCGCCCCGCGCGCGCCCTGCTGGTCGCCGCGCTCGCCGTGAGCGCCCTGATCGCCGGGCTCGGATGGGTCTTCGCCTCCTCGCCGGGCTCCGCCCCCGACGACGACTACCACCTCGTGTCCACATGGTGCCCCCGCCCCATCGCCTCCTCGGGCTGCGAGACCACCACGATCGACGGCGAGGTCCACGTGATGGCGCCGGTCACGACCTCGCACGCCCAGTGCGAGGCGTTCAGCCCGGACAAGTCGCACGCGTGCATCAACGACTACTCGGACTCCATGATGTTCCCGTCGTACAGGTACAACGACGGGGCGTACCCCTACGGCTTCTACCAGTTCCACCACCTCTTCGCCGGGGCCTCCGTGGAGGCGTCCGCGTGGCACATGCGGGTGGTCAACGTGCTCATCGCGCTGGTGCTGCTGGGCGGGGTGTGCGCGCTCGCCCCCGCCTCGATGCGCCAGGGGCTGTTCCTGGCGATCACCCTGGCGTGGATCCCCATGGGCGCCTACTTCATCGCCTCGAACAACCCGTCGTCGTGGGCGATCACGGGCGTCTTCTCCTACGGGGCGGGGCTCTTCGGCGCACTGCGCTCCGACGGGCGGCGGCGGTGGGCGCTGCTGGGGATCGCGCTCGTCGGGGCCCTCCTGTGCTTCGGGTCGCGCGGGGACGCCGCCTTCTACGTGTTCGTCGTCTCCCTGGGGGTCCTCATCGCGGTCGGGCGCCGCGACAGGATCGTCGAGATCGCGGGCGCGTCGGTGCTCAGCGCCATCGGCGTGTGGCTGATGGCGGGCGGCGGCCAGGCCGGCACCATCGCCTCGTCCAGCGCCACCGTGTCGCTGTCGGAGCGCCTCGCGGTCGTCACCAGCAACATCCGCTACCTGCCGGAGTACTTCGCCGGGTTCGCGGGCCTGTACTCGGGGCCAGGGTGGCGCGACACCCCTCTGCCGGGGGCATGCGTCGTCCTGGGGCTCATGCTGCTGGGCGTCGGCGTCCTCATCGGCGGGCGCGCCATGACGTGGCGCAAGGCCGCGTCCGTCGTCGTGGTCCTCGGCGCCATGGCGGGCATTCCGATCCTCATCGCCACCCCGCCGACATTCCCGAACCTGGGCGGCTACCACTCGCGCTACGCCCTGCCCCTGCTGGGGGTGTGGCTGCTGCTCTGGCTGGCCATCGGGCGCGGGCAGCAGCGCTTCTCGCGCACCCAACTGGTCCTCTTCGTCGCAGCCACCGGCGTCGTCAACGCGAGCGCGCTCCACACCACGATCGGGCGCTACACCAACGGCCTCCTCCACGACGGGCTCATGGGGTGGGTGTCCCCCGCGAACCTCAACCGCAAGGTGGAGTGGTGGTGGGCGGGCATGCCCCTGTCGCCGATGGGCCTGTGGGCCCTGGCCTCGGCGGCCTACGTCGCAGCCGTCGTGATCGCGCTGCGCCTGCTGGCCGCCGGGCCCGCCCCGGCGCCCACCGCCGTGGCCGCCCCTTCGGAGGCCCCCTCCCCCGCATCCGTGGAATCCGCCACCGGGGCTGCGACCAGCCCCGCGGCCCCCTCACCCTCCCAAGCAGGCGGCGCCCAGACCACCGGGGCCGACTCACCCGGCTCCGGGACCGGGGCCGCGGAAGGCACGACCGGGGCGGACGACGAGGCCGGGGCAGCGAACCCCGCCAACGGCCGCCCGGAGCCAGCGACCGGGGCGGACGACGAGGCCGCAGCTCCCTCTCCCGCCTCCGACGCCCCCTCCCCCGCACCCTCCCCGACGCAGGAGCCCACCCATGAGTGACAGAGTCACAATCGTCCTCCGCACGCGCAACCGCCCGAAGATGCTCGCCCGCGCCCTCGCCTCCATCGGCGCGCAGACCTTCACCGGCTACCGGGTCGTCGTCGTCAACGACGCGGGCGACGAGCAGCAGGTCCGGGCGGTCGTCGACGCCCAGGATCCCGGGCTGCGCGAGCGCGTCGAACTGGTGACCAACAAGACCTCCAAAGGGCGCGAGGCGGCGCTCGAGTCGGGGCTGGCCGCCTCCGCGCTGGAGTACTTCGCCGTCCACGACGACGACGACGCGTGGCACCCGCGGTTCTTGGAGGAGACTGTCGCCCACCTCGACGCCCACCCCGAGTTGGGGGGCGTGACGACGCGCTGCGAGATCGTGCGCGAACGCGTCCGCGCAGACGGCGAGTGCACCGAGATCGAAAGGGAGACCCTCTCCACCGACAGCTCCGGGCTGTCCCTGGTGGACACCCTCGTAGAGAACTACGCCCCGCCCATCTCCCAGCTGATCCGCAGGCGCGTGGCCGACCGCATCGGGCACTGGGACGGCACCTTGTCGACCCAGGCGGACTGGGAGTTCAACCTGCGCCTCCTGGCGGCCACCCCCGTCGGCTTCATCGACGGGCCGCCCCTGGCCGAGTGGCACCACCGCGACACCGAGGACCAGGACCTGGGCAACTCCATCGTCACCGACGCGAAGGCCCACGCGTGGGACAACCTGCGCATCCGGGACCGCTACCTCCGCTCCGCACTCGCCTCACAGGACCCCGCCAGACCCGACCTCGGCCAAGCCCTGCTCAGCGCCGAGCTGTACCGGCGGACCCGCGCCGAGCTGCGCCGCGCGGACGGGAGCATCCACTCCGCACTCGACTTGGTCCACGCCGACATGGTGAGCACGATGGCGTCCCTGCACGACGAGGTGCACGCGCTGCGGCAGGAGGTCTCCGCGCTGCGCGCCCAGGTGGAGTCCCATAACGCCCTGCAGGAGGCCGTGAAGAGGACCGTGGGCATGCCCGTCCGCGCGATCCGCAGGATACGGCGGAGGTAGTGGCCGTGCGCGCTTCCACCCGCTTCTGCGCCGCGCTGGCCGTCGGCTGCGCTGCCCTCGCCCCCGCGTGCTCCTCCCCGGACGCGGCCGTCCAGTCCGGCACCGCGGCCTCCCCCGTCCCCCAGTCGACGGGCCAGCTGCCCCAGGCCGAGCCCGCCTCCGGCGGCTGCGCCGCGATGGACGAGGTCTTCACACGGGCTGTCCAGACCACACCCCAAGGACAGGCCTTCGCTGCGCTCACCTGGGAGGGGCCCGCCTCCGGGGCCAGCGCCGACGCGGACCCGCAGCAGGTGTGGCAGGCGTTCACCGCGGTCCTCGATTCCGACCCGTGGAAGTCCGAGTTCGAGGCGGCCGCCACGGACGACGCCTCGCGCCACGCCGCCGGGGCCCTGCGCACCTACGTCCAGGTGAACCAGCGGATCTCCTCGGGGGCGCTCCCCGAGTACGCGGACGAGCAGCAGGCACAGGACGACCTCAAAGCCGGGCGCGCCCCCGCACCGAACCCCGAGTACGAGCAGGCCGTGGCCGATGCCGCTGACGCGCACACGGCCCTCACCCAGTGCATGCCGCACTGGCCCGTGCTGTTCTAGCGGCGGCCCCGCTGGCGGCAGGCTCCGGGCGCCCTGGCCACTGGCTCCGCAGCCGGGCCGTCGCCCGCGGCGGAGGGCGCCCGGTCACGGGAACGGGCGGACCACGTCCCACGTCATACGGTCCCACCCGTATCCGACGGTGATGTACTGCATGCGGGCCGGGCGCCCCATCCAGTCCGTGTGCACCACCATGTCGTCACCCAGGTAGATGGCGACGTGGGTGACCGACCCGTCACTCGTGTAGAAGACGAGGTCGCCCCGCTGGCGCTCCGACAGCGGGACGTGCTGGAAGCCCGAGTAGTTGTACAACTCCTGGGAGGTGCGGTAGTCGGGCCACCCGTGCTTGATGACGTCGATGGGCTGGGGGTCCATGCCGCCCGCGTACAGGGACTGCAGGACCAGCCCGGAGCAGTCGTAGCCCAGGCCCGCCGGCCCGGCTCCGCCCCACGTGTACGGGGTGCCGGTCTGGTTCCACGCGTACCCGATCATCGCCTCGACGCGCTCGGAGCGCCGGGCCGTCAGCGGAACCGGCTGGGCCTGGTACTGGTCGATCGTCCACGGCCAGCCGGTGCCCATCGCGTTCCACGTCTGCTCATCGACGACGCCCGTCTGGGACAGGCCCGCGCGCCACTGGAAGTTCTTCACCGCCGTGACGAACGAGGCGTCGACGCTGGCGAGCTTCATGGTGTGCCAGATCCCCAGCCTCCGCTGGACGATCATGACTTTGATGCCGTTCATGCCCCAGGTGAGGGTGTTCGTGCTCGCTCCCAGGCCGGTGATGCGGTCGGTGGGCTGCAGGTAGCCGGCGGGCGCCTCGTACCCCATCCAGGCACCGGAGGGGGCGAACTCGTAGGTGCGTCCGTTGAGGACGAGGGTCTCGGTGCGCATCACCCCGGTCGCCGGATCCAGGTAGTACCAGTCGCCCTCGACCTGGACCCAGCCGGTCGCCATCGCGCCCGACGGCGCGTAGAACCGCCACCCGTCCCCACTGCTCACCCACCCGGTGCGCATCGCCCCCGAGGGGTCCATGCAGTACCGGGACCCGCCCACCTGCAGGTCCCCCACCGCCATGACCCCGGTCGCCGGATCCAGGTAGTACCAGTCGCCCGCGACCTGGACCCAGCCGGTCGCCATCGCGCCCGAGGGGGTCAGGAAGTACCAGGCGCCGTCCTCGCGGTACCAGCCGGTGCGCATGTAGCCGGACGCGTCGAAGGAGTAGACCGAGCCCTTGATGCGCGCCCACTGCGAGGCGGGATAGCCCCCGTCGGAGTGGCGCCACCACCAGCGCGCCCCCTCGCCCACCCACGCCCCACGGCCGGTGAGGTCGGGTGCCGCCGCCGGGCCGCCCGTGGGGGCCGGGTCCGCGGCGGGGGCGCCGGACTGCCCGCCGCCCTCCTCTGCCCGGGGGGAGGCCCCGGACGATTGGGCGGCCGCCGACTGGGGGCCGGCGTCGTCCGCGCTGGCCGCCGGGACGGGCAGGACGCCGATGGCGAGGACGAGGCTGAGGGCGGCCAGGAGGCCCTTTGGGCGCATGGAAGTCATTGGTCGTCTCCGTTGTGGGGTGCGGTGAGACGAACTCTACGCCCCCGGCCCCCGGCGCGCACCCCGTTGGCAGGCTAGTCCTCCTGCTTCTCCTGCGCGTCCTCCTGCTGGGCCAGCGAGTCCGCCTGCTGCACCTGCAGGCGCGCGAGGCGGTCGAAGTCCGCCTTCCCGCGCTTGGGGATGTCGAGCATCGGAACGGCGGGTGTGAGGCCCTCGAAGGACGCGCCCAGGATGACCAGGCCCCCAGACTCCATGCCGGGGCCGGGCAGCACGTCGAAGCGCTTCGCCTTCTGCAGGGCGTCGATGACGGCGGTCATGTCCCGGTTCTGGATCGCCGCGGACACCGTGTAGGACCCGGGGTTGAGGGCCAGGTGGGGGACCACGATGTCGAGGTGCCCCTCCCCCGGCTCGATGGCGCGGGGCACGTAGGTGGCGTCCACCCCGTGCAGGCCCCACACCCACGTGCCCTCCCGGGTGTCGACGGACACCCCGAAGACCGGGCCCTCGACGCGCTCCTTCGCCCGGTAGTGCAGGCGCATGCGCATGCACTGGCCCGGGTAGACCAGGGAGACGCTCTCCCCCGCCCCGTCGAGGATGTCGATACGGGTGATCTGGGCCTCGCCGCTGCCGAAGCGCGTGCCGCCGCCGGGCACTTCGACCGCGTGGTGGGCGACGTCGGAGTAGGTGTCGATGACCTCCGCCGCGGTCCCCACGGCGACCACCTTCCCGTGGTCGAGCCACGCGGCCCGGTCGCAGAAGGTCCGCATCTGCTCGAGGCCGTGGGAGACGACGACGACCGTGCGCCCCTGGTCCTTGAGCTGGGCGAACTTGTCCATGCACTTGTTCTGGAACTCCATGTCGCCCACGGCCAGGACCTCGTCCACCAGCAGGATGTCGGGCTCGACGTGGATGGACACGGAGAACCCCAGGCGCACGTACATGCCCGAGGAGTAGTTCTTCACGGGCTGGTCGATGAAGCGCTCGACGCCGGAGAAGTCGATGATGGCGTCCAGTTTCGAATCGATCTCCCTGCGGCTCATCCCCAGGATGGCGCCGTTGAGGTAGATGTTCTCACGGCCCGACAGCTCCGGGTGGAAGCCGGAGCCGACCTCCAGCATGGCGGCCATGCGGCCGGTCGTGGCGATGGAGCCCTTGTCGGGGGCGAGGATCCGCGCGATGCACTTGAGCAGGGTGGATTTGCCCGAGCCGTTGTGCCCCAGCAGGCCGAAGGTCTTGCCCTGCGGGATGTCGAAGGACACGTCCGACAGCGCCCAGAACTCCTCGAACTGGGCGCGGGAGCGCTGCAGGAAGGCTCCCTTGAGGGACTGGTTGCGGTTCTTGTAGATCCGGAAGCGCTTGGACACGTCCGAGATGGAGATGGCGTTCGTCATCACAGTTCCTCCACGATCCGCGCCGAGAAGCGCTTGAAGACGAGGACCCCCAGGGCGTAGACGCCCAGCGCCCAGCCCGCGCAGCCCAGCCACACCTTCCACGAGGGGTTGGCGAAGCCGTAGAGGCACGAGCGGTAGGCCTCGAGGAAGAGCTCGGCGGGGTTGAGGCGGAAGAGGGTGACGATCGGCAGGGGCTGGCCGCCGATCCTCCACCCCTGCTCGTACAGCTCGTTCTGGACGTCGTTGAGCATCGACAGTGAGAAGACGACGCCCGAGGCGTACATCCAGATCTGGTTGAAAATCTTCCACAGGTGCGAAATGTCCCGGAAGTACACGGACGCGATGGCCAGGACCATGCCCATGCCGGTGACGAACAGGCAGGCGAGGACGGTGACCGCGATCACGGACGGGATCATGAGGAGGACGCCGGGGCCGCCGGCGACCAGCATGACGATGCCGATGACGGCCAACTCGAAGGCGAAGTCGTAGGCCAGGGCGAGCACCGTGGAGTAGACGAGCACCTGGCGGGGGAAGTACACCTTGGTGAGCAGTCCCGCGTTCCCGACCAGGGAGTCCATGCCCCTCTGGATGCCGCTGGAGATGAAGTTCCAGGCGATGACGCCCACCCCGATCCACAGCGCGAAGGAGGTCAGCCCGGAGTTGACCCCGGGGTCGGCCTTGCCGCGGAACACGACGCCGAAGATGAGCGCGTACACGGCGATGGTGGCCAGGGGGTTGATGAAGGACCAGACGCGCCCCAGCGCGGTTCCCTTGAACTCCGAGGAGATGGAGCGCTGGGCCATGCGCAGCGTGAGATCTATGACCCGCTTGTAATCACTCACCTGGTTCTCGCTTCGTGGTCGGCTCGGGTGGTGCGGCGTGACCGCTCGTTAAGGATAGCGCGGCGGTCACTGCGCTGGGGAGGGCGTGAGTGCGAGATAACGCTGGGTGAATTCCACGAGCACCACCGACGGCCTGTACGCGGCGATGAGCGCCGCCACGTCCGTGGGGGCGGGGGCGTCGAGCGCGTGCCCGACCTGGATCGTGTACTCGAAGCTCGCCTCCACGGCGGGCCCCAGGTTGTTGCCCTGGGAGTCGCGCACCACCAGGGCCGTGCCGCGCCCGTTGGGGTTGTGGGTGAGGGCGGGCTTGTTGAGGAAGTCCATGGGGGCGGACAGCGGCACTTCGGGGGCGCCGCGCAGCGCCTCGTCCAGCTGGTCCGCCGCGGGAAGCTGGTCTGCGGATTCGAACTGGGCGAGCCGGACGGCGCCGGGATCCGCCCCGTAGACCGGCGAGGCCCAGTCGTCGGGCGCCCCGCCGCCCCAGCCGAGCGCCTCGTACTCGTTGGGGGCCGGCCCGGTGCTCGCACCGGTGGGGCTCAGTCGCGGCAGCCCGGCCAGGGCGGGGTCGACGTCGCCCAGGCAGTCGAGGACGGCGTCCCACGCCACGACGGCGGCGTAGGGGGACCAGTGCGGGTTGACCCGCGAGTACAGGGGCGTGGCGGGATCCTTCTGCCGCGCCGCGGCCAGTGCGGGGCGCACATCCACCCACGAGTGGTTCCACAGGGCGGTGCGCATCAGGTCCAGGGAGGTCGTGCCGGTGAGCCGGTCGCTCCACTGGGGGAGCTTGTCGGAGTAGACCTCCCACGTGGCGGGGGCGACCAGGAACAGCGGCGTGGCGCCCGCGTCGGCGGCGGCCTGCTCGATGCCGCTCATGTAGCGGTCCCACGCGGCCACTCCCCCGGCCGTGGGGCGCGTGCGGCCCACCGCCTGGGAGAAGTTGTCGTTGAAAACGTCCGAGAGGAACAGGTAGCCGTCGCGGCCCTCGACGTAGCCCGGTGCGCCCGATCCGACGCCCGCGGTGTACGAGGCCTGGGCCGCTTCCGTGGAGGCGATCCCCCCGGTGCCCGCCACCCCCGGCGTCCAGGGGCCCACGTCGGCCTTCGGCGTGGCGCCGCAGGACTCGGGCATTGTGGGGGCGGTGACCTGGTTGAAATCGACGGGGGCGGATCCGGCCGCCCCCGCGGCCCCTCCCGGGGAGGGGTGGGTGCGCGCGTACCACACGCCGACGGTGGCGGCCGCCAGTGAGGCGGCTGCCAGCAGTGCCAGGGGCGCGAAGCGGAGGCGGTGCTTCCACGACTGCTCGGGCACGTCCTCGTCGAAGACGACGTCGCGGAGCCCGGATTCGGATTCTTTGAACGTGGAGCTGGCTTTGGCGTTCATCGGCTTCCCTCCTTGCCGGGCGCCGGCGCGGCATCCCCAGTGCCCCCGGCGCCGGGCCCGTCCGCGGCGTCGTGGCCGCCCGCGCCGGGGCCCTCGCCCGCCTCCTCGGCGGCCAGGGCGGTGGCGAGGCGGGTCGAGGAGTACGCGGGGACGACCGTGCGGCGCACCAGCGCCTCGAAGGAGGGCCGGAACCTCTCGATGAGGGAGTCCATCCACCCGGGCATGTAGTTCTTCAGGCTCATCGCGGGCTTTTCGATGAGGTGCCACGACAGGTACGCCAGGATGTGGCAGCCGATCACGACCGTGAGGTGGTAGGCCCACCAGCCCCGGTCCTGCAGGTGGAAGTACGCGCCGAAGGCCATGAGCGGCCAGGCGTAGATGTAGATGCCGTAGGACAGGTCCCCGTTCTTCTCCCAGTTCTGCAGGGGCAGGCGTATCGCCAGGTACATGAGGAAGTAGAGGAAACCGTACTGCCCGACGATGTTCCACCCGCCCGAGGCGTAGGACAGGGCGCCGAACACGAGCGCCCCGTAGGCCAGGCGCGAGTCCATGGGGATCTTGTCGCCGTAGAGCGTGAAGAGCATCCCGAAGGCGAAGGGCGCCAGGAACATCAGCATGAACGGGTCGCGGAAGAGGATGTTGACATTGGCCAGCTGCCCCGCGCCCATCCACTGGAGCCCGTTGAGCGCGATGAGGACGATCGCGAAGGCCCCGCCGACCTTCTTGTTCGCCAGCGCCCCGAAGAGCCCCAGGACGGCGACCAGGATGTAGGCCTTGAACTCGTAGATCAGCGTCCACGCGGAGCCGTTCCAGTCGCGGGCGCCGTGGAGGACGTAGTAGGGCAGGGTCTCGCCCATTCCCGCGATATTGCGCTGGCCCAGGTTGAGCCACATGTTGTTCGCGAAGTACGTCAGGGGCGACTCGGTCTGGGGGTGCAGGTAGCCGCTGATGGACCCGTGCGTGTGCCAGTAGGCGATGGGCGCCAGGACCACCACGGTGAACAGCATCGCCGCCCAGAACGCGGGGAAGATCCGCAGGCACCTGCGCCACATGTAGCGCCAGATCGTGGCGCGGCCCATCCGCGAGCGGGTGATGAGGAATCCCGAGAAGAAGAAGAACCCCGCCACGGCGACGCCGCCGATCGACTGCTCCCGCGAGACCTGCACGCCCAGGTCCTCGCCGCCGTAGAAGCCGGCGATGGGGCCCGCGTGGGAGAAGATCACCATGAAGGCCATCAGCCACCTCAGGAAGCCGATGGAGTTGCTGCGCGAGTCGAACGCCTCGGCGACCGACAGCGGCGTGTGGGGCCGGTAGGCGGACGCCTTCCCCAGGGGGCGGCTCATCGGCGGCCCCTGAGCGAGCGGAGGGTGGCGACGGCCTTGCGGCCCGCACGGTAGGCGGGCTTGAGGGCGTTGCCGATGCCGGGGCTGCGCAGCATGATGTTCGTCTTGACCGCTCCGAGCAGGTTGGGGACCTGCCCGATGCGCGCCTTGAGGTAGGGGACCTGGTCGATGGAGAAGGCGGGCAGCATGGAGGAGGTCGCCGCGAGCTTGTACTCGAGGTACCCGTAGTAGACGCCCGCCCACTTGGGGGTCATGACGGGACGGGCGTAGTAGCCCTCGGACAGGACCGCGTACGCGAGCAGGCGCTCGATGACGTGGGCCAGGGAGCCGTCCTGGTAGCCGCCCTCGGGCGGGAAGTCGTCGTGGGTGAGCCCCGCCTCGACCAGGGGGCGCAGCGCGCGGGGCCGGGCGATGAACATGGACCCGTAGGGCGCCAGGGGCTGGTGGTCGTCGAAGGGGACGGTGATGCCGATCCTCTTCGCCAGTTCCCGCGCGGGACGGCGGTTGGCGAACCAGGCGTGGCCCATCGTGGGGTAGCCCATGTGGGGCATGGGCGCCAGCGCCATGCCCAGCCCCGGGTGGTCGGCGAACTCGGCGAGGATATTGGCCACGTGGTCCTTGGAGTCCAGGAGGTTCTCGTAGAGGTGGTCCTTGAAGAGCTGGGCGGCGTTGGCCTCGTCCTGCACGGATTTCTTCGAGTGGATCTTCACGACGACGTCGTAGTCGCCGCCGGCCAGCACATCGGAGCAGTCCACCAGGAACGCGGAGATGTCGCGCCCGCGGTTCGAGGCGACGACGCGCACCTCCCCGGCGGCGCCCCTGCGCGCCATGGTCTCCTCGATGGCGGCCTTGCGCTCCTCGTCGGCGGTGGTGGCGACCAGGCGCCACCCGTCGGGCAGCACCGAGAGCCGGTCGATGATCTCGTCGGCCATGTCGGCGTAGAAGATGTGCGCGATGGCGACGACGCGCAGCGAGGCGGCCTTCTCACGGGCCTCCGGCGCGGCGCTGGGCGGCACGACCGTGGTCAGGCCGGCGTTGGTGACGAGGTCGCGGGGCTTCGAGGTGCGCGCGAGGTTGGTGAGGATGAGGTCCGTGTCGTAGCCGGACCGGGCCGCCAGCTCCAGCATGTCCGCCCCGACGATGGCGTGGCGGTCCAAGTAGAGGGGGTCGTGGAAGAGGTTGCGCCTCTTGAGGATGGGGCACCCGTCGGCCAGCAGTTGCGCGGCGTTGTCGAAGACGGGGTTGCGCGAGGGGTAGTCCTCCCTGGGGTAGGCGACCTTGTGCGCGTAGCCGAGCTTCGTGAAGTGCTCGGTGAACCGCGTCTCGTGCCATTGGATCGAGTCGTTGTACGAGGAGATCCGGGGCATGGAGCGCCAGTACTCGCGGAAGTCGGCGCTGGTGAGCAGGGGGTTGCGCACGGCGATCCAGTGCGATTGGATGTGGCGCGGCATGACGCTCTTGGCCAGGAAGGGGTGGGGGCGGACCTCGTCGTGCTCGGTGATGCCCCAGAAGTCCACGTCGCCCCACTCGTCGACACGGTCGAAGAGGTTCTTCCAGGGGTTGACGGGGGCGAAGAAGGTGTAGTTGAAGAGGACGAGCTCGTCGAAGGAGCGGAGCCTGTCCCACCCGAAGGCGTCGAGCCCGTCCTGGTAGCCGCCGACGTCGAATCCGACGTTCTCGCGCTCGATCACGGTGGTGGCGACGCCCTCCAGGCGCTCCCTGGCGGTCCCGTCCAGGGGGGAGTTCGACACCACGAGGATCTCGTCGATGTACTCGCGCAGGGTGCCCAGGCACTTGAGGATGTAGTCGTCGACCTTGCCCTGGGGGTCGAAGAACAGGAAGATTCCGCCGCGCCGCATCCCTCAGGCCCCCTGTCCGCCGGGGGCCGCGCCCACGTCGAGGCGGGCGCCTGGCCCGTCGAGCGCCTCGAGGATCTCGGTGATCCGTGTCGCGTCGCCCCACACGCCGGGGGAGTCGTAGGGGCGGTCGGGGAAGGCGCCGTACTCGAGGGAGATGTCCAGGCCGTTCTCGCGGATGTACGCCTCGACGCGCTCGGCGAGGCTGATGGGCTTGCCCGTGCAGATGTTGATCGTGCCGGTGACGGCGTCCTGGCTGACGGCGGCGGCGATCTGGTGGGCCAGGCCCTGCACGGAGATGAAGTCGTAGAGGTTCTTCCCGCTGGTGAAGGGGAAGGTCTTCCTCCCCTCCTCGGCGGCGGCGAGCAGTTTGGCGAAGATCGAGGACCCGAACTTGTCGTCCCCGACGATGTAGTACCCGCGCAGCCATTGCAGGGACGCGCCGTTGGCCGAGGCGAGCAGCTGTGCGGTCTGGCGCAGGGCGTTCTTCGCGATGCCGTACAGGGAGGCGGGGTCGCAGGGCGTGTCGGCGGTGATCGCGCCCTCCCAGTAGCCGACCTCGTGCATGGAGCCCATGACGGCGAGGCGCTCGAGGCCGCCCTTGTAGAGGGCGTCGATCAGGCGGTAGTGGGCGGGCAGGTCCTCGATATGGGCGGGCGAGTTGTGGACGAAGCCGTCGCGCCAGGCCAGGTGGAGGACGGCGTCGGGCCGTCCCATCCGGTCGTAGATGTCGGCGCTCCCGTCGAAGATGTTGATGTCGAGGCGCCGCGCCCGCTCGTCGACGCCGTCGAGGCGCGGGTCGACGACGCTGACGTCGAGGCCCCGTTCCAGCAGCGCTCGGACGACGTGACGGCCGATGTAGCCACCGGCACCGGTTACGAGGACAGTCTTCACCATGGTTGGAAGTCTACCAACGCGCGCGGTCGGCGCTGGGTCCCGTTCCGGGTCGGGAAGGCGTGTTCTGGCACACGCGCCCCCGCGCGCGAGGGCCGGGCGCCGCAGGGCTACTCGGAGCCGCCCTCCGCGGTTCCCGCGACCCGCCACGTGATGAACGCCGCGGCGGCGCACAGCCCGATCACCGTGAAGTCACTGGCGCCCTGGAGGACGTTCACCACGAACTGGACGACGAAGCCGAGGGGCCGCGAGGACCCCTTCTGCAGGTCCGCCCACCACAGCAGGTACGTGCCCAGCGTCTGGCAGACGAGGTTGAGGAGCATCGCCCCCAGGGCGTACACGAGCGCCCATTTGCCCGTTGCCCGGATTGCCCGGAGTTGTTGACTGCTCATAAGCGCCTCCCTGGCGGATCGTGTTCTCCAGCGGCCGCCCTCCGCTGGGCTTCGCCCGCCTTCGCCCGGCCTGGCGGCCAGGTCCTTCCACCGCTATCCTCCGCCCCCGGGGGCGATCGGCGCAAGGGATTCGCGCCCGTGCCCTGGCCCCTGTTGGCGGGGCCGCGGCGCAGACCGCCGGGAAGAGCGCCCTCCTCGACCGCCCGGCCCCCCGTTGGCGGGGCCGCGGCGCCCTTCCGCGCGCGGCGAGCGGCGCATCTGGGCCAGCCCCACGTCGGACTGGGTGGCGGCGCCCTTCCGCGCGCGGCGAGCGGTATTGGGGTAGGAAACCACCGATTGGGGTAGGCAAATCACCTACCCCAATGACCCGTTGCCTACCCCAATGCTGACCCGCACCCGCCCGAGGCCGACCCGCGACCCCCCAATGCCGGCCCGCGACCGTCCGAGGCCGGCCTGTGACCGCGCGTGCACCACTACCCGCCACTACCCGCGGCGCCTGCGCCGGCGCGCCCGCAGCGCCCTCGGCATCCCCGCCAGCCCCTCGCGGACCCCCCGGGCGCCGGGGCCCCGGAACCCCGCCCGGGCGGCGCGGACCAGGGAGCGCGCCAGCGCGGAGGCCACCACGCGCGCCGGGGCGTGCTCGGCGGCCACGACCAGGCGGTTGCGGGCGTTGACGCGGATGAACATCGGCGAGCCCGTGCCCGACGAGGCGGCGTGGTCGTGGCGCGCGACCGCGCCGCTCACGTAGACGGCCGCGTAGCCCGCCTCGCGCAGCCTCCAGGACAGGTCCGTGTCCTCGTAGTACATGAACAGGTCGGTGCGGATCCCCCCGACCGCCTCCCACGCCCGGCGGGAGACGGCGCAGGCCCCGCCGCACACGCCGAAGACGTCGGCGGGGGCGTCCAGGCCGCGCGCGGGGGACAGCCAGTCCCGGTCGTAGCCGTTGCCGGAGGCGTCGACGAGGTTCCCGGTGGAGTTGACCAGGACGGCCCCCTCCCCCGTCTCGTCGTCGCCCAGGCGCGTCCACCGGGCGCCGTCGCGGGCCACCAGGTGGGGGCGGTCCTCCCCGGGCGCGAGCGGCCTCCACGTGCCGCTGAGCAGGATGAGGGCGGTGGTGGCCCCCACCTCGGCCCCCCCGCGGGTGGTGCCCAGGGGGGCGAGCAGCGCGTCCAAGTACCCGCCGTCCACGATGGCGTCGTTGTTGAGCAGGGCGATGGCGTCCTCGTCGGCCCCCCCGGCCCCCGCTGCGACGCCCGCGCCGAAACCGGCGTTGACGGGGTTCTCGACGAGGCTCACGCGCGCCCCGGCGGCGGCGCCGCGCAGGGCGTCCAGTCCCCCGCCGATGACGGCGACGGAGTCGTCGCCCGACCCGTTGTCCACGAGGACCAGGTGGTCGCCGCTGCCCAGCTGGGGCGCGACGGACCGGGCGGCGCGCAGGGTGAGGGCGGGGTTGCGCCAGTTCACGATGATGACGCGGACGGTGGGGCGCGCGCTCATCGGACCAGGTCCTGGTAGACGGCGGCGTGGGCGCGGGCCGATTCCTCCCATGTGAACAGCGACGCCCGCTCGCGCCCGGCCGCGGCGAGCCGGTCGTGGTCCGTGCCCGCCGCCGCCGCGAGCGCCTCGGCGAGGGCGCCGGGGTCCACCGGGTCGACGAGCAGCCCCGCGTCGCCGGCGACCTCCTCCATGCACGTGCCCGCCGAGGTGACCACGGGGGCGCCGTGCGCCATTGCCTCCAGGACGGGCAGGCCGAAGCCCTCCCAGATGGAGGGGAACGTGAAGGCGCGCGCGCCCGCGTAGGCGGCGGCCAGGTCGGCGTCTCCCAAGCGCCCCAGGACGTGGAGGCGCCCGGCGGGGATCTCCTCGGCCAGGGAGGCCTCCTCGGTGGCGTCCTCGCCCCATCCGGCAGGGCCCACCAGGACCAGGTCGAGGTCCGAGGAGGGGGCCAGGCGCGCGAAGGCGCGCAGCAGGGTGGGCAGGTTCTTGCGGGGCTCGCGGGTGCCGACCCACAGGATGTAGGGGCGCGTGAGGCCGTGGGCCTCCTGGAACGCCCGGACCTGGTCCGCGCTGGCCGGGGTGTGGGTGAGGCCGTGGGGGATCACTGTGATCCTCGCCGCGTCGAGTCCCGCCGCGACGCAGTCGTCCGCGGTGGCCCGGCTGGGGACGATGATGGCGCCCGCGCGCCGCCGTGTCTTGTCCAGGGCGCGGCGGAAGTAGGCGTTGCCGTGGCGCGTGAAGTGCGCGGGGTCGCGCACGAAGGCGACGTCGTGGACGGTGACCGCCAGGGGCTTGGACGTGGGGGGGATCGCCCACGTGGTCGCGTGGACGGCGTCCGCCTCCCCGGATGGCCCCGCCGTCAGGCGGTCCACTCCCGGTGCGCCCGCGCGGTCCCACGCCGCGTAGAGCAGGCGCCTGGGCAGGCGGGAGTTGACGACGGGGATGGTGAGGCCGACCGAGGCGGGGGACGGCTCATCCCTCCCGTGGGCCGCCGCGATCCCGAGGGCGCGCGCGCCCGCCGCTCCCAGGCGGGAGGCGACCTCGACGATGTACCTGCCCGATCCCCCGGGCACGGGCTGCCACATTTGTTCGACCACCAGGGCGACTCTGACGCTCATGCCCCAAGGGTATCGAATGGGGTGTCCGCGCGGGCAGAGCGGCCGCTCGGGCGCACCATCGCATCCCGACATCTCAAGGCCCGGCGCTTGCCCGCCCGTGCGCGCGGGCAGGGCCCATGGGCTGGAACGACGGACAGGATGGGGCGGCCGCTCGGGCAGAGCGCCCGCGACCAGTTGGGCTCCGCCCGCGCGCGGCGACGCGGGACCGGACGGCGCCGCGCACGAGCCCGGCGGCCCACCTAGTAGCATGGTGCCATCCGATCGCCCCACAGTTAGGTAGGACTGCCGTGGCCCCCTCCGCCGACTTCTCGGTCTCCCCCTCCCGCCCCGTCCGCGTCCTCTTGGACGGGACCGCGATCCCCGCGGACCTGGGCGGCGTGGGCAGGTACGTGGACGACCTCGTGCCAGAACTGGTCGCCGAGGGCGCCGACCTGACGATGGTCGTGCAGGCGCGCGACGCCGAGCACTTCTCGAAGAGGGTCCCAGACGCCCGGGTAATCGCGGTGCCCCGGCGCTTCGAGTCGCGGCCCGCGCGCATGGCGTGGGAGCAGACGGGGCTGGCGTCCCTGGTGCGCAAGGTCCGCCCCGACGTGCTGCACTCCCCTCATTACACGTGCCCGCAATTCCCCGGCGCCCCGGTGGTCATCACGTTGCACGACGCGACGTTCTTCTCGCACCCGCAGGCCCACTCGCCGCTCAAGCGCAGGTTCTTCACCCGCGCCATCAAGCGGGCGATCCGGCGCGCGGACGCGCTGGTGGTCCCCTCCGAGGCGACCCGCGACGAGACCATCAAGTACGCGGGCGGGAGCGCCGACCAGTTCCACGTCGCCTACCACGGGGTCGACCGGACGGTCTTCCACCCCGTCGACGACGCGGAGCGCGAGCGCGTCGCCGCCTCCCTGGGGCTGTCCGGGAGGCGCTACGTGGGGTTCCTGGGCACGCTAGAGCCCCGGAAGAACGTGCCGAACCTGGTGCGGGGCTGGGTGGAGGCCGTGAGGGACATGGACGACGCGCCCGCCCTCGTGCTCGCCGGCGGGAAGGGCTGGGACGAGGACATCGATCCTGCTCTGGCCCGGGTCCCCAGCGCCCTCACGGTGCTGCGCCCCGGGTACCTGCCCCTGGAGGACCTGCCCGGTTTCCTCTCCGGCTGCGACGTGCTGGCCTACCCCTCGATCGCCGAGGGCTTCGGCCTGCCGGTCCTGGAGGCCATGAGCTGCGGCGCCGCCACCCTGACCACGCGCCTGACCTCCCTGCCCGAGGTGGGAGGGGACGCGGTCGCCTACTGCGGAACCGACCCCGATTCGATCGCCCGGGAGCTGCGCCGGCTCCTCGACGACCCCGGTCGGCGCGCCGCCCTGGGCGCGGCGGCCATCGAGCGCTCGGGCGAGTTCACGTGGAAGCGCGCCGCCCAAGTGCACATCGAGGCGTACAAGGCGGCCATGCGATGAGCGGCGGCGCGCGTGAAACACCGCGTGGAACAGTCGCCGGCCCCTCCGACGGGCACCAGGGCGCCGACCCGGCCCTCACGCCCGACGCCGAGCACGGGGCGGACCCGGCCATGACCACCGCCCCGCACAACCGCGGCGCAGGGCAGGCCGCCGCGCCCGCAGCGGCCGACCAAGCGGAGGCGCCCGCTGGGGACGGGGCCGCAGCCCCCGCCCCGGGCCCCGACTCCCAGCTGTCCGCACGGCGCGCGTGGGTCTTGCCCGCGCTCATCGCCCTCCTGGTCGCCATGACGGGGATCTCGTGGGCGGTCTCCTCGCCGGTGGGCGGCTCCCCCGACGACGACTACCACTTGGGGGCGATCTGGTGCCCCCCGCCCGTCGACTCCACCGGGTGCCGAATCACGACCATCGACGGGAAGAAAGCCGTCGGAGTCCCCCAGAGCCTCGAGAAGAAGAACGTCACCTGCTACGCCTTCGACCACAACAACTCGGCGGCGTGCACCCTGGCGTTCTCGGACGAGGCGCCCGGGGCCACTTTGCGGTGGGACGACGGCAACTACCCGTGGGGCTACTACCAGTTCCAGCACCTGCTGGTCGGCTCCGACACGGCGCGGTCCGTGCTGGCGATGCGCCTCGTCAACACGATGATCGCCTTGGCGCTCATGGGCGCGATCCTGCTGCTGGCCGACGCGGCGCTGCGCCTCAGCCTGGGGGTGGCCCTGGTCACGGGCTGGGTGCCGATGGGCCTGTACTTCGTCACCTCCTTGAACCCGTCGTCGTGGGCGCTGACGGGGACGCTCGCCTTCACCGCCGGACTGCTGGGGGCGTCCCGCTCCAGCGGATGGCGCCGTTGGGGGCTGGACGCCTGCGCGGCCGCGGGCGCGGTCCTGGCGTGCACGTCGCGCGGGGACAGCGCCTTCTACATGCTCGTGTGCACCGTGGCACTCGCCTTCGCGGTCCCGTGGAGCCGCTCCCTGGTGCGCGAGGCGGCGCTCGCCGTGGTGGCGAGCGGCGCGGGCACGTGGATCATGGCGCACACGAAGGTCGCGGGCCTCAACCTGGCGGGCGAGGTCGAGGACAACGGCCTGTCGACGCTGTCGATCGCGTGGATGAACATCAAGGCCCTGCCCGACTACTTGAAGGGGTTCACAGGGCACGGCATCGGCCCGGGCTGGAACGACGTGTCCTACGGGGGCACCGTCGAGCGCCTCGCGGGCCTGGTCGTCATGGTGGTGCTCATCGTGGGGGCGTGGCGGATGTCGTGGCGGCGCTTCCTCAGCACGGGGGCCGTCATGGGCGCGATCTGCGGCGTCCCCGTGGTCATCGGCATCCGGGGGCACTTCTCCAACGTCGAGTTCTACCAGCCCCGGTACATGCTGCCCCTATTCGCGGTCGCCGTGCTGCTGTGGATCACCCCCGCCCGCGCTGAGGGCGGCCGCGCGCCCCTTGCGCCGTCGGGAGGGGCGCACGGCGCCGACGAGGCGGGGACCGCCCATGCCAGCTCCCCGTCCCCCGCCCGAGCGGCCGGTGGCAGGGCGTCGCTGCGCATCCGGTTCGGGGACCGCCCCGACGACTGGTTCCGCCGCGTCGTCCGCTTCGGAACCCCGGTGGCCGCGGCGCTGGTCGCGTTCATGCACTCCTACGCCCTTTACCTGGTCCTCGAGCGCTACACGATGGGCCGGACGCCGCACGCCATGCCCTTCGACCTGGGAATGCAGAACTTGAACGCAGTGCACGAGTGGTGGTGGCCCTGGGCGCCCATCGGCCCCATGACGGTGTGGGCGGTAGGGGCCCTCGCCTTCGCGGGCGCCTTGGCGTGCGCGGTGCGGGGGGCGCTGCGGCACTCGCGCGGTACTCGCGCTTGAGGCGTTCCCGCAGGTTCGCGGCGAGTCTGGGTGGTCCGCTTTGCAAGCGATGGCGAGTCCTCAAAGGGAAGCCTCGTCCGCCGCGCGGGCACCGGGAGCAGTTTTGCAAGCGAAGTTGAGTTTTCAAAGGGATACCGTCACTTCGCAAGTGTTATAACGCTTGCGAAGTGTGGTATCGCTATGAAAGCGGAGGCATCGCTGTGAAAGTAGCCCATGGCGCGGGGAGCCCGGGCTCGGGCGGCCTGGGGGCCACGCGTTTTCGCTGTGAGAACGCGGCTGGTCCGTCCAACTCCTGAGCACAACTGGCCGACCAGCCGCCGCCAGCGCCTCCACCACGGGCCCTTCCGAGTCCTGCTGCGGCATCGGGGTGGGAAACCACTCATTGGGGCATATTAGCTACATTGGGGCAGGTCAACCCGCATCGGGGCAGGCTAATAACCTGCCCCGATGACCCGTTGTCTACCCCAATGCCCGCCCCACACCCCTCGGGTCAGATCCTCTGGTGCGGGGAGGCGGCTCCCAGACGCGAGGACGCCATCCGCGCCCCGCGCCCCCGCCGGAACCCACCAGGTCGAACCCGGCGCCCCACGGCAGCCCGCCCCCTCCCACCGGGTCGGCCCCGGCACTGCGGACCACCGCCGAGGACCCCGCACGAACGCATCACACACAGCGATGTTCATTTCTGATCACACCCATGCTACGATCGAACGCGCTGCAATCGAATCCACTACTGAACGGATTGCTTATGTCCCTGACAGGAGTCGGCGAGCTCACCGCCTCGCAATTCAACGTCCTCTACGCCCTGCTCCGCGCGGGCGCGCCCCTCACCCAACGCGCGATCCGCGAGGCCACAGGCATGAGCCTCGGCCGCGTGAACACCGCGATCCGCGAGTGCGAGGCCGCGGGGCTCATCTCCGAGCGCACCCTCACCCCGGCCGGGGAGCGGGCCCTGGAGCCCTACCGCGTCAAGAGCGCCGTGATCATGGCCGCGGGCCTGTCCTCGCGCTTCGCCCCCATCTCCTACGAGCGCCCCAAGGGGATCCTGAAGGTGCGCGGCGACGTCCTGGTCGAGCGCCAGATCCGCCAACTCCGCGAGGCGGGCATCACGGACATCGCAGTGGTCGTGGGCTACAAGAAGGAGTACTTCTTCTACCTCGCGGAGAAGTTCGGCGTCGATATCGTCGTCAACGAGGAGTACGCGACGCGCAACAACAACGGCTCCCTGTGGTGCGTCCGCAAGCGCCTCGACAACACCTACGTGTGCTCCTCCGACGACTACTTCACGGAGAACCCCTTCGAGTCGCACGTCTTCCAGTCCTACTACTCCGCGAACTACGCGGCGGGCCCCACCTCCGAGTGGTGCATCAAGGTGGGCACGGGCGACCGGATCACGGGGGCGACGGTCGGCGGCGCCGACGCGTGGGTGATGCTCGGCCACGTGTACTTCGACAGGGCGTTCTCCCAGCGCTTCCGCGCCATCCTGGAGGAGGTGTACTCCCAGCCGGAGACGGCGGCGAAGCTGTGGGAGTCGATCTACCTGGACCGCATCAAGGAACTGGACATGGTCATCCGCCGCTACCCGGACGGGGTGATCCACGAGTTCGACTCCGTGGACGAGCTGCGCTCCTTCGACCCGCTCTTCATGGAGAACGTCGACTCCGAGGTCTTCGACCACATCACGCAGGCCCTCGGGGTGATGAAGTCCGAGATCCACGACTTCTACCCGCTCAAGCAGGGGATCACGAACCTCTCGTGCCATTTCTCGGTCAACGACGGCGAGTACGTGTACCGCCACCCGGGGATCGGCACGAACAAGATCGTGAACCGCGACGCGGAGTTCGCCGCGCTCCGCCTGGCCCGCGACCTGGGGATCGACCACACGTTCCTCACGGGCGACCCCGAGACCGGGTGGAAGATCTCGCGCTTCATCCCCGGCGTGCGCAACCTGGACGTGACGAACGACGAGGAGCTGCGCCGCGCCATGGAGATGGACCGGAACCTGCACAACTCGGGGAAGGTGCTCGAGCGCTCCTTCGACTTCATCTCCGAGGGACTGGCCTACGAGCGCCTCCTCGAGGACTTCGGCCCCATCGACGTGCCCGGCTACGGCGAGCTCCGTGAGAAGGTCATGCGCCTGAAGGCGTTCGCGGACGAGGACGGTTTCGACCGGGCCCCCTCGCACAACGATTTCTTCCCGCCGAACTTCCTGGTCGACTCCGACGGACACATCGACCTCATCGACTGGGAGTACGCGGGGATGAGCGACATCGCCGCCGACTTCGGGACGATGACGGTGTGCACGGCGGAGATGGACGAGGCGCGGGCCGGCCGCGCCCTCGAGTACTACTTCGGGCGCACGCCCACGGAGGTGGAGCACCGCCACTTCCGCGCCTACGAGGTGTTCGCCGGCTGGTGCTGGTACGTGTGGGCGCTGGTGAAGGAGGCCGAGGGCGACGACGTCGGCGAGTGGCTCTTCATCTACTACTCCCACGCGGTGCGCAATATTGATTCCCTGCTCGCCCAGTACGAGGCGGCCCGTTCCCAGGAAGGACGATGATCACGATGACCTGCTCACGAGGAGGGCGCCGCTACGGCATATTCTCCGGCGCCCTGTGGGGCCTGGACACAGTTGTTCTGGCGATCGCGCTGGTGAAGGCCCCGTTCCTGGACTTCGGCCAGTCCGCGCTGGCCGGCGCGGTGCTCCACGACGTGGGGTGCGCCCTGGTCCTGCTGGTGTACATGGGCGTCCGCGGGCGCCTGGCGGACACGTGGCGGGCGCTGGGCACCCGCTCGGGCCGTTCCGTCGTCCTCGCCGCCCTGCTGGGCGGCCCCATCGGGATGAGCGGCTACCTGATCGCCATCGACAACATCGGCCCGGGGCTGACGGCGATCATCTCGACGTTCTACCCGGCGGTGGGCACCTTCCTGGCGTTCTTGCTGCTCAAGGAGCGGATGCGGCCCCGGCAGATCCTGGCCCTGCTGGTGGCCCTGGGCGCGATCGTCGTCACCGGCTGGTCGGCCACCTCGGATCCCGTGGAGGGCGGCAACGCCGTCCTGGGCGTCGTGGCGGCCCTGGCGTGCGTGGTCGGCTGGGGCTCCGAGGCGGTGATCCTGGCGTGGGGCATGCGCGACGACCTCGTGGACAACGAGACGGCGCTGCAGATCCGCGAGACCACGTCGGGCCTGGTCTACCTGCTGGTGGTCGCCCCGATCGCAGGAGTGTTCAGTTTCACGCTCAACGCGGTCCCGACGTGGGGGACGGGTGTGGTCGCCCTGGCCGCCCTGGCGGGCACGGCCTCGTACCTGTTCTACTACAAGGCGATCGCGGCGATCGGGGCGTCGCGCGGCATGGCGCTCAACATCTCGTACTCGGCGTGGGCGATCATCTTCGCCCTGCTGCTGCAGAACACCGTGCCCTCGCCCGTTCAGATCGTGTGCTGCGCGGTGATCCTGGTCGGCACCGTGCTGGCGGCGACCCCGGACTGGGGCGAGCTGGTGCCGCGCATCGGCCGCAAGGCGGACCTGGCCGCGGTCCCCGGAGCCGGGCAGGTGTGAGAAGATAGCGGAGCCGCCGATCGCCCGACCCAGGAGGCCCCCATGGCCGATGAAACCCAGGACTTGAAGAAGATCCAGTGGTTGCTGACCCGGATCTTGGAGGAGCTGGACCGCGTGTGCCGCGCCATCGGCGTGGAGTACGCGGTGTACGGGGGGACGGCGATCGGCGCGGTCCGCCACGGGGGGTTCATCCCGTGGGACGACGACATCGACGTGATGATGACGCGGGAGCACTACGAGCGCTTCCTCGCCGAGGCGCCCGCCGTCATGGATCCGCGCTTCCGTTTGGACAACACGCGCACCCGTGACGACTTCCCCTTCATGTTCACGAAGATGGTGGTCCCGGGGACGCTGCTGGTCCCCGAGGCGGACAAGGACGCGGCGTACCGCATGCCGTTCTTCCTGGACATCCTGCCCCTGGACGCGGTCCCGGACGACGGGGCGGCCTTCAAGGCCGTGTCCCGGCGCTCGTGGTGGTGGGGCAGGCTGCTGTTCGTGCGCGGGACCCCGCGCCCGCACCTGGTGGGGGTGTCCGGCGCGAAGCGGGCGCTGATCTTCACGGCGACGACGCTGGCGCACTACGCCCTGCGCCTCGTGGGGGCGACCCCGAGGCGCCTGCAGGCCCGGTGGGAGCGCGCGGTGCGCTCCCACGAGGGGGACGGGGGCGGGGCGATGGCCGACTTCACGATGCGCGACCCGGAGAACTGGATCGTGCGCCACGAGGAGTTCTTCCCCACCCGGGACATCGCCTTCGAGGACATCACCGTGAAGATCCAGAACCGTTACGACGACCTGCTGCGCCGTGGGTACGGCGACTACATGCGGATCCCCCCCGAGTCCGAGCGCTACAACCACGAGGCGGCGGAGATCGACTTCGGCCCCTACGCGGACGGTTTCCCGCCCCGCTGACCGGGGGCGGCCGCCCCGGCCGGCGCGCCCGGCCGGCGCCCCAGACCCTTTCCCCGAGAGGACACCATGCACTCCTACGACCCGCCTGCCCTGGCGGCGGTCCAGACGGTGACGAAGCGCGTGCTCGCCGAGATCGACCGCGTGTGCGCGGTCCTGGGCGTCCGTTACACGGCCTACGGCGGCACGGCCATCGGCGCGGTGCGCCACCAGGGCTTCATCCCGTGGGACGACGACGGCGACGTGTGCATGCCCCGCGAGGACTACGAGCGCTTCATCCGCGAGGCGCCGGCGGTGCTGCGCCCGGAGTTCTTCATCGCCTCCCCGCTCACCGACGCGGACTACCCGATCAGTTTCGGCGTCATCGGCCTGCGGGGCAGCGAGTTCGTGTCCGAGGTCGCCAAGGGCAGGTCGTTCCGCATGCCCATCGGCGTGGACCTGTTCGTGCTGGACGAGATCGCCGACGACAAGCGCGTCTTCGCCCGCCAGTCCCGGGGCACGTGGCTGTGGGCCAGGCTCATGTTCCTGCGGGGCGTGGGCAATCCGCCCACGGGCCTGCCCACCCCGGTCCGCCAGGCGGCCTCCGCGGTCATGCTGGGCGTCCACTTCGCGCTCCGCGCCCTGCGGATCACCGAACGTGGCCTGTACCGTCGGTGGCTGCGGGCGGCCCTGCTGGGTGCGAAGAAGAACGCCTCGGCCGCCTCCGGCGCAGCCCCTGCGGACCGCCCCGTCCTGCTCGGCGATTTCTCCACGCGCGACCCGATGCGGTGGAGCGCCACCACCGACGAGCTCTTCCCCGCGCGCGAGGTCCCCTTCGAGGACATCACCATCCGGGTCCCGCGCGACCACGACGCGGTCCTGACCCGGGGCTACGGGGACTACATGCGGATCCCCGAGGAGTCCGAGCGCGTCAACCACAAGCCCTTCCACATCGTCCTGGGCCCCCACGCCGACGAGTACGGCGAGGCCCCGGACGGGGACGGGGACGGGGGCAACGATGAGTGACGCCACCGGAGCCCGGGGCGCCGACGGGAGCGGGGCCGCCGGACGAGACGGGCCGGAGGACGGCGGGGCGCGGGCCGCCTCCGCGGACGCCCCCCTCGACTCGAAGAAGCAACTGGGCCGCGACTACCTGTGGAACACTGCGGCCTCCCTCATGTCGAGCCTCGCGGTGGTCATCATGGGCATCGCGATCACGCGCTCGGGCTCCGACCAGGACTCGGCCCGCCACGCCTACGGGATCTTCACCCTTGCCCTGGCCATCGGACAGCAGTACCAGACGCTCGGCCTCTACGAGGTCCGCACCTACCACGTGACGGACGTGCGGCGGCGCTTCACGTTCGGCACCTACTTGGCGACCCGGATCCTCACGTGCGCCCTCATGGTGGCCTTCATCGTGGGGCACGCGTGGGCGTCGGAGTCCTCCCCCTTGCTGGTGGTCGTCTGCCTGGCGCTGCTGCGGGTCTTCGACGCCTTCGAGGACGTGTACTACTCGGAGTTCCAGCGCTGCGGGCGCCTCGACATCGCGGGGAGGGCCTGCTTCCTGCGGATCTTCGTGACGACCTTCCTGTGGAGCGGCCTGTACTGGGCCACCCAGAGCCTGATGGTGGCGACGCTGGTCACTTTCGGGGTGACGGTCGTGGTACTGGCGGCGGCCTACGGGCTGCCCGCCCGGGGCCTGTTCCCCCTGCGCCCGGACTGGGGAGGGCGGGCCGTCCGCGGCCTGCTGGTCCAGTGCCTGCCCCTGTTCCTGGCGGCCTTCCTCAACCAGTACCTGGCCAACGCCCCGCGCTACGCCGTCAACGACTTCCTGGGCAGTGCGCCGCTGGGCGATTTCGCGATCATCTACATGCCGGCCGTCGCGATCAACATGCTCTCCCTGTTCGTGTTCCGCCCGCTGCTGACCCGCATCGCGACGCGGTGGGCCGCCGGCGACTGGCCGGGCTTCGCGGCCATGGTGCGCCGGGGGCTGGCCTCGACGGCCATCGCCTTCGTCGTGGTGGGGGCCGTGACGTTCCTGGTGGGCGCCCCGCTGCTGCGCCTCGTCTACGGCATCGACGTGTCCTCCTACCGCATGGAGCTCATGGTCCTGGTCTTCGGCGGCGCCATGAACGCCGCGGGCGTGATCCTCTACTACGCCCTGGCGACGATGCGCCGCCAGAACCTGGTGCTGGTCGCCTACGCGCTGGCCGCGGTGTGCGCGTGGGCGCTGGCCCAGTGGCTGACCCCGGTCCTGGGGATGATGGGGGCGGCGATCAGCTACTCGGGCGCCATGACCGTCCTGGCGGTCCTCTTCGTCCTGTTCATGGTGGGCGGGCGCCGCGCGGTCCTGTCCGGTCGGGCCGCGGGCGACGGGGACAGCCCGCTCTTCCCGGAACCCGAGGACGGGGACGAGCCGGCCATTGCCGAACCAGCCGCCGGGGACAGCCCCTCCTCGCCCGGGCGCACCGACCAGAACGGCCCTTCCTCATCCGGCCCTTCCTCCGCACCGGACGCGCCCGCCTCCGATACCATCGTGGAAGGGGCCCCCTCCTCCTCCGCCCCCGACGCCCCCGGGGCGCCCCCGTCCCCGGACGCTGGGGACGACGGGTCCCCCGACCCGCGGGGAGGGCCGCGGGCATGAGCGGCCCCCGCCTCGTACCCTGGTGCGGGCACGGCACGAGCCCTGAGAAGGAGGTGCGCTGATGGAGCGCACGAAGATCGGGATCTTCATGGAGTTCTACCTGCCCTACTTGGGCGGTATCGAGCGCTACATCGATCGGCTGAGCGCGCAGCTGCGCCACTTGGGCTACGACGTGTTCATCGTGACGTCGTTGTTCGACGAGTCGTTGCCGCGCTTCGAGGAGCGCGACGGGATGCGCGTCTACCGGCTCCCCACGAAGGGCCTGTTCAAGCAGCGCTACCCGTTCTTCAAGAGGGACGCGCGCTTCAAGGAGACGATGGCGCGCGTGGAGGCCGAGGCCGCGGACTTCTACATCGTCAACACGCGCTTCCACCTGACCTCCCTGCTGGGGGCGCGCCTGGCCAAGCGCCAGGGCAGGCCCGTCGCCCTCATCGAGCACGGAACGGCGCACATGTCGGTGGGCTCGAAGGTGCTCGACTTCTTCGGGGGGATCTACGAGCACGGGCTCACCCACTTCGTGAAGCGCAATGTCACCTCCTACTACGGCGTGTCCAAGAACTGCAACAAGTGGCTGCGCCACTTCCGCATCGAGGCGTCGGGCGTGTGGTACAACGCCGTCAACCCCGACGACGCCGCCCAGGCCGACGACCGCTTCGAGGACCGGTGGCCCCGGTCCGCCGACGCCGCCGAGGCCGAAACCCCCTCTGCCGACGACGCCGCCGGGGCCGACACCCCCTCCTCCGCCACCGGCGCCCAGGGGCGGGCGCCGATCGTCGTCTCCTACGCGGGGCGCCTCATCGCGGAGAAGGGCGTGGTCGCCCTGCTGGAGGCGTTCACCCGCGTCAGGGACTCCCACCCGGAGGCCGACCTGGTCCTCGCGGTCGCCGGCTCGGGCCCCATCGGGGACCAGCTGCGCGCGGAGTACGGGGGCAGTAAGGGAGTGGAGTTCCTGGGGACCCTGGACTTCCCCGCCGTCATGAGCCTGTACCGCCGCACCGACGTGTTCGTCTACCCGTCGATGTACCCCGAGGGCCTGCCCACCTCGATCCTGGAAGCCGGCCTGATGGGGTGCGCCGTGATCGCGACCCCCCGCGGCGGCACGGAGGAGGTCATCATCGACCCGGAGCACGGGTGGGTGGTGGACGGCTCGTCCAGCGCGGAGCTGGCCGACGCCCTCACGACCGCCCTCACCGAGGCCGTGGAGGATCCCGGGCGCCGCGGGGCCTGCGCCGCCGCCGTCCAGCGCCGCGTCCGCGAGGTCTTCACGTGGCAGTCCGTGGCGCGCGAGGTGTCGGCCGTCGTCGAGGAGGCGGTGGCCCGCTGAGGGGGCCCGGCCCAGCGCCACTCGATGCGGCGCAGAGGCGCAGGGGTCTTGTGGGCGCGCACCGGGCGAGGTAACATCGTTATCGGCATAACAGTGTTATGAGAGGGGGCGCCCCTTCCACGTATGACACCTCAGACCAAACAACGCATACTGCGGGCCGCGAGGGAGGAGTTCCTCCGCCACGGCTACGGGCAGGCGGGTCTGCGCCGCATCGCCGCTGCCGCCCATGTGACCACGGGGGCGGTTTACAACCACTTCGGCTCCAAACACGGTCTTTTCGACGCGATCGTGCGCGGTCCCGCCGACCTCCTGCTCGCCGCGTGGACCTCGGGCCGCCCGCCGCAGGACGCCGACACGGACAGCGCGCCCCCCTCCCCCAGCGCCGCGTCCGCCCACTCCGCAACCCGCACCGCCGACGTCCTCTCCCTGGTCTACCAGCACGCACAGGCCTACGAACTGCTCCTGTGCCACGCGCACGGCAGCGAGTACGCCGACTTCGCCGACCGGCTCGCGCGGGCCGAAGAAGGGGCCTACCGGCGCATCCCCGGCATGACGGACTCCATCGCCGACCGTTTGTTCCTGCGCACGATCGCCTCGGACGGCGTCGCAGCCCTGCGCGCCGCGCTCGCCCACCACCTCACCGAGGACGAGGCCCGCCAGTACATGGAACGGATCGCGCGCTTCCGCCTCGGCGGCTGGGCGGAACTCCTCGGTCCACCCACCTCTGGAACCGGTCCCGCCCCCGCCTCCTGAGCACCGCCCCGCACCCGGCCCCTGAGCGCCCCCAGGCCTTCAGGGCCGATCGAACCGCCGTACACCCCCACCCTCCCGATGAGAGGCGCCCATGATCCTCGAAACCGCCCTCGGCCCCGTGTCAGCGCAGCGGACCGGCAGCCCCGGCGCGCCCGTCCTCCAGATCCTCGGCATCCCCTACGCCCGGGCGAGGCGGTTCCACGCGCCCGGCCCCGCTCCCCGGCCCGCTCCGGGGAGCCCGATCAACACCGGGCGCGGCCACTGCTGCCCCCAGCGCCTCATGCCGCGCGCCCTCAACCTGGCGCTCCGCCACTTCCAATTGCGCCCCGAGTGGCAGCCCAGGCACGACACGATGGACGAGGACTGCTTGCGCCTCAACGTGTGGACCAGCGGGATCCGAACCCCCAAGCCCGTCCTCGTGTTCATCCACGGCGGCGACTGCGGATCCGGGACGCTGCCCGTGTACAACGGCGCCCGCCTCGCGGAACTGGGCGTTGTCGTCGTCACGATCACGTACCGCATCGGCGTGCTCGGCCACCTCCACGTCGTCGACGGGGAGCGGATCAGCTGCGACCGCGCCCTGGAGGACCAGCGGGCGGCACTGCGCTGGGTGCGCGCGAATATCGCGCACCTGGGAGGGGACCCGGGGGCCATCACCCTCATGGGGCACTGCGGCGGCGCGCAGTACGCCCTCTACCAGGCGCTCAACCCCGGCAACGCGGGCCTGTTCCACCGCCTCATCCTGTGCAGCGGGCAGAGGGCGACCCCAGTCCCCCTGGACCGCGGGACCGAGGAGCGCGCGTTCGCCGACCTCCTCGCGGACAACGGACTCTCCGGTTACGGGGAGCTGGAGGCGATGCCCCTGCGGCGGCTCCTGCGGTTGCGCGTGCCCCGCGCCGGGCTCGCGACGGTGATGGAGGGCGGGTTCTTCTCCCGCGATCCGCGCGACGCCCTGCGCGACGGCGCGTTCCCCCGTGTGCCGGTGCTGATCGGGACCACGGCCGACGAGTTCTCGATGATCGAAATGCCCCTGTGGTACAAGCGCATGGGCATCGCGACGAGGGCCCGGGACCTGGGGGCGCGGGTCAACGCCGTCTACGGACCCCACGGGCGGCGCATCGCGGTCGAATTGAGCGACGACGAGGCGGGCGCCGGCATCGTCGGCCTGCAGATCGCGATGATGGAGTTGGTCGTCTTCCACGGCGCCGCGCTGAGCCTCATGGACGCCTTCTCCCGACACACCCGGGTGCACGGCTACCGCTTCGCCGGGGTGCCGAAGGTCTACGGAGGGCGCCCCGGCTCCTACCACGGGGCCGAGGTGGCGTTCTTCTTCAACACCCTCGACCGGATGCGCATCCGCGTCCCCGACCAGGACCGCGCCCTCGTCCGCGCCCTCCAGCGCGACTGGCTCGCTTTCGTGCGGGAGGGGGCCATCCCGGGCGCTCCGGCCTTCGATCCCGCAGACCCGCGCATCACCGCGTACCACCAGGACGGCACGGTCGCCACTGCCCCCTTCCCCCACGCCGGCCTGCTCAGGGACTTGGAGGGCACGGACCTGTCGGACCGCGTGATCGGCGCCTACATGCGACGGCGGTGAGCCCGTGGGCGGGCGGCGCCAGCCCTGCGGGGAGCGCAGCGGCTCACGGACAATCCCGCCCTGACATTCGGCGCCCTTTGTCCATTCCACACCTCACCGTTCATGTCTGGACAATCAACCGGTCAGCTGATTACTCTGAACCACGTCATCCGGGATCCTCACTCCCGGTCCGACCAGGCACAAGGCCGTGTGGGCGCGCACGGCCTCCTTCCATGCCCGTCCCGCACCCGTCGGATCCCCCGCAGACCCACAGGAGGAACGAGCATGGAGACCCTCATCAAGGAAAGCGCTCCCACGACCACGGCCGCCGTCCGCAACGGCACCGCCCCGACCACCAACCCCGACCTCTTCGCCTTCTCCTCGGCGATGCTCGTCGTCTTCGCGATGGTGGCCGTCATGGCGGTCGTCGGCGCGCTCGTCGGATCCGCCGTCATCATCTCGGCGGCGGCCGTCATCGGCACCGTCGCCTGCTTCGTCGGAGTCTACTCGGGCGCGAACCTGCTGAACCGCTGACGCCGCGACCGCCCGTGCGCGCCGTCCCATGCGGCGCGAACCCGCTGAGCCGCGCGCAGCACCGCACGGCGCGAACCTGTTGAACCGCTGGCGCCGCGCCCACCGCGACCGCTCCCCACGGCCCCCGCCCGACAGCGGGGAAGCCGCCGCGAGGGAGCGGTTCCCGTATCCGCGGTAGTCGCCGAGGCGGGGGCGGCCACTGCGGAGACGGGCGCGGCCACTCCGGCCGGGGGCGGCAGGAAGCCCCTCCCCGCCCCCAGTACCGGAGCCCGTTCTCACAGGGACATGTCCACGACAGCCCGGCCCTGGATCTGCCGGTCGCGTAGGGCCTGGTAGCCTTCGGCCGCCTCCTCCAGGGGGTAGCGCCGTGTGACCAGGTCCCGGTAGTTGATGATGCCGCGCGCGGCCAGGTCCACCACGGCGGGCAGGTCCTGGCGGGTGCGCGCTCCGTAGGATCCCAGGATCGACTGGCTGCGGCGCACGGTCCGGTTGATCTCAACCTCTGCGCTCTGGCGCCCCGCCCCGAGCCCGATCGGCACCATGCGGCCGCCGTCGGCCAGCACGTCGAGGGCGGTGTTCCACGTCGCGGGGATGCCCAGCGCCTCGAAGGCCACGTCGACGCCCCGTCCGCCCGTGAGCCTGAGGACCTCCTCGCGGGGGTCGGAGGCCGTCGAGTTGATGGTGGCGGTGGCGCCGAAGGGGACGACGGCCTCCAGTTTGGAGTCGGACACGTCGATGGCGATGACCTGGCTGGCCCCGAAGGCCCTGGCGATCTGGACGATGGACGAGCCCACGCCGCCCACGGCGACGACGGCCACGGTCTCGCCGAAACGCAGGTCGGCCCCCCGGCGCACTGCTCCGTAACCGGTCATGGCGGCGCAGCCGAGTATCGCCGAGGCGACGGGATCGACCTCGTCGGGCACGGGGGCGACGGCCGTGGAGGGGACGACCGCGTACTCGGCGAGCCCGCCCATGGAGTACATGTGGATGGTCTCGCCCTCAGCGCCGCGCAGCCGGGAGGTGCCGTCGTAGAGCACGCCCTTGAGGCGGTTGAGCTCGAAGAAGGGCTCGCACAGCTCGTCGTGGCCGGCCGCGCAGTGGCGGCACTGGCCGCAGGGCATCAGGAAGCCGCCCGCGACCCGCTGGCCGACTTCCAACCCGTTGTGCTCGTTGCCCTCCCCCAGCGCGACGATTGTGCCGGCCACCTCGTGCCCCAGGACTGCGGGCAGGGGGAAGGCGATGGCGCCGCCGATGACGTGGAGGTCCGAGTGGCACAGCCCGCAGGCGGAGACCTTGATGAGGACCTCGCCGGACTTCGGCCTGGGCGTGGGGATGGTCTCGACTTGGAGGCCCTTGTCGTAGTCGCGCAGGACCGCGGCCCGCATCGTCTCCGGTATCTCGATTGCTTCGCCCGTCATGGCTTCCACCTCTCTGTGCTGCTTGTCCGGGGCGGCGCGGGGCCCCTGGGTGATGCCAGGATAGGACTAAGTCACGTCTATTTGTTAGGACAAAAGACCGTGATTGGGGTGGTGTTCCCCACCCGGCGCCGCTGCGGGCTCACATCCGCAGTTCCCGGGGCAGCCGCGCCAGCACCACGACCAGGGCGGCGCACTGGAGGGCCAGGTAGGCGCCCGCCGCGACCAGCGGCGGAGCGGCGAGGAGGAGCGTTCCCACCAGCAGCACGGCGAAGCGCGCGAGGACGTTCGCCAGCACGACCGCGCGGCGCTGCCACTCGACCAGCCACGGCGGCACACGGGGGTCGATGGCGCCGTGGCACCCCGGGTATGTGAGGCAGCGCTGCGCCGCGAGCACCAGCGCGCCCACCACCACGGCCCCCGCGGGGGCGCCGGCCCGGAGCTCGACCAGGGCGGCTCCCGCCGTCGAAGCGGCGACCGCGAGCGCACATCCGAGCAGGACCCTGAGGAAGCGGTGCGCGCGCACGGCGCGGACGACCGCGAGCGCCATTGCCGACACGGCCGCAGCCGCCACGGCGAACACCGCGACGGCGGCCGTCGATCCGCCCGATCGGATGACCAGGGCGGGGGCGTACGCGACCACTGCGGCCGCGAGCGGCGCCTCCTGGGCGCACAGGAGCACGACCGCGGTGGCCATCGAGGCGCGCACCTGGGGGATCGCCAGGTCGCGTGCGCGCAGGGGGCGCTGCTCGGCGCCCATCTGCGCCTCCAGGCGCACCCAGTCGATGGCGGTGGCCGCCTCCAACGGCCCGTGGAGGCGGCGCAGCGCCAGGAACGCCTTCTCCTCCTCGCCCCTGATGACGTGCCACAAGGGGGATTCGGGGAGCACGGCGGACACGACGAGCAGTGCCGCTGCGCACGCCCCGACCAGGGCGAGCGGCCCCTGCGCCGACATGCCGGTGGCGCAGGCGGCCCCGATCCCGGCCGCACCGCCGGCGCCGACGAGGGCGGTGGCCTGCGGGACCAGGCGCGCGTGCCCGCGCAGGGACAGCTCGTGGGCGCGGCGCGGCAGGACCACCCAGGCCAGCGCGTGCCCGGCCCCCAGCAGCCCCAGCCCCAGCGGCGGCGCCCACGGGGCGGGGGCCGCGCCCGTGCCCGCGCCCACGAGCAGCAGCGCCGCCGCCGCGGTGTTGACGGGCCTCCTTCCAGCCCACGAGGCGAGGGCCGGGGCCGCGAGGGCGGCGGCGATCCCGGGGACGCACACCGCGAGCGCCACGGCGAGGCAGTCGTGCAGCGGCGCCCCGCCGTTCCACGCGGGCAGCAGGCGGGCGGCGACGACGCCGTCCACGCCGCCGAGCGAGGCTCCGGTCAGCCACGCGTACGCGCGTAGGAGCCGTTCGCCCCGTTCCTCCTGTTGCATGGGACTCGCGCCTCCTGGTGCTGGTCGCGTGATCGGGCCCGGACCCGCTGGACGCGCCCTGG
>ERZ772968.36-NODE-36-length-56694-cov-17.256166_pt1 | contig 56694 bp, 29 predicted proteins | sample MGYA00580674_ERZ772968 | MGnify/ENA primary metagenome ERZ772968 (study PRJEB29015, sample SAMEA2737940) | human oral metagenome | biome: human oral; feature: human-associated habitat; material: dental | place: China | collected 2138 ...
TGTCGTACCCCCGGTAGGGCCACAGGTCCGAGCCGCAGATGCATGCGGCGGCAAGCTCGATTATCGCGTCGGTGGGTTCGATGATCTCGGGACGGTCCACCTCGGTGACGACCACGTCGCCCGGTGCCCGCATGATGGTTGCTCGCATGATGCCTCCTCGGTGGCGAACTGCGCAGGATGTGCGGATTTCCCATTATCTCCCCGTGACGGGAAAAGCCGCGAGGGAGCCCATGAGCACCCCTTGCCACGACGGAATCGACGCCCACGACCGCGGCAGCCTGCTTCCCGCCGACCATGCCCTGCCGGAGCCTTCCCCGCGTGAACGATCCAGTCGGGAGGGACACCTTCCCCTATTCCGGAGCCGTTTCCAGGAATCTGGCCACCCTGGCGATGTATCCGGGGCGGTCTACGAAATAGCCGCCGCAGTGATCGGCGCCCTCGAAGGCGACGAGTTCGACCTCCCCCGGGCCGGCCGCCTCCGCCAACTGCCGGGCGTGTTCGTAGGGGATGATCCGATCCTTTGTGCCGTGCAGCAGCAGAACCGGGCGAGGAGACAGCGAACTCATGGCGTCGACGGGACGCACCTGCTTGAACGCGTAGCCGCAGAAAACCCGGTTCACCAGGTCGGCCACCGGCAACAGAAGGCCTCCGGGAAGCCGGTAACGCCTGTAATTCGCCGCGATCACCCCCGACATGGTCGCGAACGGGGAATCGAGCACCAAGGCCTCGATGCGCGGGTCGCGGGCGGCCGTGAGGATGGCGGTTGACGCGCCCATGGAGAAGGCCATCACCGCGATCCGTTTCCCGGGGTGGGACCGGGCCACCCAGTCCAGCGCGGCGGTCAGGTCGGCCTGTTCGTAGTGGGCCAGGGACTGTCGGCCGTTCCCGGAGTCACCGTTGCCCCGGAAGTCGAAGAGCAGGACGTTGTGGCCCGCGCGCCACAGGCCAGGACCGATCCCCAGCATGTCGGCTTTGTTGCTCCGGTGGCCGTGGCAGCAGATCACCACGCTCCGGGAGCTGGGGCTGTCCAGCCACCAACCTGCCAAGGACACCCCGTCGGATGTGGTGAAGGAGACCTCCTCTGCCGGTACCCCCACCTCGAAGGGGGTGAACGTGTACGGCGGCCAGGGGCGTCTCGGGGCGTTCAGCGTCCAGGCCGTGTACCCGGCGATGGTCCCCGCACCCAGACCAAGGGCAGCGGCGATCCAGCGTCCGGTCCTCGTGAGTCGTCCCATGTCCTTGTCCTTTCCAGCTGCAAGGCCACGCTATCCCGCCCGGAAACGCCTGCTCGCGGTGGACGCGGTTTCGGACATCCCACCCATGCGTTCGACCTCGTGCTGTGTGCAGCGCGGGTGCTGGGTTACCTCGTGGGGTGCTACGCGTTTCGTGGGCAGCAGCCAAACCATGATCCGAGTTTTCACTACCGTCAACAAAACTCATAGCAGTCCAATCACCAGCCGGTGGCCCTCGGAGTCCAGAGCCTACGCCGCGACGTTGAGCTTCCAGCGCGAAGAATGAGCCAATAGCGATGGGGCCCCGACAGCTGTCGGGGCCCCATTTTGCTATCCGGGTGGTCGAAAGATCAGATGATCCGGAACGAAGCAGCACCTCCGTCGGCTGAGCGAGAGCGGCTGCTTGACGCCAACATCGTGTTGTTCAATAGATGTCCAGTTGCCGGATACCTAATGAACGACAACGTTGTTCTCGTCGTCCGCGCAGTCACGTCGCTGGACCGTGAGGGTTGTTCAAGGGCGCTCCCAACACGAACCTGACAAGGTATGATGCTGAATGACTGACAGATCCTGAATAAGCCTCTGTGTGTATCCGGTTGTGCCCTGACCTGTTGATAACTCCGACGTGCCACGTGGGCGGCTGGAGCTGGGCCAACGATAACGAGGTGCTAAACGCAGTCTCAGTCCTTCAATCCAACTGCGGCGTGCGGTGCCGCTATCAGGACTGTGAGTCGTTCCGTGGATGAGTTGTGTTGCATCCCTCGACTGTGAGGAACGGAATGAGTGCGGTGCGGTCCCGCTGAGCTGAGACTCAGCCCCAATTCCACCAATTCCAGGGGAAGGACGTGTCGGTGGGGGCGTTGGTCGTGACGATGATCGTGAACATTGTGCATCTTCCTTTCTCGGGTCCTGAGGTTGCCTTCCGGCTGACCTCTTGGACTCGATTCAAGATGCTGACGTAACGTCAAAGTCAAGCCCCTGGTGCGACATGACGTCACTTTGGGGCTTGGGAGGGGTCAGGACTCTCACCGTCTGACGACCGCAGGCGCTTCCGAGCGCTTGTGATCACAGTGAGCTGGGCCTCGTTGTAGGTGAACTCCTCCATAGCGGAGGCGAGGGCAAGTGCCTTCTCACTTGTGGGGGCGAATCGAGCACGGATCGGGCCAAGGACCCTGACGTAGTCATCGACCAGTACCGCGATCTCTTCTGGGGAGGCGTCTGGCTCAAGGACTTCCAGTCTCGTATCCAGCTCCCGGAGCTCTCGGAACCCAGGGTCGTCATGTTTTTCGATGAAAGCTCGGGTGAGCTTCTCGTACTTGAGTCGATCAGGGTCGTCGGCGAACGCCGCGAGTAGTTCGATTTCAAGTTTCAACCGGTCCTCGACGTCGAGTCCGGACTGCGCGTCTGCCCAGGCGCGCTCTAGATCGGCGAATTCGATGGCAACGTCGAGTGGGGCTTGGGCGTTTTGGATCTCCTCGATCTTGGCCCGCTTTTCCTGGAGCTCATCGATCTGCTGGGTGAGGACTTGCCGTTGCGCGTCCAGGGCTGCTGTGGCTTCAGGGCTCGTTGGGTCGTCCATGATCTGACGCACGTGCCGAAGGTCGAACCCGAGCCCCGTCAACCGCTTGATCCGGATCAGGTCGATGATGTCCATGACGTTGAACAGACGGTAATTCCCGGAGGTCCGCTCCGCCTCCGGCAGGAGGCCGATGCTTTCGTAGTAGCGCAGAGTGCGTGGGGTGAGCCCAACCATGCGAGCCGCGTCCTTGATCGAGAAGTCCATTCGTGAGTTCCCTTTCCCGTCGTGCCGGCTGGTCGGGAGTTTACCGTCGGAGGGTGGCCTCACTAGGTTGACCTTGACGTAACGTCACGGTGGATGCTGTCGGCATGTCCATCAACAACGACCTGAGCAACGAGATGTCGCCCGGTGCGCCGCCGAACCGGTCGGGCGAGCAGGCAGCCTTGACGGGGCTCACGTGGAGCACGCAGGCGATCAGCGACTTGGTGGGCATCACGGTTCGTACCTTGAGGTACTACCACCAAATCGGTCTGCTCCGAGAGCCCAAACGGACGACGAAGGGACTCCTGTACGACGAGACCCATCTGCTCACCCTGCTGCGCATCAAGCGTTTCTCGATGATGTCGCTCACCCTCGACGAGATCGCCGATATCATCCACACGCCGACCAGCCCTCGCGCCCGTCGCATCCTCTTGGAACTGGACCAGGCCTTGGCGGACCGGGTTGCGGAAATCGAGAGTCAGCGTCGCGTGATCGAGGAGTGTTTGCGCGACAACACCCCGGTGGATGTCCTGCCCAGGTTCGCGCGGCATCTCGCCGCGCTGCGGCGGTTGGGAAATTACGACACCACAGCTGCCGACAAGGCGCTGGAAGAACTGGCCGCCGGGTACGGCAGTGAAGAGGTCGCGAGGGTGGTGGATGCGGTGATCCAGGACCCGATAATTTCCCGCCTGTCCGTGCTTGAAGAGAGGCTGCGTCGAATCAACGAGGACTCGGGGGAGCCAGAGTTGACCGACTTGGCGAAGGACTACGGGCGACTACTCGTTGATCTCTACACCGTTAATGCTCAAGCGGGTCTGAAGTCAGTCTCTGGGCATGACTTGGTCGAGGCCATTGGGTTGGCTGAGTCTACTGCGAACGAGCGAGAACGAGAGGTCCTGAAGCGAGCTCTCACGGTCCTCGCGGCACATGTCGACGGTGCCGGCTAGTTCTTTCGGCCCATGCGTAAGTCCCTAGTCTGGGATTCGCAAGCCGGTGATCGCGATAGCAGGACAATGCCTGGTTGTCGCATCTCAAAGAGTTTCACCCTGTGGCGGCCGGTGAGGTGCCGCTAGATCAAAACTGGAGGAGTCCAATGTCCATTTCAGACCTTGAAGCTACGCTAATTGATGTCATCGCGGAGATACTTCCCGATGTCGACCTAGCCAGTATTCATCCTGAGTCAACTCTCGTGGAGCTGGGCGCCAACTCTGTCGATCGAATGGAGATCATCTCCGAGCTCCTGGAAGTGTGTGGGGCTCGGGTACCGATGGTTGAGTTCGTTGGCGCATCGACTGTGCGAGAGATCGCCCGCCGGGCGGGTGCTAAGTCTCCCGCCATGGTTTAGCTCCGGAGCCAACCGTGGTGACTCGGCTGATACCCCATGTAGTGTTCCTGCTCGGAGGGCAGGGCTCCCAGTATTTCGGGATGGCCCGTTCCCTCTACGAGAAGGATGCACGGTTCCGGGCTCTCCAGGAGGAGTTGGACGAGATCGCCACTCTTGCATGTGGCCGATCACCACTGTCCTACCTGCATCGTTCGCGGATCGGTGGTCCGTGCGACGACCTTGAGCTAACCAGCCTGGGGCTTTTCATGGTGGAATACGGCTTAGCCGTGCGACTGCGGGACCACGGCTTGGAGCCTGACATTATTGTCGGGGCAAGTCTCGGGGAGTTCATCTCATTGGCCGTCTCTGGTATGGCAGATCCCCACATGGCCCTCGGTTTCATTGCCCGCTTCACACGAGCCATCCCGAGCGTACTCCCGGCAGGCGGGATGACCGCGGTGCTTGGCTCCTTGGAAGCCGTGACTGCTGCCGTGAAGAGTGACGAGGTGTCGCTGGCCTCCGTAAACAGTGACCAGCACGTAGTCCTCTCCGGCAAGTCGAGTGCGTTGGCGGATGTATCCAGGCGTCTTGCGATCTCAGGGGCCATCTGCTGTGAGCTTCCCGTGAGATATCCATTCCATTCGTCCGCCTGCGATTCCTTGGGTGCCTTAATGCGACGACTCGTCGACGGTTATAGCCATGGCTTCTCAGCGGCCGATCGAGTGTCGGTGACGGGCCCCGAGACCTGGTCGTCATCGATTGCCGGTCCTAGAACGTCCTTCTCGGGCACGGCAGCGTGGGAGGCGATTGCTCGCCCCATACGTTTCTCAGAGACGATCCGCGCCCTCCCGAAGTACGAGAGCAACCTCTATGTCGATCTCACCCCGTCCGGGTCCCTGGCGGCAGCTCTGAAATCGATGCGGGTGGTGCGTGCGGTTCACTCCATCGTCACCCCATTTGGTCGCGATCCCGAGATGCTCTCGGATGTGCTGCGGGAGGCGAAGGAACTGGGTGTCCTTCGTGGCGGGCGTGCTGAGTTCGACGAGGAGGACTGAGCATGGCTGAATCCGCGATCGTGATCACGGGGATTGGGGCGCAGTCCGCAGCTGGTTCCGGGGTCGATAGCCTCGCGACGGCCTTGCGACTGGGTACACCCTTGGTGAGTCTGACGGACCCGGAAGACGGACTGCCCGTTGAGACGGGACTACGCGCTCGCCTTCCTGGAACCTTGGCGGATGCGATCTCGCAGGTGGGGTTGGATGCCGCGATGGCGCAAGTGGTTCGGCGGGTCAGCGCCCGTGATCCGCGGTATGTCGGCTTCAGCCTGCTTTCCGTCGTTGAGGCGGCGAAGGAGGCACACCTCGACGAGGTGGCAGATCGGCGCCGGATCGCAGTCATCGTGGCCGGGGACGGGATGACGCTCGAGGCGGCTCACACCATGGCCAAAAAGCACGCTGATTCGCCCTTGCGGGTTCGCCCCACCTACGCCCATCGGATGTGGGCAACGGACCTGCTTGGCCTGGTCAGCGATGTCGTGAAGACGCAAGGCGAAGGGGTGGTCGTCAGCGGTGCATCGGCTAGCGGCAATCTGGGGATCATGACCGCCACCCGACTGCTGAACGACGGTGCTGCTGATGTCTGCCTCGTTGTGGCGACTATGAACGAGCTGACGAACGTGGAAGTCATGGGGTTCCACGCTCTGGGGACGTTGGCGCGCGTGGCTTCGCCGGCGGCCACATCGTGCCGACCCTTCGATGTGGCGCACTCGGGGCTCGTGCTCGGGGAAGGGGCTGCGACGCTGATCCTGGAACGTCGGGCTCACGCTAAGCACCGCGGGAGACGCGCGTTGGCAACAGTGTTGAGCGGTGCTTCCGCGCTGCACTGCACCCGGCAGACTCAGCCTTCGCCAGAGGCTGAGCGTTACGTGATGCGGGAGGCTCTGCGTCGAGCCGGCCTCGACCCCGGAACCGTGGATCTCGTGAGTACTCATGGGACGGGCACCCCTGCAGGGGATGAGGCGGAAGCCGAGGCCATCCGGGACGTGTTCGATGGTGAAGGACCCTGGATCGCGGCCACGAAGGCAGTGCTCGGTCACTGTCTGGGGGCTGCCTCTGCCTTGGCGGCGGTTGCTTGCGTTCTCCAGATTCAGGAGCAGACAGTTTTCCCGAGCGCGAATCTGACCCAACCTCTCATTCCGCTCAGGTACGCACCCAAGACGGCGGAACCCTGGCGTGTTGGCGTCGCCATGGTCAATGCCTTCGCCTTCGGCGGGCTGAATACCTGTGTACTCCTGGGGCCTCCGGGGCCATGCCCATGAGCTTGGGGCAGCGTCAGCCCGCCGTGCGTTGCAGCGAGCATCTCGAGACGCACCAAGTGCGAGTCTCGCAGGAGCGGTTCATCAATTACTCCTATGTGGTGATAGACCGCTCCTCAGGGAGTGGGAAAGCGGCGCTCATCGACCCGGCTTGGGAGCCCGAGACCCTCCGAGAGATGTGCCGTCGCGCAGGGGCACGCCCATCGGTGATCCTCATCACTCACGCTCACTGGGATCACACGAACCTGGCCGACACCCTGTCGCATGAGTTCAAGATCCCGGTGCTTATGAGCGCCATGGAGGTCGCCGCGTCTGGCTTCTCAGCAACCCGCCTCGACACGTTCGACGACGGCTCGGCCATCCCTATCGGGGGATCGACGATACGCACCCTCGTCACACCCGGTCATACACGGGGTAGCGCCTGCTTCCTCACGGGCGGTGAGTTGTTCACGGGGGACACGGTGTTCATGGAGGGTGTCGGTGTCTGCGAGGAGTACCACGGAGCCGCATCAGACATGTTCCGCAGTGTCAGGCGCCTGCGCAGGGTGATCCCACCGCAAGTGCGCGTATTCCCAGGGCACCGGTATGGCCTACCCATAGGTCTGCCCCTGGAACAGGTACTTCTCCACAACTTCTACTTCTGCATCGAGGACGAACGTCAGTTCGTCGATTTTCGGATGCGTCGCTCCGCCGCGCGGAGCCTTCCCTTCCTGTAACACCACGCTGATCGGGTGAGCCGTCTCGTCGCCTGGCCTGACTCCGAAGACGGAGTGTCTGCGGCAGCGCTTGACATTGACACTGCGTCAAAGCCGAAGGTTAATGTGTCAGGCCTTTAAGGAGGCAGGAGATTCGCTCTCGAAAGGACGATCACATGGGTGTCTCGACGTCGGTTCGACATAGCGCCGTAGCCATAGTTCCGCACCATGACATGTCCCCAGAGCGAATAGTAGAACGCATGTTTGCAGGGCTGCATGAAGCCGGCGTATCGGAGATGTAAAGTCGGCCTATCGCGCTCGGAGCGGCCATTGCAGAGTGGATTTCATCGGAACTCGATATGGGAGGCGAGCAGGTTTTGGGTGTAGGGCTAGCACTTTATAGAAGCCGCCACGCCTGACCGCTCAAATCGTTAGTCAAGAAGGGAAAATGATGCACAAGATCGACGCCAGAATGGTGGTCCCAGAAACTGCCGCCAGCGAGCACCCCACCGTGCCGTCGCCTCCGCCTGGTTGGGGAGCAGCCCCGCCCCCGAGCGAGGCCGACGTACGTCTGGCTGCGGAGTCCGGGTTTGGTTGTCTGAGCGCTCACGTCGTCGGTGCTGCAGTGCGTCTCGGAGTCCTGGATGCTATCGCCGAGACCGGGACCACCTCTGATGAGGTAGCTGACACCTGTGGCGCACAGCCCCGTGCCATGAGGCGGCTCATGCGGGCGTTGGTCGGGCTAGGCTTCCTTGAGGTCAAAGGGGGCGCGTATCACCTCACGACCGCAGCACGCCTCGTGCGCCGAAGCAACCCGATGTCCCTAGCGCCGATCATCTCCTTCATGACGGAGCCGTTCACTGTCCGTGCGTGGGAAGGACTCACGGAAGCCGTCCGCACAGGAGAGCCAGTATTCGCTTCCTATTTCGGCAAGCCGTTCTTCGAGTATCTCGAGGATGATGACGCCTTCGCGAAGCGCTTTAACGAGGGCATGACCCTCATGGGTGGATTCCAGCCTCTGGAACATATGTATAACTTTTCCCGATTCAAGAACATAGTCGACGTCGGGGGTGGGGAAGGGGCCCTCCTTTCTAGAATCATGGCGAAGAACCCAATGATTCATGGCACCGTCTTGGACACGGAAGCGGCGATCATTAAGGCGCGCGAGGTCATGGCTAGCGCGAACGTCGCGGACCGCTTTACCGGGAAAGTGGGTGACTTCTTCCAGGCTGTTCCCAAGGGAGGTGACCTTTACATGATGAAGGGTATTCTCCACGACTGGAGTGATGACAAGGCCACCGAGATTCTGCGAACGGTCCGCGCAGCCATGACCCCGGACTCCCAGCTCCTCCTGATTGAAGGCGTCATCGACGACGCCGGACTCGAAGCGGAGCGCACCCAGTACCTGATGGACCTCAACATGCTGGTCAACTTCGGTGGCACGGAGCGTACGGCTGACGAGCATCGGGCCCTCTTGGCTGCGGCGGGGTTCCAGCCACCGTCCTTCAACTACGCCCCGCCGCCACTGGGAATCGCCTTCATTGAGGCTCGCCCAGCGAATCGGTGAAGTCGAGGTCGGCGTTTGGGTCACCACGCCACCTGAGGCCCACCCCAGCCCCGCCGTTTCCATCATGATCCACGACAACTGTTCTTCCATAGGGAGAGGAAAACAAGATGACCGTCGCTTTGTTCCCTGGACAGGGATCCCAGTTTCGCGGCATGGGCCATGAACTGTTCGATCAGTTCCCTGCCCTTGAGGCAACCGCTGATGCCGTCCTTGGGTATTCCATACGTGAACTTTGCGTCGAGGACCCGAGAGGGCAGCTCGATTTCACGCTCTACACGCAACCGGCGCTGTATGTCGTCAACGCCATGACGCACCTGGCACGAATGGCAGCAGGTGCAGCGTCGCCGCAGTACGCAGCGGGGCACAGCCTTGGTGAGTACAACGCGCTCCTGGCTGCTGGTGCCTACGACTTCGAGACCGGGCTTCGCCTGGTTAAGCGCAGGGCCGAGTTGATGAGCCGGGCGAGTGGCGGTGGGATGGCGGCGGTCCTTGGAAAGACTGGAGCAGAGATCCGTGAAGTGATGGGCTCGGCGGGAATCACCGACGTCGATATCGCCAACCTTAACACCCCAAATCAGATTGTCTTGTCTGGCCGTGAAGAGCGCATAGCCGAGATTCAGGGTGTTTTCCAGGCGGCCGGGGCCCGCTACGTGCAACTCCGGGTCACGGGGGCGTTCCATTCCCGTTACATGCGTGAAGCCGAGAGGGACTTCGGGGCTTTCGTGAATCAGTTCGAATTCCGACCCCTGGCCTTCCCGGTCATCGCTAACGTCACGGCTCGTCCCTACGTCCGCGGCCGCGTGAAGGACACTCTGGTCACCCAGATCAGCAGCCCGGTCAAATGGTGTGAATCCATTCGCTATCTGCTGGGCAAGGGCCAAAACGAGTTCGTACAAGATGGTCCCGGCGACGTCCTGACCAACATGCTGCGCGCTATCCAGCGGCAGACCACCCCCCTCATCGTCGACGATGAGCCTGAAGATGTGATGGAGCCTGAGCAGGTGGAGGTTCGGCCACAGCCGAGCTTCGCGCGTGACCAGACGCCCACCCCTCCTCGACCTACGGGTCCCGGAGCGCGATTGGGCAGCGAGTCCTTCAAACTCGCCCTCGGCACTTCGATGGCCCTCGTAACGGGGGGTATGTATCGGGGCATCTCAACGCCTGAGCTGCTAACGAAGGTCGCTAGGGCCGGCATGCTTGGCTTCTACGGCACCAGCGGGCAGAGCGATGCTGAGATCAATGACGCGATTCGACACCTCAACGACGAACTGGGGGTAGGCGGCCGATTTGGGGCCAGCGTCACCTACCGCACAGGCTCGGATGAGCGCGAGACCGCCCTCATCGATCTCCTGCTCAGGCAAGGGGTCCGGTTCCTTGAGGCTTCCGGATACGTCAGCGTCACCGCTTCCTTGGTGCGTTACCGGCTCTGTGGGGTTCACCGCTCCTCGACTCAAGATGTGATCGTTCCCAACCGGGTCCTAGCGAAGGTGTCTCGTCCCGAGGTGGCGGAGGCGTTCCTCAAACCCTGCCCCGAACCGTTGGTGGCCCAGCTGCGCAGCCAAGGATTGATCACGGCAGAGGAAGCCGAACTTGCGTCACGGATTCCTGTGGCCTCGGACCTGACCGTCGTCGCAGATTCCGCGAGCCACACCGACCGGGGCGTCGCCACGGCTCTGTTCCCGGCGATCACTCGAGTGCGGGATGACGCGGTGGCTTCCCGCGGCTGGAAAGACCCCATCCATGTCGGTCTGGCCGGCGGTATCGGAACGCCGAGTGCCGCAGCAGCCGCATTCATCATGGGCGCTGACTACGTCTTGACGGGCTCGATCAACCAGTGCACGGTGGAGGCCGGAACCAGCGACATCGTCAAGTCGATACTTCAGTCGCTAAACGTTCAAGACACCTCTTACGCACCTGCCGGTGACCTCCTGGACTTCGGTTCGGAGATGCAGGTTGTGCGCCGGGGTGTGCTCTTCCCCGCCCGCGCGCGCAAGCTCCACGACCTGTACCGGCGGCACTCTGCGATCGACGAGATCGACCCCCGCACCTCTGAGCAGCTGGAGTCGCGGTACTTCCGCCGCCCGTTGGCCGAGGTCCTCGAGCAGTGTCTGGCCCAGCTCCCCGCAGATGAAGCCGCTGCGGTGCGCAAGGACCCCAGGCAGAGCATGAAGCGCATCTTCCAGTGGTATTTCGATCGTGCTACCGAATTAGCTCTTGCAGGCGAGTCATCGGAACAGGTTGATTTCCAGATCCCCTGCGGTCCCGCCCTGGGCGCCTTTAACCAGTGGGTCAAGGGCAGCGAACTGGAGGACTGGCATCAGAGGCACGTCGACGACATCAACTGCCGTCTCATGGATGGCGCCGCCGAACTGCTGGCTGCCCGCGCTGCACAACTCCAGGCTGTCGACGGTAGGTGATCGCGATGACACGGTCCGGGAACGGCGATGCCGGTTTGCGGGGACACAGCTCCCCGGCCTGCGTTGAGTTGAGCATCGATGGGCGTGTGGCTCTGCTCAGGCTTAACCGCTCGGAGTCAGGTAACAGCATCAGTGCTCGCATGGTCGCCGAACTGTGGGAAATGTTTGATGAAGCTGAGGCGAAGTGCAGCGTTCTGGTGCTTGAGGGAGGACACGAGGTCTTCTGCGTCGGAGCTGACTTGTCCGAGTACTCCAGCTCGGAGGATGCCCCAGACGATCCGGGCTCGCTGTACCGCTTGTGGGCCCGGATGGCAACCGGTCCCTTGCTCACTGTTGCGCATATCCGCGGACGCGTGATGGCCGGGGGAGTCGGATTCGTTGCAGCCTCCGACATCGCCATCTGCAGTGTCGAAGCGACCTTTGCTCTCTCGGAGCTCTTGTTCGGGCTCTACCCCGCGATGGTCCTCCCATTTCTGATTAGGCGCATCGGCCGGCAGCACGCCCACTACCTAACCTGCACCACTCAGCCGATCGGCGCCCAGCGGGCCGAACAATGGGGCCTGGTGGACGAAGCCACCCCCGACACGAGGCGGGCGCTGGGCCGGTGTCTGTCGCGGCTAACCCGGGTTCCCAGCGAGGCAATTCAAACGTACAAGGACTACCTCAATGGAGTGACGGGCCCCATCTGCGAACATGAAGCACGTGCCGTTCGAGCGAACCGCGAAATGTTCCTCAATTCCGACAACCTTCGCCGGATAAGCGACTTCACCACCCTCGGGCTCATGCCTTGGGAGCGGGAGTTTGCTGGTGTGAGGGCAGGCCTGGGAAGGACAGTTTCGTGACTACCCAGATCGCTGAGACGGCCCGTGTCGCCGCGCTCCGCAACCGACTCGTGAGGGAGATCCTGGCCCCTGCTACGGGTCTAGCACCGGAGGTCGTGGACCGAGCCGGCTCCATCCGCTGTATCGGGCTGGGTTCCGTCGACTACGTCGAGATCATCCGACTCATCCGACATCACCTCGGGGTCGCCATCCCTGCGTCGAAGCTGTTCATGCATCACAACATCAATGAACTGGCGGGTTACCTGGTGAATCGTTTGGACGGCGGGACGGGGCAAGAGGCGACCAAATCGGTGCCGCAGCAGTTTACCGGCGCCCCGGTGCAGAGTCGTGCGGGGAAAGAACTGGGGACGCGTCAGGTGGCGATCATCGGCGTAGCCATGAATCTTCCCGGGGACATCAGGGATCTCGACGCTCTATGGAGACACAGCGCACGACAAGGAGACGCCGTGACTCCGATCGCTGACTCTCGTCCCGAGATTCTGAGGGATCATCTCCGGAACCACAGCTCCCTCCTAGGGTTCCCTGAATACGCTGCGTTCACATCTGACATCCGGGCCTTCGACGCAGCCTTCTTCGGAATCTCACCTGCCGAGGCTCGCGCCATGGATCCTCAGCAACGCAAAATGTTGGAGCTCACCTGGCACGTGCTTGAGGACGCCGGTTACCGGCCCGCGTCCCTGGCCGGTGCCCCGGTGGGAGTGCACTGTGCTGTCAATGCCGTCGACTACGGCGAGCTCCTGATCCAGGAGCCCCAGATCTTGGAATCTCTTGGTCCTTTCGCCGACCCTGGGGTACATCCATCGATGATCGCCAACCGTGTGTCCCGCTGGTTCGGCTTTTCCGGTCCCAGCGAGACCTACAACACGGCCTGCTCGAGCTCCTTGGTCGCCCTGCATCACGCGGTGCGGGCTCTACGTGACGGCTCGTGTGAGCTTGCGATCGCGGCGGGCGTCAACGCCCTTCTCAGCGCTCGCGGCTTCCACCAGATGAACCGTGCTGGAATGCTGTCGCCAGACGGGCGCTGCGCCGCCTTCGATCACCGGGGCAACGGATTCGTCCGCGCCGAGGGATTCGTCGCGGTACTGCTCAAGCCCTTGGAACTTGCGTTGAAGGATGGGGACCGTGTCCTAGCCGCCATTCTTGGTACCGCGATAGGGCATGACGGGCGAACCGATTCCTTGCGTGCCCCCAACCCGGTCGCACAGCGCGACCTTGTGATGGCCGCGATCCGGGACGCCGATGTCCCCGCGGAAACCATCAGTTACCTGGAAGCCCACGGTACCGGGACGGCTCTCGGTGACCCCATCGAGTTTGAGGGCCTCAGTGCCGCCTTCCAGCGACTTGCTCCAGGCATGCCGGAGGGCTCATGCGTCCTCGGGTCGGTCAAGACGAACCTTGGACACCTGGAGGCGGCGGCAGGACTAGCTGGTGTTGCGAAGGTGCTGGCTTGTTTCGCGCGGCGTGAGCTCCCAGGGCTCGGCCATTTCGAGCGGTTGAACCCCAACCTCGATACGGGCGGCTCCCCGTTCCGGATCGCCACCGCCAACGAGCCCTGGCAGCCGGACGGCGATGCGACGCCGCTTCGCTGTGGGATCAGTTCGTTTGGTTTCGGCGGTGCCAATGCCCACGTGATCCTAGAGGGCGGGTTCGACGCCGCGTCCGTTACCCGGGATGCCATTCTCCCCGTGCTCCTCGTGCTGTCGTCGTGTACCGCGGATGGCCTGCGCGCCGAGGCCGGCGCTTTGGCGGCGCACCTGGCGAGCCACCCGGAACGGGATCTGCGAACCACCGCGCTCGGTTTGATGGCCCGCCAGCCTCTTGAAGAGCGGTTGGCATTGATCGTCAGCGACCGGGACGAGGCCATCGCGCGGCTCGCAGAGTTTGCCGATATCGGAACCGCTTTTAGGATCCGTTGCGGGCGAGTTCCCACGAGCCATGTTCTGGCTTTGCCTACGCCGGGTACCTCCGCTGACGCCGTGAGTGATTGGCTCAACTCAGGCAACCTCGAAAGTGCCCAGGAGAGCTGGCTCGCGGGTCACCAGGTGCCGTGGGACGGACTGGGGTTCATGCCGGAGGCCGCTGGTCTGCCGGGACATGTCTTCGCCAAGACCTCGTTCTGGTACGACGACGTGCCTAGTCCTGAGTGCCCCAGCCTGGATAGACGGCTTCACCCGCTGGTCGCCTACAACACCTCAACCTTTGCGGAGCAGCGGTTCCGGATCGCCCTAGACCCGGCTGATGTTCTCGCCCGGCACCGCCAGGTGGACGGGGTGGCGTCGATGCCCAGTTCCGCACTGCTGGAGGCCGCGCGCTTCTGTTACGAAGTCGCATGCGGTGCATCCGGTCCTGTGGTCCTATCCGATCTCCTCTGGGCTCCCGAACAGCCGACGGCAGGACCCCTTGACATAGTCCTGGTTCCCTCCGGTGATGGCGCCGACTTCGATTTCCTCGACTCCGACGGCGCAGTGGTGTGCCAAGGAACGATCCGCGCCGGGACGCCGGCAACGCGCAGCGCGGCAAATTGGGGACTGGAGATTGTCGACCCAGCTGGCATAGCTGAAGAGTTCGCGACCGCTGGACTACGGCACGGCCCAGCTTATGGCTGCATCGTTGCCCTCTCGCTGGGTGAGCGGATGGCCTCAGCCCGGATCCGGTTGCCGGAGACCTTGGCCGCCCTTGAACAGCCGTACACGATCCAGCCGATGCTGCTGGCACGGGCGCTTGAGTTGGCCTGGCTCGCAATGAGACGGGAAGGGCTGGCGAGTGACACCACAGAGCCCTCGTATCTGGGCGAGATGGCTGTTCATCAAGCCATGGGACTTGAAGCCGACGTCGACGTGCGGGTCGGGTCGAGCGGCTGCGACATCACGATCCGCAATGAGGAACAGATTCTGGCGACTCTGACTGATGTCAGGTTCACCGAGATCGGACAGGTACAACGATGATGAAAATTCAGGGATCTACACCGCTTGCCCAGAAGAACGTCGCCTTCGAATCGGTGGCCTCCGCGCCGCACACGGGTGCGTTTCTGACGCACTGTAGGCAGCGCCCGAATGATGAGTTCCTCGGCATGCGCGACGCGAATGGAAACACCCGGCTGCTCTCAGGGACGAACCTTGTGGGAGCCACCGCGCGCATCGGCTCCTTTTTGGAGAACTTCCTTGAGCCACAGCAGCGGATCCTTATAGCCATTGATGATGGTCTCGACTTCTCGCAGGCCTTCCTCGGCTGTCTTCACGCGAACGTCACCGCCGTCGTCACCGCCACCAGCAACTTCACGGCGGACGACTGGGAACACCGCATCGGCCTACTCGTTGAGGATGCCTCCGTTACGGCCGTTCTCGCTGACGAAAGCACGGGGAGGCTCCTCAACGCCTCCAGGTTCCTTGACATGCTCGACATCTTGGAGTTCGACGATGCTCTGAAATATGAGGGTGAGCTGCGCGACCAGCGGCCCGTTGACGACGAAGACGTCGCACTCGTGCTCTACACCTCAGGTTCCACATCCAATCCCAAAGGTGTGTGCCTGACTCAGCAAGCGTTGTGGGACGGCGCCTGCGTGCATGCCGACTGGTGGCGCGTGCAGTCGTCGGACACGGTGTCGACCTGGCTCTCCAACGCCCACATCTTCGGACTCCATCTCAACCTGCTCGTTCCGCTGGCCGCTGGCTGTCGCAGTATCCAGCTTCGAAGCGACCTCTTCCTCGACGACCCGGTCGAGTGGCTGCGGGCGCTGCAGGCCGAACAGGCCACGCACACAGGTGCTCCGAACTTTGCGTTCGAACTTGCCGCACGCTGCGTTGCCGACCAAGCCCCCGATCTCGACCTCTCCTCGCTGAAGGCTGCCGTGTGCGCGGGCGAGCCGATCCGGTCGGCGACCGTTGCCGAGTTTTCTCGAACCTTGGGCTCTCGCGGGTTCAACGAGCATGCCTTCTGCCCTTACTACGCGGCGACCGAGACCCAGGCGATCACCGGTGCCCGTGCCGGTGAAGCCGTCCGTGAACTGCACGTCGACCCCCAGGCTCTGCTCGGCGGCTCCGCCATCGATCAGCCCGTAGACCAAGGCGGCCGCGCTCTCGTATCGTGTGGCAGGCCGGGGTCACACACCACCGTTCTCATCGTCGACGAGGCTGGAAGGGTCCTGCCCAGCCGCAAAGTCGGGGAGATATACGTAAAAACCCGTGACGTCGCCACAGGCTACCTGTCGGACCCGGAACTCACATCCCAGGTTTTCGACATGGGTGTCGACGGCCAGACGGGCTTCTACCGAACCGGTGACCTTGGCGTGATCGTTGACGGGGAGCTGTTCATCGTCGGACGCATCAGGGACATCCTGATCGCTGGCGGGAAGAACCACCACCTCGCCGACCTCGAGGAGACCGTACGCCGAGGCGTTCCCGGCCTTCCGGGGCGCACTGTCCTGGTCGCCGTGGACGATGAGCAGGCAGAACGGTTAGTCGCTCTTCAGGAGGCGGTTGAGACCCTCCCGGTTGAGGACATGCAGGACTTTTGCGAGCGCATCGTATCCGCACTCTCGATGACCCACGGGGTATCAGTCCATGACGTCGTAGTAGTACCGAGTGAGGCGTTCGCCGCATCGGCCAAGCTTCGTCGGCGAGAGCTTGGCCTCCAGTACCTTGAGGGGACTCTTCCTACGCTCTACAGCCGCCGCGGCGGCTTCGTCCCGAGGCCACCGCTTCCCGAAGACATGACCCTGGGGACCGAGCAGTGGCTCCCCGCACCCCATCCGGCTGCCGGACAGGGTCCTCGGGGCGCCACCCTCGTCTTCCTGGACGATGATCAGCTCCGCAGCGCCCTGGCAACGCAGTTCCGAACCCTCGGAATTGATGGTGAGTTGATGTGGGCTTCCGACATGAGCGACGGCCCAACCGGGCAGATGTCGGATGCCGAGCTGGCCGACCTGGCGCGTCGCGGTGGTGCCGTGAACGTCCTGCATCTGCATGCCCTTGAACGCCCCGGCATGACGGGTTCTCACCAACTTCCCCTCCGACTCCTCAGATCATGTCTCCGGGTAGGGCTGTCCCCCGAACGCATCATGATCGCCTCCCGGATGGAGAATGATTTGGCGCGCATTCACGTCGACTCGTGGATCGGTTTTGAGCGCTCCCTTAAGTGCATCCTTCCCGAGACGCGCCTCCAGATACTTGGTCTAGATGCAGAATGCACCGATGTCGCGGCTGTGGTGGCGTCGGAATGGGCAACGACCGAACCGTCCAGCGCCTTCTACGTGCAGGGGAGCCGGCTCATCTCCCAACAGCGTGATGCTGAGATCGGCCTGACCGGCGCCTCGCGGATGCGTCGTGGAGGCACCTACCTCGTCGTCGGTGGGCTCGGGGGCATCGGAATGGCCTTGGCCGAGCACCTGCTGACGGATTGGTCGGCCAACGTCGTACTCGTCGGCCGTGGCGCACCCCGACCCGAGGTAAAGCGAGTTCTGTCCGGGTTGGGATGCCCGGATCGGATCCTGGTGTGTCGAGCTGACGTTTCTGATTCGGCGGCTATGGACGCGGTCGTAGCGGATGTGCTGGCTCGCTTCGGCGACCTTCACGGTATCTTCCACGCCGGCGGGGTGCGTCCAGACAGCACTCTGGCGGAGAAGACCGACGAGCAGTTCCAGGCAGCTGTCGCCGCCAAGACCGACGGAACCCTTGTGCTCCAACGGCTGGCCGAGCAGCTCGATCTCGACTTCGTCGTGCTGTTCTCGTCGAGCGCCGCCATCGTCGGTGACTTCGGGGGCTGCGACTACTCCGTGGCCAATCGGTTCCAGATGGCGTGGGCGACCGCGCCTGCCTCGGGTCGCACGCATCGTCTTGCCGTCAACTGGCCGATGTGGGGCAGTCTCGGTATGGGAGAGGCGGACGAGGCTTCTTCGGCGCTGTCCGTCAGCATGAATGGACAGCGTCTGCTCCAACCTGCGGAGGGGCTGGCTGTGCTGGACCGGCTCCTCGAGCAGCCTGGACATCAGTACTCTGTCACGGTCGGGCAGCAGAGCTCGCGGCCGAGTGTTGTGGTAACAAAGACGGCTTCCGAGGCTGGGACCGCCGAGTCTCGGCCAGCCCCTACATCGTCGCTTCCCATCAATGCTCAGGTGGAGTGGGAGATCAAGGAAGTGATCGAGGAAATCCTCGCCGTCGCCCCATCAGACATCGATTCACAGGAACCTCTGCGGGATCTCGGATTCGATTCCGTCGCTCTAGTCGAGTTGGCGGGCATGCTCAACTGCCGGTTCGACCTGGCCCTGACGCCCGATGTGTTCTTCTCGCACAACACAGTGGCGCGCCTCGGAACACACTTGCTGGAGCAGCACGCAGACCGACTTGAAACACGCTACGGTGCACGCCGAAACGCAGCGACGAACCCAACCCGCGGCTCCCTGACTCGCCGGACCCGTTCGTCGGGCCAGCGCTTGGTCCCCAAGGATGGTCCGGTCGTCGAAGCTTCGTCGACAGACAACGTGGCGACGATTGCCAAGAGTTCTGCTGCCGCCTGGGTGACCGAGCCGTTGGCGCTCATCGGGCGTGCGGGACGATTCCCGGGTGCCCGCGACGTCGATGGGTTGTGGGAGATCCTGTCGGATGGCCGCTGCATGGTCGCCGAGCCGCCACGTGATCGAGCTGGCTGGTGGCGTGACGGCGAGGAATCCATCAGGTCGCTTGCCGCCATCGAGGGGCCTGGGGAGTTTGATCCGTTGTTCTTTGAGATTTCGCCGCGTGAGGCGGAGGCGATGGATCCGCGGCAGCGGTTGTTGTTGCAGGAGATGTGGCATGCGTTGGAGGATGCGGCGGTTGGCTCGCGGGAGTTGTCGGAGTCTCGGGTTGGAGTATTCGTTGGTATCGAGGAAGGGGACTACCAGCGAGTTGCCGGTGATGCTGGGACGGTGGCGTCCAATCACAACGCGATCCTGGCTGACAGGCTGTCCTATTTCTTGGATTTGACGGGGCCAGCGATGGCGATCAATACGGCGTGTTCGTCCGGGTTGGTGGCTTTCCATGAGGCGTGTAATGCCTTGCGTGCCGGTGAATGTGATTTGGCTGTTGTCGCCGCGGCGAACATCCTAGCAACATCGGAGCTGTATGACGCCATGTCTCGGGCTGGGATGTTGTCGGCTTCTGGGGTGTGTCGGGCTTTTGATGAGCGGGCTGATGGTTTGGTGCCTGGTGAGGCTGTGGTGGCTGTGGTGTTGCAGCGTCGTGATGAGGCGTTGCGGCGGGGGCGTCGGGTGTTGGCGTCGGTGTTGGGTTCTGGTGTGAATGCGGATGGTCGGACTAATGGGATTACGGCTCCTTCGGGTGAGGCGCAGGAGTCGTTGATTCGTGGGGTGTTGGAGCGTTCGGGTGTTTCTGCGGATCGGGTGGGTCATGTGGTGGCTCATGGGACTGGGACGCGGTTGGGGGATCCGGTTGAGGTGAATGCGTTGGTGTCGGTTTTTGGTGGTGGGTCGTGTGTGGTTTCTTCGGTGAAGCCGAATGTGGGGCATGCGTTGGCGGCGTCGGGTTTGGTGTCGTTGGTGTCGTTGGTTGAGGAGATGCGGCATGAGTTGATTGCGCCGTCGATTTTGTGTGAGTGTCCTAGTGATTATGTGGATTGGGATTCGTCGGGTTTGGTGTTGGCGCGTGAGGGTGTGGCGTGGCCTGCGGGTGAGGGGGCTCGGATTGGGGCGGTTTCTGCTTTCGGGTTTAGTGGTACTAATGCTCATGTTCTCCTCGAAGCCGGAACCACACTGAGTAGTGATGGCCTGCGGTGGGAACAGGCTCCGTCCCCCGATTACTCCCTCATCGTTCTGTCGGCCCGTACGGAAGAGGCCCTTGATGTGCAACTCACCCAACTTGCTGATTGGCTTGACGGCGATGGGGCACGGGTACCGCTGCCAGCGGTCAGCCGGACCCTCGGCGAGGGCCGGGTCCATCAACAGTGCCGATTCTCCCTCGTCGCCACCGACACGGCAGATGCGGTTGAGAAATTGCGTCGTGAGGTGCGTCAGGAGCGTCCTGCGGGGAGCCATCGAGGTCGAGTGCGCCGAGGTTTCCAGCCCAATCCGGCATTGGCGCGAGTGCACGCGGAACTCATCGCGGGAACGTCCGGCACCGGCGGTGACGAACTGCAAGCACGTCTTGAGGCAATAGGGGAGTTGTTCTGTCAGGGATACGAGCCCGATTGGTCCGGTTTCTGGACCGGCAGCCGGCCTGAATTTGTGGGACTTCCGGGCTATCGCTTCGCAGCGGAGACCTATTGGGTAGAACCACCGAACTCCTGCGAGCTGCCCGCAAGTCTTCTAGAGCTAGAGGAAGACACGTCGACCTGGTCGATCGAGTACCAAGACCTATTCCCGGACGACACCTTCGTTCGTTGACTCCCATCATCTTGAAAGGCACAGAAATGATCTCCCAGGCGCTCACCTCCCAAACAGCCTCTCGGACACTCGGGCTCGAGAGCCAACTCGGCTTGGCTAGAGCTGCGATTCATAAGGCTGTCGGGCAGAGGGGATGGATCCGGTTGGACATCACTTCGCCCTGCGTATCGCTTACCGTGACCCCATCCAACCCGCCAGTCGTGGATGTGAAGCCGGCCTCGGGATCAGGCTCGGTTGAGTGGACGGTTCGGCTCCGCGACGCGGACGGCTCCGCCGGGTTGTCCGGCCTCGCCCGGCTATCCGAGGCGCCTACGGGCGACCTGACAGCAGTGCGCGAGACCTGCCTGACCGAGGTCGCGACCCTATCCGGGACTGAGGGGACGTGGAGCCGCGGCTCTGACCCGCAACCAACCCTGGTGCGGCTGAAGGGCTTGGACAGGGTGCCCCACATCGCGGGCGGAGCACTCCCAGCCTTGTTGCCGGGAACCGTTCGTAGCTTGGAGGCCTCGTCTGACTTCGCGCCTGCGGCGTGGGCAGTGTTGCGCGACGAGCAGTGCGAGCTGTATGCCGCTGACGGGAACCTCGTCGGCCGGCTGCTCGCTGAGCCGGCACCCACGCTCGTCCCCAGCCCCGGTCGCAAGGGCTTCATGTCTGGCTGGAGCGCCCTCGAGTGCCTCGAGTGGGAACTCGCCGACACCCTTGCCGAGCTGCAGCGAGTCCCGGTGGATCAGATTGAGATTGACGAGGAACTGCGTTCCTACGGGCTAGATTCCATCAGCCTCGTCGAGTTCTGCGGAGTGGCCGGGGAACGGCTTGGGATAAGCCTGTTGCCAGACGTGTGTTACAGCCACCCGACTCTGCAGCGCCTGGCTGCGCATCTGATGAGCAAAGATTCGGAGACCCTCGCCCGCCGGTATGAGGAGCAGACTCGTGTGCCCCAGACGGTGCCGACTTTCGCCGAGAATGCCTCGGCTCCCGAGGAGCCTTCGCCTCTGGCGTCGGAGAACCACGAGGCGCCGCACTCCTCCGACAACCAAGAGCCGGTTTATGTGGTGGGGATGGCTGGTCGGTTCCCTGGTGCTGGTGATGTGTTGGGGTTGTGGTCGGTGTTGTGTGGTGGTGAGTCGGTTGTGGGGGATGTGTCTGGGTTGCGGCCGGGTTGGGGTGATGGTCGGCGTCGGGTGATGGGGGCGTTGGACGGGATCGACGAGTTCGACGCCAGGTTCTTCAACATCTCCCCCCGAGAAGCGGAACTGATGGATCCGCGGCAGCGGTTGTTGTTGCAGGAGATGTGGCATGCGTTGGAGGACGCCGGACTCAGCTCGGCCGATCTGACCGACAAACGCATCGGCGTGTATGTCGGTGCCGAGGACAGCGGATACCTCTCCAGGTTGGAAGCGGATACACCAATCACGGCCAATCATTCGGGTGTGTTGGCGTCTCGGTTGAGTTATTTTTTGGATTTGCGTGGTCCGGTTTTGGCGATTAATACGGCGTGTTCGTCGGGTTTGGTTGCGTTGCATGAGGCGTGGTTGTCGTTGCGTGCTGGTGAGTGTGATGTGGCGGTGGTTGCTGGGGCGCATGTGATTACTCATCCTGGTGCGTTTGATGCGATGGCTGATGCGGGGATGTTGTCTGGGTCGGGTTGTTGTTCGGCGTTTGGTGCTGCGGCTGATGGGATGGTTCCTGGTGAGGCTGTGGCGGTTGTGGTGTTGCAGCGTGGTGGTGTTCCTGGTCGTAGTTATGGGTCGGTTGTTGCGTCGGGTGTGAATTATGATGGTCGGACTAATGGGATTACTGCGCCGTCTGGTTCTGCTCAGGTTGATTTGTTGTCTGGTGTTTATGGTGTTGGGGGTGTGGATCCGGGTTCGGTGTCTCATGTGATGGCGCATGGGACGGGGACTAGGTTGGGGGATCCGGTTGAGGTTAATGCGTTGGGTGTGGTGTTTGGTGGTGGTGTGCCGGTTGCGTTGTCGTCGGTGAAGTCGTGTTTGGGGCATACGCAGGCTGCGTCGGGTTTGGTGTCGTTGATTGCGGTGTTGTTGGAGATGCGGTTTGGGGTGTTGGTGCCGTCGTTGAATGTGGGGGAGTTGAATCCGTTTGTTGCGTGGGATGAGTTGGGTTTGGAGGTTGTTGATCGGTGTCGTGAGTGGGGTGATGTTGGTGGTGTGTTGCGTCGTGCTGGGGTTTCGAGTTTTGGGATTTCTGGGACGAATGCGCATGTGGTGGTTGAGGCACCCGCACCCGATGGTCGGGTGGTTGTGGATCGTGAGGCCACGTTGTTGGTGGTCTCGGCCAAGACCTCGGAGGCGCTTCAGGAGCGTTTGGAACAGCTTGCACAGTGGTTTGATGATCACGACCAGCCTGGGGAGCTAACCGCTGCTAGTAACACTTTGCTGATCGGGCGTCATCATTTTGCGTACCGGTGCGCGATCACGGCTCGAAATGCGGAAGATGCTGCGCGGCTGCTGCGTGCGGCTGTCCGTGGGGATGATGATCCCCAGATCAGTCGTGGAACGGTTGCTAAAGGATTTGTTCCTAGGCCGGCTATCGCTGCTGCGGTTGAAGAACTCGCTCGGAACCATCGTGACTCGGGTAACAATCTTCAGGAGATCACCGAGGCTCTGGCCGACTATTACTGCCAGGGATACCACCCCGATCCCCGGAATCTCTACCCGAACACCCCGGTCACCAGCCTGCCCGGCTACCCCTTCGAGAAACAAGAACACTGGCTCCCCAACCTCGGAACCGTACTGGCTGAGTTGCCAACGCACCTCGCTGACGCTGCACCGGAGGAGCCAGCAGCCGAGCCGGATCCGGTCGAGCCGTCGCCGCCGGGCGGATCGGGCTGGAGCCCCACGCTCGTGGGCCTGACTCTGCCCGAGTGTACTTCGGTTGCCATTGCAGAGGCGATTGAGCAGGTCTCGCGGCTGCCGATCGAGCATCAACACCCCGAGGAAAGCTTCGATGAATGCGGATTCGACTCGATCACGCTGGTGGAACTCGCCGGTGTGCTGCAGGAGCGTTTGGGGCTGGAGCTAACTCCCGATGTCCTGTACAGCCACTCGACCAATCGGCGGTTGGCGGACCACCTGGTCGCCGAACACGGAGATCACTTGACTGCTTGGTTCCAGGTTTCAAACGCACCCGCTGCCGTTCACATCGAGCCGTCCCCGTCCCCAGCCAACCTAGTAGACACGTCCCGGAAGGCTTCTGGCCCGGAGGACATGCCCGCGATCGTTGGACTGGCTGGCCGCTTCCCCGGCGCTCGCACGGTTGAGGAGCTGTGGGAGGTGCTTGCCCAGGGACACAGCCTGATTGGGTCGACCCCGAGCGATCGCCAGTGGGACCAGGACCGTCAGCGCTGGTTCGGCGCTCTCGACGGTTTGGCCGAGTTCGATGCCCCGTTCTTCGAGATCTCGCCGCGTGAGGCGACGTCGATGGATCCTCGCCAGCGACTGCTTCTTCAAGAGATCTGGCGCGGGCTTGAGGATGCGGCCGTCGGACCGCAGGAGATCGCCGAGCGACGAATCGGCGTCTTCGTAGGGGCCGAGGCAGGGGACTATTCTCTCGTCGTCGGTAGCAACGCCCCGATCACGTCCAACACCAACTCGGTACTGGCCGCGCGCATGGGGTATTTCCTGAATCTCACCGGACCGCACATCGCAGTTGACACCTCCTGTTCCTCTGGCCTGGTCGCCTTCCATCAGGCGTGCAACTCGTTGCGTGTCGGGGACTGTGACATCGCGGTGGTAGCGGGCGTGAACCTATTCGCCACCCCCACCTTCATCGATGCCATGAATGGGGCGGGCATGCTCTCACCGTCCGGGATGTGCCGAGCCTTCGACCTTCGGGCTGACGGAATGGTGCCCGGCGAGGCCATCAGCGTCGTTGTCCTGCAGCGCGAGTCCGAGGCCCGCCGGGACGGGCGTCGGCCGCTGGCGCGCGTGCTCGCCAGCGCGGTCAACGGCGACGGCCGAACCAACGGCATCACCGCGCCTTCAGGTGAGGCACAAGAGAAGCTGATCCGCGATGCTCTGGACCGGAGCGGGATCGACCCGGCCGACATCGACCATGTAGTGACCCACGGCACTGGCACGCGGCTGGGCGATCCGGTGGAGGTCAACGCACTCGCTGCCGCGTACGCGAGCCCGAGCCGGGAACACCCCTGCTTGCTGACGTCGACCAAGCCCAATCTGGGGCACTCCCAGGCCGCCTCAGGTCTCGTGGGCATCACCGCGCTGGTGCTAGCGATGGAACAAGAGAACGTTCCTCCGAGCCTGGGCTGCGAACAGCCGAGCGACTACATCCACTGGGACTCCAGCCCGCTGCGGGTCAACCAGTCCCTCACCCCGTGGCCGTCTGCCGGGGCAAGGCGCTGCGGAGCCGTGAGTGCCTTCGGGTTTAGCGGTACCAACGCCCACGTCATCCTCGAGGCTGGTCCCACCCGGTCGCAGTGGGAAGGCGAAGGGAGCGTCTCCGATTCTGTCGGACAACTGTTGCTCGTCTCAGCCAAGACCGAGGACGAGCTCGAGCAGAGGCTGCGGGACCTGGGAAACTGGCTCGAGCTACAGTCAGAAAGCCCAGCCCTTCTTGCCAACCTGGCCAGGACCCTCGGCGTCGGACGTCATCACTTCGTCCATCGCTGCGCGATCGTGGCGACGGGGGTGCAGGCTGCAAAGGACGAGTTGAAGAAGGCAGCCTCCCGCGGGAGCTCCATGCACATCAGGCGCGGCACCGTCGCCCGGGACCATGAGACCAATCCGGTGGTGCTCGAACTGGTGGAGACCCAAGCGGTCACGGCTGCGGACCCCGATGCCCCCGCAATGGAACAGCTCAAGGCACTACGCACCCTCGCCGAGTTCTACTGCCAGGGCTACGAGATCCCAGCGACAGCGACTGGTGCCGCATTGTTGCACCTGCCCACCTATCCGTTTGCCCGGACGCAGTTCTGGGCTGGCCGTACCGATGCTCGGTGGACGACCAAGACCAAGAAGGCGCCCGTCGAGACGATGACTGTTTCACACGCGGAACGCGAGCCCGCGGCGTCGATCGAGGTAGCGCCCGAGGAGACCCATCCGATCGGGCTGCGCCCCGCTACGGAGATGGCGATGGAGATGCACCGGCCATTGCCCGCTACGGCCAGGCCGACCAACATCTCCCTGCGGGCTCTCGGCGCCGAGGTCGACGACGAGACCCCGCCACCGCACCCGGAGCAGAACTGCGAGTCCACGCAGGACTTGGTGAACGAGCTGGCCGAGCTGTTGGCTGCTGAGCTGTTCGTTGGGGTGGAGGAAATCGACCCGGACCGCAGTTTCGTGGAGTTGGGGCTGGATTCGATTTTGGCGGTCGAGTGGGTTCAGGCGGTGAACCGTCGTTTCGGACTGTCGGTGTCTGCGACTCGCATCTACGAGTTCCCGACCCTGAGGCAGTTCGCCGCCATGGTTGTCCCTCAGCTTGACCGGGAGCAGCCGGCCTCCGCAACGCTGCCGCTCAACTCCGGTGTCTGCCACCCCGCCCAGCATGAAGACGCAGTGGAACTTGACTCTCTCATTGCGGACCTGGCTGAGCTGTTGGCTGCTGAGCTGTTCGTTGGGGTGGGGGATATCGACCCGGACCGCAGTTTCGTGGAGTTGGGGCTGGATTCGATTTTGGCGGTCGAGTGGGTTCAGGCGGTGAACCGTCGTTTCGGACTGTCGGTGTCTGCGACTCGCATCTACGAGTTCCCGACCCTGAGGCAGTTCGCCGCCCTCGTGGCCTCCGACGTACAGGTGTCCCCCCGAAGCGAGGCCGCCCTGCCCGAATCCCGCCGGTACGGTTTCCCCCTCGACTCCAACCCCGTTTCCCCTCTGAGTGCCGCGAGCGACAGCGGCCTTGACATCGATGACGATCTGGATTCTCTGCTCCAGGCGATCTACCAGGGCTCGGCGGATGAGTCAGCGGCCGACGACCTGATCGAGCTCTTCAGGAAGGCATGATGATGACGAAAACGCATGAGATCCTCCGCGCGCTCAAGGAGAAGCGCATAGACCCGTATCAGGCACGCGAGGCACTCACGGCCCTACGGACATCGGCCGTCGAGACGACCTCAACAGCCGACACGCCTCGGCCCGAGCCCATCGCAGTCATCGGCATGTCAGGTCGCTATGCCGCGGCCGCCGACCTCTCAGCGCTCTGGGACCTTCTGGTCGACGGCCAGGATGGGGTCCGCGATATCCCGTCGGACCGGTGGGCTCCAGAGCCGGGAGATGACATCCAGTGCGCTCGGATGGGTTATCTAGACGAGATCGATCGGTTCGACCCGTATTTCTTTGAGATCTCGCCGAGCGAGGCCGAGATGATGAGTCCAGCCCACAGGATTTTCCTGGAGGAAGGGTACCGGGCGTTCGAGGACGCGGGTATCCCGCGTCAGGAACTCCGCGGCACGAAGTGCGGGGTCTACCTCGGTTTGTCGACCGTTGAGTACCAGATGATGGCGCAGCTCGCGGGGGCTGCCTCAAGCAGCGTGACCAGCGTCAGCAACGCCATCGCAGGCGGGCGGCTTCCCTATTTCCTGGACCTGCGTGGCCCAGCCGTGACCCTGGACACGGCGTGTTCCTCCTCTCTCGTCAGCATTCATCTGGCCGCCCAGGCTCTACGCTCCGGCGAGATCGACCTGGCGCTGGCGGGCGGATCGGCCACCTACCTCTCCCGAGAGTCGTACAAAAAGATGCATGACGCGGGGATGCTGTCGCCCTCCGGGCGGTGCGCCGCTTTCTCGGAGGATGCCGATGGATTCGTTCCGGGCGAAGGAGCCGGTGCCGTGGTGTTGAAACGGCTCTCGGACGCGGAGCGTGACGGCGACCACATCTGGGGGCTCATCATCGCAAGCGGGACCAATCAGGACGGCCACACCAACGGGATAACTGCTCCCAACCTCGGGGCGCAGCAGGAACTCATCCAGGAGGTCCACCGCCGGTTCGACGTCGACCCCGACTCGATCTCCTATGCCGAGTTGCACGGGACCGGCACGAAGCTTGGTGACCCCATCGAGCTCGAGGCCCTCAGCGCCGCCTTCCGCGCCCGTACCGCGCGGACCCAGTTCTGCACCATCGGGTCAGTCAAGTCCAACCTTGGCCACGTCTCCGAGTCAGCCGGCGTGGCCAGCCTGCAGAAGGTGTTGTTGTGCATGGAGCACGGTCAGCTCGTTCCTACACTGCACGTCGGGCAGCCCAATCCGCACTTCGACTTCGACACCTCCCCGTTCGTCATTGGCACCACAACGCAGCGCTGGGACGTGGCGGCGGGGCAGCCTCGTCGCGCCTGCATCAGCTCGTTCGGGTTCAGTGGCACCAACGCCCACGTCGTTGTCGAGGAGTACCAGGCGCCGTCGCGTGCCGCGGTCGTCGCAACTCCGGAGGTGCTGGTGCTCTCGGCCCCCTCCCTTGAACGCGCCCGCGTCATGGCGGGACGCCTTGACGAGTTTCTGGAGCGGCACCCTGACACCCGCCTTGAGGACGTCGCATTCACGCTTCAAACCGGCAGGACCCCAGCGCGCGAGCGCATCGCGATCGTCGTGGACAACCTGCTGGATGCCCGTCGTCTCCTACGTGCCGTAGCGGACGGTGAAGAGACCCCGGATGTCGAGTTCGGGCGGGCTCGACGCGACAACTCCGCACCCACCCCCGGCGCCGACCCGCACGAGATCGCCCGCGCCTGGGTACTCGGAGCGGACGTTCACTGGGAGACGCTACACACCGGCTCCGAGCCGCGACGGATCTCGTTGCCCACCTACCCATTCGAGAAGCATCGTTGCTGGTTCGCCCCGTCTCCGACAGGATCGGCCGAGGCGGTTGCTCGAACCGTCGTCGTGTCGGGACGTGAAACTGAGGTCGTGCAGCACACCGTCAAAGGTGTACCGACGCTGCCCGCCGCCGCAATCATCGAGATCATCCGAGAAGCCTCCTGCGTCGCACAGGAACGCCCGGTGACTGAGCTTCGTGACGTCACCTTGAGGTCCCCGATCTTCTGCAGCGACGGCGTCACTCTTGAGGTGGCTCATGACCCCCAGGGGCATTTCGAACTGCGCCCGTGTGGGGCGTTGGCCCCGAGCTGTTCCGGGGAAACTGGATACGGGACGACGACCCCAAGCAGCATCGATCTTCGTGCGGTTAGCGCCCGCTGTAACCAGCGTGTCGTCTTGCGATGGGACGAACCGGGGTGTGCCTTCGGCGTGGGTTATGGCCCCGCCTTCCGTCTCCTCCGGGAACTCCATGCCGGGACGAACGAGGCCATCGCGCAACTCGCTGACGGACCTCGAGGCGAGGGTGAACGGGCCTTGGCGGCCACCATCCTCGACAGTGCGTGGCAGGCTGTCGGGCCGCTGATGGCACCCGACGAGGTGCCTGCGGTGCCTTTCCACATCGAGCGCATCGCGTTCCCGGGTTCCCTGACCGACGCCGAGATCGTGCACGTTACCCGCCACAGGCACGGCGGCTTCGATGTCCGTGTCGCCGACCGTGACGGCAACGTTCTAGTCGACTGTCATGGCCTCACCCTCGCCCCACTCGCCAGCCCCGCGAACCAAAGCCTCACCCTGCTGGCCCCGCAGTGGGTGGAGAGCCCCGCCCCCAAAGAGGCCACCGCAGCAACCCCCGTCCTGCTCGTGGCGGATGCAGAGGACCTGAAGAACACTGAAGAAATCACCCGGGTGCGCGGCACCGATACTGCCGAGATTGTCCGGGCGCTGGAACAGCGCCCTCATCCGGTAGTCGTCGTGGCCACCCGGGCCCCGGCCGGCGACACCGCCCAAGCTGTCCGGGAACGCGTTGGGGCGATCCGTGAGGTCACCGCGGCGCTTGCAACCGCCCGGCCACGAAAGCGTCAATTCCTCATCCACCTCCACGAGGGGGCCCACCCAGCTGATGCGGCTGTCTCCGGATATCTCACCGCCCTGGAAGCCGAGGACCCGCGATTCCAGACCCGCAGCATCGAGGTTGAGACACTGCCCGCTGGCGAGGACCTGTTGGCGCTAGTAGCCGAGGAGACCGCTACTACTGGTTCGCGCGTACGCCGAACCGGCTCGACCCGGCAGAAGCGTGGGTTTGTGGAACTGCCCGTAGCCACCGACAATGCCGTGTTTGCTGACGGGATATTCCTCGTTACTGGTGCGCCAGGAGGCCTCGCCACGCGGGCGGCCGAGCATATCCAGGCCCGGGGCGGCCATGTGGTCCTCAGCGGCCGACGCGAACTAGATCCCATCGCGTCCCGCAAGCTGCGTCCGCTCCTTGACGCCGGTGCCGTGTACCTTCCTGCGGACCTTGGGGATGCGGCCGCCGTGTCCCAGATGGTCGACGCCGCACGCTCGGTACTCGGTCGCCTCGACGGGGTGCTCCATGTCGCGGGCCGAACTCGGGATGCCCTCGCCTTGCACCTCACGTCGAACGACGTCGAGGAAGTCTTGGCGGCCAAGGTCACAGGAACGCTCGCCCTGGATGCCGCCACCGCCGCCGACGATCTGCGCTGCTTCGTGTGCTTCTCATCGGTGTCGGCAGAGCTCGGTACCGTGGGCCAGACGGCGTACTGTGCCGCAAACGCTTTCCTCGATGCGTTCAGCACCGGGCGCGAGGCCGCCCGTTCCCGCGGCGAGCGTCGGGGAGTCACCGTCTCTATCGGATGGCCCTACCTGCTTGGTGGAGGGATGCGGATCGACGACGAGACTGCGTCCCGGATGCGCGAGGGCTGGGGGCTTGAGCCCCTAGACGTGACGACAATGTGTCGTGCGTTGGAAGCGGCCGTGGCCTCGGGGCGATCCCATGTGCTGCCCCTGGCGGGAGACCGGGACCGGATCCAACGAACCTTCGACCTCGTGCCGGTCACGATGCCACCGATGGCGCTGCCCGTCGCCCCAGCCGAGAAGAACGATGAACTGCGACGGGCGACCGAGACCTGGCTGGTGTCGGTCGTAGCGGAGACCCTTCATGCGGACCCGGCCAAGGTCCTTGCCGCCGAGTCGTTCGCCAGCCTTGGCGTCGACTCCATCCTCATGCTGCAACTCGTCCGAGCTTTCGAGAAGGAACTAGGCCAGTTACCGAAGACCCTCTTCTTCGAGTTCGAGGACCTGGATGCCCTCACCAGGTACTTCGTGGCCGAACACGGCGCCGCGCTGCAGGCTCTGCTAGGCGTTGTTGAGCCAGAACCGATCACTGTCGTCGAGACGCACGAAACCTCCTGTGATGAGCCCATCGCCATCATCGGCCTTAGCGGTCGCTATCCCGAGGCTCCGGACCTAGACTCCTTCTGGCGGAACCTTAGGGTAGGGCGCGACTCGGTACGAGAAGTACCGGCGGATCGCTGGGACCACTCCGTCTGGTTCGATCCCGAGCCCGGCACACCCGGAAAGGCCTACGCGCGCTGGGGCGGTTTCCTGGACGGCATACAGGACTTCGATCCGTTGTTCTTTGGGATCACCCCCCGCGACGCCGCAGTGCTTGATCCCCAGGTCCGACTGTTCTTGGAGGAGTCGTGGCGGGCGTTTGAGGACGCCGGCTTGACCCGGGATGCCCTGCGGGGGCAGCGCGTTGGCGTTTTCGCCGCAGCGATGTACGGGATGTACGAACTCCTCCAGACCGAAAACGACGGCGTGGACGTGCCCGTCTCCAGTTCGCTGTCCGCGATCGCCAATCGGGTCTCCTATTTCATGAACTTCACCGGGCCGAGCCTCACCGTCGACTCGATGTGCTCGTCGTCCTTGTCAGCCCTCCACCTGGGGTGCCAGAGCATCCGTCAAGGCGAATCTGACATCGTGCTAGTCGGGGGAGTGAACCTGACCGTCCACCCGAACAAACTTGTGCTTCTGAGCCAGGGGCGCTTTGCCGCCCGCGACGGCCGCTGTCGAGCTTTCGGGGCCGACGGCAGCGGATATGTTCCCGGGGAGGGTGTAGGGGCGCTGGTACTGAAACCGTTGGGCCGCGCGATCGCCGACGGCGACCCGGTGCGGGCCGTCATTCGTGCCTCCGTCGTCAACAGCGGCGGACACACCTCCGGGTTCACAGTGCCGAACCCAGTCGCCCAGGCCGCCCTCGTGCGCGAGGGACTCGACCGAGCCGGCGTCCGCGCCGACAGCATCGGGTACGTCGAGGCCCACGGCACCGGCACCCAGCTGGGCGACCCCATCGAGGTCGAGGCTCTGACCAAGGCATTCCGCAATGACACGCAGGAACGGGGTTTCTGCTCGCTCGGTTCGGTCAAGACCAACATCGGCCACTGCGAGGCAGCCGCTGGAGTGGCGGCACTAACCAAGGTCCTGCTCCAGCTTCAGCACCGCGAACTCGTCCCCTCCCTGCACGCGGATGTCCCGAACCCCAACATCGATTTCGCATCCTCCCCGTTCGTGGTCCAGCGCGCGCTCGAACCCTGGCCCGCGGGACCAGCGGGTGTGCGCCGCGCTGCGGTCAGTGCCTTCGGGGCCGGAGGGGCGAACGCGCACGTCATCGTGGAGGAGTTCTCCAGTGACGAGGCCTACTCGCCGGTTGAGGAGCGGTTGTTCGTCTTCTCCGCGCGCGATGGTGGAGCCCTGAACAATGTGCTTGGGCGCTTCGCCGACTGGTTGGAAAGGGGCCTTCGAGCCGACTCGATCATCACCCGGCTGTCCGAGCTCACTGGAGTTGACGCCGAGCTTATCCAACCCGGAACCCCGATCTCGGAGCTGGGGCTGGCTTCGTTCGAGGCCCAGCGACTGGTCCTTGAGTTCGCTCCCTCCGGCACGCTCCCGCCGCTCGACGGAAGTTCCCTGACCGTCGCGGACCTTACGGCGAGTGTTGCCGATGCGATGGATGCGGCACCGAACCTGGCGGCCGTAGCGCACACGCTCCAGAGCGGGCGTGAGGCGATGCCGTATCGCTTGGCGGTCGTTGCTACGCGTGGCGATGAGCTGCTTCGCACCCTGCGCGCCCATTTGGCGGGACAGTCCTCCGATGCCATCTGTGGCACCGCCCCGAGCAATCGTCGCAAACTGGCCGCAGCACTCGAGGCTGTGGGGGGTACCCAAGCGATGGAAGCGCTGGCCCTGGAACGCGACCTCGCCGCGCTAGGACGTGCCTGGGTCAGCGGTGCCGCGGTGCCGTGGGAGCTGCTTTACCCCGGCGGCCTTCCACGCCGCGTCACCCTGCCCACGTACCCGTTCGCGCGGGAGCGCTGCTGGGCGGTTCGGGTGCCGACGCCCACCCACGGCGCTCCTCGCCCCCTGCTGGGTGAGCGTTCCGAGACTCCCGGCGGATGTGAGTACCGCTGTCGCTTGAGCGCCGAAGAGTTCTTCCTGGCTGACCACGTCATCGACGGGGCCTCGGTCCTGCCGGCAGCCGTCCACCTGGAGCTCATGCGGTCCGCGCTAGCAGACAGCGGCGTCGCCGGTGACCTGAGTGACGTCATCCTGCTCGCGCCCGTGAGGGTGACGAGCGAGAGCGTCACGCTAACCGTAACCGTCGTTCAGGAGCGACCCGGCACGACGGAGATCGAGGTCTTGACCATGGGAGCGGATGGTGAACGCCAGGTTCATGCGCGGGCCAGTGCGGTGTCGACGCACGACGATCGCCCCATCGAGTCCCTTGAGGTAATCCGCTCCCGGTGCCGCTCTGGTCAGCTGCCCGGTGAGGACTGCTATCGCAGCTTCACGGACCTTGGCCTCAACTACGGGCCGCGCCACCGCGTGCTCGATCATCTCGCCTTGGGTGAGGGTGAGGTCCTAGCCAGGATCATCCTGCCGGATACCCTGAGGCATGGTCTCGAAAGGTTCGGGTTCCATCCCGCCCTTCTAGACGGCGCCCTGCAGGCCATGCTCGGCCTGGGATCGCCCAACTCGTCGGGTGCCGCGGAACTTCCCTTTGCTCTTGGATCCGTACAGCTCCTTGCCCCCATGGCAGAGGGCATGTGGGCGCACCTGAGGCGAAGCTCGTCGTCCACGGGTCTTTCAAAGGTGGACATCACTCTCTACGACGACGCCGGAATCCCGTGTGTGCTGCTGACCGACGTGGCGTTCCGTGCGGTGGCAGGCCCCGAGGTCCCGCAGCCCAGCGGTCTCGTGTTCGAGACGTGTTGGAAATCGGCCTTCGCCGCCAACGGTCCGGCGATACCTCTCGACCGCTGGCACATTGTCGGCCTCAACTTGGATCGGGAACTGGTTGACCGCCTATCCGAGTTGCCGGACTTGAAGGTCACTGCCCTGACCACCACGTGCGAGACCGAGGCTGAGCGTTACACCGAGCATGCCGTCGCTCTGATAGGCGTCCTAAAGCGGGAGTTGAGCATCCCAGCCGGGACGCGGCTGGTCCAACTCATGCTCCGTGGAACCGAGGACACGCCGATGACAGGCCTGTTGGGGATGCTGCGTAGCTTCCGGCTTGAGGAACCCTCCGCTCTCATCCAGGTCTTGATCGTGGACGAGTCGATGTCCGCCGATCAGGCGGCGCGTGCCGTCGTGGATGAGCGCCGCTGTCCCGAGGATGACTGCGTCTGGCTGGGTGGCACCCGCCGGGCTCTCACCTGGCGCGAACTCAAACTGCCCGCATCAGCGGCGATTCGTTGGCACGACAACGGGACCTGGCTCATCACGGGTGGTGCCGGCGGTCTCGGGCGTCTGGTCGCGCTTGACCTGGCCCGCCACACCGCGAACGCGCGGCTTGTCCTCATCGGTCGTTCCGAGCCGTCCGAGTCCACCGCGGCCCTGGTTGCGAGTCTGCGTGCCGCCGGGGCGGACGCCTCCTACCACCGTGCCGACGTCACCAGCGTCACCGAGATGCGCGACCTCGTCGCCCAGCTTGGCACGGTTTCGGGCGTCGTCCACTGTGCGGGCACCGTCCGGGACTGCCTCATCCTTGGCAAGACCGACGAGGGTGTCGCGGCGGTGCTGCGGCCGAAGACCACCGGGATTGAGGTCCTCGATGAGGTCACGCGGCGCGAGCCTATACGTGACTTCATAGTCTTCTCTTCCTTGGCTGGGGCCATCGGGAACTTCGGCCAGGCCGACTACGCGGCCGGCAACGCGTATTGCGACCGGTTCGCCCAGCGTCGCCGCGTCGCGGTTGCTCGCGGGGAGCGTTCCGGCCGGACCCAGTCCATCGGGTGGGCCCTCTGGGAGGGCGGCGGCATGGGACACGGTACCGTCTCTGCGGAGGGCCTGGCACAAGTTGGACTCAGCCTCCTGGATGACCAACTGGGTCTGGAACTGCTCCATCGTCTTGCAACGGTCGACTCCGGGCACGTCGTCGTGCTCACCGGGATCACCGAACGGCTCCGCGCATACGTAGCCGGCCAGAGCCGCAACGCTCTCCCATCCCTGCCAGACGACTCCAGTGTTCTTTCGGACCGTCTCCTGGGTGAGCTATGCGATCTCGTAAGCGACCGCACCGGCATCGACAGGGAGCGGCTGGATGCCAGGGCACCCCTTGACGCCCTAGGCATCGACTCAATCATCATCATGGACCTGACGGCTCAGTTGGAGAAGAAGCTAGGGCCCCTGCCGCGGACGGTGTTCTTCGACAACGGGAGCCTCGCGGAGTTGGCGGACAGCCTCGTCGCGGACCACCCGGCCGAGTGCGTCGCCTGGTTGGGGACGGATGGCGTGCCTCTGGCTGCGGCCAGGCAGTCCGTCGAGCTGCCCGTTGCCGAACCCGCAAGGGAAACCTCGCCGGACATCGCGATCATCGGTGTGGCCGGGCGATATCCCAAATCCCCGACCCTTGAGGCGCTCTGGAAGAATCTGCGCGAGGGACGTGACTGCGTCACCTCGGTGCCGTCAGATCGCTGGGACCAGGACCAGTTCTATGACACATCGGGGGAGCCGGGCACCACCAATGCGAAGTGGGGCGGATTCATTGATAACCACGCCAGCTTCGATTCGTTGTTCTTCGGGATCTCCCCCTCCGAGGCGGAGGTCATGGATCCGCAGGAGCGGGTCTTCCTCGAGTGCGTCCACCACGCGATCGAGGATGCCGGGTACACGCCTGAGACGCTCAGTCCGCAAGACGAGGACGGGCTGCCCGGGCGGGTGGGCGTCTTCGTTGGAGCCATGTACCTCGAGTACCAACTCTATGGTGCCCAGGCGCAGACGCGCGGCGACATCTACACAACCAACGGATCGGCCGCATGCATCTCCAACCGAGTCTCGTACACCTTCGGGTTCCACGGCCCGAGCCTGACCCTGGACACGATGTGTTCGTCGTCGCTTGTCGCCATCCACCTGGCGGTCCAGAGCCTGCGCTCCGGGGATGCGGATGTCGCGGTCGCCGGCGGAGTGAATCTTTCCCTCCACCCGAACAAGTTCATCACCCTCGGCATGAACCACTTCGCCTCTCCGACCGGCCGCTGCCACTCCTTCGGCGCAGACGCGGATGGCTATGTTCCCTCTGAAGGTGTCGGGGCCCTCATCCTGAAGCCACTCGACGCGGCACTCAGGGACGGCGATCACATTCATGCCGTCATCAAGGGCACGGCAGTGAACTCCGATGGTCGCACCAACGGGTTCACGGCCCCGAGCTCCATAGCGCAGACCGCTGTCATCCGCAAAGCCCTGCGCCAAGCAGCGGTTCATCCCAGGGATATCTCCTACGTCGAGGCCCACGGCACGGGAACCCGGTTGGGTGACCCCATTGAGGTGACGGCCTTGACGCGTGCGTTCGAGGATGCCCCAACCGACGGCAGCTGCTTCCTCGGGTCCGTTAAGTCCAACCTGGGACACTGCGAGAGCGCAGCAGGGATGGCCGGCGTCGCCAAGGTGCTGCTTCAGCTAAAGCACAAGCAGTTGGTGCCATCGATTCACTGCGAGCGTCTCAGCCCAGAGATCGACTTCACCGATTCGCCGTTCACCGTCTCTCGTCGGCTGCGCGACTGGACCCCCAGAAACGGCAGGCGCCTGGCTGGTGTGTCGGCCTTCGGAGCCGGCGGCACCAATGCCCATGTCGTTATCGCCGAGGCCCCCGGTCTCCCCGAAGTCCAGAGAATCGACGATGGCGAGGTCCTGATCGTGTTGTCGGCCATGACTACGGAGGCGCTGGAGCGTCAACTCGGTCAGCTGGCTGAGTGGATTCGTCGTGAAACCCCCGACGCTGCCGTTCTCGCTGATGTTGCCTATACCCTACAGATCGGTCGCCGGGCCCACGAGGAGCGCTTTGCCGCAGTGGCGAAGGATGCCGCGGATCTGCTGAGGCGGCTCGAAAACCCGACTGCTGGACAGCGCGGCAGCGTTGGTGAATCAGCTCCCCCCGCCCGGGAGGCGGAGGTGGCGGCGGCGATCCGGTCGCGCGACCTAGCCGCCTTGGCTCGCCTATGGGTCCTGGGCGCCCAGGTGCCATGGCGCGAGTTGCACCGGGATGGGCGTCGGCGAGTAAGTCTGCCCGGATACCCGTTCGAAGTGCGCCACCACTGGCGTCCGACGGCAGACCTCGTGGCTCCGAGCCATGGCCGGCCTACAGGACCCGATCCTGTGCTTCGCAACGAGTCGAGCCTTTTCGAACAGCGATACGTGACGAACCTGCCCGCCATTCAGTCCCTGGTGCGGCCTAGCGATCTTGCAGCCATGTGGGCGCTGCCCCTCGTGCTGGCGTGCCGGGCCGGGGAGGCCGGACTTGAGCGTTCGCACGCTCGGCTCACGGATATCGCGTGGCTTCAGTCGCCCCTGCCCGATACCGAGGTCATCACGAGTCTGTGGCCCGATGACGACTCCGTCCTCATCCAGGTCGGTGGCTCGTCGAAAGAGGTTGGTTTCGAGGCCAGGATCGCCATGGACAGTGGCGTCCCCAGTGCCGAGCCGCCTATGGAATTGCAGTCTGTCAAGGAACGCTGCTCAGCCGTGCTGCCGGGAACCGAGACGGGTTCAAGTCGTGTTCGGGAAGTCTGGCTAGGGATGGATGAGGCCATCTGTGTCCTTAGCGGTCGATCAGATGTCGATGAGGAATCCCGCTTCCTCAACCTCCTGTCCGGCCTCATGGAAGCGATGGAGCTGTGGTTGACCAGGACATCCGGCATGTGTGAGGGCTGGTGCCCCGAGTCGGCGGACGAGATCGCGCTGTTCCAATCCCCGGTGGATGACTGTCTAGCCCACCTGAAACGTCGGGGGGCCTGCATCGATATCGACGTGACGGACCTCTCCGGACAGCTCGTCGCCCGGTTCAACAACATCCGAGTCCACGAAGAAGCGTTGGGAGTTAGCGCATGAATACCCGAAACCACATTGGCAATGAAATGAACCGGCACCAACTCGGAATTAGCCCCGAAGAGTTGGACAAGGCCACCGAGAGATACCTCGTGGAGCTACTGGCCCGCCATACCAAAGTTCCGGAGGCCGACCTCAGGGTGACCGCCCCGTTCGAGCGCTTCGGGGTGTAATCGATCATGATGCTCCAGATGACTCAGGAACTGGAACGCGACCTGGGACCGCTTCCCAAGACCCTGTTCTTCGAGCACAGCAATGTCAAGGAACTCGCAGCCCATCTCGTAGTAGCCCGCGAGAAGGCACTGCGCAAGCACCTCGGGTTGGAACCTCAGGAGGTTCAGCCTCCGGTGCCGAGCGTGGCCGACACGGTGGTTGAGCCAACCCGTGTGGAATGCACCTCGTCTCAGAACCTCGAGGTACGGGGCGGCAAGGACTCCCGACGTCGAGAGGTCACCGCCCGGCCTGAGGGGGCGGGGAAGTTGCGCCTGCTGCGACGTCGGCAAGCTGACGAACAGAATCCGCACGCCTGGAGCGGGTCGTCGCGGGCGACCGAGCCGGTCGCAATCATCGGAATGTCCGGACGATACCCTGGGGCGTCCGACCTCGACGAGTTCTGGCGCAACCTGGCCGCTGGGCGGGACTGTGTGACTCCCGTGCCCCGGCGCCGCTGGAACCACGAGGCGCTACTTGTCGACGGTGCACCCGAGCCGGGCCGTACCTATTGCAACGCTGGTGGTTTCGTCGAGGGCATCGAGTTCTTTGACCCGATGTTCTTCCGGATGCCACCGAAAGAGGCCGCCGTTATTGATCCCCAGGAACGCCTGTTCCTGGAAACGGCTTGGCACACCCTCGAGGACGCCGGATACACCCGGGCATCGCTGGCCCACGAGAAGGTTGGGGTTTTCGTCGGGATGATGTTGAGCCAGTACCAGTTGCTGAGTTCAAGCCGCAGCGGTTGGTGCAACGGCGGTGCGATTCCGGCGTCGGTGGCCAACCGAGTCTCCCATTTCTTCGACTTCACCGGACCGAGCCTGACGTTGGACACGATGTGTTCGTCGTCGCTCACTGCCCTTCATCTGGCATGCGACGCTCTCGTATCCGGGGACGCTACCGTCGCTCTGGTCGGTGGCGTCAATCTCATGGTTCACCCCGCCAAGTACCTGGCCTTGTCCCAGTACACGTTCCTCTCGGCGACCGGTCACTGCCATGCTTTCGGGGCTGCCGGCGACGGCTATGTTCCCGGCGAGGGGGTCGGCGCCGTGCTCATCAAGCCTCTGTCTAGGGCCGTCGCCGATGGGGACCACATCCACGCGGTTCTTCTCGCCTCCGCTGTTAATCAGGCCGGTCATACCAATGCCTACTACGTACCGAGCCCGAAGGCTCAAGCCGAGGTGATCACCGAGGCTCTGAGGCGTGCCCAGGTCGATGCTGGTGACGTCAGCTACGTCGAGGCGCACGGCACCGGCACGCAACTCGGGGATCCGATCGAGATATCCGGGCTGGAACGGGCCTATGGCTCCGCCGAGACGCGCTCCAAGATCGCCCTAGGATCCGTGAAATCGGGCATCGGGCACTTGGAGTCAGCCGCTGGGATGGCCGCGCTGACCAAGGTCGTGCTCCAAATGACCAACGGACAGCTCGCCCCCTCCCTGCACTGCACCCCGCCCAACCCTAATCTGAACCTGGACGCATCCGGGTTCGAGATTCCCCGAACCCTTGCGCCTTGGAAGCCGCGTCGCGGGCGCCGTGTGGCAGGCATCAGCGCCTTCGGAGCCGGCGGGAGCAATGCCCACCTCATCGTCGCCGAGGCGCCCGCTACCCAGATGCGCGCCAGCGTCACCGGCCCGGAACTGCTCGTGTTCTCCGCCCGGGACGAGCCTGCTCTCCGGGCGTTGGCGCGGCGCTGGCTTCGTTTCCTCGGCGACCCGGTGCCAGCCCAAGACACCCGCCTTGTCCGTGAGGCCGTTGCCGCCGTCGTGGGCGTCCCCTGCGACGCCGTCGGCGACACGGATCGCTTCGAGGACCTGGGGTTGAGCGGGTACCTCGTCCATGAGTGTGCGACGCACCTTGCTGCGGCCACCGGCTGCCCTGTCTCGGCTGACCTGCTGCTCGACAACCAGACGGTCCAGGAGACGGCGGCTGTACTCCGTAGCGTGGAGGCCGGACCGACCTTGGCCGGGGGACCGGACGTCGAGCTCGCGGACATCGCCCACACCCTCCAGGTTGGCCGTGAGGAGATGGTCGCCAGGCTCGCGTTCGTCGCCGAGGACCTCGACTCCGTGCGCTCCCGGCTTGCCGAGTACCTCGCGGGCGGAACCTCTGGCATCCAGATCGGGAACCTGGAACAGGGCAGCATGACCGTGCTCGACATGATCCCCGACGACCTAGTTTCGGGCCTAGTCTCTGACCTGATTGACCGCGGCCGGCTAGATGAGTTGGCAGCCCTGTGGGTGGCCGGACTCCACGTCGACTGGTCTAGAGTTCGGCGCGGGGGGTCAGCTCGGCGCGTTAGCTTGCCCACCTATCCATTCCGGCGCGACCTGTGCTGGATTACCGACGCGGACGTAGCTGACGCTCTTGTCCCCGACAGCGTCATCTCAGACATCCTGGGCGAGGCCGTGCCTTCCGAGCCCTCGACCTCGAACCCCGCGCCCATGCCCCGGCCTGCTTCTGCCGAGCTGACCCTAGAGAGCGTCGTGTTCGAGTGCGTGGCCGACTGCTTGGTCGAGGTCCTAGGTGTCCCGAGGGAACGTATTGTCGGTTCTCTCCGGTTGGAGAACCTGGGGATGGACTCGGTGCGCATCACCCAGGTACTCGCCGCCCTATCCCGGCACATCGAGCAGCTTCCCGCCACTTTGCTGTTCACCTGTAAGGACATCGACGGCATCGTCCGATTCCTCGTCGCCAACCATCGGGAGGCCTGCACCTGGCTCCTGATGCGCCGAATGGACGTCGGCAACATCCTGCTCGACGACTCGCCCGCGAACGACGTGCCGCCCTCACCCGCCGTGACATCGACTTCAGACCCCCTAGACATCGCGATAGTCGGGGTCTCGGGCCGCTATCCGGGCGCGCCCGACCTGGCCACGTTCGCGCGGAATCTCCGCGAGGCCACGGACTGCGTAAGCGAGATTCCGAAGGAGCGGTGGGACTGGCGTCAGCACCCCGATATCAAGTGCCGCTGGGGCGGGTTCATCGACGATGCCCTGACCTTCGACCCGACCTTCTTCGGTATCGCGCCCAACACCGCGGCTTTCATGGATCCGCAGGAGCGGCTCTTCACCCAGGCCGCGTGGCACTGCCTTGAGGACGCCGGGTACACGCCGCAGTCCCTCGGCGATCCGCGGGCAGGCGACGGCCGGGGCAACGTGGGAGTATTCGTCGGAGCGTCTTTCAACGACTACGCCCTCCATGGGGCGGATGCGTTGCAAGCCGGTCAGGTCGTGCCCGTCGACCAGCAGATGTACTCGGTCGCCAACCGAGTGTCTTACCTGTTCAATCTGCGTGGACCGAGCCTGGTCGTCGACACCGCCTGCTCGTCTTCCCTTTACGCCATCCACCTCGCCGCTCGGGCCATCCGGAACGGGGAGTGCGATGTTGCGATCGCCGGGGGTGTCAATCTGCTCCTCCACCCCGCTAAGTACTCCAGCCTCAACCTGCTCGGTTTCCTCGCCCCAGACGGCCACTGCCACAGCTTCGGAGCTGACGGAGGTGGGTACGTACCCGGCGAGGGGGTCGGTGCCGTGCTGCTGAAACCCCTCGAACGCGCCTTGGCGGACAGGGATCACATCTACGGCGTGATCCGCGGCTCGTCGGTGAACCATGGAGGACGCACTCAGGGATACACCGTGCCCAACCCCGTCGCCCAAGCGGAGCTGGTCTCCAACGCCATGGCCTTGGCCGGGGTGACCTCGGAAAGCATCGGTTACGTTGAGGCCCACGGGACGGGAACCACACTGGGTGATCCCATCGAGATTGACGCCCTCACACGCGCCTTCGGGAACCGTAATGCCACGTCACCTCGGTGCGCATTGGGATCGGTTAAGTCGCTGATTGGCCATCCGGAGGCGGCGGCCGGTATCTCTCAGCTAACCAAGGTGCTCCTCCAACTCGGGAGCCGGGAGATCTTTCCCCACCGACTCAACTCCGAGCAGCTCAACCCGAACTTGAATCTGGGACCGACGCCGTTCAGGATCCCCGCCGAACTGGAGGAATGGCCGGCGCCGACCGGACCCAGCGGCGAACCCTTGCCTCGCCGGGCCGGCATCTCCTCCTTCGGAGTGGGCGGCTTGAGCGCCCACCTGGTCATTGAGGAGGCTCCCGCAGCTTCCCCGCGCGGTCCGAAAGCTGCCGGTCCGCGGGTTGTGTTACTTTCGGCCGCGTCACCCGAGCAATTGCGGCGCGCCGTCGACGAACTTCATACCTACCTGGCTGGTGGACACGCCGCCTCCTTCGCGGGCGTTCCGTCCCTGGAGGACGTCGCCTTCACCCTCCGCGTGGGCCGCGTGCCGCAGAAATACCGCCTGGCTCTGGTGGCCGAAGATCTCCTCGACCTCAACCGCCAGTTGGGTAGCGCTTCCGCCGATGGCCAGGTGGGATTCTGGGGCGAGGTAGCCCCTGGGCGGCAGGCCGCCACGGTGGGGACCCGCCCTCGAACCGCACAGGAACTCAAGGCCTTCGCCCGGGCCTGGGTTACGGGCGAGGCACAGCCCGGCCCGGACTGGTTGGAGCACGCGGATGCGCGTCGAGTGTCCCTGCCCGGCTATCCCTTTGCGGGCAAGGACTACTGGCTGTACGGGTCCGGACCTGCCGAGAATGCCCAGACCGATCAGAAATACGAGTTCTCTGCAGCGCCCCCAATCGAGCCGCCGGCGGCCGCAGACGACGTCCCGCCGGAGGTCGACCGCCCCGATTTCCTGGTCGGGTGGGAGGAACGCCCATCGATAGATCGTCTCGAGCTGCTCATCGACCATGTTCGAACCAAATTCGAGACCGCGCTGGGGTTCGGCGGTGGGGACATCCTCGACATTGACCGAGGACTGTTCGACCTGGGGCTCGACTCGATCACCGCTGCCAACGTGTTCAACACCCTGGAGGCGGAGTTCGGTAAGGGCATGGACCAGTCGCTGTTCTTCAACTACCCAACTGTGCGGCAGGTGGCAGATTACCTCGTCGCCTGGATCACCGCCGCGGATGCGCCTGCCACACCCCCCGAACTTTCGGGAAACGGGTCTGCCGATGATCTCGTGGACGTGGACTTGCTCGACGAGGACGAACTCGTCCAGGTCCTCCAGCAAGAACTTATTGAAGCCACTCTCGTGTAAGGAACCTCCATGGACGCCAATTCCAAGGACGAACTCATCAAGAAGTCAATTCGAACCATTCGTGAGCTCCGTCGTGAACTAGAGCACCGCGCCTCCGTTGACGTGCCCGTGGCGGTCGTTGGGATGGCCTGTCGATTCCCGGGTGGAGCGAACTCTCCCGAGCAGTTCTGGGAGCTCCTTCAGGCCGGCGGTTCGGGGCTCGTGGATGTGCCTCCCGAACGCTGGAACGTCGATGCGTTCTACTCGCCGCCCCCCGGTAAACCCGGCCGCTCCTACATTCGACGCTCAAACTTTTTGTCGGGTGATGTCGCAGAATTCGATGCACGGTTCTTCGGGATCTCGCCGGTCGAAGCTAACGCGATGGATCCTCAGCAGCGCGTGCTGCTCGAGGTTTGCTGGGAGGCTTTGGAACACGCCGGCCTAAACCCCACAATCCTCCGCGGCAGCGCCACAGGGGTGTTCCTCGGGATTAACAGCGCCGGCGAGTACTCGAAGCTCGTGACTTCCCATTCCGCCAACGACAACTATCTCGGGACAGGGAACACGCTCAGCGTCGCCTCCGGACGGATCTCTTATTTCCTCGGCATCAACGGACCGGCCATCTCGGTGGACACAGCCTGCTCATCGTCCCTGGTCAGTGTGCTCCTCGCGGCCGAGTCCCTAAGACGTGGCGAGTGCAGCACTGCCCTGGCGGCAGGCGTGAGCCTCATGCTGGCCCCGCAGGTTATGGCCGGGCTGTGCGCGATGAACGCCTTGTCCCCGGACGGTGCCAGCAAACCTTTTGACGCAGCGGCGGACGGCTATGGCCGTGGCGAGGGCTGCGGTGTCGTCGTGCTCAAGCGACTGCCGGATGCTCAGCGTGACGGCGATCGGGTGCTGGCGGTGATTCGCGGCGGAGCCATCAACAACGACGGCGAGTCGAGTGGCCTGACGGTCCCCAACGGCAACTCGCAGCGTCAAGTGCTCAGTGAGGCCCTGCGTAACGCCCGGCTTGAGCCGGGGGAGATCGACTACCTGGAGACTCACGGGACCGGCACACTGCTCGGAGACCCCATTGAGGTAGATGCAATTCGTTCGGTTTACGGTCCAGGCCGCTCCGAGCGGCCCCTTATCCTCGGGGCGGTCAAGGGCAACATCGGGCATCTCGAGCATGCCGCTGGTGTCGCCAGCTTAATCAAAGTGATCCTAAGTCTGGGGTATGGCAAGGTCCCCCCGATTGTCGGCCTTGACGAACTCAATCCTCGGGTTGCGACCGGAGGACACGAGCTGTCCTTCCCCCGCGAGCTTTCCTCCTGGCCAGATGTCGACCGGCCCCGTCGTGCCGCGGTTTCGTCGTTCGGTTTCAGCGGCACGAACGCGAACGTCATCGTCGAGCAGGCCCCCAAACCGGTGGCTGAACCGTCGCGTGGTAGCCGGACCGCCCTGACCGTCTCGGCCAAGAGCGAGGGTGCCCTCAGGCGTCAGCTAGAACAATTCGAGAGGTACCTCAGCGGCACCACCAACGAATGTGAGGACATCGCTTGGACGGCCAACGTGTGTCGTGTCGCCTTCGACCATCGAGCCGTCGTCGTTGGGTCCAGCGTGGAGGAATTGCGGAGGCGTGTCACTGACATCCTTGCCTGGTCTGATAGCAACGGTTCGCTCTACTCGGCGGACCGCGTGGTGCTTGGCAGCAGCCAGGGACGGGACCGATACGACGCCAAACGTTCCCTGTTCACATCGGTCGGGGACGGCGTGGCGCTCACCGCCCATGTCGACGCCAAGATCCCGCCCAAGCTCGCCTTCGTCCTCACGGGTGATCAGGCCGCGCTCATCCCCAGGGCGAGGGAGCTGTACCGGCGCCAGCCAGCGTTTACCGAGGCATTCGATCTGGTCGCCTCCAAACTCAACCCCCGGGTGCTAGAGGAGTTCCGCGCCGGGAAACCAGCGCCGGACCAGGCCACAGCCGCAGCCTGGTACCTCTGCGGGGCCACCGCCATGGTCGTGCTGCTGACGAGTTACGGCGTGAGACCAGACGTGGTCCTAGGTGACGGGGCCGGGATCCTCGTCTCCGCCTGGGCTTCCGGGGCCATCTCTCTCGATGATCTGATCCGGCTTCACCAGGCGGATGATGTCCCAGCCCTGGCCGGCTCGCTCGCGCCCAGTGATCCGACATGCCGATTCCAGGCGATGTGGCATGGCGATGCCCGGCCGGATCCCAAGTTGTGGCGCGGTGAGCTGGCAAACTGCCGGGCCGCGACGATGGGGCAGCGAGAACAGGCAGTCCGTGGGCTGACCCGGCAGGGCTACCGGTTCTTCGTCGAGATTGACGGCTCCATGGATGGCGCCATGAAATCCGTCCTGGACGAACTCGCTGCGATCCTGGTTCGCCCCGCGGCGAACGGAGGCACCAACTTCGTGGATGCCCTCGCCACCCTCTACTTGCTGGGGGCTCAAGTTCAGTGGGGGGAGCTCCATCACGGCCGCACATGTCAGAAAGTCGTCCTGCCGAGCTACCCGTTCGACTCCCAACGTCACTGGCTCAAGCAACCCGAGGGGACAGATACCCAGCCGCTGGCGACAGGTTTCCAGGGGCGTGACCTCGGACTGCCCCTGCCGACACGACAGTGGCTGTACACGTTGAGCCTGGAGTCAAACCCCGAACTGGCCGACAATTCCGGCGTCGTCCACATCGGCTACTACCTTGAGATGATCCTAGCGGCCGCTCACTCCTGGTATGGGGTCGAGGATGTGTTTGTCCACGAGATGGATCTGGTCAGCGCGATGCTGGTCCTTCCGGGCGAGGTACGTGAGGTGGCCCTGCTGGTTGATGACCCCGGCGAGGATGGGCGACAGGGCTTCCGGTTCCTCTCCCGAACCGGAGGGCAGGGACCGTGGACCCCTCACGCAGAAGGCCGACTTAGTCTCACGCGTGGCCCTGAGCCCGGCGTCGTAGATCTGGATGGGACCAGTCTCACGACCAAGTCGTTGAGTGGAGACGAGGTCTACGAGGTACTCACGGCTCGCGGGTTCCGCTTCGGCACTTCGGTTCGGTGGCTGGACCGGCTCTGGATCGGCGACCGTGACGCCGTTGTCCGGTTCTTGCCTGCAGGCAAAGAACACCACGCCCTGCCGTGCCATCCCGGCGTACTCGACAGCTGCGCTCAAGTGTTCAACATTCTCGTAGGAGATCAGACGCCAAAGGGCACCAAGTACATGGTCAATCGGCTGGACAATGTAGCCCTGCGTGTCTCCCGCGAGGGGGACGAACGGACGCTTTTCGCCCGCGTCTCAGACGTGCGTGATGAAGGCAACGCCGTCTCGGGCGGGTTCTGCGTTACGACCACGACCGGGCAGCCGGTGATCTCCGCTGGCGGCATTCGTCTCGCCGCCTTCGATGAGGAGCGTCTAGGGCGCATGAAGGCGCTACTCGAGAGCGCGAGTGTTGGGACAGGTGAGTTCGACGCATCCTTCCGGCAACAGTTCGACGCCGCCTCCGAAGGGGAGCACAGCGGCCTCGTATGCGACTACCTGGTGGCGCTCCTGTCAGAGACCCTCGGAATGGACACTGGCGACGTCAAACCCGACGATGAGATCAAGGATCTTGGCCTGGACTCGATGAGCGGCCTAGTGCTGCTCGACCGTATCCGAGAGAAATTAGGGGCCGAGATCCAGATGACAGATCTTGTGCACTGTCGCGTCGTGCAAGATCTTGCGGAGTCCGTGACAAAGCTACTGTCGGGACGCCAGACCTCGAAGGACGTCCAGCTCGCCCCGCCCGATGCCGACATGAGTCTGGGACACTGGATCCGGAGCAAGACCCGGTCCAGTCAGGCCCGTGTGAGGCTCTTCTGCTTCCCGAACGGGTATAGGAGCGCCGACCTGTTCGACGAGTGGCAGGACATCCTCGGCCCGACGATCGACGTGGCGGCCGTGAAACTACCTGGGCTCGACGGTGAACGGATGGAAGAGACTTGTCCGCTCGACGTCGACGAGTGCGTCGATCTCGTGCGCCGAGCCGTCGATCCCGAACTGCTCGACCTCCCCGTGGCGACGTTTGGACACAGTTGGGGCTCGTTGTTCTCCTACCGGCTTGCCCATCTTCTGGAGAAGACCGCCAGCGTGCCGCTCGTGAAGTGCTTCGTTTCCGGGTATACGCCCGTGGACCGTGAGAACGGCCTCATCGGGCAACTCAAGGCCGAACTCTTGACCTCGGGGCTCTCAGAACTGCCCACCCCAGAGGAAGCCCGTACCCACAAGCCGCTGCGGGACGCAGTTGTGCGGGCGTTCGTCGCGGCTTGGGGGTACACGGAACGCGACACCCTGCTGACCCTTCCGATGCTGCTCGGCGCCTGCTGCCTCATCGACCGGTACCAGCACGACCCGGCCTCGCCCCTTCGCGCGCCGTTGACGGCATTCCACGGCATCGACGACTACGGCGTGACGATGGCGGAGATGGAGGGGTGGACTGACCTGACCAGTGGCCAGTTTTCCCTGTTCACCGTTGCCGGAGACCACCAGTTCATCAACAAGCATCAATCGGAGGCGGACGTGCTGCGGCACTTGAAGAGAGACCTGCTCTCGGGGCTAGACGACATCGATCACCCTGTGGCCGAGATGGCCCTGGGGCGCCGGAAATGAAAGGGGAGTTGTCATGAATGCGATCGCTGGAATTGAGGACGTGAGCTTCTACGGAGGCTCGGCTTGTCTGGACGTAAATCAGTTGGCAGAGAATCGGGGGCTCGACCGGGAGCGATTCGACAACCTGCTCATGAAAGAAAAGGCCGTTGCCCTGCCTTTCGAGGATCCAGTCTCTTTCGCCATCAATGCCGCACGACCGCTCCTTTCCCGACTCAGCCCGGAGGACAAGGGTCGAATCGAGATGCTCGTCACCCGCACCGAGTCCGGTGTGGATTTCGGCAAGTCGATCAGCACGTACGTCCACGACGCCCTGGGACTGGGCCGCAATTGCCGCCTCTTCGAAGTAAAGAATGCCTGCTACTCGGGGACGGCTGGGTTCAGCGCAGCCATCAACTTCGTCTTGTCCCAAGTCTCGCCGGGTGCAAAGGGGCTGGTCGTCACTACCGACATGGCGAAGTTCTCCGTCGCGGAGGGTGGAGACGCGCTGTCCGAGGACTGGTCCTTCGCGGAGCCGAGCGGCGGTGCTGGCGCCGTTGCGATCCTCGTGGGGGAGAATCCGAAGATATTCAGCGTCGATGTTGGCGCGAACGGGTACTACGGATTCGAAGTCATGGACACCTGCCGCCCGATCCCCGACAGCGAGGCCGGGAACGCCGACCTGTCGCTCATGAGCTACCTGGACTGCTGCGAGTCCGCCTACCGGGAGTACGAGTCCCGAGTAGCCAGCGTCTCGTACACGGACACCTTCGATTTCCTGTCTTTCCACACGCCATTCGGCGGCATGGTTAAGGGAGCCCATCGCACAATGATGCGTCGATTTGCACATGCCAAGGGTGAACGGATCGAGCAGGATTTTCAGGATCGGGTTGCCCCGGGGCTCAGCCTGTGCGGCCGCGTCGGGAACATCATGGGCGGCTCGATATTCCTCAATCTATTGGGAACCATAGAGCAGGGACGGGTTACCGGTCCTTCGCGCATTGGGTGTTTCTCCTACGGCTCTGGATGCTGTTCGGAGTTCTATAGCGGTGTCATCGACAAGGGCAGTCAGGACTACGTGCGGTCGCTCAAGGTTTCGCAGGCACTCAACGAGCGGCACGAGCTGTCGTTCGCGGAGTACGAGGAGCTTATGAGGCTCAACAGCGTAGTCAGCTTTGGTACCCGCAACTGGGAGCTGACGAGCGAACTGCTCGGCGACTGGCGTGATCGCCTGAAAGGTACCGGTCGCGTGGTCCTGACCCAGATTGAGGAGTTCCATCGTGAATACGCAACTTTGTGACCAGGCCTCTTCGCTGCGAGGTGATGTTGTCTCCGTGCGGTCCGCGAGTGACGGCGTGGCGGTCATTGAGATGCACGACGAGGCGGGCAAGAACACCTTCACCGAAGAGCTGACGACGGAGCTGGCTGCGGCCTTCGAGCGCGTGGGGTCCGATGAGCAGTTCCGGGCGGTCGTGCTGACCGGGTACGGCCCCTATTTCTGCAGTGGCGGCACGCTCGGGGCGCTGCTCGACATCCAAGACGGCCAGAACACGTTCCTCGGGGCGGGTGAAGGACCCGGCATCTACACCATGCCCCTGACGTGCCCAATCCCCGTCGTGGCCGCCATGCAGGGCCATGCCATCGGCGGAGGGTTCTCGCTGGGGCTCTTCGCGGATGTTGTTGTCCTAGCCCGAGAAGCCGTTTACTCCGCCAGCTTCATGAAGTACGGGTTCACCCCAGGCTTTGGGTCGACCCTGATCTTTCCGGAGAAGCTGGGGCTGCCCCTAGCGGAGGAGCTTCTGCTGGGTGCGCGAACCTATCGGGGGGCCGAGCTGGCCTCGCGCGGCGTCCCCTTCGAGGTCGCTCCTCGCGGTGAGGTTCTCGATCGGGCGTTGGTTATGGCAGAGCGACTCGCCGATAAGCCGCGTCGTTCCCTAATCACCTTGAAGGCGCATCTGGTCCGGCATCTCCTGGAGCAGCTCCCTCACTGCACAGAACTGGAATTGGCCATGCACGAAATCACCATCCACGAACCGGAGGTGCGAGAGCGCCTCATCAGTCGATACAGCGCATAGGAGGAACAGCATGTTCAGTCTGAAGGACAAGATTGCGATTGTGACAGGGGGTTCCAGGGGGATTGGGCGCACTATCGCCTTGGAACTGGCCCGCCATGGTTGTCAGGTCGCCGTGGTGTATGCCAGCAGTTCGGCTGCCGCGGAGGAGACGTGCGCCGAGATTCGTAAGATGTCCACCCGAGCCGAGGCTTATCGGTGCGACGTGTCCGATCCTGCTCAGTGTAGAACCGTAGTCCGCCGCATCATGGATGACTTTGGCAGGGTCGATGTCCTCGTCAACAATGCTGGGATCGTGAGGGATGCAGTTGCTGCGTCGATCAAGGACGAGGACCTTGCGGCGGTGCTTGACACCAATCTCAAAGGTGCCGTCCACATGATCCGTGAGTGCTATTTCGGTTTCATCCGGCAGCGTTCAGGGTCAATCATCAATGTCTCATCGGTAGTCGCCTTGCTCGGTGGGACGGGGCAGGCCACCTATGCGGCGGCTAAAGCAGGGTTGCTCGGCCTCACGAAGTCCGTAGCCCGGGAGGTCGCAGCTCGGGGAGTGCGGTGCAACGCCATTGCGCCCGGGATCATCGAGACCGAGATGACCGAGTTCATGCAGGGTGACGAGAGTCGCCTGGCCTTGGTGCCGATGCGTCGCTTCGGGAAGCCCACCGAGGTAGCGAACCTGGTGGTTTTCCTTGCCGGCGATGCCAGCTCATACATCACCGGCGAGGTTATCCGAGTGGACGGGGGGTTGGCGACATGACCGCCATCGCTGCCCGCGGGAACAGCAGCCCCTTGTCGGGCGCGCGTGCGCCCAGCCAGTTGATGCCCGAACTGTTCGCCCCGGACGTAAGTGTGTGGGAGGTTAGGGATGAGAAGGTGCGGGAGGAGTTGCACCCCGAGGAACAGCAGTACATCGAGAGAGCCGTCGCCAAGCGGCAACTTGAGTTTGCCCGAGCACGGTACTGTGCCAAGCAGGCCTTGGACCGCTTCGGGCTTGAGTGTCCCTCGATGATCCCGGGCATTGCGGGGGAGCCCAGCTGGCCCCAGGGAATCATCGGGAGCATGACCCATTGCGAGGGCTACGCGGCCGCCGCCGTAGCCCCGCGTGCGAGGCTGGTCAGCCTCGGTCTCGATGCCGAAGTCGATGCGCCGTTGCCCGAGCGCGTGCTCGGTTTGGTGGCTCTTCCTTCGGAGAATCGTCGATTGGCGCTCTTGGGGGCTCTCGAACCCGCTCTACACTGGGACCGGATCCTCTTCAGTTGCAAGGAAAGCGTCTACAAGGCTTGGTACCCCCTAGCCCACAAGTGGCTTGGGTTTGAGGATGCGGAACTGGCTCTGCGACTGGATGGAACCTTCCGGGCACGTCTGCTCGTCGAGGGGCCGGCGGTCCCAGGTGGGCGCCTGCGATTGATGGCCGGAGCATGGCGCTCCAGGGAGGGACTCTTGCTCTCAGCGGTCAGTGTCCCAGCCGGGGATGTAACCGATGGTGAACAAGGACTGGACCTTGACGTGGCGTCAACGTGTTCCCTAGGTAACAGGGCGTGTCGCGACCTGATGGAGGCGAAATGATTGAGACGAAGCTACTGACCAAGGACTACGGGAAGAAGCGAGCCGTTGACAACCTGACGATTCAGGTTCGACCCGGCGAGGTCACGGGCTTCCTTGGCCCAAATGGGGCGGGGGAGACCACCACCATGAAGATGATCATGGGACTGCAAACCCCATCCAGCGGCGAGGCGACGATCAATGGCCGCCCGTTGTGCCGCCATCGTGCCCCGATGCGCGAGGTAGGGGCTTCGCTCAACCCAAGGGATTTCCACCCGGGGCGTACGGCCCGGGCGCATCTGAGTTCCCTCGCGGCAACACACGGCATCGGCACTCGCCGCGTCGACGAGGTGCTGGGACTCACGGGCCTGGAAGCGGTGGCCAACAAGCGCGCGGGGACGTTTTCACTGGGAATGTCCCAGCGACTCGGAATCGCGGCGGCCCTGCTCGGGGACCCCGCGACGCTGATCCTGGATGAACCCGTCAACGGCCTCGATCCCGAGGGAGTTGTCTGGGTGCGAGACCTCGTCAAGCGGCTCGCGGCGGAGGGGAGAACCATCTTCCTCTCAAGCCATCTGATGAACGAGATGGCCGTCACCGCGGATCACCTGATCGTCATTGGGCGGGGCAAGCTCCTTGCCGAGGGATCGATGGAGTCCATCTTGAAGGCGGACTCCGAGGTGACCACGACGGTGCGGTCGCCGCAGATCGTACAGCTGCGTGACGTTCTCGTTCCCCAGGGCGCCTCTGTGGAGCTCACGGGTTCCAACGAGGCCATCGTGAAGAAGATCGAGACCACTGTCATCGGTGAGACCGCCGCGAAGAACGGCCTCGTCCTGCACGAACTCACTCCGGTTAGGACGTCGCTCGAGCAAGTGTTCATGAACCTGACTGGAGACGCCGTCGAATACCGGTCGACGAGTGCTCACGAACCACGAAAGGGACAGAAATGATTGACGTGCAAGAGACGGCCATCCGAACAGGAGGTCCGCTCACCCAAAGCACACCAACCACCAAGACGGACAAGGCTGGCGTGCGAGCAGCGACCTCCCAGCCGAGATGCTCGTTGCTCGGGGTCCTGAAGTCGGAGTGGATAAAGCTCTGGTCGCTGCGTGCGGCGCAGGTAACGGCAGTGTTCATGCTGGTTCCCATGACCATCATCAACTTGCTGGTTCTCCTGTTCGCGGACGTCAGCGGCGGCACACAGCTGTTGGCGGTCGACGCCACGGTTCGCATGTTCACCGCCATCGACTTGATCTTCATCGTCGTTTTGGGCGGCATGTTTGCAGCAGGGGAGTTCTCGACGGGATCCATCCGGCCCAGCCTCGGTGCGGTCCCCAATCGTGGGCTGCTCGTGGTGGCGAAGATCATGGTGCTCGCGCTTTCCGTGCTGATCCTATCGATACTTGCAGTCGGCATCAGCGTGGTCCTTGGTCTGATCGTGCTGCCGATGCGGGGCGTCGAGCAGTCACTGGAATCCCCTGCGGTCCGCATGATCGTCGGTCTGTGCCTGTACTCAATGTTGATGGGGCTGTTCTCGTTCTGCATCGGGTTCCTTGGCCGCTCGAGCGTTGGCGCCATCTCGGTGACGCTCGGGATCCTGTGGATTCTGCCGTCGGTCGTCAGGATGCTGGGCGACGGCGAGATGGCCCAGGCGATCATGGCCCGGCTGCCGGGCGTTGCCGGTTCACAGGCATTCGCGCTGGAGCCGGCGTCGTCGACGGGTGGCGCCTGGGGCGGTCTAGCCATCCTCGCCGCGAACGTAGTCGTGATGTCGGTGATCGCGGTGGGTCAGTTCAAGAGGCTCGATGTGTGAGAAACGAGGATGTGTGAGATGTGAGTAGGTGGGGACGACTGAGGTTGTCCCCACCGTCGCCTAGTCCCAACAGGACGAGCCGACTGGGATTGGACTGCTATAGATTTTGTGGACGGCAGCGAAACAGCCCCGGGGCACGGGACCCTGCTACTGGAAAGATCCCCGGAATGGGAGATGTGGATCAGTTCACACAAGTTCATCTGGTCTGGTCACGGTCAAGACGTGTGGCCGCATTCACGGCGGCGGCTTGTCATTCATCCGAGGTTTTTTGTTTCTACACCTTGAATTATCTCAGATCAGGCAGGTCGCCTTCGCATCTCCCTTTAGGTAGAGCGTTAGTTGGGGAAGCCAAAGCACCCCTATGAATAAACCTCGCTGTGTTGAAGGTGCTGTTGTTGTGCCAGTGTGGGTCAAATCCTCGACGTGACTGGCTGCCGGCATGCTCGCCCCTTCCGGAGGGTGGATGTATACCGTACCATACCACATGGTATGGTTTCTTGGTGGAGAAGCTTGATCGGTCGTCGTGGTTCCGGGTCGCGGCTCGCCTGTTGGTGGAGCGTGGTGGGGGTGGGCTGCGTGTTGAGGCGTTGTGTCGGGACGCGGGGGTGACGAAGGGCTCGTTTTACCACCACTTCCGTGATCTGGGGGAGTTCAAAACCGCGTTCATGGACTATCTCTACCAGCGTGGCGCGATGGACCCGATGTCTCGGTTGGAGGCTCTGGATTCCCCTCGTGAACGGTTGCGCGGGTTGATTGAGGCCATTGCTTGCGAAGACCTGGCGTTGGAGGCTGCGGTCCGGAGGTGGGCGGCATCCGATCCTGCGGTGGCTGAGCACTTGAGACAGGTGGACCAGGCGAGGACGGCGTTCGTCGCCGAGATGTACCACGAGCTCCTGCCCGACGATCCGGCGCTCGCGGACGACATGTGCCGGCTGGCCCAAGCGTTCTGTCTGGGCGCGGTCATGCTGGAACCGCCGGTGACCGGCGAAGAGTATCGCCGGCTCACCGCTCTCCTCGACCGGATCGTGCGGGTGTGACACATGTCCGAGGTGCTTGTGGTCGGTGCCGGGATCAGCGGACTCGCCGCCGCCTGGCGGCTGCGCTGCGCAGGAATCAGCACCTGTGTGCTGGAACGATCCGACCGCCCCGGCGGGCGCATGCGTTCGGTCCAGGTGAACGAATGCACCATGGAAGCTGGAGCCAACTTCATCACCGACGCCTACCGGATCATTCCCGGGCTGGCGGGTGAAATGGGCATTCCCCTGCAAGCGGTGTGCCGGGACAGCGCCATCGCCATCGATGAAGCGATCCGTGCTTTCCGAGCCGACCGGCCAGCAACCGCGATCAAGGCGGGCATCCTGTCGCTACGTACCGTGATCGGAGGGCTTCCCGGGCTCGCCCGATTCGCGGCCCGATACCGGCGCCGAGGCACTGTCGATCCGCTCGATTGGCTCGACCTCGACCCGGTTCCGACAACCGAGTGGTCACAGGCGCTGAGGATCGCGACGCTGGCGGAACGCTGCTGGCGACCGGCCTATCACGGCTTCTACTTCCAAGACACCCACGCCACCTCGGCGGCGGCCGTGGCCGCGATGGCACAACACGGATTACGCCAACAGACCCTGACCATGCCAGGAGGGCTGTCCAGCCTCACCGAGGCGCTCGCCGCCAGGCTCGACGTGCGCACCGGAGTGAAGGTCACCCAGGTCGAGGAAGGCTCGACATCGGTCACGGTCCACACCGACACCGGCCGATTCCGGGCAGACAGAGTGATCGTGGCGCTGCCGAGCCCCGACATCCGTCACCTGAAGAAACTCGATCCCCTGGAAGCCGCTGTTGCGTGCACCCCCTACAGCGCCGGTCTGCTAGTCGGCCTGGGAACCCGACGTCGTCTGCGATCCTGTGAACTGGGCGGTGCCTACGGTGTCTTGATGCACCCCGACGAGCCGCCCCTTGCCGCCCTCTGTGTCGCCAGCCGTGCCGGTCACGCGCACGGCGCCGGCGACCTGGTCACCTGCATGTTTGCGGACCGTCACGCCCGTGAACTCTCCTCACGGGCGGATTCCGAGATCATCGAACTCGCCCGTCGAGCGCTCCTCACATGGGAACCCACACTCCAAGACGCGCTGGCCACGAGCCTCGAACACCATCTGGTCGTCCGCATCCCCCACGCCATGCCCACCAGCGCACCCGGAAGGATCGCGCACATCAAGGCCTACCGCGCACACGCCCACGCCCGGCGCGTGATCCTGGCAGGCGACTCCCTCGCCTGGCCCTGGGCCGACTCCGCAGCCTTCACCGGACAATGGGCCGCCGACCTCATAGCCCAACCGTAAAAACGCGTCCACGGTCGGCCGGGTCTTGACTTCCTGTCGATTGATCCGGCTCTCGGTCTGCTGTCGGCCCACCGGTGAACCGATCCGCCGTTACGAGCATGATCACCTTGGCTTATTGGTCCACGTTGAGGTGAAGAATCTCGGCAGCATCCCTGACGGTGGAGGGGGGTCGTTGGTTGAGCCCAGGGCAAGTGGAATCGGGCTGCGACACCAAGGAATCCCAAGAACGCCCACCACGTCCCCACGATGGATCACGCGTTCGTCCGCTCGGTGATCAACGACCACACTTTCGAGTGGTCCACACCGAGGTCCACGACGACGAGTCGGCTCACACGAGGGTCACCGACCCGTCAGTGCCGTCGAGGGTGCCCGGTTCAAGTTCGATGCCCAGGACCACGTCGTCGGGAATCGAGCTGGCGTTGTGGATGCCGAGTTCTGCCACGGGGCGAAACCCGAACCGTGCGTAGTACCGCGGGTCGCCGACGAGGAACACGGCCGGGAATCCTGCGGTTCGGCCGCGGTTCAAGGCTTCCTTCATGAGGAGCGTGCCGATGCCGCGGCATCGGTGGTCCGAGGCGACGCACAGTGGTGCGACTTCAAGGGCGTTCACTGGGCCTGCTGTGCTGTCGATCACGATTCTGGTGGTGAGGATGTGGCCGACGATCCGGTCGTCGAGGGCGATGAGTTCCTGCTCGGGTAGGTAACCGGTGGAAGAGCGGAGTCGTTTGACCATGTCCTGTTCGGAGCCGTCGGTCACTGGAGCGGTGAGGAAAGCAGTGCGGATCAGCGTGTCGACCTCGTCGATCTCATGAGGCTTCATGGCACGAAGCTGCATTTGGCAAAACTGGCAGCGTCTGCGGTGACGTCTGACTTCCGCTTGGGGTCGCCGGACATATTCCTCAGTACTGGTCGAAACTGTGCTGTCCAGTGATCCTGTGGTCTCGTCAGGCGCTCAAGCCTGGTCCATCCAGATCCTGAGATGGATCACCCGGATCACCGAGAGTCTGTTTGACATCATCAGCAGGGTAAGGCGCTGACCGCATGACTGGACGTGGGGGAGAGCGTCAAAGATGTTCCTCCCCACGCCCAGTCCCTGCAAGCACTGACGAAGCGAACCGTGAACATTCCCAAGGCAGTCGACTTTTGGTGGCGGTGACTGGCTTACATGGGAGGTTTCGGTTGACCAGTAGCGTCTTTACGTCCTGGGGAAGCGTCGCTTGAAGTCGAGCGCGACGTCCTTCATGTAGGCGAACTCGACTCCTTCGGCCTCGCGCATGTGGGCGA
>ERZ772968.38-NODE-38-length-56349-cov-7.963815_pt1 | contig 56349 bp, 48 predicted proteins | sample MGYA00580674_ERZ772968 | MGnify/ENA primary metagenome ERZ772968 (study PRJEB29015, sample SAMEA2737940) | human oral metagenome | biome: human oral; feature: human-associated habitat; material: dental | place: China | collected 2138 ...
ACACTATAGGTATACACGGATCGGAGTTGAGGTACAATGAGAAAATTTGACAGTGAGTTAAGGAGAGCTCTTACGAAGCGATTGCCAAATAGACTCGATTATGTTGTGTCGTACAGAATTGAAGGTGCGGTAGAACTGCGCGAGATGACGACAGGGCATGATCGTGTGGTCATTATCATTGACTGCGAAACAGATGCAAAGACGATAGCGCCAATTCTGGATGCGCTCGTTCGATTCATAAAAAGGGACAATTACTTTTGGCTGTCGTATTACAGCGTATTTTTATGGCGGGATGAGACATTTTCGCCACTGTCACCTCGCGTGTGTCGGCATCGAGACTTAGGCAGCACTTTGAAAAAATCGATGCATATGGAAACGCAAGCGGAAGTTGGGAAAACTTTAAGGAGATATATAAGCCCCACAAAAATGTAGGGCAGGCAATCCTCATCACGACAGCAAGGAAGGTTGCTCAGTTGAGAGAAATGCGCACGATTGGAGCAAATAATCTGCTCCTTTTATATCCGAAAGATGATGAATCAGAAAACAAGGGGATGATTGCAGGTGTTCCTTGCATTGCTTATTGAAGATGGGTTTAGGTGAGCAAGGAGGGGATATGACAACTTCAAACTTTGCACATCGGAAACATGTGGCAATGATTGAGCCCTTGGTTCTATCGGTGAACAGATAGTTCTCCTAGGTACATTTTCGCAGGTTTTGTGACATCAGAATCTTGAGTAGGTGAAATGGAGGTAATCATGGTCGAAGAATTTTATGGAAAAATCAGCCGATCCGGCTCGAACTTATCCGACAGTTTGGAGGATAAGCTGACCGGAGATTTTTTCGGTACATTAAGGTACATGGATTTTTGTGATGGATTGCAGCCCATACTATGCGGGGCATTACGCAAATCGGAGAAGCAGCAGGCTGAATCACAGGCTGCAATTCAGCTCATAGAAAACGTGAATTGCACAAATATCAAAGATGAGGAGCATATCAAATTCTGGCCGAAACACGATCTTGGGGAATTGGATGTTTTGTTGGAATTTGATAATTGCTGTATTGGTATTGAGGTAAAGTTCAAGAGCGGACTGTCCTCAGACGATCAGCTCATTCGCGAAGCAAACATTTTGTGCGATTTGCCCAAAGATAAAAAGAAAATCCTGCTGTTCATTGCGAAGCACGGATCATGCATATCGGTTTATCGTAAATATAAGGATATTATAAGCAAGGATGTCCATTTCGTTTTTGCGAGTTGGGAAGACATATTGCAATCGATGAAGGATATTTTGAACAGGGGGAAAGGAAGCAAATATACCTTTGGGCAGAAATTGATGATATGTGATTTGGTAAGATTATTGACAAGAAAGGACTTCGATACCTTTTTGTCTATGACAAATGGAATTTCAGATAAACCGGGTCAATTCATAGAAAAGGACGGATACTTTATGGCAGACCATAAAAATAATACGGATGATACGACGAATTATAGGAATGCTGCGTATGTGGTCTTTATGACGTACAGAAATGCAGATAAATTGCTCAAGGCTATAAATTCTAAATCCCAGGAATGCGGCTATACGTTTATAAAGAGGCATGAAGAGACGTGCGATGGCATTGTGGATGATCTTTGGCTGACGTTTCGCAAAGACGCAAATTCCGGCAGCGGGGACACTTCGTTGTATGCAGTGAATATCTTTTTGACGAACACAAATGAAGAACATCCGTCGGATCCGACTTTCAGCGTTTTGAGATACGTTTCGTCAAATGCTGTTTCAAAAAATCTCACTGAAAAAGAATTAGTGAAGGCGATTGATGAAAATGGCGATGCAGAAACGGATGTTTGCGATATCGTTGTGGATGGAATTACCGGGAAGTTACGGAGGAGAGATATAAAAAATCCGGAAGACCATGCCGGCTTACAGGCTTGTTATTACGTAGATTTACCCTTAATGAGCATTTCAAAGGAGAACATAAAACAGATTTTCCGTATTTTTGACAAACTGTCGGAACAGCCTGATATAGCGTGTTCACAGCAAGCGACTCCTTAAGGAATAATATCGTCTCGGGGTGCAATGCCCTGAATTTTCGGGGTGATGTGACCGTTATGTATTTCTCTGAGGAAAATATGATCTTGACTGAAATAGATGAAGAGAGGGAGAACAATGTTTGAGGAAATGTTCAAAAAGGAAGGAAATACTTCTTCGGACAATGAGATGGACAGAGGAGTCCGTCTCGTATGTGAAGATGAGAGCGTGTTTTCTGCCCTCGCTCGCTATTACTCTCATGTCGAGGAGTATGAATCTCTATGCGGGATGCCCGTGCGTCTGTTTTATCCGGAAGTGGAACAGGAACATGAAACTCCAATCTCCATGGATGAGGTGTCTTGGAGGAATACCGTGCTGCTTTCGGATATGCAGGTGAGAAGCATACCGTCTGAAGTGTTGAAAGAGCAGGATGTCATTTGTGTTTACCGTACGGACTCTGAGGAAAATTTTATCGCTTGTGCAGAGCGGTTGGTCGCGCTGCAGGAGGATGGCAGCGACCGATGCACCATGCCTGTCGTCCTTTGTTTCGCGGATGCCGATTCTGCGAAGGCTTATGTTTGCGGGGCGGGCTTATGGGCGCCGCGTCGATCTCAAGTAGTGGGTGCGACATGGGACGATGTTTTACCGCTTCTTGCATCGACAAAAGGGATTCTGCAATGGATCTCGGGAGAATCTCTCCCGTTAGAGGAGCTACCGTCTCGGAATGGAGCAGCACAGGGGGTACAGCTGATTTTCAGAGGCTCAAAAGAACTTTCCATGGTCGATGTGATGGAAAAATCGGAAGCCATCGCTGGCTGCTTTGCAAAGGGCATAAATATTCTATGGCAGATTGAGGTGTGTGATAAGAACGAAATCCTTGTTTTTATCGCACAGCCCATATCCTAAAAATTATAGCACCCAAAGGACAGTGAATTGAGCCGGCTCTATTTGTATGCAGGAAATCAACTTGGTGAGGAGAGAGCGAAAATGCGAGTGTACGAGGGCGCACGCGAACTTAGAATTGCGTGCAAGCATGATGATTTACTTCCGTCATTGAGCGAATACGCTCCTCATCAGGAGAACCGTGAGATCGAATGCGATATTCCTGTAAAGCAGTTCTGTCGAGGGACAGAAAAAGCCGATTTGACACATACCGAAGATGATGTTCGGGTCTGGCGAATCCTCTTAACAGCGGATGTATCCGTAGCAGAGATCCCTGTAGAAATGCTCAAGAAGCAGGATATGGTGCTTGTCTATCAAACAAACAGCGAGAAGCAGCTGGCCGAATGCGTGCGACCGCTCTTTTCTCTGCAGAAGAGGGAGCCGGGTGAGGTCGTATGTCATCCTGCAGTCTTTTGTTTTGCCAATGTGGATGCAGCAAAAGAGTTTATTCGCTTCATTGGATGGCAGATGCTCGCTGATGTTCAAGTGATTGATATTGACTTCGATGATGTGATCAAGGCATTCGCATCACAGCGAGGGCATATTCTCTGCATATCGAAGAAAAATCTGTTTCCGCAGGAAAAATTGTCCGCACAAGATGCAGAAGTACAGGGAGCTTTGTTAATCTTTCGAGGGGATGAGCAGCTTTCAATGCTTGAAGTATGTGGACAAGCGGAGGAACTTGGTCGTTCTTTTCACGAAAGTGCAGACATTATATGGATGATCATAGAGTGTCATGAGCAGAGCGTGACTGCACTTTTTGCAACGAGACTGACCGATCAAGGGGGTCGCTCGTGCAACGAATTATGATCAAACCGATGGGCATAGAGAGGTGCAGCATTCAAAGACTTGTGCGCGGAAAAGGCGTGCGATCAATCGAATGGATGGGGGGAAGAAATGTCATCCTACAAGGAAATTTGGGATCTGCGGATTACCTGTACCGATGAGAATTTGATCCCTCCGTTGGAGCACAATTATTCCTGTGTTATGGAATGTGATCCCTTATATGGTATGCCTATGCGACGGTTTTATAAAGAGCGCGAGAGATACGAAGGGGATGATGAGCCGTACGTGATATGGAAGGGGGCTTTAGACAGAGAAAGCTGCGAGGACGATGTGGACGAGGATGAAGTATGGCTATGGCGTGTTTTGCTAGTCTCGGGCACTCACATTGCAGAGATGCCGCCAGAGATATTCGAACAGCAGGATATGCTTCTCATATATCGTACAGCTTCCGAGGGGGAATTTATCGAATCCGTGCAGCCCTTGCTGGCGCGGCAAACGGATGAGTTTTACCGACATTTGAATAATCCCGATATTTTTTGCTTCGCAGATGCGGATTGTGCAAAGGACTTTATGCACTGGTTTGGACTGTGGTGGGGCAAAAGCTGTTATGAGGATATGGGGGACTTGGACTATTTGCATGTCAGTAAAACGCTGGCATCGCGTGATGGGAAAATCCAATGTGTCTCTGAGGCAGGAGAATTGCCTGTCCGGGATGAGACAGTAGAGGGCGTGCTGATCTCTTTTAGTGTGGACGAAGAACATTCTCTCATCCCAGATGAAATGCTGGAATGGTGGGATATGTCAGAGCAGGAGGATGAGCTTTTCGATTATATTAGCGAAAAAGTGCAGGCGATTATCCCTTGCTTCCCGGCAGCACGATTTATATGGACAGTGAGAGTGGGTAAGAAATGTGAGGAGGTCGTGTTTATTGCCAGAGCGTTGATTTCCACATCAGGCATAAAAATTTAGCGAATTATTGATAAAAGGGGTGATATTAATGAGCGTCCTACTGAACCGCAAATGCTGTGCTACTTGTGAACATTGGATGGGCAAGCGAGAATCCGGCAAGTCTGTTCGCTGTGAAAATGATCGAGTTTTGGGCGTGTGCATCAATAAGAAGAGTTCGTTCAAGGGCAAAGAAACCCAGGCGAGCTACCACTGCGCCAATAAATACGAGCAGTGGACTGGGTACAAAAAATAGAGGGATTGCCCGATGCCCTATCGGCGATAATGCCACTCAAAAATATAATTCCTGAACAAAATAATGCACATCCAATATGCTATACCATCTTTAGCTTAAGGATGTGTATTTTCTTTTAGTTGAAAGACTCTCAACATAAACAATGGGCGTGAAGAATACAAGATCAACACAGATTCCATTCGCCCTACTTAGCGTTTGGAATCTCTTTTTTCTTTGCAAAGAATCATTAGGCAACATACCCTCTCTTGTGTTATAATTTTCTTATATTTGAAACGTGGGAGGGAAGGCCGTTGTTTGCAAAGACTTATGGTGCGACGACCCTCGGGATAGATGGACGGATTATCGACGTTGAGGTGGATGTATCGCCGGGGCTGCCGGGCTTTGAACTGGTGGGGCTTCCCGATACGTCGGTGAAGGAGTCAAAGGAGCGGGTACGGACGGCGATTCGTAACTCCGGCATCCAGCTGCGGCAGGAGCGGGTGACGGTCAATCTTGCACCCGCCGATGTGCGAAAGGACAGCTCGGGGCTTGATCTGCCGATTGCGGTTGGTCTCCTTGCATCCTACGGTATGGTTCCGGAGGCGGCGGTGCAGAGCGCACTGTTCTCGGCAGAACTCTCTCTCGATGGGAACTGTCGTCCGATCAGCGGTATTCTCCCGATGGCGATTACGGCGTGGGAACATGGTCTGACGGAGTTTTACGTTGCACCGTCGAATGCAGACGAGGCACTCCTCATTGACGGACTGAAGGTCTTTGCAGTAGAGAATCTGGCGCAGCTTGTGCGTCATTTGACTGGCACAGAGGTGCTGACTCCCGCCATGCCACACCCAACAGAGCAGAAAAAGGACGCCGCTTTCACAGATGACTTTGCGGACGTGCAGGGACAGTATCAGGCGAAGCGTGCGCTTGAGATTGCAGCGGCGGGCGGGCATAATGTCCTGATGGTTGGCGTGCCCGGTTCGGGTAAGACGATGCTGGCACGTCGGATGAGTTCGATTCTGCCGGAGCTGACGAAGGAAGAAGCCATCGAGATCACAAAGATCTACAGCATCTCGGGGCTGCTCGGCAAGGATACAGGACTTGTGATGACGCGCCCCTTCCGCAGTCCGCATCATACGTCCTCGACGGTGGCGATGATCGGCGGCGGGAGCATCCCGCGCCCGGGCGAGGTGACACTCGCGCATCACGGCGTGCTCTTTCTCGATGAGCTGCCGGAGTTCAGCAAGAAGACGCTTGAGGTGCTGCGCGAGCCGATTGAGGATCGTCAGATTACAGTGTCGCGTGCGAACGCAACGCTGACCTTTCCCTCTAGTATCATTTTGGTAGCGGCAATGAATCCGTGCCCCTGCGGATTTTTCGGAGACAAAGATCATACGTGTGAATGTTCTGCGGGGGAGATCAAACGTTATACACGAAAGCTGTCGGGACCGTTATTAGACCGTATTGATCTTCATATTCGTGTATCACGTGTGAATTATGCGGATTTGCACGCGACGCAGCGGGCTGAGTCATCTGCATCAATTCGCGCCCGCGTGGTGCGGGCACGTACGATTGAGCGGGAGCGCCTGGGGCGTCACGGCCTCTTTTGTAATGCACAGATGAATCACAGCATGATCAAGAAGTACTGTACGATGGAAGAGAATGCAGAGCATCTGCTGGAAGCGGCATTTCACCGCATTCAGCTGTCGGCACGTTCGCATGACCGCATCATTAAAGTGGCAAGGACGATTGCCGATCTTGATGGAAAAACGATCATCGGAGCGTCTCATATTGCTGAGGCGATACAGCTGCGCTGTGATGTCGGACTGAGCATCGAGTGACTCCTTAATATGAGGAGATAATAGGAGTTTGCATCCATGAAGTATGTAAAGATGGAAATATTTATTCCGCGAACCCATCTTTCTGCACTCCAAAAGGCACTGCAGGAAGTGGATGCCGGGCATATCGGGAACTATGATTCCTGCCTTGCCTATAGTCCTGTAATGGGGACATGGCGGACGCTTGCAGGAGCAGATCCTTATGAGGGAGAAGTGGGCAAGATTACAGAGGCAGAGGAGCTAAAGGTTGAAGTGCGCGTTGGGGAACGGCGTATTGATGAAACGATGCGTGCGATTCGGGAGATCCATCCGTATGAGGCGCCGGTCGTCTTTGTTCTGCCGCTGCTTGACGGCACGGCATTTGACGAATAATATGGATACAACTTCTTTGCGGACTGTGTTATAATGAGTCCAATATGTGCCTTTTATTGGCACTGCAGAATGGGGAGGGCATTGTTTGGCTGAAAAGATTCGATCAGAGCTCCTCTCTTTTCTTGTACCCGATGCTGCTCCGCTGCGGGTTCTTGTCGTTGAGAGTCTGGAATATCTGCCGCAGCTGCAGCAAATGTTTCCTAAGGCAGAACTTTATGCAGTAGGTGCTGAATGCGACGCGCTGGACATTCCCACTGGCATTCATTGGCAGAAACTGGATTACATCACGACACCCCTGCCGTATGAGAAGAATTATTTCGACTATATTCTTTCCGATTTGACATTGGAAAATGCAGACAATCCGCAGGATATTGCTGCAGGATTTTCGATGTTTTTGAAAGATACGGGTGCCTTCCTAACGAGTTTCCGTAATATACGCCATTGGTCTGTCCTGCAAGATCTTATGGATGGGCACTATTATTCTATTGTTTCGCGTCTTTATGCACGTAAAGAATTTGAGAAGCTGCTATACGCCTCCTTTTATAAGAGCGTGCGTGTCCGAGCACAGCAAAGGAAAGCACCGCCAGGAATCATCGATCGGCTTGTGGCAGCGGGGTTCGAGAATCACGGCGATGATCTGGAGGCAGAGTTCTATCTTGTTCGTGCAGATCGGTCAATGCCGGAACTTTCTCTGATCAAATCAATGTATACATCTGGACAACGTAAGAGCATTGTACGATTGCTTCATCGCATTGAGTATGACGTTATACGTGTGGAGTCAGTTCATCAGCTTTGGATGCTGATCGGACAGCTGGACATTTTTCCTGCCTATCTCGCTGCGCTGATTCGTGAAACAGTGGTGCACACGGAGACGTTCTATCGTGCACTCTGTTCCTATTCACATGAGCACTTGGCGTATATTCATGAGGTTCTTGAGGAGAGTGCCGCAGAGAGCGTTGACCCTGTTCGGCAGGAGTTGTATCTGAGTTTGCAGAGAGAATGCATAAATGACGAGAAAGCAGACGACAGCGTTCGTGGATGAGAATAAGGTTGCCTTTATCACTTGCGTAAATGATGAAGATATGTACCATGAGTGTCTTCTCTATCTCAAGACACTCTCTGTTCCCGCAGGGATGACTGTCGAGTATATCCCCGTGCGCGGCGCACGATCTATGTGCGCAGGGTACAATGAAGGGGCGCGTGCGACTACTGCGCGCTACATGGTGTATCTGCATCAGGATGTCCTTGTTGTCAATAAGAATTTGATTGCCGATCTGCTCTCTATTTTCCGCGATGAGGCGATCGGTCTTGTTGGCGTGATTGGCTGTCGGAGTCTGCCGCACTCCGGCGTCTGGTGGGACGGTCTGCGTACTTATGGGCGTGTACTTCATCACTGTGAAACGGAGAGTGTCATTGATTCCCAGTGTATGGAGCCCGATGGACCATACATAGATGTTGAGTCGGTGGACGGTCTCTTTATGGCGATACAGTATGGCATCCGTTGGCGGGAGGATCTATTTGCGGGCTGGCACTTCTATGATACATCGATGTGCATGGAGATGCGGCGCCACGAGTTCAGAGTTGTTGTTCCGAATCAGGAGGCAGACTTTTGGTGTATTCACTGTCCGCAGGAAAAGCCGCTTGCACTGGAATATAAACACGATCAGAAGATCTTTTTGCAGGAGTATGGCAGAGAATTGCAGCCGGAGGTCTAAGAAAAGATAAACTGGAGAGGGGGGGGATGAATATGCAGGATCGTGTGCCGCATGAGGAGCATGCTGCGGAGGAGAAGCTGAATTGGCTGCGCCTCGCAACACAGTTTTCGTCGGATGGTGATCTGAAGGGGATGCGTGCATGTGCGCAGGAGGTCGAGCGTCTTAAGGCGGGCGATGTTGATGCAATGGCAGTCAATGCAGAAGCTGCGCTGTATAGTGGCCGTATTGATGAAGCAGAGAAGCTTGCTGAGCAAGTTCTCGATATTCAGCCGCGCCATCCACGAGCCCGCATAGTAAAGGCTGGGCTTGCGGCACTTGATTTCCGGCTGGATGAGGAAATCCCCCTTCTGGCGGATTTGGTCGAAGAACTGTCCTATAAAGAGAAGGTTCTTGGTGAAGAAGATCTTTCTTATATCATCTACCATCAGATCCTGAAACGTGCGCGCGGCTGGCTTGCTGACGCTCTATATTTGGCGGGTGAGGCAAAGGGGGCAGCACACGAACTGCTCATGTCGAGTCGTCTTGCTGATGACCATGATGAGGCAGCAGAGCTTTACAGCAAGTATCTCTTTATGCGTAATTATCGATCTCTCGGGGCACAGGAGGGGCGGAAAAAGGCAGAGCACTATGATGAACTGCTGAATATTACCCCATATACACATGAAGATGTGACGCGTTCCACACAGCGGAAGCTTCGTATTGGGTATATCTCCCCGGATTTTCGTGAACATGCCGTATCTTATTTTCTCCCTCCGCTGCTTCGGCATTTTGATGGGGAGCACTTTATGGTGTTCTGCTATGCGCTTGGCAGGAGTGATTCCGTTACGGAACGTTTTCGTACGCGTCGTGTGACTTGGCGTGATCTGCGCGGACGTCCGCCGCGGACGGCAGCACGCCTCATTGCTGAGGATAAGATAGATATACTTGTGGATCTTTCAGGGCACTCGCAGGACAATGCTTTGCCCATCATGGCGTATCGGCCTGCTCCGGTTCAAATGTCCGGCATTGGATATACAAATACCACTGGATTACGTACGATTGACTATTTCCTCTCGGATGAGGTTTGTATTCCCAAGGGGGATACGATGGCAGAGAGCGGATTTACCGAGCAGATTCTCCGTCTGCCGCACGCCCATCTCTGCTATATGCCGGAGGAAGTACGAGCGATGCCGGAATCGGGCTATGAGGCGCCCGTCTATAAAAATGGGTATGTGACGTTTGGCAGTTTTAACAACTTTGCCAAAGTGACAGATGAGATGCTCCTCCTATGGCGTGGTATCCTGGATGCAGTGCGGGACTCAAAACTGGTGATTAAGGGAAAGATTGCGAGCATTGATGCCGGACTGCACTATGCCAAACAGCGTCTTTCTATGGTGAATTTTGATCTTGACCGTGTCGAGTTTCGCCCGTTCAGTCCAGACTATTTGGAGCAGTATCGCGATATTGATATAGCTCTTGATACGGCGCCATATAATGGCGGGGTGACGACGTGTGAGGCACTCTACATGGGGGTCCCTGTGATTTCTATGCGCGGACGCACACATGGCTCGCGCTTTGGTGCCTCCATTTTAACCAATACCGGTGTACGCGAATTGATCGTCGAGAATGATATTAGCTACGTTCGACGTGCTGTTCAGCTCGCTGAATCCCCCAAACTGATTGCTGGTTATCACGCCGGGCTGCGCACCAATATGAAACGCTCGCCGCTGATGGATGCTGGTGTATATATGAAAGAACTGGAGTCGGCATATCGGGAAATCTGGCATCGATTTTTGCATCGTCGTGCACGTGAGGAATTCGAGAACTTTTCTACCTAGAATGAGGGGAGGTGAATCCATCAATGGCCTTTGCGCATCTGCATGTACATACAGAGTACAGCTTGTTGGATGGTGCAAGCCGCATTAAAGAGCTTGTATGTCGGACGAAGGAACTCGGCATGGATGCGGTCGCCATGACCGATCACGGTGTTATGTATGGAGCTGTTGCATTTTATAAGGAGGCCAAGGCGCACGGCATTCATCCCATCATCGGTTGTGAGGTCTACCTTGCCCCGCGTCAGCGGCAGGAGCGTGCCGAGGTAAACGGCACGCGATACTATCATTTGATTCTGCTTGCAGAAAATGAATGCGGCTATCGCAATCTGGTTCAGCTCATATCCCTCGCCAACATCGAGGGATATTATTATAAGCCGCGCATCGATAAGGAGCTTCTTCGGCGCTTCCATAAAGGGCTGATTGCCCTGTCTGCCTGTGTGGCAGGAGAGATACCGCAGGCGGTTCTGCGTGGGGACATGGAACTTGCCGATGCGCTGGTGCGTGAGTACAGCGGCATCTTTGGCAGAGATAATTTCTTCTTGGAGATTCAGGATCATGGACTTCCTGAAGAGAAGAAGGTCAATCGCACGCTTCGTCGTCTGGCGGAAAAACATAACATCGGACTCGTTGCTACGAATGATGTACACTATGTCAATACGGAAGACAGCGAGTTTCATGACATCCTCCTCTGTGTGCAGACAGGACGTACGCTCAATGACCCGGATCGGATGCGCTTCTCCGGACCTGACTACTATCTGAAATCTGAGGAAGAGATGACGGCTCTCTTTGCCGACTATCCAGGTGCAATAGAGAATACGGCGAAAATTGCAGAGCGATGTCAAGTGGATTTTACCTTCGGTGAACTGCAGCTGCCGTTCTATCCGCTTCCTGGCGGATATACAACAGACGACGACTATCTCCGTGCACTTTGTACGGAGCGTATTCCTGCGCGTTATCCTGCGGCGGGGAATGAGGTGCATCAGCGTCTGGATTACGAGCTCGGCGTCATTCATAAGATGGGATATGCCAGCTACTTTCTCATTGTGTGGGACTTCATTAATTATGCACGCGGACATGGCGTCGCTGTCGGTCCGGGGCGCGGCTCTGCTGCAGGCAGCATTGTTGCCTTCCTGCTCGGCATCACGAACATTGATCCTCTCCGTTATGCTCTTCTCTTTGAGCGGTTTCTTAACCCAGAGCGTGTGTCGATGCCGGATATTGATATCGACTTTGACGACATCAACCGCGGGCGGGTTATTTCGTATGTCAAAGAACGTTATGGCGAGGATCATGTCGCTCAGATTGCCACCTTTGGAACGATGGGGGCCAAGGGAGCGATTCGTGATGTTGCACGCGTTCTCGAGATGCCGTTTGGTGAAGTGTCGACCATTACCAAACTCGTCCCTGCCGAGCTGAATATTACACTTGATCGTGCGCTTAAGGAGTCCGCCGACTTTCGCAGGCGGTATGAGGAGGATGAGGAGGCCCATCGTGTCATTGATCTTGCGCGTAAGATCGAAGGACTGCCGCGCAACACCTCTATCCATGCCGCCGGCGTTGTGATCGCAAAGTCGCCGCTGACTAGTCAGGTTCCTGTGTGGGTTTCTGAGGGCACGCTCGTTACGGAGTATGACAAGGACGATGTCGAGGCTCTCGGCCTGCTCAAAATGGATTTTTTGGGCTTGCGTACGCTCAGCATCATTGCCGATGCCGTAGAAAATATACGCCAGTCACATGGCGTGGACATCAACATGGATCGAATTCCTCTTATTGATGAAAAAACATCACAAATGCTGTGCAATGGCGATACAGGTGCAGTGTTTCAGATGGAATCTGCAGGCATGACAAATCTTGTTAAGGAGCTTCAGCCGAAGGGGTTTGTCGATTTGATTCCGACGGTTGCCCTCTATCGTCCCGGACCCTTGGGGAGCGGCATGGTGACGGACTTCATTGATGGGCTGCACGGAAAAAAGGATGTTGTTTACATGCATCCTCTGCTTGAACCGATTCTAAAGGAAACCTTCGGCGTTGTCCTTTATCAGGAACAGGTCATGCAGATCGTTCAAGTTCTTGCCGGATTTACGCTTGGCCAGGCAGATCTCCTGCGGCGTGCTATGGGCAAGAAAAAACATGAGCTCCTGATGGCACAGAAAGAAATTTTTCTCCAGGGCTGTGAGAAGAACGGCATTGCTGCGGAACTGGCGAACCACATTTTTGATCTATTGACCCATTTTGCCGACTATGGATTCAACAAATCCCACAGTGCGGCGTATGGCCTCTTGGCATGGCAGACGGCGTATCTCAAGGCGCATTATCCCGTAGAGTTTATGGCGGGGGTATTGACCAGCATCATGGACAAGACGGACAAGATTCCGGTCTACATTCAGCTTTGCCATCAGATGAAAATTAATATTCTTCCCCCCGACATCAATGCAAGCACAGCAAGCTTCAGCATCGAGGACGGTGCTATACGCTTTGGGCTCGCGGCTGTTCGCAATGTGGGCGAGGCGGCGATCGAGAGCATGGTGCAGGTGCGCGCAGAGGGCGGGAAATTCCACTCACTGGTAAACTTTTGTGCACGTGTTGACATGCGTACGATGAATAAACGTGCCATTGAGAGCCTGATCAAATGCGGAGCTTTCGATTGTCTGGGGAGAGAGCGGAATCAGCTCTTATATTCGCTTGATTTTGCCATGCAGGATGCTGCGCGCAGCCAGCGTGACCGCATGAGTGGACAGATTGGGCTGTTTAGTTCGGATACGATGGAGAGCGTCCAACAGATTCAGGACTTTCCCGATGTCCCGCCGACTACTGCAGAGGAGCGTTTGATGTGGGAGAAGGAAGCCACCGGGTTCTATATTACCGGGCATCCGCTGGACGACTACCGCGATACGCTTTCCTCCCTTTTGCCGATCAATGATATTCGTGGGGAACTGCGAAAAGATCGTCAACTCGTTCGTATTGGCGGTATACTGACCAATACGAAACGTTATACCACAAAAAAAGGTGATACGATGCTTTTCGCTGAGATGGAGGATTTCAGCGGACGCATCGAAGTTACAGTGTTTCCGCGTGTGTTCTATGCGCATGTGTCCGATCTGGAGCCGGAGAGTGTTCTTGTCGTGCAGGGGCGTGTCGATGCGGCAGGAGAGGAACCAAAGCTTCTCGCTGATGAGATTTGGCCGATCAGCGAATACCGAGTTTCGTTCTATCTCATGCCGCCGCGAGATGCAGATCGTCAAGCACTGTGGACGAAGATGAAGGAGTTGTTTGCAAAGCATACAGGCGATCATCCGGTCTACGTAAAGAGTGATGGTCATTGGCGTAAATTGGACTCTTCCTATTGGATTGATGGGTCGCCGGAAGTCCGGGAGGATCTCACGGAGCTGATGGGAGAACTGGCGGTGAAGGTGCGGTAGGAGACACGATGGAAGAACGATTGCAGAAAATCATCAGCAATGCAGGGGCGGCATCCAGGCGTGCTGCAGAGGCGCTCATTCGTGCTGGGCGTGTGACAGTCGATGGGCTGCCCGTCACGGCGCTCGGCGGCAAGTACGATGCAGCACGGCATGAGATTGCTGTGGACGGCACACCGATTCGCCGCAATGAGAAACGTTTTTATATTTTGCTCCATAAACCGCGAGGCTGTCTCTCGACGGCATATGATGATCGGGGGCGCAGAACAGTACTAGATCTTCTGCCGCATTTTCCCGCGCGCCTCTATCCTGTTGGTCGGCTGGATGCCGATACGGAGGGGCTTCTGATCATTACCAACGATGGTGCCATGACACAGGGACTGCTCCATCCGCGTTTTGAGATTGACAAGGTATATCGTGCAGAGGTCACGGGAAACGTCACTGAGGATGGACTTACTGCACTTCGGAATGGGATTCTTCTGGACGACGGAAGAACGGCTCCTGCACGGCTGCGCGTTCTGCACAGAGAGGGAGAACGTACTGTCGTCGAGACGATCATCCACGAGGGACGCAAGCGACAAGTGCGGCGTATGTTTGCTGCCATTGGCTGCCGTGTGCAGAGACTTTGTCGTATCCGCTTTGCCATGCTGACGCTGGATGGGGTCTCCTGTGGTTCTTTCCGCCATCTGACCTCAGATGAGATCCATGAACTGAAAAAAATAGCTGGGGTGATGCACAGTGGGGAAGATTCTCGTCGTAGGCGCGGGTCCTGCGGGAATGATGGCGGCCGCTGCGGCGGCGGAACACGGGGGCAGTGTGACCCTGCTCGAAAAGATGCCGCGCGTCGGGCGCAAGATGATGATCACGGGAAAGGGGCGCTGTAATGTCACAAGCGCGGATGAGATCCCTGACATCATCAAGAATGTTGTAGGAAATGGCAGATTCCTCAACAGCAGCCTGCGTGCCTTTGACAATGCAGACGTGATGGCGTTCTTCGAGAGGCTGGGGGTTCCGCTCAAGATTGAGCGCGGCAACCGTGTTTTTCCGCAAAGTGACCGTGCTGTCCAAGTGGTGGACGCCATGCTGAAATATCTGCGTGATCTAAGGGTGGAGGTTCGTATCAACACAACGGTGCATGCACTCGTTATCGAGGATGGCGTATTGCTTGGCGTACGCCTGGCAGACGGTGCGAAGCTCGAAGCGGATGCCGTCATTCTTGCGACGGGCGGTGCATCTTATCCTGCGACGGGCTCAACGGGGGACGGCTACGCGTTTGCACACGCGGCAGGGCATACAGTCACGCCGATCTTTCCAGCGCTTATTCCCCTCGTGACGCGGGAAAGCTGGGTGAAGGACGTGCAGGGGCTGTCGCTGCGGAACGTGCGCGCGACACTGTATCATGCGGGGAAGAAAGAACAGGACTTTTTCGGAGAGATGCTCTTTACGCATTTTGGTGTCACGGGACCGATTATTCTCCAACTGAGCCGTCGTGCATCGGAGCTCCTGATGGAGGGGAAAAAGGACATCGAACTGCGGCTGAATCTCAAACCCGCGTTGACGCATGAGAAGCTGCGGGAGCGTGTGGATCGGGATTTTGCGGCATACGAGCAGAAGCAGCTTCACAACGGTATGATCGATCTTCTGCCAAGACGTCTGATCGACATTGTGCTGAATGCGGCGGGACTTGACACCAAGCGCGTCGTCGGACAGATTTCGTCAAAGGAACGTGAACGTCTTGTGCGTGCCTTACAGTCGCTCCCCCTGACAATCACGGGGACACGCCCCATCGCGGAAGCAATTGTAACGGCGGGCGGTGTCGCGACGCATGAGATCGACCCACGCTCGATGGAGTCCAAGATCATAAGGCATCTCTATTTCGTCGGCGAACTGGTCGACGTGGACGCCAATACGGGGGGGTACAACCTGCAGGCGGCATTCTCGATGGGGTACGCGGCAGGCTGCTATAGTGTTTGGAACTTGGAAGGGTAGTAAATGACTGAGATGAAAACGATTGAACCTGCGCGTCATGGCTGGCAGGGCATGATCGATATACCGGGGGATAAATCCATCTCGCACCGCAGCGTCATGTTTGCGGGGCTTGGTGACACGCCTGTGCATATCAAAAATTTCCTTCATGCGGCAGACTGCCTTTCAACGGTCGGCGTGATGCGCTCGCTTGGCACAGCGATCGAATTTTTGAACGAGAACGAACTGATTGTTACGGGAAAAGGACTGCATGGGCTATCCGAGCCGATGAACGTACTTGATGCGGGAAACTCGGGGACGACACTGCGCCTTATGATGGGGGTGCTTGCGCCGCAGTCGTTCCTCTCCGCGTTCAGCGGCGATGCCTCACTGACGCGCCGTCCGATGAGGCGCGTGCTTCTGCCGCTCTCTGAGATGGGGGCGCGTATCTACGGGCGAAATGCGAACAACAACCTTCCGCTTGTTGTTGTACCGACAGGGGGAAAGCTTCGCGGCATTCACTACAAAAGTCCTGTCGCCAGTGCGCAGGTCAAGTCTGCAATCCTGCTTGCGGGTCTCTATGCAGATGCACCGACGACAGTCACAGAGCCATACGTTTCTCGCGATCACACGGAGCAGATGCTTGCGGGTTTCGGCGTTCGCATCGAGCGCAGCGGGACGAGTGTTACTGTTTTCCCTGTGGAGGACGGCGGCTATCGTGCGCCCGATGAGATTACGGTGCCGGGGGATATCAGTTCGGCCGCGTACTTCCTCGTCGCGGGCAGCATTATTAAGGACAGCCGCCTGCGCCTGAATAACGTCGGCATAAACCCAACGCGTACGGGGATACTGGATGTGCTGAGAGAGATGGGGGCACATATCTCCGTGCAGAATGAGCGTGAGAGCGGTGGGGAATGCGTTGCCGATCTCTTCGTTGAGTCGGCGTCTCTGTATGGTGTTTCTTTCGGTGCAGAGATCATGCCGCGCCTTATCGACGAGATTCCGATTCTTGCCGTCGCCGCACTCTTTGCCGAGGGAGATACGGTCATCACGGGCGCGGGAGAGCTTCGCGTCAAGGAGACCGACCGACTCCACGCCGTTGCAGCGGAGTTCCAAAAACTTGCGCCCGGCAGCATCGATGAACGTGAGGATGGGCTTGTCATTCACGGGAAATCCGAGATACAGCGGGCGCGGGTTAAGAGTTATGACGATCATCGCATGGCAATGTCTCTTGCTGTACTCGGTGCGGCAGGGAAGGGCGTTCTCATTGAGAACCCTGAAAGCGTGAACATTTCCTATCCAACATTTTTTTCTGAGATCGAGCGGCTGTGAATGAGGAGGATTTCATATGAAGCGTGTCATTGCAATTGATGGGCCGGCAGGAGCCGGAAAGAGTACCGTCGCTAAAATTGTGGCAGAAAAGCTCGGGTATATTTATATCGACACAGGAGCGATGTACCGCGGCGTGGCATGGAAAACCCTCAAGCAGTCGCAGGAGGCGACCGACGAGGATATTCTCCGCGCCGTTCATGACATCGATGTTCACCTTGCCTGTACGGAAAGCGGCACGCGTGTCACAGTCGACGGCACGGATGTGACGGAAGAGATCCGTACGCCGGAAGTCACGCATATCGTTTCGCGCGTCGCTGCCCTTGGCCCGGTACGGGAAAAGATGGTAGAACTCCAGCGTGCGATGGCAGCAGATGGTGCCGTCGTGATGGATGGGCGTGACATCGGGACGAACGTGCTCCCCAACGCTGATGTGAAGGTGTTCCTCACGGCTTCTGTTGAAGAGCGGGCACGCCGCCGCTATAACGAGATGAAGGAAAAGGGGTATGCGGTGAATTTTGACGAACTGAAACAGGAGATCGCTGCACGTGACAAACAGGACAGTGAGCGCACAATCTCTCCGCTGCGGCAAGCAGATGATGCTATCCTGCTCGATTCGACCAGACTCTCTATCAACGAAGTTGCTGCACGGATTATGGAACTCTCAGAATAGGCAGGCGCACATATGTTTTATGGATTTTTACAGCATTTCTTTCGTCTGATTTTCCACGTTATCTTTCGTACGCGCGTCTATGGATGCGAGAACATCCCTGCGGAGGGAGCCGTGATCCTTGCCGCCAATCATGCGAGCAATATCGATCCGCCGCTGATGGCGAGTCTTATCGATCGTCCTGTCAGCTACATGGCAAAGATCGAACTCTTTGAGAATCCTATCTTCGGTGCTGCGATCCGCCGCTGCCACGCCTTTCCCGTGAAACGCGGCGCATCCGACCGCGGCGCGATTAAGGCGGCAGTCACTGTCCTTAAGGAAGGGCGCATTCTTGGGCTCTTTCCCGAGGGGACACGCAGCAAGACCGGAGAACTCCAAAAGGCAGAAGCGGGCGTCGCCCTCATCGCCGCCATGACGGGGGCTCCAATCGTGCCCGTTGCCATCCTCAATACCCATCGTATTTTTTCCAACGGCGGTCTGCTTCCGCAGCTGCGGATCATGTACGGCGCACCGATCATGTTTCATGGTGACCGCAAGAACAAGGAGGCGCTGGATGCGTTCTCCGAGGAGATCATGGCACATATTGCGCGAATGAAGGACGAGCTTGCAGAGATGTAAAACAGCCAGGCGAAATGACGATCGTCGTATCTGCAGCTCTCGTTGTATGGATTACAGGAATATGGTATAATCGCCTCGTTTTTCCGTGCAGCATCATCTGTTTTAGAGGAAAGGAGGGGACTGTGGCGAAGACGTATCCGGGGGTGATTCTTCGCGTGCCGGAGGGAAGCCTTGCCGATGAGCTGGGGCTTGCGGCGGGGGATAAGATTCTTACGATCAACGATATGCCGCTGCGCGATATTATTGATGTCAGCTTTGCGATGGCGGACGAGGAGATTGAGCTTCTCGTTGAACATATCGATGGGACGCAGGAGTGTATTGCGTTCGACAAGGACTATGACGAGGAGCTTGGCGCGGAGTTTGAGAGCGCCGTATTCGACGGGATTCGTGCATGTGCGAATCACTGCTATTTCTGCTTTGTCGATATGATTGCCCCGCACATGCGCCGCAGTCTTTCCGTGAAGGACGACGATTATCGTCTGTCCTTTCTCTATGGGAATTTTGTAACGCTGACCAACATGGGGGAGGCGGACTATGCGCGTATTGCACGGCTGCATCTCTCACCGCTCTATGTATCGGTGCAGTGCACGAATCCCGTCCTTCGTGCGGAGATGCTGCGCTGTTCGTGGGCCGGAGATATTCTCGCACAGCTCGCACGGCTTGAAGAAGCGGGCGTGGAGTACCATACGCAGGTAGTGCTCTGTGCCGGGCTGAACGATGGAGAAGAGCTGGAGCGGACGATCCGCGACATTACGGCGCGGCGTCCCCATGCGCTCTCACTCGCCATCGTACCTGTCGGGCTGACAAAACATCGAACGGATCCGTTCCCGCTCGTTCAGTTTGATCGGGACGGTGCGGCGCGCGTGATCGACCAGGTCGAGCCGTGGCAGGAAAAAATGCGTGCGGAAGAAGGGCGCACCTTCATCTACCTAGCCGATGAATTTTACTTTCTGGCAGGGCGCGAGGTTCCGCCTGCCGCGATGTACGATGGCTTTCCGCAGCTCGACAATGGGATTGGGCTGACGCGCAGCTTCATCGGGGAGTGGGATGCGGCAAAGGATAGCGGAGCTGCATGCGGAGCTCGCCTCGCTGTTGTGAGCGGAACGGCGGTTGCTCCCGTTCTGGCGGCAAAGGCGCGGGAAGTTGATCCTCTGGAGCAGAATATTTTTGTCCTGCCTGTTGAAAATCGTCATTTCGGTGCGATGGTTAATGTGTCGGGCCTCCTTATCGGTGCAGATATTGCAGCAGCACTGCGGGAGATGTCCCAGGCGGTCGACGGCGTACTCATTCCCGCATCGGCACTGCGTGAGGGGGAGGATGTCTTTCTGGATGATATGCCCCTTGATGCCCTGCGGGCGGAATTTCCGGCCCTGCGCATCGAGCCGGTGGCGACGGGTGCGGACTACTATGCAGCGCTTTCGGACTGGGCACATTATCATCGCACGCGTGCGAGCGGCGGCTATACGTGGCAGAGCAATGCGGGCTATACAAAGCCTGTGGCAGGAAATCGCTGAGGATGCAGGGAGAGGAGTGAAGCATCATGAGCAAGCCCATTGTGGCAGTGGTCGGGCGTCCCAATGTCGGGAAGTCGACGCTGTTCAATCAGATCGGCAAGAAGCGTGTTTCCATTGTCGATGATATGCCGGGCGTGACGCGCGACCGCATCTATCTGGATGCGGAGTGGCTGACCCATGAGTTTACGATCATTGATACAGGCGGCATCGAGTTCGATGAGAGCGACCATATTCTGCGTTCGATGCGTTCTCAGGCAGAGCTGGCCATGGAGGAGGCAGATGTCATCCTCTTTCTCGTCGATGGTCGGTCAGGGCTGACGACCTCAGATGAGGAGGTTGCGCGCCTCCTGCGGCGGACGAAAAAACCTGTGATTCTGGCGGTCAACAAGATCGACAGCTTTGAGCGTGAGGCGCTGATCTACGATTTCTATTCGCTCGGGCTCGGTGATCCGATTCCCATCTCTGCTTCCAATGCGATGAATCTTGGCGATCTGCTGGATGCCGTTGTCGCGGCGTTCCCGACGGAGCCGGCGGAAGTACAGGAGACGGATGAGATCGCCATTGCTGTCGTCGGCCGTCCCAATGTCGGCAAATCCTCGCTCGTGAACCGTCTCCTCGGTGAGGAGCGCGTGATCGTCAGCGATGTGCCGGGGACGACACGCGATGCAATTGACACGCATTTTACCAAAGACGGTGCAAAGTATCTCCTCATTGATACGGCAGGGATGCGTCGCAAGGGCAAGATCACACTGCCTGTGGAGCGGTACAGCGTGATGCGTTCCCTGCGTGCGATCGACCGCGCGGGAGTCGTCCTCATGGTCATCAACGCCGCCGAGGGGATTCTGGAACAGGACACGAAGATCGCGGGCTATGTGCACGAGTCGGGCAAAGGCGTCATCATTGTCGTGAATAAATGGGATATTTTCCCGGAAAAAAACGACAAGTCAACACTGCGCTTTACGGATGATCTGCGCGAAAAGCTCGGTTTCCTCCAGTATGCACCCGTTCTCTATACATCGGCATTGACAGGACAGCGCGTGGAGCGCGTGACGGAACTCGTGAAATATGTGGCGGAGCAGCAGTCGATGCGCATCAAGACGAGTGTGCTCAATGAGCTGATCCGCGATGCGGTATCGGTCAATCCGCCGCCGACGAAGAAGGGGAAGCAGCTCAAGATCTTATTTGTTACGCAGGTGAGCATCGTCCCGCCGACGTTCATTATTTTCGTTAATGACCCCGAACTCATGCACTTCTCCTATCTGCGCTTTATCGAAAATCGCCTGCGCGAGAGCTTCGGCTTCGAGGGAACGCCAATCCGCCTCGTAGTGCGTGCACGCAAGGAGGAAGAATGATGATGTATCTCGCTGCAGCCATCGCCGCCTATCTCATCGGATCGATTCCGAGCGGGCTGATTCTTGGAAAACTGATCTGGCATAAGGATCTGCGCGACTATGGCAGTCACAATATCGGTGCGACGAATGCGTGGCGCACGCTCGGAAAGACGGCGGGCATTGCCGTATTCATTGCGGACAGCCTGAAAGGGCAGGCGGGCGTTATGCTTGGACTGCTCCTTGTCGGTACACCGCTCGCTGCCGTCGTCGGTGGATTGTGCGCCATTCTCGGGCACAGCTTTTCGCTCTTTCTTCGCTTTCACGGCGGCAAGGGGGTTGCGACTTCACTCGGCGTTCTGACGATGCTGATGGGGCAGGTGACGTTTATTATCTTCGTCATCTGGCTGACGATCGTCTATGTGTCACGCTATGTCTCCCTCGGCTCTGTTGTCGCGGCGTTTCTTGCGCCGTTCCTTGCGGCACTTTACGGGTATCCGACAGAGTACGTTCTCTTTACGGCTGTGGCGGCGATCCTCGTTATTCTCCGTCACCGTGAGAACATCGGACGGCTGATGCACGGAACAGAAAATAAAATCTGACGCACTGTTTTGTGATACTGGGCGTGTATGGTATGATATACTTGGACTGAAATAGTGCATCGGCAGCAGTGGTCAGGGAGGATGGGATTCTGTGAATACAGTCAAGATAGCTCTTTTGGGTGCGGGGACGGTCGGCTCCGGCGTTATCCGCACTCTGTCTATGAACGGAGAGACGATTGCAGGGCGCTGCGGCGCACGTATCGAGATCAAGAAGATCCTCGTCCGCGATGCGAAGAAATATCGTCCGGAGGCAGAGGGGATTGCCCTCACGGACAACTTTGATGAGATTCTGAACGACCCGGAGATCTCGATCGTCGTTGAGGTGATGGGCGGGCTCATGCCGGCAAAGGACTACATGCTGCGTGCCATGCGTGCGGGCAAACATGTCGTCACCGCCAACAAGGATGTCATTGCCGAACATTTGCGGGAGCTCTATGGTATAGCGGATAAGCATCACGTCGATTTCCTCTATGAGGGCAGTGTCGGCGGCGGCATCCCGATCATCAAGCCGCTGAAGGAATGTCTGACGGCGAACGAAATCTCCGAGGTCATGGGCGTCATCAACGGAACGACGAACTATATGCTGACGAAGATGACGGAGAAGCATATCAGCTACGATGCTGTACTGCGCCGTGCACAGGAAAAGGGCTATGCTGAGGCAAATCCGTCGGCGGATGTAGACGGCTTGGATGCCGCGCGTAAGGCGGCGATTCTGGCGTCACTTGCCTTTGATACCATCGTCGAGTTCGAGGATGTCTCCGTCGAGGGAATCTCACATATTACGGAAGATGACATTGAGTACGGGCTGAACCTTGGCTACGTCATCAAACTCCTCGCAGTGGGACGCAATACGGAGGAGGGAATCGATGTGCGTGTGCATCCCGTGTTCCTCCCAAAGACGCATCCGCTCGCCTCAATCAACGGCGTATTCAATGCGGTCTTTGTGCGCGGCAATGTGATCGGTGAGGCGATGTTCTACGGCCGCGGTGCAGGCTCGCTTCCTACGGCATCCGCTGTGGTCGCGGATGTCATTGAGGTTGCGCGCGATATCGTTGCAGGGACGACGGGGCGCATGAAGTATCGGATTGGTGCGAAGAAAAAACTCTGCCCTGTGGAGAAGACGCGCTCCTCTTATTATCTGCGCCTTGTCGTCGCCGATGAGCCGGGCGTACTCGGTGAGATCGCCACGACATTTGGACGCGCGGGGGTCAGTCTGCGGTCGGTCATTCAGGCAAGGTCGACGGTGAGCGGAGATGCGGAGATCGTTGCTGTGACACACGTTGTGACACATGCGGCTGCCTCTGCCGCTGCTGCATCACTGCAGGCACTTCCTGTCGTACGCGAGGTGCGCAGCCTGATCCGTGTGGCGGACGGGCAGGAGGATACACTATGACAGAGCGCAGTGTACGCGTACGTGTCCCTGCGACGAGCGCGAATCTCGGTCCCGGCTTTGATGCGCTCGGCCTTGCCTGCACGCTGTACAACGAAATGACCCTGACGCTTACGCGTGAGCCGGGGCTTTTGATCGCGGCACGCGGTGAGGGCGCCGCCTACATTCCGGGCGACGAGCGCAATATCGTCTGGAAGTCCATCCGCTATCTCTTGGATAAAGCGGGGCGTGCGGAGGAATTTCGCGGTGCACAGATCCGCATGAGCAACCGTATTCCGCTCTCGCGTGGGCTTGGCAGCAGTGCGACAGCGATTGTCGCAGGACTGACAGCAGCAAATGCGCTCATTGGCAGTCCGTTTGACCGTCATGCGCTGCTGCAGTTTGCGACGGACATTGAGGGGCACCCGGACAATGTGGCACCAGCGATCTATGGCGGCTTCACGGTAAATACCGTGACGGATGGAACGGTGGAATGCTTTTCCTTCCTGCCGCGTATCTTTCTGCGGTTCGTCGTCATGGTGCCGGACTTTTACCTCTCGACGAAGTCGGCACGTGAGGTGCTCCCTGCCGAGGTGCCGATGAAGGATGCTGTCTTTAACATCAGCCATGCGGCCATGCTTGTGGCGGCTCTGTCGCGCGGATCTGAGAAGCATCTGTGCAACGCCTTTGCGGATGCACTGCATCAAAACTACCGTGCGCCGCTCATCCCGGGGATGTTCGATGTCTTTGCCGCTGCAAAGAAGGCGGGGGCATGCGGCGCGGCGCTCAGCGGAGCGGGCCCCTGTCTCATCGCCTTTGTTCCGGAGAAACGGAACTGCACCGAGGATGTTGCCCATGCGATGCGCGAGGCATTCCGTTCGCACGAGATCGAAGCACGCCCCCTGCAGCTTCGTCTCGATACGAAGGGAGCGCGTGTCCTCCATCGCAGGAATGCGAATGTAAAATCATAGGAATCACTGATAAAATGAGGTCTGCCGGATTGGCGTAGATTTTTTCGTCCGAACGAGGTGGAAAACCGGACGCAGAGTGGTGCTCTGTGGAGGATTTTCCGCCGAAGTGCGGGCAAAAGAGATGCGTCAAGATGATTGTGCCGAATTTATCAGTGATTCCCGTAGTATATGCCCCCACTCCATGCAATAGAGGAAGTGGGGGCATAATATTTAAAAAAATACTTGCAAGAATATGCATAAAGGATGTATAATCATAAACATCTTTTTAGGGAGATGGAGGAACAGTCATGAAGGTCAGTATCATCGGTGCATCTGGCTATGCAGGGGAAGAACTCATCCGACTTCTTCATGGCCACCCGCATGCCGAGATTGTACATCTGACATCGGAGCGCCATACGGGCGAGAAAATATCGAAACTTTATCCACATTTAACGCATATTTATGACAATATACTGGATTCGATGGAGGATGTCCACCGTATGGCAGAGGACAGCGATGTTCTCTTTATCGCACTTCCGCATGGACATGCAATGAAATTGGTCAAGGCGATTGCTGGTCTGCCGGTGCATATCATTGATCTCGGGGCAGACTATCGCTTTGCCGACACATCGGTCTATGAGGCATGGTATCATGTCCCGCACACGGATCCGGAGGCAGAGCGGGTCTATGGACTTGCCGAGCTGTACCGCGATGCAATCCGTGGGGCGCATCTCATCGGCAATGCAGGCTGCTATACGACGGCAGGTATTCTCGCACTGACCCCGCTCGTGCAGGAGCATCTCGTACAGATGGATTCGATTCTCGTCGATGCGGTTTCCGGTGTCTCCGGTGCAGGGCGTACACCGAAGGAGAGCACGCATTTCCCGGAGTTCTACGACAGCTTCACGGCGTATGGCGCAGTCAGTCATCGACACACCCCGGAGATCGAGCAAGCGCTCTCAGAGCAGGCGGGTGAGCCGGTTACGATCAACTTTACGCCGCACCTTGCCCCCGTTGCGCGCGGTATTCTTGCCACGTGCTATGCGCGCCTCGCAGACGGCGTAACGGGAGAGGATGTGGACGCGGCATTTACTGCCCGGTATGCAGATGAATTTTTCATCCGCCTGCTTGGGCGCGGAGCGTATGCATCGACGAAATATGTGCGCGGAACGAATTACTGCGATATTTCATGGCATATTGATCCACGCACGCATCGTGTCATTGTTTTTTCCGCGATTGACAATCTCGTCAAAGGCGCGGCAGGGCAGGCGATTCAGAACATGAACATCGCGCTTGATTTGGATGAGCGCACAGGACTCGACCTTGTGCCGATGTATCCGTAAATGGGAATGGAGGATATTGATATGTTCAGCGAGCAGAATGCAAAAGCCGGGGTTACCTTCCCGCAGGGATTCAAGGCAGCAGGGGTCAAGGCAGGCATCAAGAAGAGCGGCAATCTCGATGTTGCCGTGATCTATACGGAGCGGGAGGCAGCTGCGGCAGGCGTCTTTACACAGAATGCAGTTGCCGCTGCACCGGTCTTCGCCTCGAAGAAGGTCGTTGCCACGGGGACAGCACATGCGATTGCAGCAAATGCAGGCTGTGCGAATGCCTGCACCGGTGCACAAGGGGAAAAGGATGCGCGCGCAATGCAGGAGATCACGGCGGCGGCACTCGGCTGCACGCCGGAGGACGTTCTCGTCGCCTCAACCGGCGTGATTGGCGTAAATCTTCCGATGGACAAGATGGAGGCGGGGCTGAAAGCCGCAGTTGCCGCACTCTCGACAGACGGCAGCGTCAGCGCAGGCAACGCCATTATCACGACGGATACCTATTCCAAGTCGTGTGCCACGGAGGTGATGCTCGGCGGCAAGCAGGTACGGTTTGGTGCGATCGCAAAGGGCTCGGGAATGATTCAGCCGAATATGGCGACGATGCTCGCCTTTATCACAACCGATGCAGCGATTGACGGCAAGCTTCTCCAAAAGGCACTCTCCGAGGTCGTTGAAATTTCGTTCAACATGATTTCGATTGACGGTGATATGAGCACGAACGATATGGCTGTTGTGCTTGCCAATGGTGCGGCAGGAAATGCGAAGATCACGTCAGAGGGCGCGGACTACGAGACGTTCAAGGCAACGCTCGCAGAGATCTGTACAGGGCTTTCGCAGCGCATCGCCTCCGACGGTGAAGGTGCAACGAAGTTCCTGACGGTTCACGTGATGGGAACGAAGAGCTTTGCCGACGCCAAGACGATTGCGATGAGCGTGGCAAAGAGCCCGCTCGTCAAGACAGCATTCTTCGGGGAGGATCCGAACTGGGGACGCGTGATCTGTGCAGTCGGCTATGCAGGTGTTCCGATGAATCCCGAGACAACTGTTGTGAAGTTCGGAGGCATCCCCGTCTACGTGCACGGTGTCGGCGCGGACTATGATGAGATGGCACTCAAGCAGGTCATGGGGGAGCATGATATCGTGGTTGACATCGACATGGGTATAGGCACACAGGAAGCAACCGTCTGGACCTGCGATTTCTCCTATGAGTACGTCAAGATCAATGGTGAGTATCATACCTGAGGTGAGGGCTATGTACAGCGATAAGGATAAGGCGGAGATCTTGGTTGATGCCCTCCCGTACATCCAGGAGTTCTCGGGCACGACAGTCGTCATAAAGTACGGCGGCAACGCGATGGTAAGCGATGTGCTGAAGGAAAACGTCATGCGCGACGTGGCGCTGATGAAGTATGTCGGCATCCGTCCCGTCATCGTTCATGGTGGAGGACCGGAGATCACGGGCTTTTTGAAAAAGGTCGGCAAGGAGTCCTCCTTCGTCGCAGGGCTCCGTGTGACGGATGAGGAGACCGTTGAGATCGCCGAGATGGTGCTCGACGGAAAGATCAACTCGGAGATTGTCAATCTCCTGAACCAGCGCGGCGTTCGTGCCGTTGGTCTCTCAGGCAAGGATGCGGGGCTGATCCGTGCGCGCAAGAAGATGGCGACCGTATACGAGAACGATACGGCGCATGAGGTGGACATTGGCTTCGTGGGCGCAGTGGAAACAATCGACGTCTCTGTAATTGAAGATCTGCTGGATCACGGCTATGTGCCGGTTATTGCGCCAATCGGCGTAGGGATGGACGGCGAGAGTTACAACATCAACGCCGACTACGTTGCGGCGGAGATCGCAGGGGCCCTTGCGGCGGAGAAGCTGCTTCTCCTGACGGACATCGAGGGCATCTATAAAGATTTTAACGACAAGAGTTCGTTTCTCTCGACCATCCATCTGCAGGAGGCACGCGACTACATCCGCGACGGCATCATCTCGGGCGGGATGATTCCCAAGGTAGAGGCGTGTCTGACGGCACTGGAGCGCGGCGCGGCAAAGACGCACATTATCGATGGACGTCTGCCGCACGCCATTATCCTTGAGATTTTTACGTCGACTGGTGTTGGTACACAGGTTGTACGATAGGGAGTATATATGAGCGAAGCAGAGAAGAAAATTTTTGAAACCGATGAGAAAGACTATCTCCCCGTATTCAATCGCTATAAAATCGTGCTCGATCATGGTGAGGGCGTTTATGTTTGGGATGTTGCGGGCAGAAAGTATCTTGACTTTCTCGGCGGCATCGCTGTCAATGTCCTCGGGCATCATTATCCGCCGCTTGTCGAGGCAATTGCATCGCAGGCGGCAAAGATCATCCATGCCTCGAACCTTTACTACACGAAGCCGCAGGCGGACGCAGCGGCAAAACTCACGGCACTCAGCGGGCTCGGCAAAGTATTCTTCTGCAACTCGGGAGCAGAGGCAAATGAAGGGGCAATAAAGATTGCACGTAAGTACGCCTGCCAAATCCATCCCGGGAAATCGCAGATTCTCACGGCGTGGGACAGTTTTCATGGTCGTACGCTTGCGACACTGACCGCGACGGGGCAGCCGAAGTATCACGAGGGCCTTGGCCCGCTGCCGGCAGGCTTTGACTATATCCGCTACAATGATATAGCAGATCTCGAGGCGAAGATCAGCGATAAGACGGCAGCGGTCATGCTCGAGACGATCCAAGGGGAGGGCGGCGTCTATCCGCCGGAGGACAACTATTTGAAAAAGGTTCGTGCCCTCTGCGACCAGCATGGTGCACTCCTTATCCTCGATGAGATTCAGGCAGGAATCGGGCGTGCAGGGACGTTCTTTGCCTACGAGAAATACGGCGTGAAACCCGATATTGTAACGCTTGCGAAAGGTCTTGCCGGCGGTGTGCCGATCGGTGCCTTTGCTGTCACGAATGAAGTCGCAGCTGCGTTCCATGCAGGTGATCACGGCACGACTTTTGGCGGCAACCCCCTTGCCTGTGCGGCTGCGAACATCGTCCTCGATACGATTCCGAAAAAGGAGTTCCTGGCACGTGTTGAGGTGCTCGGCGCATATTTCAAGCAGAGACTCATGGAGCTGCAGAAGAAGTATCCGGCATTCATCGTTGACGTGCGCGGTACGGGGCTGATACTCGGCGCGGAGCTCGCGTCGGATGTACATGGGCGTGATATTGTGAATGTGTGTCTTGAAAAGGGCATTATCATCAATTGTACCGTGGGCAAGGTGCTGCGTTTTCTGCCGCCGCTCATCATCACCGAGCCGCAGATCGACGAGGTGGTCAGCGTTCTTGATGATGTGATCTCACACGATGCGTGATGTGCTGTTTTCTTTACGGCGATGATGCAATAGGATATAATGCACAAATGGGAGGGGTTATATGCTGAAAGGGAAGGACTTATTGTCCATTCATGAACTCAGTCGTGATGAGGTCGAGGAGGTTCTGTCTCTCGCGCAGGAGCTCAAGGCAAAGCAGAAGGCGGGGATTCCGCACCGCATTCTGGAGGGCAAGTCGCTCGGTATGATCTTTGAGAAGTCCTCAACGCGGACGCGCGTCTCCTTCGAGGTGGGGATGTATCAGCTTGGCGGGCAGGCGCTGTTCCTCAGCAGCCGCGATCTGCAGCTCGGGCGCGGTGAGCCGATCAAGGATACGGCACGCGTGCTCTCACGCTATCTTGACGGCATTATGATCCGCACGTATGGACATGAGCGCATCGAGGAGCTTGCGGAGTGCGCGGATGTGCCCGTTATCAATGCGCTCAGTGACCTCCTGCATCCGTGCCAGGCGCTCACCGATCTTCTCACGATCCGTGAGTATAAGGGCAAGAATCTCACGGGGCTGAAGATGGCATACGTCGGCGACGGCAATAATATGACGCACTCGCTCATGTATGCGGCGGCAAAGGTCGGCATGAACTTCGCGGCAGCGACCCCCGAGGGATATGAGCCGAATGCCGAAGTTGTGGCAAATGCCAAGGCTGATGCGGCAGCGACGGGCGCGACCGTCACGATCACGCACAATCCGATGGAAGCAGCTGCGGACGCAGATGTCATCGTCACGGACACGTGGGCGAGCATGGGACAGGAGGCGGAGCACGACGCACGCACAGCGGTCTTCCGTCCCTATCAGGTGAATTGGGAGCTCGTTGCCGAGTCAGGCAATGCGCGCTGCATCGTCATGCACTGCCTGCCCGCCTACCGGGGAGAGGAGATCGCGGAGGATGTCTTTGAGGAATTTGCCGATGTGATCTTTGACGAGGCGGAAAACCGTCTCCATGTTCAGAAGGCAATCATGGCACTCACCATGGGAAATTAAGGAGTTGTTTTATTATGGCTAAACAGATCAAAAAAGTCGTTCTTGCCTATTCCGGCGGACTGGATACGTCGGTGATCATTCCTTGGCTGAAAGAGCACTACGATGGCTGTGAGGTTATCGCTGCCTGTGCCGATGTTGGACAGGGCGATGAGCTGAGTGTTGTTCACGACAAAGCACTCGCCTCTGGTGCATCGAAGGTGTTCATCGTCGATCTCACGAAGGAGTTCCTTGAGGAGTATGTCTGGCCGACACTGAAGGCAGGTGCGGTCTACGAGGGCAAATATCTGCTCGGCACTTCGTTTGCCCGCCCCGTGATTGCCAAGGCGCTCGTTGACATCGCGAAGCGCGAGGGGGCGGATGCCATTGCTCATGGCGCAACAGGAAAGGGAAACGATCAGGTGCGTTTTGAGCTGACGGTCAAGGCGCTTGCGCCCAATCTCCAGATCATCGCACCGTGGCGTGAATGGGATCTTGACTCGCGCACGGCAGAGATCGCCTATGCGAAGAAGCACGGCATCCCCGTTGCGACGGAGAATAAGACATACAGCATGGACCGCAACATTTGGCATCTCTCACATGAGGGCTCAGACCTCGAGGATCCCGCGAACGAGCCGAAGAATTCCATGTTCCTCATCTCCTGTGCACCTGAGGATGCACCGGATGCGCCGGAGTATGTCTCCATTTCCTTTGAGAAGGGAATCCCCGTCGCTGTCAACGGTGAGAAGATGGGCGCAGTCGAATTGCTGACGAAACTCAATGAGGTCGGTGCACGCAATGGTGTCGGCATCGTCGATATCTGCGAGAACCGCCTCGTCGGCATGAAGTCGCGCGGTGTCTATGAGAACCCGGGCGGATCGATTCTCTACTATGCGCATCGTGAGCTGGAATACCTCTGCCTCGACCGCTCTACCTTCCACTACAAGGAGGGACTTGCCATCCGTTACGGTGAGCTGGTCTATGACGGCATGTGGTTCTGTCAGCTGCGCGAGGCACTCGCTGCCTTCGTGGACAGCACGCAGGAGACCGTGACGGGTGAGGTACGCCTGAAGCTCTACAAGGGCAACATCATCTCTGCCGGTGCGAAGTCCCCCTATTCCCTCTACAGTCAGGAGTTCGTCACCTTCGAACATGACGATGTTTACGATCAGGCGGATGCAACGGGCTTTATCAACCTCTTCGGCCTGCCGCTCAAGGTGCGTGCACTCATGCAGGAGGGGCAGAAATAATGAGCGAAAAGCTCTGGGGCGGCCGCTTCTCCAAGACGACCGATGAGATGATCAATGAGTTTCAGGCATCCATCGGATTTGACCGCCGTATGTACCGCGAGGATATCGCGGGATCACTTGCCCATGCCGCCATGCTCGCCAAGGTCGGCATCCTCTCGGAGGAGGATCATGCGGCAATCGAGAAGGGGCTGAAGGACATCCTTGCCCAGATCGAGCACGGAGATTTTGATTTCAGTGTGGCACTTGAAGATATTCACATGAATATCGAAAAGCGTCTCACGGACGCAATCGGCGATGCGGGCAGCCGCCTGCACACGGCACGCAGCCGCAACGATCAGGTGGCTCTCGATACGCATCTCTTTGTACGCCATGCCGTCGTGGACGTGATGGCACACATTCGCGCGCTGCAGCAGGCCCTCACAGAGTCCGCTGCACAGCATCGGGATGTGATTATGCCGGGCTATACGCATCTCCAGCGTGCGCAGCCCATCCTCTTTTCCCACCATCTCATGGCGTATTTTGGAATGCTCGCACGCGACTTTGAGCGGTTTCAGGGTGTCTATGCGCGTACGGATATCATGCCGCTCGGTGCCGGAGCACTTGCAGGGACGACACTGCCGATCGATCGACAGTTCGTGGCACAGCGGCTGCACTTCGAGCGCATCTACACGAATAGTCTGGATGCTGTCAGCGACCGTGACTATATCCTCGAGTTCCTCTCTGCCGCATCAATTCTCATGGTGCATCTTTCGCGCCTCTCAGAGGAGATCATTCTCTGGTGCTCACGAGAGTTCTCGTTTGTCGAGTTGGACGACGCGCACTGTACGGGCTCGTCGATGATGCCGCAGAAGAAAAATCCTGATGTCTCCGAGCTTGTGCGCGGAAAGACCGGACGTGTTGTTGGACATCTCATGGCGATGCTCATGGCGGTCAAGGGGCTTCCTCTTGCCTACAACAAAGACTTGCAGGAGGATAAGGAGGGGCTGTTTGACACCATCGACACGGTGAAATTCAGCCTTGCGGTATATGCACAGCTGATACGGGGCATGAAACTGCGTGAGGGCGTCATGCGTCATGCGGTTGAAGCGGATTACTCGAACGCCACGGATCTCGCGGACTACCTCGTGCGCAAGGGACTGCCGTTCCGTAAGGCGCACGCCGTCGCTGGGCAGGCAGTAGCACAGTGCATCGCACGCGGAATCTATCTCGCGGATCTGCCGATCGCTGACTATCAGCAGCTCTCGCCGCTCTTTGCGGAGGACATCTACGATGCGATCCGTCCCGAGACCTGCGTTGCCTGCCGCAACTCCTACGGCGGCACATCGTACGAGCAGGCAGAAATGCAGCTTGAGGCTGCGAAAAAACTCATGATGGAGGAGGAGCGCATGATTTCCGTACTGACAAAAAAACAGAATATCTTGTCGTAATTTCAATGCTAAGGACTTGCTGATTGGCTTTTTATCAGCAAGTCCTTAAATTTTATTTGCATTGTCACGGTACAGATGGTAAAATGGCACTAAGTGACTGGATCGGATTACTTTTTTGCGATTTTCGTATTTGCTGTGCGGACGTATTTTCATGGCAATGACATCGAAAATGGCTCTTTTCCGTATAGCGACAGGCGTATAGGACGTGTGGTCGCTGTGTTTTCGTGCGGATGAATTCTGATTTCATGATCGAAAGACTGAGAAAATATAGAAGGGAATTTTCCCGAAGGATTTATGGAGGTGTGTTTTTTGTCGTTCAATCGTAATGGCAATCATGGAAAAGGCGGACAGAAGGTACAAGTCATCCCGCTGGGCGGCTTGGGTGAGATCGGAAAGAATATGACGGTCATCCGCGTGGATGATGAGATCCTCGTGGTGGATTCCGGGCTGATGTTCCCGGAGGAGGATATGCTGGGGATTGATCTTGTTATCCCGGATATTACCTATCTCATCGAGAATCGTGATATGGTCAAGGCGATCGTACTGACGCATGGGCATGAGGATCATATCGGTGCTCTCCCGTATGTGATGAAGCAGATCCCATGCCCCGTGTATGGTACACGTCTGACGCTCGGCATACTGGAGGGACGCCTGAAGGAGAATGGGGTGGACTCGACCAATCTGCACTCCGTTATGGCTGGTGACATCATCAATATCGGGTGCTTCAGCGTCGGGTTTATTCGAGTGAATCACTCCATCCCCGATGCGGTCGGACTTTCGATCAAGACCCCTGTAGGAATGATCGTCCATACGGGCGACTTCAAGCTCGACTATACGCCGGTAGATGGGCAGATGACGGATTTCCGTCGCTTTTCCGATCTTGGCAACAAGGGAGTTCTGCTCCTGCTCGCTGACAGTACGAACGCCGAGCGTGAGGGACATACGGCGAGCGAACGGACAGTAGGTGCGGCATTTGACAAGGCATTTCACAATGTGCGTGGGCGCATTATTGTCGCCACGTTCTCTTCGAATGTGCACCGCATTCAGCAGGTCATTGATACGGCGGTCAAGTACAAGCGGCGCGTTGCCGTTCTTGGCCGCAGCATGGAGAATGTTGTCGGCATCTCACTTGAGCTCGGCTATCTGACTGCGCCTGAGGGGACGATCATCGGCATCGATGAGATCAATAACTATCGTGCGGAGCAGATCGTCATCGTGACAACGGGCAGCCAGGGCGAGCCGATGTCCGCACTCTCACGCATGGCTGCATCCGATCATCGTAAAATCACGATTGTACCGGGCGATACGGTCATCATTTCGGCGACGCCGATCCCGGGGAACGAGAAGCTGGTCTCCAAGACGGTGGATAATCTGATGAAGCTGGGCGCCAATGTCATTTACGGGCGCGATAAGGGGATCCATGTTTCGGGACATGGAAGCCGCGAGGAACTGAAGCTGATGCACAATCTTGTGCGTCCGAAATTTTTCATGCCCGTACATGGCGAATATCATCACCTCGTTCAGCACGCGGGGCTTGCCCGTGAGCTCGGGATGCCGAAGGAAAATATCTTTATCAGTGAGAACGGACAGGTGCTTGAGTTCACGAAGGAAAAGGGACAGGTCGTTGGACGCGTGCAGTCGGGCATGGTCATGGTGGATGGGCTCGGTGTTGGTGATGTTGGCAATATCGTTCTGCGTGATCGTCGTCAGCTTTCACAGGACGGAATCCTCATCATTGTTGTCGCGATGAGCCGCCAGAGCAACCGCGTTGTCTCAGGACCTGATATCGTCTCACGCGGCTTTGTCTACGTACGTGAATCGGAGGCACTGATGGATGAGGCGCGTGCCCGCGTTCAGCAGGCACTCGACCGCTGTGAGGACGAGAATGTGCGTGAGTGGTCGGCGATCAAGTCGAATGTGCGCGATGCGCTCAGCCGCTATCTGTTCGACAAGACACGTCGCCGCCCAATGATCCTTCCAATCATTATGGAAGTTTGATCTATGTACGCCGCTCCAAATCGGAGCGGTGTTTTCGTTGGAAAATATTGATGATATTGCTGCACAGATAACTTGAAGTCGCGCAGAAAAAGAGATAGAATAAGCATGTTTTGTGATAGTTTTTGAAGTGGATGAGGAGGAGTTTTATGACAGCGGCTGAACAGAAAGAGCTGCAGCTCTTTGCAGTAAAGGTGCGCGAAGGGATTCTGCGCGGCACGCATGCGGCGAAAAGCGGGCATCCGGGCGGATCACTCTCGTCAGCGGACTATTTCACCTATCTCTACAATAAGGAAATTCGTGTCGATCCGAAAAATCCGCGTGATCCGAACCGCGACCGCTTTGTTCTTTCCAAGGGGCACGTTGCACCGGGGCTCTATGCGACACTGGCGAACTGCGGATTTTTCCCCGTGGAGGAACTGCTGACCCTCCGTCATATTGGATCGCGTCTGCAGGGGCATCCAAATATGAACCTCACGCCCGGCATCGATATGTCTACAGGCTCGCTTGGTCAGGGGCTTTCGACGGCTGCAGGCATGGCAAAGGGCGCGAAGTATCTTGGAAAGGACATCAACGTCTACACACTGCTCGGTGACGGCGAGCTTGCCGAAGGACAGATCTGGGAGGCGACGATGTTCGCCGCGCACTATGGTCTCGACAATCTCTGCATTGCGGTGGATGTCAACGGGCTTCAGATCGACGGCAAAACAGCAGATGTCATGAATAGTGCTCCTGTGGATAAGAAATTCGAGGCGTTCGGCTGTGCCGTTCAGTGGATTGACGGGCATGATTTCACTGCTCTTGCGTCGGCATTCCACACGTTCCATGCGAATAAGGGCAGCAAGAAACCAACGGTGATTCTGATGAAGACGGTCAAGGGCAAGGATGTCTCCTTTATGGAGAATCAGGTCGGCTGGCATGGCAAAGCTCCTAACGATGCCGAGCTTGCCCAGGGGTTGGAGGACTTGGCTGCGGTTCGAAAGAGCATCGAGGAGGCATGAGCATGGCAGAGGTAAAGAAAATCGCAACCCGTGAGAGCTACGGCAACGGATTGGTGGAATTAGGAAAAGAACACGATAACGTCGTCGTGCTGGATGCGGATCTTGCCGGTGCAACCAAGACGGCAATCTTTAAGAAGGCATTCCCCGATCGTCACTTCAATTGCGGCATTGCAGAGTGCAATCTGGTGGATGTCGGCGCAGGTCTGTCGACGATGGGGCTCGTGCCGTTCGTCTCGACGTTTGCCATGTTTGCGGCGGGGCGTGCCTATGAGCAGGTGCGCAATACGATCGGATATCCTCATCTGAACGTCAAGATCTGTGCGACGCACGGCGGCATCTCCGTCGGGGAGGATGGTGCGTCGCATCAGTGCTGTGAGGATTTTGCTCTCATGCGTACGATTCCTGGCATGACGGTCATGTGTCCTTCGGATGATGTGGAAGCGCGCAAGATGGTGCGTGCCGCCTATGAGATGGAGGGGCCTGTCTACATCCGCTTCGGACGTGCGGCGACACCAGTCTATCATGCGGAGGGGTTCTCTTTTGCCGTCGGCAAGGGGGAAGTCCTGCAGGATGGCACGGACGTCGCGGTCATTGCCACGGGGATTCTTGTGCCGGAGGCAATCGAGGCAGGCAAGCGTCTTGCTGCCGAGGGCATCAGCGCGCGTGTGATCAATATGGCGACGATCAAACCGCTTGATACGGAGACGGTGATCCGAGCGGCGCGTGACTGCGGCAGGATTGTTACAGTGGAGGAGCATAACATCATCGGCGGACTTGGCGAGGCCGTCTGCTCCGCACTCGCCGAGGAATGCCCTGTTCCTGTTCACCGCATTGGTGTTAATGATGTGTTTGGCCACTCCGGTCCTGCAGCGGCTTTGCTGAAGGAGTTCGGCCTGACCGCTGATTACATTACAGAGGCGGCGCGGATGCTGACAGGAAAATGATCAGATCAGAAGATGCCTTCGATGGACGAGGGCATCTTTTTGTATTGCTGGGAGAAGGATGGATAAAATTGCTTGTAGATTCGGGGTGAATTGTTTATAATAGAAAGGGTTTATGTTTTCTATCCGAGAGGTTTTTTCATGAAGCGGGTTCCGTTCTTTGTTTTGATGACGGGCATTTTGCTTCTGCTTGCAGCAGCAGGGCTTACATATCTGTCCTCCAAACCGCAGGGAACAGCAATGGCGCGCCGTCCGCTCCAGGAGGTTACGGCATATACATCACTGCCGACGGAGGCTGCGGCGGCACTATCTGAAGCATATGAAAAAGAGTATAATATTCGAGTGAACTTTGTCGCGCTCTCTGCTGGGCAAGTATTGTCTCGTCTTGAAGAACAGTCGAAAGGGGGAAAGGATCCGGCGGCACTTGTCTTGGCAGATCGCGAGACTCTTGATCGTGCCGCTGCTGTAGGATATCTTGTTCCCTATCAGTCTGAGAAAAGTGATCAGGTAGCGGATGGCTTTCGTCATCCAAACGGTTATTGGACGGGAGTGTGGTATGATCCTGTCGTATTTGCTGTCAATCAGGATTATCTGCGTACACATCTTGACCTGCCAAACTCATGGAAGATGCTTGCAGAGCAAAAAGATATTCGTATCGGAACGACGGATTTTATGGCAGCAGATGCCGCATCAAATCTTCTCTACAGTATGATCGCTGAGTATGGAGAGCCACATGCTTTTGACATCTGGCGTAAGATTCAGCCACAAATTATGCAATATTCCAGATATCTGCATACTCCTGTACGTCAGGCAGGGATGGGGGAGGTAGATCTTTCTGTCGCCGTGCTCAGTGAAACTCTCCGCTATATCCATGACGACTATCCGATTCGCGTGCTTTATCCAACGGATGGGTCGGCAGCGGTGGTCTATGGTACAGGGATTGCCTTTCGTGCCGGAGAGCATGATGTGCAGACGGCAGAGGACTTTGCTGATTGGTTGCTGACGGATGAGGCGCAGCTTGCGCTTGCACGCCAGCATATCTATCTTTTGACAACAAACCCCGTGACGCTCTCATATCAGATGTTTGCGGGAAAGAATATCAATCTTTTTAAGAGCAAGCCGTATTTCAGCTCGGAAGAAAAGAAAGCCATGCTGGATCGGTGGATCAAAGAGGTACGATTTTACGAAGAGTAATAGCGGAGGAATGTGATCAGTGAAAGCAGGTTTTATCAGCCTTGGCTGTGCAAAGAATCTGGTCGATACTGAGGTTATGCTCGGCATCATGCGTGAACATGGCATCGATATCACCAATGAGCCATCGGAGGCGGATATCCTGATCGTCAACACGTGTGCATTCATTCAGTCGGCGAAAGAGGAATCGATCACGACGGTGCTTGGGATGGCAGACTACAAGGAGACGGGGCGCTGCCGCAGTCTTATTGTGGCGGGGTGCCTCGGACAGCGATACGGGCAGCAGCTTCTCGACGAGATTCCTGAGGCGGATGCTATTATCGGGACGGGGGCGTGGAGCCGTATCATGGAAGTGATCGAGGAGACGCTTAAGGGGCGCCGTCTTCTTATCGCAGGGAAGGACGACACAATCTACGATGCTAAGACACCGCGCTTGCGGACAACCCCGCACTATACCGCATATGTCAAGATTGCGGAAGGCTGTGACCATCGCTGCGCTTTCTGTGCGATTCCGCTTATCCGCGGCGGTTTCCGTAGCCGGCCGATGGAGGACATCGTGGCAGAGGGGCAGGAGCTTGCTGAAAATGGTGTACGCGAGCTTGTTCTTATCGCGCAGGACAGTGCGAACTATGGGCTTGACCGCTATCATGAACCGATGCTTCCGATGCTTCTCCGCGCACTTGCGAAGATCGATGGGATTGCGTGGATTCGTATCCTTTATAGTTATCCAAAGTATTTTACGGATGAGTTGATTGAGGTTTTTGCAACGGAACCGAAGGTGGTAAAATACGTTGATCTCCCTCTGCAGCATGCTCATGATGCCGTACTGCGTTCGATGAATCGTCCTGATACACGTGCGGATATAGAGAAGCTGATCGGTAAACTCCGTGCACGCATCCCCGGGGTAGCGATTCGTTCGACATTTATCGTCGGCTTCCCGGGCGAGACCGATGCCCAGTATCAAACGCTGCGCCGCTTTGTGGAGAAGCAGCGATTCGATAAGGTTGGGATCTTCACCTACTCCGAGGAAGAGGATACGCCTGCCGCTGCGATGGGAAAGAAGGTCTCTGAAGAGGTGATGCAGGAACGTTATCACGATCTCATGAGTCTGCAGAGCAAGATATCCGAGGAAATCAATATCGGACTTGAGCGTCAGGAGTTGGATGTTCTCATCGAAGGACACGATGCAGAGCAGTCGGGGATTGCGGTGGGGCGTTCGTATCGTGAGGCTCCTGAGGTCGATGGGCAGATCTACATTGAGGGTGATGCAGAGAGTGCGCCGGGCGAGATTGTCCGCGTCCGCCTCCTTCAAGGCTTTACCTATGATATTGTTGGGGAGAGGGTGCAGTGATGTCGCTTGTGAGGGAACGTCTGCCGGATGATGTCGGGCAGCTGCTTTCTGCAAAAGGGTATACAATTTCCTGTGCGGAGTCCTGTACGGGCGGTTTGCTGACGAGTACGCTCACAGATGTGCCTGGAAGTTCGCACTATGTTATGGGCAGCGTTGTATCCTATTCCAATGCTGTTAAGTCCCGTATCCTGCACGTTCCGGAGGAGATCCTTTCAGCGTATGGTGCTGTTTCACCCGAGACGGCCCTGGCGATGGCGAAGGGAGTACGTTCCCTTATCCGAACAGATATCGGTGTTGGCATAACGGGGATCGCGGGGCCCAGTGGAGGCTCTGCAAAAAAACCGGTTGGCCTGGTCTATATTGCCGTAACGGTGGACGGAAAGAATGCCGTTCAAAAGAACCTTTTTACAGGCGTACGTACTGAAATCAAGTGCGCCGCAGTCAGTAAGGCTCTTGTCATGGTGCAGGAGATGCTCAGGGAGATGGATGAATGAATCACTATAAGAAACTCGCCGCAGCTTTGTCAATTTCGGTGTTCCTTTACAGCGGCTCCTATGCCGCCGCGGCTGAAGCGCCTGCGGATGCAGCGGCTCCTGCACAGGCGGCAGCTGAAACGATCGCGCCGGATGCACTGACTTATGCCTATGAGAGTGCAAAGTACGGCTACCGTATCATGTGTCCGCAAAAGCCGGTTGGTGTGATCCCGGCATCGGCGCTCTATGAGAACCGCGAAGGTGAGATTCTCGTATTCGACAATGAAGAGTACAATATTAAGTATGCATGGGTTGTTCTCGTCAATGCATTTTCAGATGAAACGGTACCGAACCTCAATACCATCAAGCCAGAGGAAGCGGTGAACCTGCTGGAGCGCATTCAGAACAGCAATGGCTATGAAGGGATCATGTTGATTAACCTTTCGGATACAAATAAAGCCATCTTTGCTATGACGGCGAAGGAGGTCGATATCGATGAGGACGGGGACGGTGTCGTCGACGCAACGGCGAAGGCAGACAACCAGATGGCAGTACTTTTCTTCCGTGGCACGAATGGACAGCGCTACGGGCTGGAGCTCATTGATAATCCGATGCTTCGCGCGAAGTCCGTTGCCACCCTTATGGCGGGCGCACGCAGTATGAAGTAGCGCTGTAATTATGGGAGAGAATGAAAGAAGGAGAATGAATCATGAAGATCTCATCTAAAAAGACTATGCTTACCGCGGCCGTGCTGGTCACCATTTCTTCCGGCAGCGCATTTGCTGCAACACCGGGGACGGTAGACTCACAGGACCTCTTTCGTGCGAACCGTCTGGTGACGGATCATGTGAAAGCACCTGCGGTGGAGGAGAAAGCTGGCGCAGACCACTATGAAGCGTCCATCTCATCACAGCACAAAGATGCCTCTGTCCGTCCTGTCGGCACGGCTCCGGCCAAAAGTACCCCGCAGGTGACCCGCCTTCGTTGGGAGACGGTTGATGAGGGAATTGCAGCACGCAATAATGCACAGCCTTCGTTTACACTTGCTGCTCAGAAGGCGAAGCCTGTCATTATTACGGCAGCAGATGTCAAACGTGAGCAGAAGCTCGCGGCGAAGGAAGGTCGTCCACCACAGGAGCTCGTCGGAGATGTGAATCTGAAGCGCGGACCGATGCCCGTGGTTCCGGCGCATCCAGCACAGCCGCCGATGCAGAAGCAACCAATGCAGACACCTCCACCGCAGGAGCGCGTTGTCCCGATGCCGCCGCCCGCTGCTCCTGCCGCTGTGCAGGCACAGCTTCCGCCGCAGCCTGCAGATGCTGAAGGCCGGCCGGAACGACAGCGGTATCAGCAGTTGCCGCGCGAGTTTACATTGAATGCCCCTGCAACGTCTCCTGCTGTTCCGCAGCAGCCGCAGCAATTCTCCCCCATGAATGAGTCTTCCCATCTTGCACCTCCCATTACGCGGGATGTATCTCCGGTTCCTGAGCATACGGTTCGTCCAGAAGGGGTTCCTGCATACTCTGCACGTGAAGTAATACCGGCAGAGAGCCTTGAAGGAATCTCGGAGGAGGTACGTCGTCACATTCTTGCAGGTCAGCTTGCGATGCAGGTGCAGCTCAGGCGTGATCCGAGTGTCACAGGCGTGCAGGCTCTGACGCGAGTGCTGCGTGAGAGCACGAAGCTCACACGTCTGCAGAAAATCGATTTCCTTATTGGTTTCGGTCGCGCGCTGCACCAGAGTGGTTTGCCGCGTCAGCAGGAGTCGCTGCTGATCAAGACGATAGCAGAGGCCTTCTGATCAGTTGGGATTTACGGGATGAGTGATGAGCATGAAACAGTTTAATATCGCAGTGATTGCAGGGGATGGAATTGGTCCTGAGGTCATTGCCGAAGGGAAAAAGGTTTTTTCCGGTATTGCACAGATGGATGGCAGCTTTTCCGTCTCATTTGAGGATTTTCCATGGGGCTGTGAATACTATCTGAAGTCCGGTGAGATGATGCCGAAGAAAGGTCTTGACCTCCTGCGCAGCTACGATGCGATCTATCTGGGAGCCGTCGGTTATCCCGGTGTTCCGGATTATGTATCGCTCGGGGATCTCCTGCTCCGTATTCGCCGCGGCTTTGATGAGTACATCAATCTGCGTCCGGTACGACTTCTCCATGGTGCGCCGTGCCCACTGGCGGACGCTTCTCCAAGCGATATCGATATGATCGTGGTGCGCGAAAACAGTGAGGGAGAATACGCGAATGTCGGTACGCGTCTCTACCCCGGAACGTCGCGCGAGACGGCACTTCAGACGGGAGTGTTCTCACGTTATGGCTGTGAGCGCGTCATACGTTATGCCTATGAGCTGGCGCGCAGAGAGAAGCGTTCGCTCACCTCGATCTCTAAGGGAAATGCATTGCGTTACTCGATGGTATTTTGGGATGAGATCTTTGCTGAAGTCGGAAAAGAGTACCCTGATGTCGAGACACACACCCTTCTTGTTGATGCGGCGAGTATGTTTTTTGTCAAAAATCCAAAGCGGTTCGGTGTTGTTGTGACCAGCAATCTCTTCGGCGATATTCTCACCGATCTCGGTGCTGCCATTGCGGGGGGTATGGGTCTTGCTGCGGGGGCAAACCTCAATCCGGAGCGACGCTTCCCATCGATGTTCGAGCCGATTCATGGAAGTGCGCCCGATATTGCGGGGCAGGGAATTGCGAACCCATTGGCATCGATTTGGTCGGTTGCTCAGATGTTGGAGTTCCTCGGTGAAAAGGAATGGGCGGAGCGCGTCCTCCGTGCCATTGAAACGCTGCTCGTGGAGAAGAAGACGCTGACACCGGATCTTGGCGGAACGGCATGTACATCAGACATTGGCAGTGCGGTGCTTGAGGTTCTGGCACGCTGAGTGATGTGAAATATGCGGGGGGTTCGATCACCCCCCGCTCTATTTATATGGATGGAGTGTGTAGCAGATGGCACAGCAGATACGAAAAGCGGTTATTCCGGCAGCAGGGTATGGAACACGTTTTCTTCCTGCGACGAAGGCAACGCCGAAGGAGATGCTGCCCATTGTCGATAAGCCGACCATCCAGTATATTGTGGAGGAAGCCCTGGCAAGCGGAATTGAGGACATTTTGATCATCAGCGGACACGGAAAACGCGCCATCGAAGATCATTTTGACTCTGCACCGACACTGGAGCATGAACTCATGCGCAAGGGGCGACAGGATCTTTTGGATGTCCTGCGTGAGACGACAGATGTCAATGTCCACTATGTCCGCCAGAAGTACATGCGTGGTCTGGGGGATGCAATTCTGTGTGCGCGTTCCTTTATTGGCAATGAGCCGTTTGCCGTCCTCCTTGGTGATGATGTCGTCTATCATCCGCAGCGTTCTGCGCTGCGTCAGCTGATCGATGTCTATGAGGAGACGGGGCGTTCTGTCCTTGGGTGTCAGATCGTCGCGGATGCACAGGTTTCCTCCTATGGCATTGTGGCAGGAACGATGGAGAATACCCGCCTGATGCGTGTTTCCGATATGATCGAGAAGCCGGCACTTGCGGAGGCACCGAGCCGTATGGCAGTACTTGGTCGGTACATCATCCGCCCTGAGATTTTCTCCATCTTGCAGAATACGGAGCCCGGCAAGGGAGGGGAAATTCAGTTGACTGATGCACTTAAGGTGCTTGCGCAGCAGGACACAGTCTATGCCTATAATTTTGAGGGACGCCGCTATGATCTGGGAGATAAGCTCGGGTTCTTGGAGGCGACGGTGGAGTTCGCTCTGCGCCGCAGTGATCTTGGTATCCCATTCCGCGCTTATCTCAAACGGTTAGCGGAAACACTGTGAGGCGATTGGATTGCAGAAGGAACATCAGGCAAATCTGGCCCTCGCACTTAGTGCCCTCGGTGCTGTTGGGACGGCAGGACAGGGGAGCAGTCTCCTCCTATCGACACTGCATCATGGCTTTATCGCGGCGACGATCGGCGGACTGGCAGACTGGTTCGCCATCAAGGCAATCTTCGGCCGACCTCTTGGCATCTCGCACCGAACAGATATTTTGCGTCGGAATCGCGGGCGGATTATGGAGTCGATCGTTGCGTTCTCCTCGGAGGATCTCCTCAGCAAGAAGAATATTATGGCGGTCATTGAGCGCGAGAATATGGGGGCAATGCTCGCAGACTATTTGCTGCATCGCGGCGGGGAGGAACGTCTGACAGACACGGCCATCGATGTGCTCCGCTATGCGGCAGCAGATCTTGACAGTATGCGCATTGCGCATGAGCTGACGCCGTACGTGAAACAGGCACTCTATCAGCTGCCGCTTGAAGATCATGCAGGAGATCTGATGGCGCTCTTTACAGAGCAGCACCACACGGAGCGGATTTTTCAGGTGCTCGTCCGTGTCGGGATCCAGTTGGTGCAGACCCAGCTCTTTCAAGAGATCCTTCATGACAATATAGCTTCTATTCGTGAGAAATATGAGGGCGATGGGATGATCCGTGCTCTCGTGCTCTCATTCGTAGACGATATGATGATTGCATCGTGGATCACGGAACGGCTGCAGGAAATTCTGACAGCGGCATTAGAGACGGAGAATCCTCGTCACCACGAAGGAGTCCAGGCACTCTCTGCGTTCTTTGCTTCGCTCGGCGATCATGGTGATTTTCGTGTGACGATGCGTCGGGCGAAGGAGCACCTGATTGAGGATATTGACATGGAGTCCATTTTGGCGGATTTCATCGAGAGCCGCATGAAAGGGAATCATCCGTTCTGGATTCCCTACGTGCGAGAGTTTCTGCATAAGAAAATTGAAGCGTTCGCCCATTCTGCCCCATGGCAGAGTCGTGTCGACCGATGGATGAAATCGCTCGCGGAGGGAGAGGTCGAGAAACATCACGGGATGATTGCCCGCTTTGTGCGCGACTACCTGAACCAGAAGTCGGACGATGAGCTCGTTTTATTCGTAGAAGGGAAGGTACGCACCGATCTTCAGATGATTCGCATCAATGGAGCTGTGGTCGGCGCAGCAGTCGGTATGGCACTTTCCCTCATCGTCTGCATGACGGAAAGGATGTGGGGGCTTTGATGCGTACGTGGAATAAAGCGGATGCTGCCCTGCTGCTCTCGGCAGTGCTCTTTCTGTGTGCTCTTTTTCTCCATATCAGGTTTATGGATTCCTTCTGGGCGTGTGCACTGCTTGCAGTGAGCGAAGCGGCACTGGTCGGCGGGGTTGCGGACTGGTTTGCAGTGACGGCGATCTTTCGGAAGCCGCTCGGCTTTCCTTACCATACAGCACTTTTGCCGCGCCGCCGCGACAGCTTTGTCCAATCTATTGTAACGATGGTTCAGAAGGAATTCTTCTCCAAGCGCAAGATCTTCCATCACATGGAACAGATGCATCTCTTTCCGATGATGCAGAACTATCTGCGTCAACCGGAGACAGAGGCGCGGATGACGGGTATGGTGCTCCATTTTATCCATGTTTCTTTGCTGCGTCGTAAAAACGCACCGGTTGTCTCCTATCTTTCGTCCCGTTTGAAAGGTTTTTTTCTGCAGGAAGATCCTGCCATGCTGGTGCGGCGCCTCGACGAGCTTCTGCGCGAGAAGGGATGGGATAAAAAAGCCCTGACAAGTATCTCACGGATGCTTGTCAGGGAGGCGGCGTCAGAGGAGACGTATGTCTCCATAAGGAGTGTGCTGGAGCAGTTGGAGCGGGAAAAGATCGGCGACGGTTTTCTGTCGCATATTCTCACTTTGACAAATACAATCAATTTGGATGAGGGGGCAGAACTGATTCAGCAGCACACATGTCATGTTCTCGACGAGCTGGGACGGGATGATTCGCCGCTGCAGAATCATGCGGCAGAGCTGATCCATAATGCGCTCTCTGATTTCGGGCGGGATGAGGAACTCGCCGCACTCGTGCGCGAGCTGCAAAAGAGATTGGCAGAGACACTTCCCATCGATGCGTCAATTGAGCGTATTCTGAGCGGCCTGCGGACACATGTGCAGGCTGATCTCCAGCGTGACGTGGATCCGATGGAGGAGCACATGCCGGCCTTTTATCAGCAGCTGCGCAGCATACTCCATGAGGAGTATCAGCGGATGCTGATGCTCCTCATGGAGCACAGCGATCTGCAGCAGATCATGACACGCCTGATGTATGATCTCATCGCACGGTCAGCTCTCCACGCACAGGCATTGGTCGGTATCGTTGTGTCCGATGCGCTTATGTGCCTCACAGATGAGGAGCTGAATCGTCTTGTCTATGACAAGGTGGAGCAGGACTTTCTCTGGATCCGTGTCAATGGCTCTCTCGTCGGCGGCTGCATCGGTTTGCTTCTTTTCCTCGGAGCGCAGGTATTTAGATGAAATACATCAGTGTCTCGCTGTTCTCCTCGCGTTTCCACGCAGTAAGGAGATCCTCAAGTGTTACGTCGTTGAGTGTATTGTGAATGTTTTGATCGAGTACGTCGAAGAGGTCACGGGAAAGGATGAAGTTCAGCTTCTCCATCTTTTCGGAGGCACTTCCCGTTCTTTCGATCAGAGCAATTTCAATGGCAGACAGGATCTCGTAGGCAGTGATGGCATGTGGCGGCCTCGCCAACTGATAGCCGCCCTGTGATCCCTTGATGGAGTTGACAAGCTTGCTGCGTTTGAGAAGAGAAAACACCTGCTCGAGATAGATTTTTGAAATGCCAAGATGTTCCGAGATGCTGATGATGGTGACAGGGGAGGAGGTGCCGTAGCTGCGCGCCAAAAAGACCATAGAGGCGATTCCATAGCGGCCCTTCGCTGAGATTTTCATATCGATGCTTCCTTCTAAAACATATTTTTTATAGCTATATAATATGTTAATATACGGTGAATGTCAAATAAAAATCCCCTCTTCCGTTTGGATGAGGGGATTTCGTATACGTACCTTAGCGCTTCGAGAACTGGGAAGCCTTACGTGCCTTTTTGAGACCGTACTTGCGGCGCTCCTTCTCACGCGGGTCACGCGTGACGAAGCCTGCTTTCTTGAGCGCGGGGCGCAGCTCTGCGTCCATCTCAATCAGTGCGCGTGTGATGCCGTGACGGATCGCACCCGCCTGACCGGATGCACCGCCGCCAGCGACATTGGCGATGACATCATATTTATCGACGGTTTCCGTCAGATTCAGCGGCTGGCGAACAATCAGCTCAAGCGTCTTAAGCCCGAAGTACTCTGCCATCTCACGGCCGTTGATGGTAACCTTGCCGTCTCCAGGAACGAGACGTACACGAGCGACCGAGGTCTTGCGGCGACCCGTTCCATAATAAGTGACTTGTGCCATTGAACAGATTCCTCCTTATACAAAACTCAGCGAATATCAAACTTCAGCGGTTCGGGCTTTTGTGCTGCATGGGGATGCTCCGGACCGGCGTAAACGTTGAGCTTGCGGAAAATCTGTGCGCCGAGACTGTTCTTCGGAAGCATGCCCTTGACCGCGTGTTCAATGACACGGACAGGAAAGCGATCGAGCATCTGACCGGCCGTTGTGAAGGTCGTGCCGCCCTGATAGCCGGAGTGGCGGAAGTAAGTCTTGTCCGTCAGCTTCTTTCCCGTGAACTTTACCTTCTCAGCATTGATGACGATGACGTAGTCGCCGGTATCAACATGAGGTGTGTAGATGGGTTTATTCTTGCCGCGCAGAACCTTTGCGATCTCCGCTGCAAGACGTCCGACCGTCTGGTTCTCTGCATCTACGACATACCACTTGCGCTCAATATCGGCAGCTTTTGCCATAACCGTGGTTTTCACGTAATTCCCCCCTAGAGAGTAAGAGTTTTCAATGTTGGTTGATGCGATATGCACTCACGCTTCCGGGGCTAATGGATACATGAAAAAATATCACACGTCGCTATTCTAAGAAATTTTTACACGAATGTCAAGAAATTTTCTCCATAGCGCGCTTTACTTTTTCTGCCACACCATGCATTTTTATTTTCGGTACGGAACATGCCGCAATACGCACGCCCATTTTCAGCGGAACGGCGAAGATGAGATCCTCGTGGAGGGCATCGCAGACGGCCTGTGGATCACCCGAAGGAATGGCGAGGAAGAAGCCGCCCTTGTAGGGGAGGGCGGGCAGACCGCACGCCGCAGCCTCCTGCATGAAGATGTCGCCGCGCTCCTGTACAAGGCGGTATAGTGCGTCGCGCTCACTTTCATAGGCGGCATACGCTGCGCTGTCCTGCTGAATGCGCGTCAGAAGCGTCATCGCACCGCGGTTGATGTTCGACCACGTTGCGCGTGCAGTATACTTGCTGATCTCGCTGAACTCATCGATGACCGTCTTGCTTGCAGAGAGGGCAATGAGTGCGCCGCAGCGCTGTCCGTAGAATGTATACGCCTTGGACATGGAGAACGCAAAGAGTGTCAGGATGTTTTCGGGGAGTCCTGCAAACTTCTGCATGAAGGCACGCGTCGCATACTTTTCGCCTGCAAAGTCGATGTAGGCGATATCGACGAGGATCTGGATCTTCTTTCCGGTCTTTGCCTGTGCTTTGACCGTGTCCAGAACGTGATCCCAGTCCTCCTCAGAAAGGCTGTATCCCGTCGGGTTGTGCGCAGGTGTGTTGAGGATGATGAGCAGGCTGTCCTGTCTTTTGCAAAGGGCATCGACTGCCGCAGAGAACGCTGGATGATTGAAGTTGTTGGCTTCGTCGAACAGCGTGAAAGTCGTGACAGAGGAGCCAAGTTCCTGACAAATGATGTTGTACGTTCCCCAGAACCAGTCCGAGGTGAGCACCCGATCGCCGCGCTCGACGTAGTCGTCGACGGCGGTGCGCAGAGCTCCCGTTCCGCCTGCCGTTGCGACGGCGGCGAGATAGCCCGCAGGACGCTTGCCGGCAAATGTAATGTCGATGGCAGCCTCGAGATACTCCGGGAGCCCTGAGATCGGCGCATAGGCGATATAATCCTCAATGGGGAGGGAGCGGAAGACGCGCTCCACTGTCGGCAGATGCGCCAATTTTCCGTTGTCGTCCATGACGGCGCCGATTGTCGCGTTGATCACGCGCTCCTCGCCATGTTCTGCGATTGCGGCGCGGCACGCCGCATTGGCTCCGAAGATCGCGTCCTTCAGTCGGCGCGGCGCCGCGTGTGATGCTGCCATTTGAATTGCCATGTTTATGCTCTCCTTTTCGATGGAAAGCACGGATCATCGTGTCCTCCACTGGGGGGGGCATCGTTGATCCGTGCCGTCGTAGCGTAATATGATGATAGCGCGCGGCTCTCCTTATGTCCACAAGCCACGCAGGTGTATACACGTATTCTTATGCCTCGTTCGGAAAGAACTCGTCGTGGATGCGGTTGACGGCGTCCTTGACACTGCCGCCTTTGATGAGGCAGGAGATACTGATCTCGGAAGTGCTGATGATCTCGAGGTTGATGCCTGCATTGGAGAGTGCACCGAACATGCGGGAGGCGATACCGGGGTTGCCGAGCATTCCGGCTCCGACAATAGAGATCTTCGCGACATCATTGTCAATGGACACACCAGATGCGTGGATATCTGCTGAAATCCCTTCAACAACGCGGCGCGCTTCCTCGGCGTCAATGGATGCCACCGTGAATACCATGTCGGTCACATTGGAGTCGGCACTGCGGATGCTCTGCACAATCATGTCCACATCGATGTTTGCATCGGCGAGAGCTGAGAAAATCTTGTATGCAACACCTGGGACGTTGGAGACACCAAGTACCGTAATCTTTGAGACATGCTCGTCATGTGCGACACCGCGAATGATAAAGGACTTTTCTTCCACTGTATATTCCTCCCTAATGATGGTTCCGGGTTCTGCAGTAAAGGTCGAACGAACGTGGATGGGGATGCCGTAGAGCTGTCCCATCTCCACCGAGCGCGGCTGCATGACGCCCGCGCCGAGACGCGCCATCTCGAGCATCTCGTTGTAGGTGATTTCCTTCATACGGCGTGCGCCCTTGACGATGCGCGGGTCAGCGGAGTAGATGCCGTCAACGTCCGTGTAGATCTCACAGGCATCCGCACCGATTGCACCCGCGATTGCCACGGCAGAGGTATCCGACCCGCCGCGTCCAAGCGTCACAGGGTTGCCGTCGGCATCTGTGCCCTGAAATCCGGCGATAACGACGATGTTGCCCTTTTCAAGCTCCTCGTGAACGCGTTTTGGCTCAATTCCTAGAATACGCCCCTTGGTATGTGCATGATCTGTACGCATTCCTGCCATGCCGCCGGTGAGGGAAATGGCGGGCTGCCCCAAGGCACGGAACGCCATCGCGAGCAGCGCAATCGAGACCTGCTCGCCCGTCGTCATGAGCATATCCATCTCGCGGGTGTATTGATAGGGGGTTTTCACCACCTCGCCGGCCAGTGCGATGAGATCATCTGTCGTATCGCCCATGGCAGATACCACCATGACAATGCGGTCATCGGGGGCTTTCTCACGCAATATACGTTTTGCTACATTCTTGATCTTTTCCGGGGTAGCCACCGAACTTCCGCCAAACTTCTTTACAATTAATGACATACAATATCCCCCTATGGATTGGTATAATTCCCATCATGGTGAATTCTCAACGCATTATACGCCAAAATGCGCCGTATTTCAATAACCCTTTGATGTACAAGGGATGTGCAGGACTTTCTTTAAGAAAAGGGGGGTGGAAAAATTTTCTGTTTCCTTAGCGATTGATGCATAGCACATAATACAAATGTATGGTGTTTTTTTGCCATTGCTTTTTTTGTCATGACCTCGTATAATAAAGAAAAGGAAGTGAGTGCCTAGCACGTTGCTTCTCTATATATTGCCTTTTAAGAGGTCCTGTGAGGCCTTAAGGGAGTTTTCAATGAAATATTCGACGCGGTCATTCGAGTTTATTTTGGATGCAAAGCTTTCTTATGCCTTTCTTTCGGCGTGAGAAGGCTTTTTTGTTGAAAGGGGATGCACATGGGACAGGAGTTATCGCTCAAAGGACGGGATGTGCTTGGTCTGGGAGATTTTTCCGCCGAGGAGATCCGTCTGGTTCTCAGTACGGCGCGAGAAATGAAGAATATCGTCGGACGTGACATCAAGAAGGTGCCCGCACTGCGAGGCAAGGCGATAGTGACGCTTTTTTACGAGCCGAGCACGCGGACGCGGACGTCATTTGAACTGGCAGGAAAGTATCTGGGCGCCGATGTGGTGAACATCACGGCGAGCGCATCAAGCATCGTGAAGGGGGAGAGCCTGCGCGACACGCTTTATACGATCGAGGCGATGGGCGTGGATGCCATTGTCATGCGGCATAAAGCAGAGGGCGCGGCTGCCTACGCTGCCAAGGCGGTCTCTCCCGTCATCATCAATGCGGGGGACGGCGCGCATGCGCATCCCTCACAGGGCCTGCTTAATCTCTATACGATTGAGGAAAACAAGGGGAAACTCGCGGGGCTGAAGGTTGCCATTCTCGGTGATGTTCTGCACAGCCGCGTGGCGCGATCTGACATTCAGGGCATGCGAAAGATGGGGATGGATGTCCATATCGCGGGACCGCGCACCCTCCTGCCGCGCTTTCTGTGTGAGGAGGAGGGTGTCACGATCCATGACCGCGTGGAGGATGCTCTTGAGGGGGCTGATGTGGTCGAGGTGCTGCGCATACAGCTCGAGCGCATGAAGGGGGGGCTGTTCCCGTCGACGCGGGAGTACGCGCGTATCTACGGGCTCAGTGAGGAGCGGCTCGCACTGGCGAAGGAGGATGCTCTCGTGCTGCATCCCGGTCCGATGAATAAGGGATGGGAGATCTCCGAGTCCGTCGCCTACGGTGTGCAGTCGCGGATCCAGGAGGAGGTTAAAAACGGGGTTGCCGTGCGGATGGCGCTCTTTACACTGGTACTGATGGGAGGGAAGGCCTGAATGCGTGCGTTGCTGCTGAAAGGGGGACGGGTGATTGATCCCGCCTCCAAACGAAATGAAGTTGCCGATGTCCTCGTCGAGGACGGTGTGATCCGTGCCGTTGGCGCAAATCTTGCCGCAGACGGCGCAGAGATTTACGATGCTGCGGGAAAGGTAGTTGTGCCCGGTCTGATCGATATGCACACGCATTTCCGCGAGCCCGGTCAGGAGGCAAAGGAGGATTTTGCCTCCGGTTCGCGCGCCGCAGCGGCAGGAGGATATACGACGATTGCGACGATGCCGAACACGCGCCCTGTCGTCGATACGGCGGCACTGGTGAAGAGCCTGCAGAAGCGCGCCGAAGAGACGGCAGTCATGCACATCCGCATCATCGGTGCTGTGACGAAGAACCAGGAGGGCAAGGAGCTGGCAGAGCTCGGCGATATGGTTGAGGCGGGAGCGGTCGCCTTCTCAGACGATGGTCACTTCGATCCGTCGGCAAAGGTTCTCCTCAGTGCATACGACTATCTTGTGCCGTTTGATAAGGCAATCATCAATCATGAGGAAGATACCTCTCTCGTAGAGGATGGCGCCATGAATGAGGGGCATCGCAGTGCGATGCTCGGCATCAAGGGGCGTCCGATTGTCGCCGAGGATATTGCCGTCGCGCGCGACATCATGCTCGCCGAGTATGCGGGTGCGCATGTCCATGTTGCCCACATCAGCTCGGCGCGTGCCGTTCAGCTGGTACGCGAGGCGAAGGCGCGCGGTGTGCACGTGACGACAGAGGTCACTCCGCATCATCTCACGATGACGGAGGACTGCGTCGATCCAACGGACAGCTCGACGAAGGTCAATCCGCCGCTGCGGACGGAAAAAGACACAGCGGCCATGCTGGCAGGACTGCTCGATGGGACGATTGATATGGTCGTAACGGATCACTCCCCGCACGCACGTGAGGAGAAGGATCGCGAGTACATCTACGCGCCGAGCGGCTTCCCGGGGCTTGAGACGGCACTTGGGGTGCTCATGACGGAGCTGGTTCACACGGGGAAGCTCCCGCTCGAGACGCTGATCGAGCGTATGACCTATGCGCCTGCGCGCATCTTTCATCTCGATGCGGGGACGCTGCGCGAGGGGGCACCGGCGGATGTGACGGTCATTGATCCGAACTGCGTCTGGACGGTGGACGAGAAAAAGTTTTACACGCGGGGAAGCCACTCGCCGTTTGTCGGACGAGAACTTCGAGGAAAGGCTGTGCTGACGGTCGTGGACGGGAATATTGTGATGAAGGACGGAGTCATAACAATATGAGAGGAAAACTGATTTTGGAGGACGGTTCGTCCTATGCGGGAGAGCTGCTGGACGGCAGCGCGAAGACGGTGGGGGAGGTTGTCTTTACGACGACCATGACGGGGTATCAGGAAAGTCTGACCGACCCGTCGTTCTGCGGACAGATTCTCACGATGACTTACCCGCTGATTGGGAACTACGGTACGGCGGAGAAATTTATGCAGTCCCGCCGCCCGTTTGTGCGCGGCTTTGTCATCGGTGAACTCTGTGATGCACCGAATAATTGGCAGTCTGAGAAGAGCTTGATTGACTTTCTCACGCAGAGCAAGGTTCCGTGCCTTTATCATGTCGATACACGAGCGGTGACGCGCCATATCCGCGCTGCGGGCTCGATGAAGGGAGTGATCGTCCCCGACGGCACGGAGCCGGATGAGATCGCTGCACTGCAGGCGGAGGAGCTGCCGCGCGATCTCGTGGCGATGGTCACAACGCCCGAAGTCTATGTCATGGAGACGGATCAGGAGGACGCGCCGCATATTGCCGCGCTGGACTTCGGTGTCAAGCGCAGCATCTTGGAAAATATCAACCGCCTTGGTGCGAAGATCACGGTACTGCCTGCGTATACGAGTGCCGAGGAGGTGCTTGCGTTGAATCCCGACGGCATCTTTCTGTCCAACGGACCGGGAGACCCGCAGGATGTGCCTGAGATCGTCGCGGAGATTCAGAAGATGGCAGGCAAGAAGCCGATCTTTGGCATCTGCCTCGGGCATCAGCTGCTCGCGCTCGCCTTTGGCGCAAAGACCTATAAGATGAAGTTTGGCCATCGCGGCGGCAATCAGCCCGTCAAGAATCTGCGGATGAACCGCGTGCATATCTCGGCGCAGAATCACGGCTATGCGGTTGACCCCGCCTCGCTTGAGGGGACACCGCTCGTCATTACGCATACGAACGTCAACGATGATACGGTCGAGGGGCTGCGGCACACGTCGCTGCCGATCTTCTCGGTGCAGTACCATCCCGAGGCCGCGCCGGGACCCGACGACAATATGTATCTCTTTGATGAGTTCTGGGCACTGATGAAGGGGGAGTGAGAGGATGCCGCGTAAGGAAAATCTCAATAAAGTCATGGTGATCGGCTCCGGCCCCATCATTATCGGGCAAGCCGCAGAGTTTGACTATGCCGGCTCGCAGGCCTGCCGTGCATTGAAGGAAGACGGGCTGGAGGTTGTCCTCGTCAACAGCAATCCCGCCACCATCATGACGGACACCAATATCGCTGACCGTGTTTACATCGAGCCGCTGACGGTGGAGTTTCTGACGGAGATTATTGCCAAGGAGAAGCCGGATGGGCTTCTCGCCACGCTCGGCGGACAGGCGGGGCTGAACCTTGCCGTTCAGCTTGCAGAGAAGGGGATCCTGGCGGAGTACGGTGTGGAGCTTCTCGGTACGTCTCTTGATGCCATCGAGAAGGCGGAGGATCGCGAGCGCTTTAAGGAGACGATGGAGAAACTCGGGGAGCCGATCCCCGAGAGCCTGATTGTCGAGGATGTCCACGCAGCTGTGGATTTTGCCAACACGATCGGCTACCCTGTCATCGTTCGCCCTGCCTATACCATGGGAGGTACGGGCGGCGGCATTGCTGAGAATGAGGAAGAACTCATTGCCATCGTCATCAAGGGGCTGAACTACTCCATGATCGGGCAGGTGCTCATCGAGCGCAGTGTCGCGGGATGGAAGGAGATCGAGTTCGAAGTCATCCGTGACGGGAACGACAACTGCATTACCGTCTGCAGTATGGAGAATTTTGACCCTGTCGGTGTCCATACGGGAGACAGTATCGTTGTTGCGCCCGCGCAGACACTGACCGACCACGAGTATCAGATGCTGCGCAGTGCCAGTCTGCGGATCATCCGCGAGCTCGGCATTGAGGGCGGATGCAACGCGCAGTATGCGCTCGATACGAAGAGCGATCAGTACTACGTCATTGAGGTGAACCCGCGCGTCAGCCGTTCCTCGGCACTCGCGTCGAAGGCAACGGGCTACCCGATTGCGAAGGTATCGTCGAAGATCGCCATCGGCTATACGCTGGATGAGATCGTCAACTCGGTCACGAAGAAGACAAAGGCCTGCTTCGAGCCTGCCATTGACTACTGTGTGGTGAAGTTCCCGCGCTGGCCGTTCGACAAATTCGTCTACGCGGATCATACGCTCGGCACGCAGATGAAGGCGACGGGCGAGGTCATGTCCATTGACCGTAGCTTTGAAGGTGCCATCCTCAAGGCGGCACGCTCCCTCGAGATCGGCGTGAACCGTCTCTATCTGGAACGCTTTGCCGACTGGGATGATGAACGTCTGGAAAAGCAGCTTGCCCTCATCAACGATGAGCGCATCTTCGTCATGGCGGAGGTGCTGCGCCGCGGCAAGCTGTCCGTGGACGACATCTCGCGTATCACAAAGGTGGACAAGTGGTTCATCCATAAGCTGAAGCATATCGCCGATGTTGAGCGTCAGCTTGCGGAGGAGCCGCTCACGCCGGAGCTTCTCGCCGCTGCAAAGTGGGTCGGTCTCGCCGATGTTTCCATCGCCGAGATCACGCATAAGACGCGCGATGAGATCCGCACGATGCGCCGCAGCAACAATATTCTGCCGTGCTATAAGATGGTGGATACCTGTGCCGCTGAGTTCGAGGCGATGACGCCGTACTACTATTCCACCTTCCGCGGGACGGAGGACGAGGTCGCCGTATCGAACAAGAAAAAGGTGATTGTGCTCGGCTCGGGGCCGATCCGCATTGGTCAGGGTGTGGAGTTTGACTATTGCTCGGTGCATTCCGTGTGGGCGCTGCGCGAGATGGGCATCGAGGCAATCATCATCAACAACAACCCCGAGACGGTCAGCACGGACTTCGACATCTCCGACCGCCTCTATTTCGAGCCGCTGACGGTCGAGGATGTGCTGAACATTGCAGACAAGGAAAAGCCGGACGGTGTCATTGTTCAATTCGGCGGTCAGACTGCGATCAACCTTGCGGCAGAGCTCGAGCGCGCGGGGCTGCGTGTCTATGGTACCTCTGTCAACGATATCGACCGTTCCGAGGACCGTGAGCGCTTCGACGAGGTGCTGACACAGACGGAGATCTCACGTCCCGAGGGGATCAGCGTGACCAACCTCGCGGATGCCGTGGCGGGGGCAGCACGCATCGGATATCCCGTCATGGTGCGCCCCTCCTATGTGCTCGGCGGGCGTGCGATGGAGATTGTCTACAACGAGGAGGAACTGCGGGACTACATGAGCCGTGCGGTCAAGGTGACACCGGATCATCCGGTGCTCGTCGACCGCTATATGCAGGGAACTGAGGTTGAGGTCGATGCCATCTCCGACGGTGTGGATGTCGTCATTCCCGGCATTATGGAGCACATCGAGCGCGCCGGTGTTCACTCCGGCGACAGCATCGCGGTCTATCCGCCG
>ERZ772968.39-NODE-39-length-55990-cov-13.757415_pt1 | contig 55990 bp, 47 predicted proteins | sample MGYA00580674_ERZ772968 | MGnify/ENA primary metagenome ERZ772968 (study PRJEB29015, sample SAMEA2737940) | human oral metagenome | biome: human oral; feature: human-associated habitat; material: dental | place: China | collected 2138 ...
TACAATATATATATATATATATTACTAGGGGGAGGCACTTTAAGCTCCCAAAACACCTCTCCCCCTATAAAGGTCCTCACCTCAGGAAAGCGTAATCAGCAAACTCCTCCACTTTTCGTTGCAATCACAGGGAAAAACCATTACAACAGCACACCCCCATAACTGTATTCGCACCCGCCTGAAACGCCACTTTCCCCCGCTATCACCGCAAAAACCCCGCCCTGGGACAGGATTACCGCCGACAACCCCTCTCTCCGCACGCAACCACACTTGTATAAGCGCGCACGCAACCACGCTTGCATAGATGCTCCTAAAGGCGCCCCACACCGCAGCCTCCCCCGCCGTCCACTACTAGGGGCATGACCAGCTCCTCCCCCGACTGCGGTTTCGCACCCCTGCACGTACATACCGACGCCTCTGTGCTCGACGGCCTCGGACACGTCCAGGACTATGTCGATCGCGCCGTCGAACTCGGCCTGGGCTCCATGTGCGCAACCGACCATGGCAGCCTCGCGAATGCGCGGGCGCTGAACACCGCATGCCGGAAAGCGGGCATCAAGCCCATCATCGGCATGGAGGCCTACATCTCGATCGGGTCGCGCTTCGAGCACAACTCCCTGCGGGCCGTCGACCTGGGCGGCGAAGGCGAGAAGACCAAGGACTACGAGCACCTGACCCTCATCGCCGCCACCCCCACCGGCTGGCGCAACCTGGTAACCATCCACAACCTGGGGTGGCAAACCGCATGGAAGGGCAAATCCCGCGCCGACTACGAGCTCCTGACCCAGCACCATGAGGGGCTGATCTGCCTGACCGGCTGCTTGGGCGGCCCCGTGCTCGGTCCGGCCGCACGTGGACGCATAGACCAGGCCGAGGCCAACCTGGATCGTCTGATCACCATTTTCGGAGCCGAGCAGACGTTCGTGGAGCTGATGGAGCACTCCATCGCAGAAGAGAGCGCGATCCTGCCCGATGTGGCCGCTCTGGCCGATCGCAAAGGCATCAGGTGCGTGGCCACATGCGACAGCCACTACGTGCACTCCGACCAGGCCTTGGCTCACGACGCCTGGCTGGCCAAGCAACGTGGAACCACGGTGGCCGATCCGTCCCGATGGCGCTTTCACGGCTGCGGATACCATCTGCTGGGAGAAGGGGAGATGCGCGCCCTGCGGCCCGAGCCCTGGTGGAATCAGGCGGTATCGAACACGATGCTCGTCGAGCAGATGGTGCAGCCTGACGTGCTGGGCCCCACTTCCATGCGTCTGCCGACCCCGCCGGTGCCCGATTCCTACGACGGCGACCTGGTCGCCTGGGTGGTGGACTGGGCCAGGCACGGCGCCGCAGAGCGCTACGGCACCCCTATGCCCGAACAGGTGCGGGACAGACTCAATACGGAAATGCGGGTGTTCAAACGGCTCGGCATGGTCGGCTACGCGGCCCTGGTGGGAGAGATGATCTCCTGGGCGCGCACCCGAGGGATCCTGGTCGGCCCGGGGCGCGGGAGCTCGGCGGGATCCTGTCTGCTGTACTGCCTGGGCATCACTGATATCGACCCCCTGGAGTCAGGCACGCTCTTCGAACGCTTCCTCGACCCCGAGCGCGCCGGCATGCCTGATGTGGACACCGACTTCGAGCGCGGACGACGCGACGAGGTCTACCAGCACCTGGTCGAGATCTACGGCGTCGATCGCGTGGCGCGCCTGGGTACCACCGGTCGTGCGGGAGCGAAGGCGGCGCTGAAGGACGCGGCTCGACAACTAGGCGTGAGCGCCTCCTGGGTCGGGCGGCTGACCAAGACCATTCCCGGCGTAGGCGCACAGATCCCCTCGATCTCAAGTCTACTGGCCGACCCCGTGGGCGAGCGCTTCCGTCAGATTCTGGCCTCCTGCCCCACCGCCCCCGACCAACTGACCGACCTGGCCCGCGGCTTCGAGGGAACCGCCACCAGTGTCGGCATCCACGCCTGCGGCGTCATCGTCTCCTCCGAGCCCCTGACCGACCTGATCCCCATCCGCATAGACGCAGCCACCGGCGAGAGGATCGCCTGCTGGGACGGCCCCGAATGCGAGCAGACGGGCCTGGTCAAACTGGATCTACTGGGGCTGCGCACCCTCGATCAGGTTCGAACCGCGTGCCGAATCGCCGGCATCGATACCTCAGACATTCCACGAGGGCGTGACGTGAGCCCTCAGGATCCGGTATGGGGTCTCCTCGCCGCCGGCGACACCGGCAGCGTTTTCCAGCTCGAGTCCGGAGGCATCCGTGACCTGGCTCGCCGCCTGGCGCCGCGCAGCGAGGGCGACATCACCGCCTTGGGCGCCCTGTACCGCCCCGGCCCCATGGGCACGGACATGCACACCGACTACGCCGAGCGACGCAATGGCCGTCAGGAGGTCTCCTACCGCGCCTTCACCGACGACGCCGACGAGGCAATAGGGCTCGACGCGATCCTGGGCCCCACCCATGGACTCGTCGTCTATCAGGAGACGATGATGCGCTTGGGCACGACGGTTGGAGGCTTCACGGCCTCGGGCACAAATCGATTACGCAAGGCCGTGTCCAAGAAGCAGCAGGACGTCATTGACGCCCTCGGCGAGGAATTCGTCTCGGGAGCGGTCCTGAGCCGCAACGCCGATGGGCTCCCCAAACAGGCATTCCGCACCGAGACGGCCCAGCACTTGTGGAGCGCCATCGAAGCCGCAGGCCGCTACGCCTTCAACCTGAGCCACGCCGTCGCCTATGGACGCATCACCTTCTGGACAGCCTGGCTCAAGGCTCACCACCCGGCGGCCCTGGGCGCCGCCACCTTGGCGGTGACCGACACCGAGTCGCGACGCGCCGAAGCGATCGGATGGATGCGCGAACGCGGCATCGAGGTGGCGGCCCCCGACATCCAACGAGGGCAGATCGCCACCACAGCGCTCGATGACCGCACTGTCGTTCTCGGCCTGAGCGAGATCAAGGGCGTGGGCTCGATCGCGCGCATCCTGGTCGAGCACCGCCCCGCCGATGGCTGGCCCAGCATCGCCGTCATGGTGAAGGCCTGCAAGGACGCGGGCCAGCCGCTGACCTCGCTAGCGCTGGAGTCCTTGGCAAAGGCCGGAGCACTGGACTCCTTCGGCCCCCGCGCCGGACTGGTGCTGGCCCTGCGAGCCCTGGCCCGAGGCGCCGAGGTAACCGTGCCCGAGGTCGAGTACATGCCGGCGACCCGGGCAGTCGTCCAACGCCAAGTGCTCGACACAGTCTCAGACGACCCCCTGGCCGACCCCGACGCACTCGCGGCTCTGCACGTCTGGCGGGATTCCGCCGGCAGGAATGCTCGACGCCTACACGTGGTGGAGGCGATGCGCGCCGGTGAAAGGGTGACCGTGGCCGCGCAGGTAGTGGCGTGCGAGGACAAAGCCGGGGAGACCTGGCGTCTGCGGGTGCTGACCTTGGGTGATGGTCCTCGGCGTGTGGAGGCGGCCTTCTGGAACGAGCGCAAGGACGAGATCGATCATATTCTGGCCGGTCAGGTGGTGGTAGTCGCCGGGACGGTGCGCACTCGCAGCGTGCCCGATGCCGACGGCGGACCCGATACGGTTGTGCGTTCCCTATCGGCCACGAGTCTGTGGATTCCCGACATTCCTACAGGCACAACTCGCCCATTCGCCCATTCCGGCATCGATGAGGCGTTGGAACGTCTATGCGAGCTGAGCGTGCCTGCCGCGCACCAGTAGATGCGTCCGGGGCGGCCGCCCCCGACAGTCACATGGTCGAGAAAGGGACAACCAATGACCACGCCCGTCATGCTGGTCGGCAACATCACCGCCGATCCCAAGATCCGCACCACCAGTGGTGGGAAAAAGTACACGATCTTCACTATCGCCGAGAATGTTCGAGCCCGCAACGACGGCGAGGAGGATCGTACCTTCTTCCACACCGTCAAGGCCTATGACGGGCAGTATGGATTCGCCACGAAAGTCGTGGATGTCTTGCACAAAGGTGCCGCGGTCATCGTCTCCGGAGTCCTTGAGACCTACAGCGAGACAGTATGGGTCGACGACAAGGACAACGAGGGCGAACTCAAGGAGGTCAACGCCACCCGCAGTCAGATTATCGCCTGGCACATCGGCCCCGACCTGGCGGGCAATCAGACGGTGACAGTCACCCGAAACGGAGCCTCTGCTACCACGGGCCGAACCCGTCCTCGCCCCCAGTCCGCTGCCAGCCCTGATGCCGGCTCCTCCGACGAGGAGGGGTTCACCGACTCTCAGCCCAAGAAGCGCTCCTCTGGGCGCCGGGCGCCTCAGCCCACCACCGACTTCGACGAGGACGAGTTCTGAGCCCCTACCGCCCCGTGCATCCCCTCGCACGGGGCGGTACATATGAGAGGAGGATCAATGCCCACTAATCCGCTTGTGCGCACACCTGTGCGTGAGCTCAGGCGTCACGCCGTGCCGATCGGGGTCGGGGCACTCGCCCTCGTCGTCGTGCTTTTCCTGAGTATCGCCACCGCTGGCAAGCGCGCCACACCGCAACCGGAGGTCCCCTCCGTCGAGCCGACACCATCCGCGACCGCGAGCGCCAGCGCCTCGGACACGCAGGCACCCACATCTGTGACGCGCACTCTGACCAGGGAGTGTCCGGAGAAGTGCACGCTCGTGTTCACCGCCACCGGGAGTGCGGACACGCAGTTGACCATCAGCCATGTCGGCGATCTGGAGGATTCTCACCCGTTGACCCCCGATGGGGCCAGTTCGCGCATCCAAGTCACTGGCACCGGCAGCTTTCAGGCCACCGCCACCGCGTCCGACTGGGTTGATCTGTCCGCGGAGCCCGTCCCGTGACAGGCGCGCTGGCGATCCGTCACCGCGTCATGACGGGTGCCGCTGTTGGGATGGCGCTATTCTCGGGCTTCGTCCTGCCGATCCCGGTCTTTGCCATCGCCGGTCACGAGTTTGGCGGGGCCGTCATCCCGCTGGCGCTCGCTCTTGGGCACATGAGCGCCCCGTATGTGGCAATCATGTGCCTGCTTCTGGCCGGTTCGACCCTGCTGGGCCACTGGGACGACTCCGATGAGACGCCACCCGGTAGGTTCTGGGAATTCACCTGCGCGCCGGCGGGCATTGTTGCGACCAGTGCTGTCGCCGTCGGTCTCACGGCCCCGACGATGACTCTGTCCGGACTACTGGTGCGTCCCGGCAACGGGGCGGTGATCATGCTCGTGACTGTGGCGTGCATGCGCGCTCTGGGGGTACGCAATCCCGCCTTTTTGTGGGGGTCGGGCCTGATGGGGCTGCTCATGGGTATTGCGCTTCCCGCCACCGCCTGGTGGTTCGCCCCCGTCGCCATCACTCTGGGCATGTGGATTCGGTGGCTCGGCGACGCGCTGACTGAGCACCCGCCAAGGCGGCTGAGGCGCCGTCTGCCGCTGTCGGAGCGGGCGGGCGTTCGTCTCAACAGAGGGCTGACCGCCCTCATGAGCCTGTACGTGATGACCGGCGCCATTCAAATGGCGGTGTTCGTATGGGGGTGACCACCATTGACGCCCATCTCACCGACAACGGTCTCGTCCTGGAGGATCGGGCCAAGACAGTGCGCAAGGTGTGCAAGGACTACATCAGTCCATCCAGTGCACACACTCTGGCAGGGGGCTGTGCCGCCTCGTGGGCTGCCGACAGGCTAGGCCCCCGCAATGCCGACCCCATGAGTCCGGCCAACACCGGCACAATCGTGCACGCCGTCATGGAGGCCCTCTACGGATTGCCGGCCGAACGGCGCACGCCCGAGGCAGCGATGAACCTGTGGACCGACTGTCAGACCCAGGCGCGCACCCGGGCTGCCGAAGCGGGCCTGGCCTTCACCGATTCACAATGGCACGAGCACTTCGCCCACTACGACGCCGCGGTACTGGCCGTTTTCGACGAGTCCTACATCGACACTCTTCCGTCCGACACAGATGTGGTCGCCACTGAGCGCAGTGTGGGCTCATTCGACGCATCTACATTCACGATCACACCCGTGCCGGTATGGGGGGTGCCCGTCTACGGTGTCGTCGACCGCATTGACCGCCGAGCCGATGGGCGCCTGGTCATGCGGGACTACAAGCTCAAGGGGCTGAAGAACGGCACTGTCGCAGCAATGCCGGATGCCGCCCACCTGGAACGTTTCGGCGACCCGTACGGCCACCAGCAGCGCATCTACGCCGCCGCCTTGAATGCCGACGGCACCGGCGAACTGGCGGAGGCCCGCCTGTTGTTCCTGGGCACGCGCGAGCAGCGCCGCATTGATCTGGGGCAAGAGGCCATGTCCGTTACTCGGGATCTGTTGACCTCGACCTGGAACGGCTACCGGCGCATGTGCGAGGCACGGACCTTTGAGTATAAGACGGGCCCCTTGTGCGGCTTCTGCCCCCTGGCCGAAGTATGCCCCGCCGCCGCGCGCGAGGGTCGCGGTATCCCGAGCCCTCGGCGCACCAGTGAGCCCTTGGGAGTCCTGTCCACCCCTGTGCGAATGGCGCCATCCACTACTGGGGACATGAGGGAACCCATTTGGGCTGACGACAAGCCTTACATCGACCATATCGACAACTCCCCCAATGCTGCCGCTTATGGCGCCGCGACCGCCTTTGGAATGGTCACCCTGGCATGGGAGAGCCTGGAAGAGGCGGGCCGTCCGCTGCGCTCTCGAGACATCCACGCTCTGGCCGCTACCTTCCACGCGGTGATTGTCGAGGCCGCAGCCGTCATGATCGGCGCGAACGTCACAGACGTGCCGCTGAACTCTGGAGCCGTCACCCGCTGCTCCGGGGCGCTACGAACCTACCTGGCCTCCCGCCCCGTACCTCTGGACGGAACGAGCGAGCAGATCGCCCGATGGGCGGCCCAGGCCACTCGCGCCTGCACCACTATCGCCTGCGTCGCTCACGACCTGACCGTGAGCGGATACGCCCTCGCAGACTCCCCGTGGCGGCAGTTGGCGACCGCCGTAGACAAGCCCAACCAGAAGGTGGCCTGACGTGGCTCTGGAGAACCCCGACAACCTGCCTCTGGTGGCCGCTGCCGCCATGATGGCGGGAGACCCGTCCGCATACGGACAGTTCCGCGACTGGGCGGGACGCGTGCGGCACAACACCGCCTTGTTGGCGCTTCTTATGGACGACATTGACATGAACAACGCCGGCATAGATCACAACATCGAGGTCATTCGCCGCGCCCATGTCAAGAATGACATGACTTCCAAGGCCTTCTCCGGCACTCTCACCGGCTGCAAGTTGGAGAAACACACCAAGCGCTACATCTTGACTGTTCAGGGCGATTACAGCACCCCCGACCAAATGCGCACTCCGCCGGTCTACACCGAGGAAGGCCGCGCCCTGGTCGACCAGATCATGGGAGGCCCCAAGAACCCGGCTACCGGACGGCGTCCCAGAGGGTCCCTCAAAGGCCACAAGGTCTTCGTCTATATCGACATGCAGCGCACTAAGACGCAGAAGAATGTGCGCGTCCTGACCGCGATCCGGGATCTTGGCATACCCGGTGACTGAGATCGGATGTCAATCCGACGTCGTTCGTATGCATCTGTCCTGAGTGAGTACACCCGTTGAGAGAGGTCCACCATGAGCGAGTACTACACAGGAGCTGACCAGTGGGGGCAGGACGACGCCAATACCGATATCGATACCGACATCGATGCTGAAACTCCTCCCCAGGCGGAGCCCCCGGTATCGCGCAGACCCCGGCGCACCTCCTCGCGCCGCTCCAGAAGCAGTGCCGTTACCCGGGCGGCGGCTGAGGCTGTCCTGGACCGCTACGAGACAATGTCCACCGCCTCCGAGACCGAGCGGGAGGCGTTGAAGACCGTGCTGGGCTCAAGCGCGACCGATATCCGCAGCCTGACTGTGGCCCTCGCCTCGGGCGTTGAGCCCAAGCACGCGGCAGCCATGGACGACTTGCTCACCATCGCGGCCTCCGACGACGCCGACCGGGACATGGTGGCTCTTACTCTCGGAGTCGGACAGTCGGGCATGAAGCGCCTGCGCGCCGCCTGGCAGCTGGCTGGCTCCCTGTCGAAGCAGACGCAGAACCTGTCCACTAACCCCGTTCAAGCGGCCCGCTCTCTAGCCCAGGCCGCTTCAGACGTCTTTGATGTCCTATCCACCGTCAAGACTCTGCTGGGTTGAGCCATGACCGAACAACGCTGCCGCATGTACCGCCTCAGGCCGGACCACCACGTGCCCGTGCACGAGCCGCGGGCCTGTTGCCACTGCTGGGCCTCGTGTCGAGGCCTCGCACAGGAAGGTGCCCAATGGTGTGCCGAATGTGAGGCGGCGGCGGCGGACTCCGACGATCTGAGGGTGATCGTCTGGCTGGACGACCTCACCGAGCCGCCGACCACCCCCGACGAGCTGGTCGACCATCTGATGGGAGCCTGACATGAGGCTGTTCAAGGCCAAGAGCAAGAAGGCCGACTTCTGGGCCCGGCCCGGCATGATGCCCACCGCCGCCGGTGAGGCGGCGGGCGATCACGCTGTCAAGGCGCGGCGATGGAGACGCCTGGTGAAGGCCAACTTCATCGCTTTCCCTTTCGCTGTGCTGGCTCTTGTCATGGTAGTAGCCCAGCTGGTTACCATCACCGGGGCCGGCCGAGACAATACCGGCGGCGATGGCGTACCGACTGTGGTCAGAGCCGAGGCGCTCGATACGGTCAGCGACTGGTTGAGCTCGAAGAACCCGCCGCTGACCGAGGCGAAGGTGATCGGCTGGGATGGCGCAACCAAGCTGACGTGGCCTGATACCACTGACAAGAAAGACCGCACCTATGACGTCTGGGTGGCGCATGTACTCGTTTCCTCTGGCTCCGACCTCTATCGAGCTGGAGTCGAGGTTAGCCTGGAGGGGGCAAGCGCCTCTGTGGTCGGCACCCCCAGCCTTGACATGATCCCGCCCGCCGAAGATTCTTCCGCCACAACCACCAACAGCGTGCTATGGCCGGGAACGACTGCCGTCTCCGCCCCCGATGCGGTGGATCGCGCTGTTCAGGCCTGGGCGCAGGCCTACGTCTCTGGTGATTCGAAGAAGTTGACCACGGTGATGGCTGATCCAGATGCCTCCCACAGCTACCTGCCGATCTCCGGAGTCACACGCGCAACCGCGACCGTCAATGGGGCCGCCTACCACGCCTACGGCAGGGGTAAAGAGCCGGATACAAGCGTGCTGATGGTCAGCGCAACCCTGTCCGCCGAGCGCGACGGACTCGACAAGCCTGCGCAGATCACGTTCGACCTGCTCATCTCCGACCCGACCACCGGATCGGCTCGAGTGACCGCTTGGGGTGCCCCAGGCACCGGTCCAACCTTGTCCCCCTATGTCAACGCCGTGGGCGCCGGAGCCGGCGACAGCCTCAAATCTCCGACCGCGACTGCAAGCACCAGCGAAAGCCCAACGGCGAATCCAACCGCCACCTCGACCCCAACCCCGAGTCCGACCCCGAAGAAGAACTGATGCCATCTCCGATTGACCACCCCACTTCAGTCCTGCGTTGTCCGTTGCGCGAGGATCCGGGTCTGCTCGTCGGTGTCGACGGATCCGCCTGGTTGTACCGAGAGATCCCCCGCTCCCCCGTGACCGACGCGCGCACCCCTGAAGATCGCGATATTGCTGCTGGCCCGATCAGTGGTTTGGTCTCAGAATTATCGAATACGGTTGGTGCGCTGATTAAGCGGCGGAGTTTAAATCGCTCCAAATACCGTGAGATTCATGTGCTGTCAACGATCACGCCCGGCACGTACGTCACCCCGAAGAGCCACCCAAACGCAGAGATACTGGACAAGCATTTTTCCTCCATGCGAATCCTCAACCACAGTCTGCTACTCGGGGTGCGTTTGTGCAGCTCGGCGAAAAGAGCGAACTGGCGCCAGGCCATCGACGACTTCACTGAGTCAATTATCGAGGGTGGCGCCGCATTGGAGGATTGGATGGGCGATGTCAAAACCGTGTCCACCATGTTCGGACACTACGGATACACCGTCCCCACCCGGAAAACCATTGAGTCCGCTCTCGCCTGGTTCAATGATGGTGCATGGCCCGACATTATCTTCTACCCCCATGGCGACCATCTGCACACTTTCCGCTCTTTTTCGTCGGCGCAAATGGCTCATCGGGCTGTGGATAACGATATCGACTGCACCCAGTGGACGGGGATCGAAGGTCACTCGGTGATGACTATTGCCTGTCTGGATGAGGTCAAGGGTGGTTGGGAGATCGATTCGACCGATCCTGAGGCGGCATGGGCTTCGCGACTTCATCGCGATGGGGGTGTACGCGCTATCTCGGTGCGTGCGCGCATTGAGCCTCCGGCAATCACCCGAGGTGAGATGCGACGGCACCGTCACGAATACGAGGAGGATCTGAAAAAGGCACAGCAGCAGGGGAAAATGGATAAGGCGGAAGCTGAGACCGCTGCCGCCAATCTGGCAGCCACGGAGCGCGCGTACGCCAAGAATCCTCCGCCGACGCTCACTGATGTCCGCACTACTGTGGCGATCGACGGCAGATTCGTCGATCCCTCGACTATCGGTGCTGGAACGGGCAATATCCTCGTGACCCGTCCTGGGAGACAAGTTGAGTTGCTTACGGAAATGGGGCTGTGTTCCGATGTGCGCGAAAGCCCGCACGTTAAGGATTGGCCGGTTCAGGTGCTGGCGGCTTCTGGTATCGGCGACACCTCTGTAGTCGGCGATGGTCCCACCTCCACGGTTGTGATCGGCTTCGCTGAGCACGATCAGGAGATCGCTGGCTATGAGCCGTCGAGGGCTGGCAACGAGGACAGCGCACCGGCGACCTTCGTCGCCGGCGACACCGGTACTGGCAAAACGCAACTGCTGCTGTGGATGGCGAGTCAGGAGGTGCTAGCGGGCCGAGACGTGGTCTCCTTCAGCCCAAAGGCCATGAGCAGTGCTGACCGTCTTGTGGAGAATGTTGACGGACAGACTGGAGGCAGCGGGCACCCTGTGCAGGCGCGCGTGGTCACCCTGTCGGACCTGGCGGCTGTCGACGGTGTGCTCGATCCGTTCAACTACGCGTCGGACACCTCCGACGCCGTCAATCGCGCCACTTCCAACATCTTGTCGGTCAACCCATGGGGCACCACCGAAGCTCGCAGCAGGTGGGAGTCCGCTCTGGTTCAAGCGCTACGTTATGGCGCGCAAGCCGGCGCGCGCACCACCGGCCAGGCCTTGCTGCGGGCCAAGGAGGCCGGCGCTCCCGCGGAGATGGTTGACGATATCCTCGGTCTGGCTGCTGCCTATCCCCAGTTCAGGGCGTTTGTCGGGAGTGGAAACGGGCAGGTGGCGCAGCATTCGCTGCGCGGCTGGACGCACATTCAGGTCGGCTCTAGCCCGCTGAACCTGCCGGACGAACACGCTCTGGCCACCGGTGACGTCACGCTGTCCCAGCGCGTGGACGTCACCCTGGTACGGGCACTAATCAACAGCTACCTCTACTTACTGCGCGAGCGCGGCGGATCGATCTACTTGGATGAGGCCTGGGTCTTCCTTCTCGTGGGACGCAGCGAGCTGGATGCTGCTGGCCGTCTCATGCGGGAGTTCGGTGTCAGCATGGTGCTGTTCAATCAGAAGGTCTCCGAGATGCGCAACGCGGGGCTAGAAGGATATTTCTCCCGATCACTCATCATGCCGCTCAAGGACCGCATCGAAGCGGAAACGGCCCTGCACATTGCGGGGCCCGACCTTGTCACTCCTGAGCGCCTTGCCCGCCTGCAGGCCAAGGCGACCAAAGGCGACAAGAAATCGGTTGTACCCAACTGGGATTCGATGCGTCACCTGGCTGCCCGCGATGGGGTCGGCAGAGTCATCAAGAAACCGGACGGCTCAGATGAAATTGTCCGAGGAACAGTTGCCTTCTACGCCGATCTAGATGACCACTGCGTCCCTGTTGAGATCGTTCTACCTGATGATTTCCTCGAAATGGCCACCACCAACGCGGGAGTGCTCCTGAACCGCCGTTGGGCCGCGCGTCAAGCCCAAGAAGCGACGTCGGACTGAGCCCCTACTGCTTTCAGGGGCGGAGGCCTTGGCGCACTTCTGGAGCACTCTCCTTACCGGGGAGATCGCCCGACTGATTCATCCCCGGAAATCGACAAGTCTTCGCTAACGCTGGCGGAAGCCTTGATACGTCGACGCAGGCAGCGCTTCGAGGGGGTGTAGCGCACTGGGGGTTCGTCACCCCGACCGGGCTCTGCCCAGGGGTCATCCAAAATGTCCGCAGGGTGCTGATGTCTCGGAGCCAGACTGGTAACGGGGGCTCCTGACGCTCGGCCAACAAACCTGCCCGAATTGTCGCGAAGGATCATATTTTCATTGAAGCTGTTCATGACTCTATCTGTACGGAGACGATCCGTGACGATAAAAAGGTTACCATTCAAGTAGGATTCGCGCTTCTTCCTCCGCTTCGCGTCGCCCCCAGCCTTCGGTGATGGCCTCATTGAAAGCTGCAACATCGGTGGGCGCGAGTGATGACATTTCCAAGTCTTGAGTGAAGTCACGAACGAGGACAACCTGATCCTCCTCCTCCACGGCGCGAACCTGCTCATCCAATATACCTCGGATTCGGTCGGCCTCGGTTCCTGCCCTGACTCGCGACTGCATATGAAGAAGTGCTGTCTCTCGCTGAATGCAGCTCAGTAGATCTGGTGCTCTGGACGCGTTTGCGACGATGGATAGATCTACTCGTCCCTGTGGGGCACGGGTGGGCTCGATCTGTTCCAGGATTTCGATCGCTTTTCTTAGCTCGTTCAGACTCTCCGCACCCTCCACATCGGGAACGACTCGAGGGCCCGCTTCATCCCGCCTTAAGTGGAGGGTGTAAGCGGTGACGTGAGGGCAGTGTCTGCGAACTCGATTGGCCCAGGTAAGGGTGACGAGGCGTTGGACCTGTTGGCGGGAGGCCTTCAGCTCTGCGTTCAGACGCTCAGTTACGGTCGGGCTATTCAGCCTGGCGGCGGGGGCGCCTGCAGTCTGTCCGACGAACCTGCCTGCGCTGTCTCGTTTAATCTTGCTCTCGTCGAAGTTCGTCATGGTCGGTTCATCTTGTGTGGTCGTTGGTTTGGGCGATTCGCAGTGCTGTGGAAGCGAAGTAGAAACGCCAATGACCCTGCCTGTCTCGACGTCCTACGTCATAGCCGTCGGTCGTGGGCAAGGGGTGAGCGGATTTGAGTTGATCCCAGGCTTCGGCAGCCGTGTCGGCCTGACTGTCCCAGATGATCTCCTCGACTGACACACCCTCATGGTCGAGGCGTCCAGCGACTTGAATGCGCTCATCTCGCTCGGCCGCGGACAGCACCTCGGCCGGAGCCGGGAATCGCTGGTAGGCCTGGGATCCCAAGGAGCGGATCACCCTAGTGGCGGAATCACCGGACAGGTTCTTGAAGCGCACCGCTCCTCCCAAGCGGGAGTTGTCGACCCTGATGGTGGAGAAAGTGGCGACGGGAGGCTCGACCACATGATCGCCAAGGGCCTCCTTCAGCTCTTGACGCGGTCCACGGCGGCTGGCAGCCACCAGGGATGCGGCCAGCGCGCGGTCATCGCCACGCCCAGTCGGAGCGTCAACGGGGGGCGCTAGGGCGGGGCAGTCGTGGTCCCTGCCCCCGGTGACAACCCAGAAACGCCCGCAACGTGGGCACTGTTCACCTTCTACTCGTGGGCGTCGGCGAACGACTTCAGTGGACATGATGTGCCCAGCACTGCCGACAAGCATGCGTTCATAGATGTCACGAGGTGCTTTCCACGCATAAGTGCTGCCGGGTTGTCCGTCTTTGTCCTTGGGGGTGATGAACAACGTGGAGGAGCCGTCGTCGTAGGCGAGTTCACTGACCGTAGCAGAACGGACCGGCACTGGCGCCACACCTTTGCGGCGCTCCTGTTCGGCGAGCATCTGAGAGAAGGTTCCCGCCTCGTTCATGGCAAAGCTCGGATGATCCGATCCGAGCACCCAGGACACCTGCCGCTCGGCGTATTGGGCGTAAATGGGCTCCATGCCATGGGCGCGCACACTCCACACACCGCGTTCGGAACGGGTGACCCTGACCCATCCGGCAACATGCCCATGATCGTTGCCGGCCTGCACTGGTACATCGAAAGATGCAGTGCCGGAATCGGCCATGCGGTTGAGACCGGCAACACTGGGCATGCGTAGAACGCCCCCGCTGGCCCCTTGGTAGGTGCGTATCTTATAGCGAGTTCCTGCGGGACGTGGGTCGATCTTGGGGACCGGGTTGCGCAGGTTGATGGGGGCGGTGGCGGACGCGTCGCGCCAGAACGTTCTGCTTGCGCCTGCTACTCGTCGGGAAATCGACCGGGCTTGAACGACGCCAGTGGTTTCGAGTTCCTCGCATCGCTCGAGTAGCTCGGCGGCGGGTGGTGCCGGTACTCGGCCGGCAAACCTGCCCGAGCTGTCGCGAATGATCGTGCTCTCATCGAATCTCATGCACCGTTCTGTACGGACGGGGTGCAGGCTCGGCATCAGTACGACCAGCACCAGTGGACGTCCGCCTCGAGTTTTCATCCTGCTTTCTCTCAGCCGGGTGGCGGCTTTGGGCATCATCAGCGAACGGAACTGGCCGGACAGCGGGGTTCGGTCGTGGCAGAGTAGAGGTCATGCCGCAGCGCCGTCTCCCCATTGGATCCTGGGGCAAGATCGCAGTCTCCAAACGAGGGGGCGCCTGGCAAGCACGCACCTACGTGCGTGACGTTGATGGAGTGCGCCGCCAGGTGCGCGCACAGGCCTCTACGAAGGCTGGTGCGCGCCAGGCCCTCGCTAAAGCGCTGGCAGGCCGCACCAGGCCGCCGACAGGCTTGCTAGAGCCGTCCGCGACCGTGGATCAACTGCTCGAGGCCTGGCTGAAGCACGTCCGGGCCATCGGCCGACTGAGAGAGCAGACTGTTGAAGGTTACGAGAGGGTGGCGCGCTCCATCGTGTCTCCGACACTAGGGGCATGGCGGATCAGGGAGGTGACCCCCGCCGCCGTTCAGGCGCTTCTCATCGACACCACGTACGGACAACGTCGCGCAGTGCGCACAATCCTCGGACAGGCATTTTCATATGCACGGTTGGATGGTGCCATCACAACCGATCCCGTGTCCGACACGGTGATACCTGCCGTCCAGCAGCACGAACCGGAGGCACTGACATCAGAGCAGGCCTCCCGACTCAGAGCAGCGGTGAGGTCATGGGGAAACAAGCGTCGCACCGGTCCCAGGCCGACCACGATGCTGGCATGTGCAGTGGACCTGATGCTCGGCACCGGCATTCGCGTCGGAGAGGCTTGCGCCCTGAGCTGGGAGGACGTCGATCTCGAAGCGGGCACGGTGACCGTCCGTGCCACCTACGTGGATGGCGCCGCGAAACGGCGAGGTGTGCAAGAGGCGCCGAAGACCGACAGAAGTCGAAGAACCTTGTTCTTACCGGACTTCGTCATCATCTCGCTGGTCGAGCACGGGCCGAAAGATCACGGCCCCGTACTGGCCACCCGCAGAGGTACACACGTATCGCCGGCCAATCTGCGCCGTTCCTTGCGGGCCGCATGTGCCGAATTGGATTTCGAGGTTACGCCCCACACGTTGCGTCGTACTCTGGCAACCTTCCTGGCTCGTAAGCTCGGCACCCGTGAGGCGGCAGACCAGCTCGGACATGCCGACCCCGCCGTAACCTTGGCCCACTACATCTCTCCTGAGCATCGTGGTCCAGATGCGCGTACGGCCATCAGCTCCTTTGTGGAAGTGTGACCACTTTGCGACCACTTTTCATGATGCGCCAAGTGATAGATCGTGAAGTCTCGACCTCAAAGTAGTCACATCTGATGTGTCGAAACCGGTTGCTATACGTCATCACATGACGAGAATGACGAAGTTTTCCGGTTGGTTCCATGCTGCCACTCGGCTTCGGAGTGTTGTGGGTTCGAATCCCACTGGAGGTACCGAAGTAACGATGGATACCGTGGTGGGCCCGCACCTTTCAGGTGCGGGCCCACCACAGTTCTGCCAGTGGAAACGGCCGGTCCGGCATTCGCCGATTCCGGCCGTGACGTCAGTCGAACTCGCCCACCGTGTGAACACGAATCGAGTTCGTTGAGCCGGCGGTGCCCGGAGGCATGCCCGCCACGATGATGACGGTATCGCCGGCCTGGGCGAAGTGCTTGCGCTGGAGCAGGTCGTCCACCTGAGCCACCATCTCATCGGTGTGCCTGACTTCGGGCACCTCGTAGCACTGCACGCCCCATGACACAGCCAGCTGGTTGCGCGTGGAGCGCAGAGGGGTGAATGCCAGCAATGGGAGGGGCGAGCGCAATCGCGACAACCGTCGAGCCGTGTCCCCGGACTGTGTGAAGGTCACCAGGTAGGTGACGTCGAGCTGCTCCCCCATTTCGGCGGCCGCACGAGTCAGGGCGCCGGCGCGAGTCTGGGGGTAGGAGCCCAGCGGCGCAATGCGCTCACCGCCATGCGCTTCGACGTTCTCAATGATGTTGGCCATGGTGCGCACGGCCTCGATCGGATACGCACCAACGCTGGTCTCACCGGAGAGCATGACAGCGTCAGCGCCGTCGAGGATCGCATTGGCGCAGTCGGAGGCCTCGGCGCGGGTGGGACGCGGGTTCTGGATCATGGACTCGAGCACCTGCGTGGCCACGATGACCGGCTTGGCCTGTCGACGAGCCAGCTCAATGGCCCGCTTCTGAACCAGCGGCACGGCTTCCAGCGGCATCTCGACGCCCAGATCGCCGCGGGCGACCATAATGCCGTCGAAGGCGGAGACGATGTCGAAGAGGTTGTCCACCGCCTGAGGCTTCTCGATCTTCGCGATGACGGGGATGCGCACCCCGGCCTCGTCCATGATGTCGTGGACGTCCTTGATGTCGTCCGCATTGCGCACGAAGGACAGGGCGATGAGATCCGCACCGATCTTGAGGGCCCAGCGCAGATCATCCCGGTCCTTCTCACTCAGGGCCGGAACGGACACGGCAACCCCGGGAAGGTTGAGGCCCTTGTGATTGGAGACGTAGCCGGGCACCTCGACCTTGGTGATGACATCGGTGTCGGTGACCGCCGTGACACGCACCGCGACATTGCCGTCATCGATGAGGAGGCGATCCCCGGGGCGGCAGTCCCCCGGCAGTCCCTTGAAAGTCGTCGAGACGCGCTTGACGGTCCCCAGGATGTCGTCGGTGGTGATGGTGAACTCATCACCCTTGTTGAGCATGACCTTCTGGTCGTTCACGAACGTGCCCAGGCGGATCTTGGGTCCCTGCAGGTCGACGAGGATCGCTACAGGATTCCCGGAGGTTGCGGCGGCGTCGCGCACACGGGCGATGACGTCCTCCTGATCCTCGGCGCGTCCATGGGAGCGGTTGATGCGTGCGACATTCATGCCGGCGTCCACCAGCGCCTGCACATTCTCAGGAGAATCGGTGGCCGGCCCCAGGGTGCATACGATCTTTGCTCTGCGCATGAGCCAAGCCTACACGCCCCGCGCCGTGGCCTCGGGCCGGCCCCGGCGGAATTCGGCTCGCGACCTTCGATGACGGATGATCCCAGCCCCGCGGCAACGATCCACACAGTGTTGGATTAAGTTGGAATGAAGTTGGACTGAAGTTAGATTCAAGTTGGGCTGAAAGCGGATAGGTAGCGGATCGTTGGCGTTCGTAGAACCGCCTCACCGCTCTCCTCGGCGATCTCAGTCGTCCGCGTCGGGCTTCATCTCAGACTTCGTATGCGCCTCCTGAGGCTCCGGGCCCGCCGAAGCCGACGTCTCAGCCATCTCGTTCGGCCTGTCCGCCGCCTCAGACTCAGCCGTGGGCGCATCGCTTTCTTCGGTGCCCTCGCTGATCGCATCGCTGAGATGGCGGCGCGAGGTCATGACATAGCCGGCCAGCCCGAGGAGGAAGACGAAGATCGAGGTCCACACGTTGAGGCGCAGCCCGAGGACGCGATGAGCCTCATCCACGCGCAGGAGCTCGATCCACACGCGCCCGGAGGTGTAGACCATGAGATAGGCCCACATGAGTCGACCGCCCACCGCCCCCTCACGGCGGGCCAGGAAGCGCCCGAGCCAGACGAGGAAGACGGCGCCCGCTGCATTCCACAGCGCCTCGTAGAGGAAGGTGGGGTGGAACAAAGTGCCCGGGGCGTACCCGACCGGCATGTGAGCCTTGTCGATCTCCAGACCCCAGGGCAGGGTGGTGGGCCCGCCGAACAGCTCCTGGTTGAAGTAGTTGCCGAAGCGCCCCAGCGCCTGGGCGACCAGGATCGTGGGAGCCGCGGCATCGTAGAAGGGGCCCAGTCGCAGTCCACGCCGTCGCAACATCCAGATGCCCGCCATGGCCCCGAAGGCGACACCGCCCCAGATTCCCAACCCGCCGTGCCAGATCTGCGGAATGAGCGCCGGATCCCCGCCCGGTCCGAAGTAGGCGTCCGGGGAGGTCACCACATGGTAGAGCCGCGCACCGACAATGCCGACCGGTACCGCGACCAGGGCGACGTCCAAAGCCGTCTCCTGCGGTCCGCCCAGCGCCCGATAGCGACGGTCGGACCACCACACCGCCACGAAAACGCCTGCAAGTATGCACAGGGCGTAGGCGCGCAGCGGGAACGGGCCGATGTGCCACACCCCCTGGGAGGGACTCGGAATCGAAGCGATGAGCACTCAGAGAACCTCTCGATGGGCGGAAGGGATAAGCGCGGGATGGCTGCCCGCAGCGACCAGTTCGGCGACGAACTGCTGGGGATCGGCCGAACGGATGACGGCTTCCCCGACAACGACGATATCGGCTCCCGCACGCGCATAACTCATGACATCATGTGGTCCTGACACCCCGCCGGTCGCCATGCGGGTCACCGCCTCAGGCAGTACCTCGGCGACCTGTTCGAAACGGGAGTGGTCAATGGCCCGAGTGTCGGGATCACGTGCATCGACCGACACGTAGCGCGCGCCCGCCGCCACTGCGGTCAATGCCTCGCGCCGCGAATGGGCCTCAACAACAGCCGTCATGCCCAAAGAATGAGTGCGCTCGACGAGGGACTCCAGGACCAGTGGCTTGAGACGCGCGTCCAGAACGAGCATGTCGGCCCCATGAGCACGCGCCTCGTGAACCTGGTAGGGGGTGACGATGACATCATTTGCCAGCACCGGGACATTCACGGCTTCGCGTACCGCATCCAGATCAGTCAACCGCCCATGAGATCGGACCGGCTCGGTGACGACGGACACACAAGCGGCCCCTCCAGCCTCGTAGAAGCGGGCGAGGACGGCCACGTCCCCCACCCCCGACAGGTCGGCGAATGTCGCAGTGGCGCGCTTGACCTCGGCGATGACCGACACAACTCGGCCGGGAGCCCGCAGCACCGACGCGACATCACGCGCAGCGGGAGCGGAACTAGTCTTCTCACGCAGCTCCTTCAACGGGGTCACCCGTTGGCGGGAGGCGACAGCGGACCGCGCAGCTGCGACCAGGTCATCGAATGCCATCACGGGACGCCACCTCCTGCATACGCGATACCGGAATCGTCGGGGACTCGCTCAGCAGATGTGCCGGCGGCGCCCACGAGGCCAATCGTCCTCGGGTGTGGGCGGCTGAGGCAAATCCGTTCAGTCGCCGGGACGCTCCCCCACGACTGCGCCGAGATCGCCTCCCGCCTGGAAACAGGTGCGCTCGCCCGTATGGCAAGCGGCCCCGACCTGATCCACTTCGATCAGCAGGGCGTCACCATCGCAGTCGAGGCGGACGGCCTTGACGTACTGGTGGTGGCCCGAGGTGTCCCCCTTGCGCCAGTACTCTCGGCGAGAGCGGGACCAGAACGTCACGCGGCCCTCGGTCAGCGTGCGATGCAGGGCCTCGTCATCCATCCATCCGACCATGAGCACCTCAAGAGTGTCGTACTGCTGAACGACAGCGGCGACGAGTCCTGATGCGTCGCGCTTGAGACGAGAGGAGATCGCGTGAGGAAGAGCCACGAGAGCGATTCTCTCACCACGCGCCTCCCGAACGGCCAACCGGCCACGTACTCGTATCCACGGCGGCATCGATGCACCGAGAACTATGAAGCCTTGAACCAGTCAACCGGCAGTGATAACCGCACTCATAACCGCGGTTCAGCCTGATGGCCCCAGGAGGGGACCCAGGTAGACCCACATTCCCGGCAGATTGCGCACGATGGCGAACACGCCGGCAAGGACGAAGAGCACCACCGCCTCATACGCGGATATGAAAGGACGATTGCTCCCGGCACGCCGATTGGTTAGCCATCGCAGCACGAGAAGAACTGCGAGCGCCTCAACCACCAGGGCGAAAGGGTTGTAGCCGATCGCCTCCGTCAGGCTCCCGTGTAGAAGCGCCCGAGTGGCCCGCGTGCCCCCGCACAAGGGACACCACATGCCAGTGATGCGGTGCACCGGGCACAGGTCGGGACTCGTCGCGGACAAGCGCAGGCCATTGAGAACAAGCAACATACCGGGCGCACAGGCCGCAGCCACCAGCACACCTAGGCGGAGACGGCGATGACCGCAGCCAGGCCCATCACTATCCATCAACATGTTCCGCACACGGAGACCGGCAGACTCCGGTCGCTCAGACTCACAGATTGTCGAGAATAAAGCTCATGATGCCGGTAGTCCAAGCGATAACAGTCCAGGCGATCGACACCACTCCCAGGACGAGACCAGCGATAGCCATGCCCTTGTTGGAGGCGCGTCCCTCGTTGGCGGCCTGTATACCGAGGAAGCCCAGCACCATTGCGGGAATACCGGTGAGCAGGCCGCAGCACACCAGACTGGCGATGCCCAGCCCCAGTGCCCATCCGCCCAGGGCGTTCTTCTCCGTTGATGGACCGTAAGGACTCATTCCCGGGGCATATACCCCGGGCTGCGGCTGGTTCGGGTACTGCGGATACCCGGAGTCGCTCGGATAGGAGCCCGGACCAGGCTGGCCGTTGTAAGGATCTTGATTCGGGTCGTAGCTCGTCATGAGAAAGACGCACCCTTTCACTTGGGGAACAATGCTCCGGCACTTCTCATGCTCCTGCTGCTGACAGCACGCATATATGCCAGGGTGAGGTTACACGCTCCGGCTGAGCAGCGCCGCTACTCGCCAGTGGGAGCTGACAATCCCCTCACAGGGTGCCCTGCCCCTCGCAAGGCGTCTTTGGCCGCGCCGATCGTCAGCGTGCCGTAGTGAAAGACGCTCGCCGCCAGCACCGCATCCGCGCCATGATCCGCCGCCGCGGCGAAATCCTCGGCTCGCCCCGCACCACCGGAGGCGATCAGCGGAACACGGACCTCACGCCGGACATCATCGAGCATCTGCAGGTCGAAACCGCCGGTCACGCCATCGGCGTCCATGGAGTTCAACAGGATCTCGCCCGCCCCCAGATCAGCGGCCCGCGCCGCCCACCGAACAGCATCAAGGCCGGTCGAACGGCGTCCGCCGTGAGTCGTGACCTCATATCCCGACGGGGTGCTCACGCCCTCCGGGCAGCGTCGTGCGTCCACCGATAGAACCACCACCTGATTGCCGAAGCGCTCAGCGACCTCGGACAGCAGTTCCGGCCGTTCAATAGCTGCGGTATTGATGCCCACCTTGTCCGCTCCTGCCCGCAGGAGGCGGTCGACATCCTCAACGCTGCGCACTCCCCCGCCCACGGTCAGTGGGACGAAGACCTGCTCCGCAGTCGCCGAGACGATGTCCAGCATGGTCGAACGGCCCTCGGCAGAGGCGGAGACGTCGAGAAAAGTGATCTCGTCGGCACCCTGGGCGTCGTAGCGCTTGGCGAGCTCCACCGGATCGCCGGCGTCCCGCAGACCCGTGAAGTTCACGCCCTTGACGACGCGCCCGTCTTTGACGTCGAGGCATGGGATGACACGGACGGCGACGCTCATGGTGGCTCCTGAACGGATCGGCGGTGAGGGAACCGAGCCAGAGTAGCGTGAGCTCACTGCTGACCGGACTACTGGCAGACTCTCGACTGGCCGCCGGCCGGCCGCTTGCCTACTGACTAGTGCCGGGACTGGCGCCCGGTGTCACATGCACGGTTCCGGGACCGTCATCGGGATTCGGAGTCGCGGGCACAGCGGCGTCGGTAAGCCCATCATCGGCGATCGCCAGGACATCTATCACCACGGCGACTGCACCCTCGCCTGCGGCCTGATCGGCTGGGATGGAGATGACTAGCCTGCTGCCCACCTGGGCGTCGACCAATTGCTCCCTCACGCCTGCAAGTGCGTTGTTCATGTCAATGGTGCCCGGCAGTGTAGTCGCGCCGTACGTGGTGGCCTGCTGCTGACCATCGGACCAATTCACAGTGGCGTACCGGGCCAGAACGACACTGTCCGCCTGAACCTGAGGGCCGTCTCCCTGCACGAGCACGGCCGCGGTCGAATGCGTGGGTACCGGGAGCCCCTGCACAGACAGGCCCACCGTGCCATCGGCGTTCGTCGTCACCGTCGGCATGCCCTCGACGGGCTGCTGGGATGTCCCCGTCGCGGTGGTGGGCAGAATGTCGATCACCGTGATCTCAGTGGTCTTGGTCTGATCCTCCTTGGTCCGTGGAGCACGGACGACGATTCGCGACCCCTCGGTGACTCCGGTGACCGCATTGGCGAGACTCTCACCGATCTTGTTGGGATCGAGTAGGCCTCGATATAGACGCGTGCCTGTTTTATTGCCGGTGACATTCGTGCCGTCGCCGCCGTCGAAAACCGCCACGGACAGCACGACGGCATCGCCTGCACCCAAGGCGCGTCCGTCGCCCGTGACGACCTGATCAGTGCTTATCGCAGAGGCCGGTGAGAGGTTTCCCTTGAGCGAGACGACGGGAACGGCGCCGACACGGCCGGCGACTTCCAGCACTGTGTCGAGCGGCCCGTCCGCATTGATGGAACCGCCCGGGGCCGCACCCGCTGAGCTGGCCGATCCGGCGCCGCCTCCCCACATGCGGGAGACCGCCAGGGGCGCTGCGACGATAGCCACTGCCGCCATGATCGCCAGAACAGCAGCAATATATCCTCGCGGTCTGGGGCGCCCCAAAGCGGCCCCTATCGCTCGTTGGGCACCCGTGGTGGTGGGAGGCTCATCGGAGGAGGGCGATGACTGCGCTGCCGGCGATAAGGCCTCAGCCGGTTCGGACACCGGAGCGGAGGCTGCGCTGCGCGGCGCCTCGGGAACCGGTTCTTCTGCGGGCGCTGTCGGGATCGGCTGCATCCAGGGCGGAGACAGCTCAGACGTCTCAGACGTCTCAGTGGGCTGCGCGTGGCTCGGTGAGAAAGGCGAGGAATACGAAGGGTTCGAGGGAAGTGAGAGATCCGAGAGATCCGGCGACGGAGCGGGCTGAGTCCAGTTCGGGGCAGCCGATTCACCCGACTCAACCGAACCTGCCGAATCAACCGAACCAGTCGGACCCGCCGAATCACTGCCTCGGGAACCGGCGAGCTCATTGGCCCGCTCCAGCTCACGCCTCTGACGACGCGTCAACGGCTGACCGTCCTGCCCCACTTGTGGCAGGCGCGTTGTGTTGCGGGAGGAGGGCGAGAAGGTAGTCATCGGTCCTTCCAGTCTGCCAGATGTCATCGTACGGCGTCTCAGACGCCGGTGGTCATGCCCGTGGCAAGCGTCTCGTCGGGAGCGTCCATGGCCGCCATGAGGACATCGACACGCTCGTCAACGGCATTGAAGGGGTCGCGCAGTGCAACGGGCCGGGTACGGCCATCGTCCAGGCGCAGGTTCACCCAATCGGCCGACAGGTCCCGGCGCAGGTCCTGCGCCCGTCCGATCGCCGTACCGCGCAGATGCGCACGGGTGGTTGCCGGCGGGGTGTCGACAGCGGTACCGCAGGCCTGTTCATCAATGAGACGCCGCAGCAATCCGGCTCGCTCCAGCTTCAGACGGAGCCCGTCGCTACGGCTCACATCGTGATAGGCCAGGGCCAGCCGGGCCATGCGCGGCTCGCCCAGCTCGGCGCCGGTGCGCTCGGCATAACGGGCCAGAAGCTGGTGCTTGGCCGCCCAATCCAGATCGGTGGCCACGTCCTGGGGCCTGCCCGAGCGAACGGCCTCCAGGCCTCGTTCCCACAGGTCGAGAACATGGTGCTGGAGATCGCTCAAGTCCAGATTCCTGACGTGCTCGCGCACCCTGACCAGGTGCTCGGCCTGCAGATCCACCGGCGTGATGGTGCGGCCGTCTGCGAGCTCCAGCGCAACCGTGCCGGTCAGGTCGTGGCAGGTATCGCGGATGGCCCTCATGGGGAAGGCGAGCTGAAGATCCGCGAGACTGCCGCCCTCCTCGAGGTAATCCAGCAGCAGGTCCATGGCGCCCACTTTGAGAAGGGTGGATCCCTGAGCGATATTGGAATCGCCGACGATCACATGCATGCGCCTGTAGAGTTCGGCATCTGCATGAGGCTCATCGCGGGTATTGATCAGGGGGCGCGAACGGGTGGTCGCCGAGGAAACGGCATCCTCCATCTGATCGGCGCGCTGGGAGAAGACGTATCGGGCCGGGGCCCCATGATCGCTGGGATCGTTGGGATCATTGGGATCGCCGAGCAGAATATGGCCGGCGCCGACGAGGATCTGGCGCGTGACCAGGTGGGGCACAAGGGTACGGGCGTCATTCCAGAAGTCGCCACGGCGACGCACGAGGTAGTTCTCATGACAGCCGAAACCCGTGCCCTCGGCATCGAGATTGTTCTTCAGCAGGTGAATGCGGCCGGGCACCCCCCGTTGTTCCAGGCGAGTATTGGCCTGCTCGGCGAGATCGGCCATGGTGATCTCTCCAGCCCGGTCCTGAGCCAGGAGATCGGCCAGCTCATCGCACTCCGCGGTGGCGAACTCGGGGTGGCTGCCCACGTCGAGGTACAGGCGCGCCCCGCCACGGGTGAAGACATTGGAGGACCGGCCGAGGCGCACGACGGGCTCGAACAGTTCACGTGCGGCATGGTCAGCGTCCAGAGGCGGTATGCCGCCAGTTGTTGAGGCGCAGGTGATGCCGTACTCGGTCTCCACGCCGATGATTCGCCGCGCGGGCCTGCGCGAGGGCGGCGCCGTCACTCTCCGCCCTTCTGGACGAAACCCTGCACGAAAGCCGCCGCATTCGTCTCCAGGACGGAGTCGATCTCGTCGAGAATGTCGTCAACACCGGCAACCTGAGCCTGGCCGGCCGCATCGGAGGCCTCGGAGGCATCGTCGCCGTGGCCCCCGGTGGGCTGAATCTGCTCGTGGGTGCTCATGGTGCCTCCTGCCTGTCCGTCGGAGCGCGGCCCGCACTCCCGATGGGATCAGTCTGCCCCCAAGCCCCGGCGTGGCCCAATCGTTATCTGAACCTGATCGAGCACATCGGCCACCCGCTGCGGGTCGGTCTGCACGTCCTCAGGCAGCGAAAGGCGCAGCAGGTGCTCGCATTCGGGCAGGTCCAGCACCAGACTCGTCCAGGAGGCGGCGACGACCTCGCTGTGACGGGCCACAGCCGATCCACGGATGGCGGCGCGCGTTCCGAAAGGCGCAGTGTCGGCAGCCGCCTCGATCTCGGCATCGGTGGTCATCCGGCGAGTGCGCCCCGCCGCGATGAGCCTGTCCGCGATGCCGCGACCGGTGCGAAGATCGGCCCACTGGATGTCGAGGGCGGCCAGTCGAGGATCATCCCAATCCGCACCGGTCCTGACGCGCATGGCATCGCACAGTTGTTTCTTGGCGACCCACTCCACGAGCGCGGCGGCACGCGCGGTGGCCTCGGGCTCCCGAGCAGTGCCCTGAGCGGAGGCGTATCCCTCCAGCGCCGTGAGCGTCTCATCCCACAGGGCCACGGCGGCGGCAGTCTCCTCACCGACGCACTCAGGAACCGCACCGCCGTAGTCCTCCTCCAGGGCGTCCACGATCGCACGCAAGTGCGCCCGCTGGATCTCCAAAGCCGTCATCGGGCCGGAGACCGTGACCAGAGGATGGGTCAAGTCGGTGTCATGGGAGACCGCCCAGTGGTCCTCCACCGGGTCGTGGACCAGGCGCAGAGGAGCCAGAGCGCCCAACCGATTCTGTCGGTCCGATGCGCGCTCGAGGTACCACAGAAGAAGATCGGTCGTGGCGACCTTGAGGTAGATGGGGACGTCGAAGCGATTGGCATCCCCGTTGATGATGTGAAGGCGGCGGAAGCGCGACGCATCCGCATGCGGCTCGTCGCGGGTGTTGACGATCGGCCGGTTGAACGTGGTTTGCAGGCCGACGTCGCTCTCCACGTAGTCGGCGCGCTGGCTGATCTGAAAACCGGGGCGCTGGGAGCGTTGACCAATGCCGACGCGCCCGGCTCCGGCGACGACGGGACGGGTGACCAGGAACGGGATGAGTGCCGGAGCGAGGTCGCTGAAGGCGAGGTCTCGGCGCACGAGGTAGTTCTCGTGGGAGCCGTAGGTCGCGCCCTTGCCGTCGACGTTGTTCTTGTACAGGACGACCTTGCCGGGAGAGATCCCCTCGGCGCCCTCTGCCAGGGCCGTCATGGCCCGGCGTGCGATCAGCTCGCCGGCGAGGTCCCACACGACGGCGTCGTGCGGCGTGAGAACTTCTGGTGAGGAGTACTCGGGATGCGCATGATCGACGTACAACCGCGCGCCGTTGGTCAGGACGACGGCCGAGGCGCGCGGGAGGGCGGCCTCACCTGCATCGGGACGCAGGCGGGTCCCCCAGGGAGCGGGCGGCGGCTCCGTCCTCTGCTCTCCGCCGCCGCCGTTGTGCTCAGGACGCCGGGACGTCGACTGCGTCATGGCACCTGCAGAGACTGCCGGTGAACTGTTCGCCGAGTTGGAATCGGCATAGGCGTCGGGCTGATCAGCGGGAGCGTCTCCGGAGGGAGCAGGATGGGCGGGATCGTCTGTGAGCAGACTGGGATGGGCTGCGGCACGGTCGAGGTGCCCGCCCCGCAGATCGGCAAGAGGATCCTCCGCCTCATAGTCCCAGCGCACTGCCCGCGCCCGGGAACCATCCGGTCCCATGACTCCAGGACGCGAAACCGCGCCGTAGGCCTCCACTACTCGGCTGGCCATAGCGACGGCGTTGGCGTAGGGGTCGCCCGGCTGGAGCACCCCGAACTCGGTCTCGATGCCGACCGGCCGAATGACAGGGGAGAAAATCGGCGCCGACTGACTCATAGCCCTTCCCTCGATTCCTCTGCCGGTACCGCACCTACGCGACCTGCGAGACCTATGCGACCTATGCGGTGCACTGAACGGATCTGCTCACCGCGCCGGCCGATGAGCCGAGCCCAGTCGTCCGGACCAGTGGCGCCGGTGATCTCCTCGTTCTGGCGGGCTTCGGCGGCGACGGCCTCCAGGAGCCGTTGGCTGGACATGCCGCCGCTTCCGCCGCTCAGTTCATCTTTGATGGCGGAGGTCTTGGCCCGCGCGACAACAGCGGCGAGCATCGCACCGCTGACAAGGTCGGCGAGGTGAAGAGTCTCCTGCGCTCCAGAGGCATAGGTGATCTCGATGACCTCGTTGGCAGAACCACGGTCGTACAGGGCGTGGATGGTATTCCGACGCATGGACAGGGCAGCGGCCTCCCGATCGCCATCGGCAGCGGCGAGCTCGACCGGGTCAAGCGGCAGACCGGCAGTGAGGTGCTTGGCCAGGATCTCCAGAGCACTAGTGGCATCGGGGCGGCCGATCCGGATCTTCATGTCGAGTCGCCCAGGCCGCAGGATGGCGGGGTCGATCATGTCCTCCCGGTTGGATGCTCCGATGATGACAACGTTGCGCAAGGACTCCACGCCGTCGATCTCTGCCAGGACTTGCGGGACGATCATGGTTTCAACATCCGACGACACCCCGGTGCCACGAGTGCGGAAAAGAGCCTCCATCTCATCGAAGAAGATGACGACGGGCCGGTCCTCGGCCGCGACCTTGCGAGCCTGATCGAAGATGGCACGTATCTGGCGCTCGGTTTCCCCGACGAACTTGCTGAGCAGCTCAGGGCCCTTGATGTTCAAGAATGCGGCGGAGGTCCTGCGCCCATCCGGGCTGCTGTCCGGGGCGAATGAACTGGCCAGGGATGTGGCCACGGCTTTGGCGATCAGCGTCTTGCCGCAACCGGGCGGACCGTACAGGAGCAGTCCCTTGGGAGCGCGCAGACCGTAGGCCCGGTACAGATCGGGGTGGGTGAACGGCAGTTCGAGGGCGTCTCGGATCTGGTCGATCTGGGTGCCAAGACCTCCGATGTCGTTCCAGGAGACATCAGGGGTCTCGGCGACGACGAGCTGCTCGACACTGGTGCGCTCGACCAGGGCGGTGGCGATGCCGGCACGCGGATCCGCGGCCAGGGTGTCACCGGGCGTGAGGGCTTCGGGGTCCAGATGGCCCGCCAGGTGGACAACACGGCTTGCCCCTCCCCCGGTCGTGACCAGGGCGCGGGAGGCGCCGGAGATCGAGGGGGGCAGGACCTCCTCCAGAGTCACGGCCTCGCCGGTGTCAGGGGCCGATAGGGCGTCGACGACGAGCATCTGGTCGCTCACGGCCACCAACTGGCCGATGACTAGGGAGTCGGCCTCCAGACTCGCATGCAGACCCAGACGCATGGGGCGTCCGCCGAGCATGACGTCGACTTCGTAGGGCCGTTCGGCAGCAGCATCGCCGCTCCCGGCCTCCGGCGCCTGGGGGCGGGCGGGAAGCCCGGTGAGCAGTCCGAGGGTGACCGGCGGCAGGGTAACGGCGTCGAGCTGGACGCCCAGCTCGGTGATGCGCTCGCGGGCGGCGGTGAGCGCTGCAACGAGACGCTCATTCTTCGCGGCCAGACTCACCGACTCGGAGCGCGCCTCGCGCAGCTGATGGCTGATGAAATCGGGCGATGGCATGCCCAGGGGCTGGGGATCAGGCATGAGCGGGCGCTTCATCATCGGTGCCATTAGTGCCATCAGCAGCATCTCTAGTCGCGCGGCCGGGCAGGACGGGGGTGGCGTCCTGGGGCTGCTTGGCGAGGCAATCGCGCAGGACGCGACGAACCTTGCGGTCGCTGCTGACGCGCTCCCCTACGTCCTGCGGCGCCCAGTAGCCGCCGTCGTCATAGGCGCCGCGGGCGGGCGGACGCTTGCGGGTCAGCGGCCTCGAGCCGACGGCGAGGCGCCGAGCTGTGATCAGGAAGCCGGTGTGGGCGACCATCCGGTGGTCGGGGCGCACGGACAGGCCGTCGACGTTCCAGGTGCGCACCATCGATTCCCACGATTCGGGCTCGGTGAACAGGCCGCAGTGTCTCAGCGCCTCGACCGTGCGCGAGAGCTGGGTGGTGGTGGCGGCGTAGGCCAGGAAGAGGCCGCCGGGGACGAGAGCGCGCGCGGAAGCGGCGATGTTCTCCCAGGGGGCCAGCATGTCCAGCACGATCCGGTCGACGGAGGAGGCTTCGACGCAGTGGGCGGTCACCTCGGCGAAGTCGCCTGTGCGCAGCTCCCAGGCGGGATGGTGACGGCCGAACCAGGAGTCGACATTGGAAGCGGCGATCCGGGCGAAGTCCTCACGCCGCTCAATGGACAGCAGATACCCGCTCTCACCGATGGCGGACAGCAGGTTCATGGTCAGAGCCCCCGAGCCGACGCCAGCCTCCAGGACGCGCGCACCGGGGAAGATATCGCCCATGGCAACGACTTGTCCGGAATCCTTGGGGTAGACGACCTGGGCGCCGCGGGGCATGGACAGCACGTAGTCGGCGAGCAGAGGGCGCAGGAGGAGGAGCTCGTGGCCGGCCTCGGTGATCAGCACGGTGCCCTCGTCGAGGCCGACGGCATCGCGGTGATGGAAACTGCCGCGCCGGGACTGGAAGTAGCCGCGGGGGTCGAGCTGGAAGGTGTTCTTGGCGCCCTTGGAGTCGGTGACCTGGATGCGCTCGCCGTAGCGGAAGGGACCGCGGCGCCCGGCCTGACCGAGCAACTCCTGGGCGATGGACCGTGCGGGGCGCTCGGGCTTCGGTTGTGCGGCCGGGCGGGGCTCCCGCACGTCATCGGGACCGCCCGTCTCGCCCGCACCACCCTGTCCGCCGGCGCAGGAGACGACGGCGTCCTCGCTCAGCCCATGGTCCTCGGAGTTGTGCTCGCTCATCGAGAATGAGTCTAATGAGTGAAGCGCTTCGACTACCTCATGGCTCGCAAGACGATATACGACAGCAGCGTAAGGCGTAAGCAGCGTAGCGACCCGTGAATTCCGTGAATTCAACGAGCCTCCGCCTGGAGCGCGTCACCGACCCGCGGGGCCGGCCAACTGGACAGACAGATCCACCGGCATCCCGAGATCGTTCTCACGAGCCGATCTCCGAGCCTTCCATCAGCCGGCTGGCGGTCACGAAGGTCATGCCCTGGCCCTGCAGCGCGGAGATCGACTCCCCCACGGCGCGCAGCAGCTCCTCATTGGGCTGTGTACGACCGTCGTGACACAGAATCACCGAGCCCGCATGAGCCGTATCGGCCACGTCCCTCGCCAGCTGCGCAGTCGGCGTGTGCTCGCTCCACAGCAGGATGTCCAGATCGCGCTCAGCCGCCACCATGAGAGCGGGAGCGTCCACGCGCCCATAGGGCGGGCGCCACAGTGCGGGCTGCGGCGCTCCGGCATTCTGGATCGCGGTGATCGTGCGGTCCACCGAATCCCGCAGCGCATCGACCTCCACACCGTAGACGTCGGTATGGACCCAGTTGTGCACGCCCACCTCGTGTCCGGTCTCCGCCTGGCGGGCAACCAGGTCGGGATGGGCTGCGACCGCCTCGCCCAGCACGAAGAAAGTGGCGGATGCGCCCAGCTCTGCGAGCATATCGAGAACCATCGGTGTCCAGCGCGGGTCGGGGCCGTCATCGAAGGTGAGGCAGACCTCGTCACGATCGGGTGAGCCCTGGAAGAGCACGCGGGTCGCGTATCGGCCGGGCTCCGTAGGACGCGGCGCCACACGAGCCGTGGGCGACAGGTGCGTGTCGGCATAGCGGACAGCGCTCGCCCCGGCTCCGCCGCCGACCGCAAGCGTCGCAGCTCCTGCGAGTCCCGCCCGCAGAACACGACGTCGACCGGCATGATCCGGTGAGTCGGAAAGGGGGACGGGGTCGGGCACCTGTCCAGCATAGATCGGCACAGCCGATGAGCACTGCGCCGACTCTCGTCACCCAGGCAGATGCCGGGTGTAGGACACGCGCCCGACGAGCAGATAGGCGCACCACGCCCCCACGACGCCAATGCCCATGACGACCACCATGGGCACGGCGCTGCGGCCGCCTCCCGAACTCGCCAGTGGAGCCGCACTCGCGTTGGCCAGCGCCTGAGCCACGCCCAGCAACGCGCTCGCGGTTCCGGCGACATGACGCACCTCTCCTAGCGCAAGCGCACTGGAGTTACCGAAGACGCAGGCCTGAGCGGCCATGACGAGAACGAAACCGGTGCACAGGGGGATCAGGGCCACCCCGAGGAGAAGAACGCTCACGGCCACGATCGCTGCACCCGTCGCCGAGATTGTCAGGCCCAGGGCGATCAGGCGTCGAGGTCCGGTGTAATGCACCAGGCGAGCGTTGAGGAGGCTCAGGAGCATCTGACTTCCGGCCGTGCAGGCGAAGAAGATGGAGAAGGCTATGGGGCTGAGTCCCTTGATCTCCTGAAGCACGAAGGACGAGGAGGAGATGTAGGCGAACATGGCGAAACTGGAGAAGGAGGAGGTCAGCATGTATCCCACGTACCGGCGGTGCCCCAGAAGTTCCCGGCATCCCGCCAGGAAACGCCTCCAGCCCCCTTTCGATCGCCGTTCGGGCGGCAGGGACTCGGGGACGAACACGACCGCCATGGCAGTCATGAACAGGCCGAAGCCGACCAAGCACCAGAACACCATCCGCCAGGTCGCCATGGACAGAACCGCGCCTCCCGCCACGGGTGCGATCATGGGCGCCAGGGCGCTGACGGCCATGAGGATCGACATCATGGAGGCCAGTCGGTCACCATGGGCGAGGTCGACGAGGACCGCGCGCCCCACCACGGCTGCGACGCCACCGCCGAAGCCCTGCAGAAGTCGCCCGGCCACGAGCACCCCGATGTTGGGAGCGAAGACGCAGACGAGCGCTCCCAAGGAGCACAGCACGCCACCGACGATCACAGGAACCCGGCGTCCCTGCTGATCGGAGATGGTGCCGCCCGCGACCTGCCCCAGTCCCATGCCGATGAAGAAGGCCGTGAGCGTCAAACCCACTGCGGTCGCGCTGGTGGCGAGATCGGCAGTCACCTGGGGGAAGGCCGGGCTGTACATGTCGGTGGCGAAGGGCGGTACCGCGTTCTGCACGGCGAGTGCGGCGATGAGTCCAGCCGTGACAGCGGCCTCGGGGTGTCTCCCACGGGATCGTAGGGCGTTCATCAGCGAGCTCCTGTGGGCACGGCGCCGACCATGCGCCCGTCCTCGACGACAACCAGCCAGCGCGATAGGGTACGTGCCCGTTTAAGAGCCTCTGCTGCGGCCTGCCCGGTGAGGTCATTGCTCACGGCGGTCGCCGGGAGCACAGTGCAGATCTCGCCCGCAGTCACGACGGATTCCTCGGGCAGGTCCAATGCAGCCAGCCCGACATCGTCAATGATGCCCAGCAGTGCCGAGCCGTCCCCGACCAGGACAACGGAGGCTCCTCCGGCGAACTCGGAGCGGACTCTGGAAACCGTGGCGGTCGCCGGGAGCGTCGCGATCGGGTGCATGAGGGAACGCAGGTCGAGTCGTGCTGCGGCCCGCTCTCCGCCGCCGAGTCCCAGGACCCGCCACGACGTGGAGCCGATCGGCCAGGCGACCATGACGCACAGGATCAGGGAGAAGGGATCGGGACGCGAACCGCCCAGCAGCGGCTCCAGGATCCAGCGCCAGGCGATGCCGGTGACGACGAGCAGTCCTCCGATGGCGGCGACTCGTTGTCCCGCCCGTGGTCGTCCGGTCAGCTGGGTGACCAGGGAGGCCAGCGCGTGTCCGCCATCCAGCGGTAGGCCGGGCAGGGCGTTGAAGATCGCCAGGGCGAGATTCACCCAGGTGAGCGCCCACACGACCACGCCGACCGGGATCGACGTGATGACGTTGCTTCTGAGCAGCGCGCCGCCCACCGCCCACAGCGCGAGATTCGCCGCAGGGCCCGACAGCGAGGTGATGACGTCCTTCCACGGCGCCCAGGCATGTGCAGGGCCGAAACTCGTGCGCCCGCCCCACAGGTAGAGCTCGTAGCGCACAGGCCGTCTTCCCAGCACGGTGCCCGCTGATCCGTGGGCGAGTTCATGGAGGAGAACGCTTGCGCCCACGCCCACTACGGTGCCGGCTACGGTCGCCAGGACTACGAGGGAACTCGAGGCGGCCAAGGTGGAGGACACCAGCGGATACCAGGAGCCGGCGATGAGCAGGCCGAGGAGGAGGGAGGTCGGGGAGACGACGACAGGTGCTGCGCCGATTCGTCCGATCACCCAGCCCTGAGGCGTGGAAGCAGGTGACATGGGGCGAGCCTAGCCGTCCCGAGACGGCCGCCAGAACCGTCATACTGCCGATGAGCACGATTGAAGCGCGTGGTCCGATCTTTGAACGCGACGCCTGCCAGCGGCTCCGAATCCTGCGGATGTGCACAGGTCCAGGAGCTCCACCCGATCCGACGGATACCTGTGGACAATCACAGAGCATGCTGATGCGGCGCGATAGGTTCTTCTCGTGAGCGAGCACGCCGTGTCATTAAATCCGACGACGCCCTTGACGCCTGCCGCCTCCACATCAGTGGAGCCGGTCGCGCCGGGCACGGGCAGGATCACCAGTGCCACTTCCAACTCCAATGCGAGTTCCGATACCAGCCGCCCCCGACGAGGAGGCCGGGCGGCATTGTCGCCATCGCGCGCCAAGGACTTCATGCAGTGCCCGCTCATGTTCCGCCTGCGCACAATCGACCGGATCCCCGATCCGGGTTCGCTGGCCACGCATAAGGGCACTCTTGTCCACAGCGTCTTGGAGCGCCTGTACGACCTGCCCGCGCACGAGCGCACTCGGGAGGCGGCTCATGCCATCCTGCCTCCCCGGTGGGAAGCCCATCGGGATAAGAACCCCGCTGTCATGGACCTGTTCGAGAGTCTCGACCAGGTGGCCCCGTGGCTGAGCGAGGCCGAGGCGCTCATCGACACCTACTTCCAGATGGAGAATCCCGCACGCCTGGAGCCGGCCGAACGGGAGCTCTTCGTCCAGACCGAGACCAAGGACGGCCTGATGCTGCGCGGCTTCGTGGATCGTCTCGATATCGCCCCCGACGGAGCCATGCGCGTCGTGGATTACAAGACGGGCCGTTCCCCAGGACCGCGCTTCCAGGCCGAGGCGCTGTTCCAGATGCGCTTCTACGCCCTGGTGCTGTGGCGTCTGCGCGGCCAGCCGCCACGGCGCCTGCAACTGCTCTTCCTCAAGGATGGCCGCACCCTCACCCACGATCCGAATATGGCCGAGCTGGAGACGGCCGAGACCAAGATCTCCCGTATCTGGGATGACATTGAGGATTGCGCCACCACTGGCGAGTTCGGCCCGAAGCGCTCCCGACTATGCGATTGGTGCGTCTTTCAGGCGCAGTGCCCCCTCTTCGGCGGGACTACGCCACCCCTTCCCCAGGAGGCAGTGGCGCGGTTGCTCACTGCCCGCCGCTGAAGAGCGGCCTGAGATCCTGATAGCCGCTGGTCGGGTCTGCCACCTCATTCCCATTCCGCACGCCGCCCCTACTTCTGGTCGTCTCATCAAGCGGAAACATCTGGCCAACACGAGACTGGGAGTTCTAGCCTGCTGCTCGGATACTTTCACGTGGTTGAATCCCACGCTGGAAAGAACCACTCTGAACCGCCCTGATCATGTGGAGAACCTCATGAGCTCTAAGCCGCGCACCACGTTCCTTCGCGCCTCCCGCGGAGCTGCGTGTTGTATGCGCCGCTTAATCCAGAGGCAGTCTCAGAAGCACTGAGGCCGAAAGGCATCCGCACACCCTCTGCCTCCTGGCGACCGGCGCAATGGTGCGCATTCGGTCACGCATCTCAACCAACCGCTCCATGCTCGTCCACGGGCGAGGCGGTGCATGTGCTCTTACGCCACATGGTGTCGCCCAGCCCTGCCCAAAGACATGAGACATGCCATGAGACATGCCCGGCGTCAGCCGAGTGCTCAGTCGTTCGGGCCCACATGGACGTGAATGGACGTGAATGGGCGTGGCCAGCTATAGGCCATCACGACTTCGAACAGGACCATTCATGCTCATCACCGGACTCATCATCGGGGCTGTTCTCGGCCTCGTTCTTCAGCGCGGGCGCTTCTGCATCACAGGGGCTTTCCGGGACCTATGGGTCTCGCATTCTTCGCGTTGGTTCACCGCTTTCCTGCTCGCGATCACGATTCAGGCTCTAGGCGTCTCTCTCCTGACATTCCTGGGCGTCATCGCGCCCGAAGCCCCGAAACTATCAGTCATCGCCACAGTGCTCGGCTCGTTCTTGTTCGGGGTCGGAATCGTGCTGGCGGGCGGGTGCGCGACCGGCACTTACTACCGCGCAGGCGAAGGACTCGTCGGCTCCTGGTTCGCCCTAGTCGCCTACGCCTTGTTCGCAGCCGCAGCGAAGACCGGCTTCCTGTCCCCCGCGACCGCCCGGGTCAAAGGCCTGTGGACTACCGGGATGACGACGATTCCCGCCACCATCGGGCTGCCCAATTGGGTCGGAGTCGCCACCCTCTGCATCGTATCGGCCTTTGCGGTGCACCGGCAGATACGCCGCGAGTCGGCCCGGCGACCCGCAGTCCAATTGCCCGCGCAGCGCACAGGGCTGAATCACCTGCTGTTCGAATACGCATGGAACCCCCTGGCCACAGGGGCCATCGTCGGTGTTATTGCGATCATCGCCTGGCCCCTGTCCTGGGCGAGCGGACGACCCGACGGACTGGGTATCACCACTCCCTCGGCCAACCTCGTCAGTGTTCTCGTCACCGGCGACTGGTCGCGCCTGGACTGGGGCGTCCTGCTGGTCGTGGGAATCATGCTCGGCTCGTATGCGGCGGCCAGAGCCTCTGGCGAGTTCCGCGTGCGGGTGCCCTCGGCCTTGGTGATCCAACGCGCCATCGTCGGCGGCGCCCTCATGGGCGTCGGAGCGGCGTGGGCGGGAGGCTGCTCGATCGGCAACGCCTTGGTCCAGACCTCCCTGTTGTCCTGGCAGGGCTGGATCGCACTCGTCTTCCAGATTCTCGGCGTCGGAGCGGCCGCCTGGGCGACCCTCATCCGACCTCGTGAGCAGCGCCGTCGGGCCAGAGCCGCTCAGGCCACTGCGGAAACTGCGGAATACGAGCCCGCAGCCCCGTCCGTCTCCGAAGGAGCGGCGCCCGAGATGGCCGTGCAGCACGCGCCGACACCATCCCCTGCGCGCTGACCATTCCGCCGTCATCCCGACACCTATCCGTGCGAATCCTTGCAAATCCTTGCGAATCCCCACAAAGGAGCCATCATGCGAACCGTTTTGCAGACTGAAGGGCTTGTCTGCCCGTTCCCCGTCGTCGAGGCCGAGGAGGCGATGGCCGACCTGTCCGACGGCGATGAACTCGTCATCGGCTTCGACTGCACCCAAGGCACCCAGTCACTGCCGGCCTGGGCCGCCGACAACGGCTACACGGTTACCGAGTTCATCAAGACCGGCGACGCCAGTTGGTCCATCACCGTGCAGAAATAACGCAACCAGTCGCGCAACCGCATACGGTTATCCCTATGGAACACAGGAGGCTCGGCCGTAGCGGGCTGCGGGTGTCATCAGTGGGACTCGGCACGATGACCTGGGGGCGGGACACCGACGAGCTCGAGGCGAAGGAGCAGCTGGACGTCTTCCTCGACGCAGGCGGCACTCTTCTCGACACCGCCGCCTCGTACTGCGAGGGAGCCTCCGAGGAGGTGATCGGCGGGCTGTTGGCCGAACACGTCGACCGGCGCGATCTGGTCCTCGTCTCGAAGGCCGGGGTACGCACCTGGCGGACCGGAGCTCGCGGTACGGTCGCGGACGCCTCGCGCGGCACATTGCTGGATACTCTCGACGACTCCCTGATACGCCTGGGCACCGATCATCTCGACCTGTGGCTCGTCCAGATCCCCGATCCCACCACTCCGCTGGAGGAGACCGTCGATGCGCTGAGCATCGCGGTGTCCACCGGTCGCGCTCGTTACGTGGGACTGTCGAACCATCCGACCTGGGCATCGGTGCACGCCGCGGACCTGCTGGTTCCGGGCGCAGCCGGACCGGGGCTGGCCGCCGTTGAGGTGGAGCACTCCCTGTTGTGCCGCGGCATCGAGCGCGAGCTCATCCCTGCGGCCCACGCACTCGGCTTCGGCGTGCTCGGTTACGCCCCGCTGGGGCGCGGAGTCCTCACAGGCCGTTATCGGGCCACGACTCCCCCGGACTCGCGCGGCGCGTCACCGCACTTGAGGTCATATGTCGCGCCTTATCTGGGTGAGCCCCATGTCGGCGTGGTGGAGGCGGTGGCCACAGCCGCGGCAGGACTGGACCGCAAGCCCGTGGAGGTGGCCCTGGCGTGGGCGCGGGACGCCCCGGGCATCGCAGCAGCGATCGTGGGCGCGCGCACGCCCTCTCAGCTGCGCGGCGCCCTGGCGAGCGAGGACCTCGTGCTGCCCGTGCAGATTCGTCATGCTCTGGATGAGATTACGGCGGTCAAAATGGGCTATCCCGAGCGCTTCTGAGTCTGAGTACGCCGATTCAGGATTCAGGCAGTCAGCCCCACACCATGGCAACGCGCCGACCCTCCAGATCATGGACGGGAACCTCCATGCCGAAGACCCTGCTGAGGCACTCCTTGGTCATCGTCTCCTCAGGGGTTCCCTGAACGACCACCGCGCCATCGCGCAGAGCGACGATGCGGTCCGCCCAGGCGGCGGCCATGTTGATGTCATGCATGACGACGACCACCGTGCGACCCAGCTCGTGGGCGGCGGCCCGCAGGCGTCGCATCATCGTCACCGAGTGAACCATGTCCAGATTGTTGAGGGGCTCATCCAGCAGCATATAAGGCGTCTCCTGGGCGAGCACCATGGCAACGAACGCCCGTTGGCGCTGGCCCCCGGACATCTGGTCGAGATAACGGCCGGCCAGGTCGTTCAGGTCCATCCATGCCAAGGTCTTCTCGACGACGGCGTCATCATGCTCGGTAGGGCGTCCATGGTTGTGGGGGTAACGGCCGAAGGAGACCAGGTCGCGCACTGTCAGGCGCACCAGCATGTGATTGTCCTGCTTGAGGACGCACAGGACCTTGGCGAGCTCGTCGCTCGGTGTCGTGGCGACATTCAGCCCACCGACTTCCACTGTGCCCGCATCCGCTCCCAGCAGGCGCGCCATGACTGACAGGAGTGTGGACTTGCCCGCGCCGTTGGCCCCCACGAGCCCGATGAGCTCACCATCGGGGAGGTCGAGGTCGACATCGCTCAGGACGGGCCATTGCCCATAAGACTTGGTGAGTCCGCTGACATGGATCATGAGCGCCTCCCGGAGCTGATGAGCAGAACAATGAGGGTGAGCCCGCCGAGGAATTCCACAACGACAGACAGGACGGCGTTATTGCCCAGCAGCTGGGTCAAAATCGTCTGACCGGCCACAAGCACGAACATGGCCACGAGCGCCGCCATGGGAACGGTCACGACATGACGATTAGTACCGGAGATCCAATAAGCCAGGTGGGCGACGAGCAGCCCCAGAAACATGATGGGTCCTACCAGAGCCGTGGAGACCGAGACCAGGACGGCCACCATCGCCACCACTCGTCTCGATAAACGGCGGTGATCCACTCCTAGAGCGGTGGCGACGTCCGGGCCCAGGCTCACGACATCGAGCACCCTCAATTCGCGTATTGCCAGGAGCGAGATGATCGCGGTCACGACAAGGGAGATCACTAGAAGTCTGGGATTGACCGTATTGAAGGAGGCGAAGAGTCGATCCTGAAGCACCAGATAGGAGTTGGGATCGAGCAGGCGCTGGATGAAAGTTGTTCCTGAGCGCAGGAAGGTGCCCAGCACAATGCCCAGGAGCACAAGCGTGGTCACTGAGCGCCGTCCGCGCAGCACCAGCCCCATGAGCGCCAGAGCCACACCGATCATGACCGCCATTGTCAGGCCGAAAACGGTGAGGTCCGACAGGGCGACCATCCCGGATGCTCCGAATAGGATGAGAAGCACTGCTTGTATCAGGGAATACAGGGAGTCGAGGCCGAGAACCGACGGGGTCAGGATCCGGTTGCCGGCGATCGTCTGGAATATGACAGTGGATACTCCGCTCGCCCAGCCCACGCACAGGAGAGCGCCGAGCTTGGGCAGGCGGAAAGGAAGCACCCGGATGGGATGACGCGCGCCTATCACCATGAAGACCGCGCAGGCGAGAACCAGGAGGAGCGCGACCAGCAGGAGACGCATGAGGGCGCCCCGATTCTCAATGCGGCGACGGCGTGAAAGGCGGGACTTATCATCCGCCTGCGCTTCCCCGTGGGAATCCGCGATGGTGAGAGCACCGGAGCCCTTGAAGGAGTCAGCCACGGTCCACTCCCCGCAGGATGAGAACGATGAAGATGCCTGAACCGATGAGCCCTATGACAACCGCAAGCGGAACCTCATAGGGGTACCGCACTAGGCGTCCGATGATGTCGCAGCCCAGCGTCAGCCCAGCGCCGCCGACGGCGATGACCGGCAGGCTTCGGCGCAGGTTGTCCCCCGCCAGTCGGGAGACGACATTGGGCACGACCAACCCGAGGAAGGGCAGGACTCCGACCACGACAACGCTGACAGCGGTCATGATGGCGGCGGTCATGATGGCCAGGTTGACGGTACCGCGGTAGTTGAGGCCGAGGCTGGTGGCGGCGTCCTCGCCCAGACTCGCCACCGTGAGGCGATCCGCGGCCAGATACAGCAGAAGAGCGAGAAACGCGACCACCCAGAGCAGCTCATAGCGCCCCGCCAGAATATGGGACAGGTCCCCTGCGGTCCATGAGCCGAGGGATTGCAGCAGGTCGTAGCGCCAGGCGACGAATGTGGTTCCCGCCTCGACGACGCCTCCGAGCATGAGACCGATGAGCGGTACCGTGACATCGGTGGACGTGCGTTGGGAGGGCAGAAGATGCAGCAGCCACAAGAAGATCCCGGAACCGGCAAGGGCGCAGACGGAGGCCACGATCATCTTGCCCATGACGCTCATGCCCGGAGCCGCCAGACCGACTAGCAGCAGCCCGGCGAGAGCGAACTGGCTGGTGCCTGCGGTGGTTGGAGAGACGAAGCGATTCCGTACGCTCATCTGCATGACGGCTCCGGCCACCGCAATTCCGGTTCCCGATAGTACTGCGGCCAGAGTTCGCGGCAGGCGCGAGATCATGAAGAGGTGCAGGGACTCCCCTCCTGACCCACCGCTCAGAAGATCACCGAGGTGGAAATCAGCCACGCCCACGCATATCGACACCAGGCAGAGGACAAGCAGGAGCCCAATCCCGAGCAGCACAAGAAACCGCGGATTTGAACTGCATCTGGAGGTCGAAACAACGGTCTCTCGATTCTCCTCACCAGTGCTGGCGGAATGATCCGAGTCTTGTGCGGCCCGTGCCAGGCCGTGAGTCATGACGACAGGTCGTTCTTGATCTCCCCGGCCATCCGAGGACTGGCGGTGAAGCCTTCACCGATAATGTACCAGTCGACGCCGTTGACGTAGAAGACCTTATTGTTCTTCCAGGCCTTTGTGGCAGTCACAATATCGTTGTTGAGAACCTCTTTGGCCGGCGTGCCCTCCTGACCGATAGCAGCGCTGCGGTCCAGAACGAAGAGCAGATCAGGATCCGCGTCTCCGATGAACTCGAAGTCGATGGCCTCACCATGGGTAGCGGCCTCAACATCCTCGACGGCGGGCGTGACACCGAATTCGTCGAAGACGACGTCGAAGCGGGAGCCGGTGCCGAATGCCGTGACCTTGTCACCATTGGTCATAAGGAAAAGACCCTTGCCCGCGTCCTTGGCCACCTTCGCGACCTCATCGGCCGCCGTGGTGAACTCAGAAAGCTTGGCTTGAGCATCATCTTTCTTGTTGAAGATATTTCCGAGGATATCGGCGTAGCTCGTCAGAGTGGCCGTTGCGGTTGCGGACTTCTGCTGGCCCTCACCGCCACCTCCACCGCCGCCCTGCGCCGCGCCGTCGGTGGCGTCATCGGGCTTGACCGTCATATCGATCGTCGGGAAATTCGCCGACAATGTCTCGTATGCTTTGGAGGTTCTCTTGGCGACGATGACAAGGTCGGGATCGATATCCGCAATCGCCTCCTCGTCCGGTTCTTTCACGGTACCCACATCTTTGTAGGTATCGCTCTGGAACTCGGAAAGGGAGTCTGGGTAGGTGGTCGAGGTCTTGGGAGCACCCGCGACGGCACTCGACAGATCGAGAGAGGCGATGGAATCGAGGACACCGAGGTCGAGAACGACGACGCGCTCGGGCGCCTTGTCCAGGGTGAGCTCGCCCTGCGCGTGCTTGATGGTCACGGGGTACCCGACCGAGGATCCAGATGCCGAATCGCCGTTTCCGCCTCCATCACCGCCACCGGCGCCGTTATTGGACGTGTTGGCGGAGCCGCAGGCGGCCAGAACGGCCACCCCGGCGGCTGAGGCAGTGGTGGCAAGGATCTGCCGGCGTGAGAGGGAGAGGGACATGAAGACACCTATCGCAAATCGAGTCATGAGCATGAGGTAAGCCTCGCCTAACTCAACAGACCGTAACATAGAAGTGTTCGGCCAGATAAGCGCCTGAGATGAAGGGCACACTGCGTGCGGAGTTGACAGCCAGTAATAAAAGCGGGCGGTCGGATATCGTCAGAAGCCCATTCCGTCTTGTAAGTGGACTTCAGTCCTCGAAATCATCCTCGTATTCGTCATCGTCGAACTCGCCCTCGTCGTCGTATTCGTCATCCTCGTCATAGTCGTCCTCATCGTCACCCAGATCATCATCCTCATCCCCTTCGGAATCGACGATGTCGAAAGGGAGCTCAATGCCGTAGGCGGTGAACAGGGCGTCGTCATAAGTGAAGAAAGCATCCTGGAGGGCGTTCTCGGCGGCAACCACAGCCGGCGACTCCTCATCACCGGTGGCGGCCGCGTCCAGGTGCGCCTCGAAGGCGGCAATGAGTCGGTTGAGCGCGGACCGCGGGTCGTTCGTCATGGAATCAGACTACCGGCTCGCGGACCGAATGCGCACCGATCAGGATTTCACTCCCAGGGCCTTGGCGATGTAGCCGAGGAGAAGATCCTCGCCCTTCATGCGAGCGGTCTCCTCAGGGCCGACGACAACACGCACACCGTCCCGCAGCACTTGGGAGGCACCGCCGTCGGGACCCAACGGCAGAACGACATGCTCGGGCTGGGGGGTGTAGACGGCCGTGGCGGCCCGCCCCTCGATGAGCGAGCGGATATTGGTGGCGACGACCTCCGCGTGAGCCCGGGCGGCATCAGCCCGTTTGGTCTCGCGCACGTCGGTGATGTCGCCGATCGCCCACACTCCGGGGTGATCGACCACGCGCAGATGGTCGTCAACGCGGATGGTCCCGTCGTAGTGGCGAATCTCGTCATAGTTCTCGCCGAGGAAGCCGGTGGCGGCCGCCGAGCCGTAAGCGCGGAACCACATATCGGCCTCAAGCCGCCGGCCGCCCTTCGTCGTCACGCGGAATGGGGACAGGACTCCGGGGTCGACCGGCGGCAGGGCGACGAGCTGGTCCTCGGTGATGATCTCGACATCGCGCTGCTCGAGCTGGAAGCGGATCGCCTCGCGCAGCTCCGGCTTGTAGTCGCGATTGTGCAGGATGTCCGGCCCAGCCTCGAGCATGACAACCTCCGTTGCGGGAAAGGCCGAGGTGATCTCCCCGGCCAGCTCGATGCCGACTTCGCCGGCGCCGGCGATCAGGACGCGCCCGGCCTGCTCGAGGTTGGTGTGAGCGCGCTCGATGCGGGCCTTGGCGATGATCGAGGAGGACTCCAGGTGCTTAGCGGGGAACGGATAGGCGGTGCCGGTAGCCAGGACCAGGTGGTCCGCCTCGATATCCCCCATTCCGGCCACCGACACGGTGGTGCCCCTGACGCCCAGGGCGGTGCCGTGAACAACCCGCCCACGGGCCAAGAGGTTGTCGTAGGGCAAGAAGATCCTCTCAGCCCACTCACGATCGACAGCGGCCCGCAGCGCGGCGGTGTGGTTGACGAAGGTGTCCTTCTGCTCGACGAGGGTCACCTCTGCGACATCGTCGAGGGCCTTGGCGATGGCGATACCGCCGTATCCGCCTCCGATAACGGTCACGCGCGTCATATTCGTCCTTCCGGTTCGCGGGATGTCAGTGCTGTCAGTGCTATCGATGCTGTCAGTGCTGTCAGTGCTGTCGCTCTTGGACAGCGCGGCCGTCACGGCACCGGCGGGCTCGGTCATGGGACCATCGTGCCACGAACCCGCACCTTTCTTTTTCACGGTTCCCCGACGATCCCCAACATTTCATGCAGACCACGCCCCTCCCTACTCGAGTCGCCCGCCAGAGACGAGAGAGATGATGAATCCGCGCGTCTCGGCGTCCATCGCGTCGTCGTGATTCTTCCCGAAGGCGAGTTCAGTCCACCACCCATTGATGGCGAGCAGTCCGACGCGCTGGGCAGGAGTGAGGGTGAGAGGATCGCCGGTCCATTCATGCAGGAAGTCGTCCCACGCGCGGTTCAGGCCGACGGCTTCGGGGCGGCCCGAGATGAGGAATGCGAACTCGCCCGGCAGAAGGGCGCCATCGAGGACGGATGTGGTCAGAGCGATCATGCGTTCAGTACGCGTGGCCTCTTCGACGGGTCTGCCCAGGGCCGCCAGAGCCTCGTTCTTCCAGCGCATCAGCAGGTCGGAGGCGATGCCGGCCATGAGGTCGTCGCGCGTACGGAAGTGGTAGACGATTCCGCCCCTGGTCAGCCCGACCTCCTCGGCCAGGGCTTCGAAATTCAGCGCGTCGATTCCCTCGCGCGCGATTATCTCCAGTGCCCCTGCAACGATGCGCTCACGGTTGGAGGGACGCACAGTATCAGCGCTCCTCGTTCGGATCTGCCGAGTCCTCGCCCCCGGCGGGCACATGTCGCCAGGCCATGACGGCCGCGAGAAGAAGAATCAGCGCCGCGATGACAGCCGTGGTCTGCATGGCCTGGGCGAATGCCTGCTGAGCCCGGCCGTAGAAGGCGGCCTGCGCGGCATCCCCGCGATCGACGACGCCGGCCAAGGTGGCCAGAGATTGGCGGGCGGCTTCGATCACGGATCCGGGCAAGGCGGAAGCGGCATCGTCATCGAGCCCTCCCAGATGCGCACGGTAACCGACGTCTTGAACCGAGCCGAGGACTGCAATGCCCAAGGCCGCACCGAGTTCGAAGCCGGTCTCGGAGATGGCCGAGGCCGCCCCGGCGCGGCCGGCGGGAACGGCGTCGAGAACGGCGGCAGTGGCAACGGCGCTGGCTATACCAATGCCCGCGCCGATCAGGATCAGCGCAATGGCGAGTGGTGGGTATCCCGGGAAGAATCCCGCAGCCACCAGAGTCAGGAGTCCGAGAGCCATGACCACCAGGCCGCCGGCACACGCTCTGCCTCGGCCGAAGCGGGATACGAGCCGTCCGACGAGAACAACAACGGCAACTGCGGCTATAGGATTCGGCAGCTCTGCCAGGCCGGCCCGAAGAGCCGAGTATTCGCGCACGAGCTGGAGGTACTGGCTGAAGAAGTACCACAGCCCGGCCAGTGCGAAGATAGCCATGACGGAGGTCAGTACCGCCCAGGCGAATGCAGGACGCGCGAAGAGTCCGACATCGATAAGCGGTGTTGACAGAACGCGCTGACGACTAACGAAGACCCATCCGAGTGCGAGCCCGACAGCCAGCCCCACCAGGCCGAGAACCGTGAACCCATCATGGGCGAAGGTTTTCACAGCATAGATGAGCGGGATGATGGCACCCACCGACAGAACTGCGGACAGGAAGTCGATAGGGGCGCCGCGGTCGTTGCGGGACTCGGGCAGAAGCCATGCCCCGGTGACGACGATCAGGATCATAACGGGGACATTGATGAGAAAGACGCTCCCCCACCAGAAATGCCCCAGGAGGAAGCCGCCGACGAGCGGCCCCAGCGCCGTGCCCCCGGAGGCGCCCGCGGACCAGATCGCGATGGCGGTATCGCGGTGGCGGGCATCTGGGAAGATGTTTCTGACCAGAGAGAGTGTCGAAGGCATGATGGTGGCTCCGCTGAGCCCCAAGAGTGCACGCGCGATGATGAGGGCGGTAGCGCTGGGCGCGAAGGCCGCCAGCACACTGGACATCCCGAAGCCGGCGGTGCCGATGAGCAGAAGACGACGGCGACCGATGCGGTCGGCGACGTTGCCCATGGTGACGAGCAGACCGGCCAGGGTGAAGGAGTAGATGTCACCGATCCACAGCAGTTGGCTGGCACTGGGGGCCAAGTGGGTGCTCAATGAGGGAATGGCCAACGATAGGACCGTGGTGTCGACGCCGAGAAGAGTCACCGCCAGGGTGAGGACCGCCAGGGCGGCCCAGTCCCGGGGGCGCGGTGCAGGCGGCGATGCGGCATCGAGAGTACCGAGAGCGCTGGGTGTCATCATTCTCTTAACTTTACTGTACGTACAGTAAAGTTAAGAGAATGATGACGCTCACGCTGATTCGACGGTTCTGAAGCGAAGCCGTTCGGCTGGTCAGTCAGCCTGCGAGGGAGCCGGACCGCTCTCGGGATCGATTCCAAGCACTCCGCCGACATCAGGAGGGAAATAGCCGGGGCCTTTGAGGACCTTGCCGTCCTCGCGGTAGACCGGCCGCCCGTCGCTGCCCAGCTTGGACATGTTGGAGCGTTGGACCTCGGCCAGCACGGCCGCCAGGTCGATGCCCGTCTCCAGGGCCATGCCGTAGACGACGTAGATGAGATCCGCCAATGCGTCGGCGGTCTCGACAGTGTCTCGGGAACCGTCGTCGGCGGCCACGGCCCGACTGTAGGCCTCCTCCACTGTGCCGCGAGCAGCCGCACCGTAGACGGCTCCAGTCAGTTCGGCGAACTCTTCAGCGATCAGACTCATGCGCATGTGGAGACTCTTGCGGTCCAGAGAAGGACCATCGGTACGGATCGGCAAGCCGTAAACATGATGGAACCGACGCACGAGCGACTCGGGGTCATCTCCCTCACGCTCACCGACACCATCAGCGGCCACGAGCGGCGTGGCCGCGCCATGCGCGTGGGAGGAGCCCGCCCCCTGCTCACCGACAGCGACGGGACCGTCCCAGGGCGCCAGCGGTCGGCGAGGATCATCGGGCAGGAGCGTGCCGATCCAGCCGTCATGGAGAGTGCCGTCGTTGGCGAGGAATGAGCGCACCCGTCCCTCCCGCCGGAATCCCAGTCCCCAGGCCACCCGCCATGACGCCCAGTTCGGGACGCCGTCGTGGATCTCGCAACGCCACCGAAGGGCGACGGCGCGCAACGGGCCATCGGGGTCGAAAGCCGTCTCGATAAGGGCGCGGGCGGCCCGAGTGACGGTTCCCCGTCCTCGCGCCTCAGAATCGAGCCAGTACCCGATCTCCCAGATGCCGTCGATCTGCCCGGTGAGACTCATCATGCCGACGAGATGGGGGGTGCCGCCCTCCCGATCCTCGCGTACGGCCCAGGTGAGAACGTTGTCGCTCTCCCAGCCCTCGACGACCATCCGAGTCACGAAACTCTCGGCATCAGCACGGGAGTAGTCACGGGAGATCGAAGTCCATTCCTGGATATCCGGGGCCTGACAGATCTCGGCGATTCGGTCGACGTCAGCCTCAGTGGGTGCGGACAGCAAGAGCGCGGGCAGACGATCGCCATCTCGGTCGGTGGCAGGCACACGGATCTCGAAGGGGTTCATGCCCGGCGATCATAGCCTTCTCGTCTGTTTCACGACCGATGACGGCACGACCCGCCTACTATGACGGAGTACCGATTGATCTGCTCCGTTCGACAGCGAACCAGTGAAGGAGCCGCCCATGTCGTACCCGAGCTCCCCTAAGCCCCTTGCTACCGGACTCGAGAGTTCTGATGCCACGGGCGGGCGGCTCCCCGCGTATCCCGCCATGCCCCGATGGCTGCACCCGTCCATTCGAGTACGTCAGCAATCAGGAGTGGTGTGCGTCGAGCAGCATGTTCCCGCACGAGTCGCTCAGGCCCGAACTGTGAGGAGGGATATCGACGGGCACGCGGGCGGGCCGAAATTCATACGCACCATCCGACGCTATGAATCCGGATTGAGCGGTGATCCGAGCGGACTTCCACTTGTTCGTGAGCGCCTGACCGTGCCACTGCCGGCTGCCGGAACTTCCGACGCCGTGAATCGGGAGGTCACGAGAAGGCTAGCGTCCTTCCGACCCTCTCGAGGCGCCTCGCCGATCACCTCACTGCCTCCAGCGAGGTTCTTCATCCGCCTCGTATTCACGATCATGCTGATCTGTTTCATCATCGGCGCCTGCGCACTCACCGTCGGGGCAGCACGGGACCTGCTGGGCGCCCCGGGAGCGAACACCGCAATCGCATTGATGCTCATCACCGTCATGTCGTTGGCGACAGTAGGACTGACGGTGCTGGGGATCGTCATCGCACGGCACACCTGGCTGATGCGCACACCCCAGTGGCTGGCCGAAGACCAATGGCAGCTCCTGCGCAGGACACTCATGGAAATCGCTCGCCAGGAGCCAGGATCCTCCCGGCCACTCGACGTCGAGCTGGGGCGCAGGCGAGACCTCATCATCCATCCGGGAGGGGACCGGGCCGTGCCCGGCCTGACTCGTGCCGGCTTGCCCGGACCGGTGTGGCCCGACCAAGAAGAGGTGAATAGAGCCGTCCGCCGAGCCAGACGAGGCACGGCGGGTCGCGCCGTCATCCTGGTCCCGGCCCTCGCCCTAGCCGCTCTCATCCTCGCGCTTCCGGTGTCCATGGGCCTGTTCTCCCCCGCACCTCTGCCGCTCCTCGCTTATGGGGTTCTCGGCCTGTTCATCTGTATCCGCCTCAAGCGCTCCGACTCGGTGATCCTGAGTCGTCCACGCACGGTGCCGGGAGACCATCGGCCAATCGACATCAGCCCGGACCGCGTCGACGTGCCCTCCCTGCCCGCGTGGTGCCAAGCTCGCAAGCGTGAGGATCGTTGGAACGCCCTGGCTCTTCTGCACGGCCTGCTTGCGGCAGTGGTGCTGATCTCTCAGGTTCTCGTCGCCATCGTCCTGAATGACAGATCGCTGATCGCCGGCGGATCGGGCATCGGGCCGGCGGCAGTAGTGATTCCCCTCGCGGCCTTCGCACTGACAGGTGGGCTGGGCGCATGGTGGGGTGCGCGCTGGGTGCGGAGCAGAGACATGCAGCGGCTCACCGCGGCTGGAATGCCTTAAGTAGGCAGGAGAAGCAGGAGAACATGACGAGGGCCCCGATCCTCCGACCGGGGCCCTCGTGCCTGGTGTCCGAGGGGGGACTTGAACCCCCACGCCCGTTTAATAAGGCACTAGCACCTCAAGCTAGCGCGTCTACCTATTCCGCCACTCGGACACTGTTGTCATCGCCATCGGAAGGCGCACCTGCCGCAGCAACGCAGAGAAATCTAGCATGCCTTCTACGAAGCGGACCAACCCCGGTTCTGGTGCGCTCGGTCACAGGGATTCAGTGCTGATGGTGGCACTCATCGCCCATGACGAGCCGGGCTCGATGACAGGCGCGTCCTGGCGCGCCGCCGCGGTCTCGACGCACACGAAGGAAGCGAACTCGTCATCGGCAAGATCGGTGATCCGACAGGCTCCCTGCGACCAGGGATTCCACACGATCGTCGTCGGAGAACCCGTTCCGCTCACCGTGATGGCCCGGTCGTGACCGGGATCCGTCACGCGCACCGGCGACTCGGAACGATAGATGCGGTCGATGGGGCCGGCGATCCGGAGCGGCCCGGACTGCACGTGTCCGCAGCCGCCCTCCTCGCTGTACTCAGCGCCTTCCAGCCCCGTCAGGACGCAAGCCGTGACGTCATGTACAGACAGATAGGTGTGCAGCGCGGCCTCGACCAGGCGCGGTCCGTTCCCCGCATTCCGCAATGACAGGCTCATAGTCAAAGACTTCCCCACTGTCACGTCGTAGAGCGCCGACACGGCGTCGTGGTCCAGGCTCAGCAGCGCACGCACCCCGCCCTCAGAGGTGGCCTCGACCGATCGCAGCGTCCAGTTCATGATCCGCGCCCAGCCGTGCTTGGGTCGGGAGGTGCCCTGCGGCCCCACGCTGAACCAGGGCAGGCACAGGGGGACCCCACCGCGGATAGCGGTCTCGCCATCGAAACGGGCCCGCTTGGAGGTGAACAGGACCGGATTGCCGCCCTGCGGCGTCCACGCCGTCACGTGCGCCCCGAAGAGGTAGACCTCCGCGCTGGCTGCGGGTGCGTCCACCAGCAGCCGGGACTGTCCCCCTCGGCCGGCGCTCAGAGCTGCAGTACGCGGAAGACGAGGGAGGATGGCGTCGGCACTCATAGGACCACGCTAGTAGGCTTGCCGGATCCTGTCCGATTTTTCCGGCTGTCCAGTTGTCCGACTCTTCCGGCCGAAAGCGAGCGTCTTGAGCACAAGGCCACCCTTCCATTCCACTCGAGGTCCAGCGGGCGAGTTCTCTGCCGTACTGCTGGACTTGGACGGCACAATCACAGACTCGGCTCCCGTCATCCTGTCGTCCTTCTGCACGGCCTTCGAGGACCTGGGAATCGCCGTCCCCGATCATGCGACTCTCATGCGCTTCGTGGGGCCGCCGCTAGCGGACACCTTCACCCGGTATGCCGGGCTCACCGGTGATGCCAACGCCCGCGCCGTAGCAACCTACCGGTCGCACTATCGCACCCGCATGCACCAGGCTCCGACCTACGAGGGAATGCCCGAGCTGGTGCGCTCGCTGAACGACGCCGGAGTGCCCCTGGCCGTGGCGACCTCCAAGCGGGAATCCCTGGCTCGGGAGATCATCGAGCACAGCGGCCTTGGCCGGTGCTTCGCCACCGTGTCGGGAGCCACGGACGATGACCAGGGCGGAGCGAAGTCCGAGGTCATCACACGCGCGCTGACGCTGCTGTCGACGGCCGGTGCGGATACGAGGCGAGTAGTGCATGTCGGAGACCGCAGCTACGACGTCGACGGCGCCCGGCAGGCGGGTGTGGACTGCATCGGTGCGCTGTGGGGTTATGGTGATGCGGCTGAGCTGATGGGCGCGCGATGGCTGGCCGCCGATGTTCTTGAGCTGGCATCGTTGCTGGGAACGGAGATCTGAGACATGACGCAGGAGAATCCGGAGCAGAAAAATCCGGCTCCGGATGGAGCCGACCCGGTGGGCACGGCTGATACGGCTGACACGGCGGATACGTTGGACACGTTGAGAACAGAGCACGCAGCCGACCCCGCCGGCGCCCGTGGACGACCTGCCGCCGGCACCTCGTCGGTGTCGCACTCGGGAAAAGGCAGTAATGGCAGGACGACGAATCTTCACCGGGCCCACCTGCGAGGGCTCGGAGCCCGCCTGCGCGATGGCCGCAATGCCCTGTCCCGGGCCATCGATCGCGCGGAGGCGGCCAGGCGGATCGCGCGAGCAGAGCAGCTGAGTTACGCAGGCATCAGGACGCCGACCTCGGAGGCGGCCCCCGTTGATGCCCCTGACTCCTCTGACTCCTCTGCCTCCGCTGGCTCCTCCCCCGCCCCGACCGCACGCGTCGCCCCCCTCGACGCGCTGCCCTCCTGGCTGGTGCGAGGAGGGATCGGAGCCTGGCTGCTGCTGGGCCTCTTCATCGTCATCGCCCTGATCTTCTACATCACCTCCTGGATCATCCCGGTGTTCATCGGGGTGTTCATGGCCCTGGTCTTCACCTCGATCCTCCAGCCCCTGGTCAATCTGTTCGCCCGGGTCATGCCGCGCTACCCAGCAACATTCCTAGGACTGCTGACCGCAGTGGGCGCGGTGGCCGGACTCGTCTTCTACGTGGTCACGTCAGTCACCAGCCAATGGAGCACCCTGGCGACGCAGTTCTCCGACGGTGTGAACACGATCATGGACTTCCTGGAATACGGCCCCCTTCCCATGCACCTGACCGAGGCAGAGGTCATGGGACAGATTCAGCGCCTGGTCGAGCAGGGGCAGGACTACGTCCAGTCCAATGCCCCGACGTTGGCCACCGAAGTGCTCTCGAACGCGAGCACTGTTGTCGACGTCTTCGCAGTACTGGCGCTGGCGATCTTCTCCACGATCTTCTTCCTCGCCTCGGGTGGACGCATGTGGCGCTGGTTCCTCAACGAGCTCCCGGCGGCCATGCGCGAGTCCGTGCATCGTGCGGCCAGCGCGGGCTGGTACACCTTCGCCGGCTACGCGCGCGGCACGGTCATCGTGGCGCTGACCGATGCCGTCATGGCGGGCATCTTCCTGCAGATCGTGGGCGTGCCCCTCGCAGCACCGTTGGCCGTCCTGGTATTCATCGGTGCTTTCATCCCCATCATCGGCGCACCGATCGCCATGATCATCGCAATGGTGGTGGCCTTGGCCTCAAAGGGCTTCATCACGATGATCGTGGTGGGTCTGGGCGTCGCCGGGATCGGGCAGATCGAGGGACACATTCTGCAACCGCTCATCATGGGGCGTCAGGTCTCCCTGCACCCGGTGGTCGTCATCATCGCCGTGGCCGTGGGCACCTATTCCGCGGGGCTGCTGGGCGCCATCGTCGCCGTCCCGCTGATCAGCGTGCTGTGGTCGGTCTACTCCGAACTGCACATCAAAGACGCCCCAGTGGTAGGAGAGCTACCCGCATACTCCAGCGGCAAGAGCGCCTGAGCATCCTCAGAGCGAAGGCGATCAGCACCAGTCGCGGCTGCCCACTGAGCTGATGCCCTCCAGAGCCTCGAGCTGATCCGCGATCAGGGAGACGGCGCCGTCGGCCGACTCGACCAGGCCGCGCACGATCAGTGCACTCGCACGTCGGCCGACACGACGATAGCGCTTCCACATCCCCATCGAGCAGACGACGTTGAGCAGACCGGTCTCATCCTCGATGTTGAGGAAAATGGTGCCGACGGCCGTGCAGGGCCGTTGGCGATGGGTGACGACTCCAGCAACCCGCACGCGCTCGCCCGCAGGACGACGAACGACATCGGCGATCCTCAGGATCCCTGCCCTCACCAGCTCAGGACGTACGAAGATGGTCGGGCAGCCCTGCACGGATGTGCCCGTCAGGCGCAGATCGGCTGTCTGCCGCTCACGGGCGGTCATGGGGGTCAGATGCGGAGCGCGAGCGCCAATGGCGGTCCCGGGCAAGGGCGGCTGATACCAGTGGCCGGTTTCTCCCATCTTTCCCGATTCATCGACGACTCGACCGTATCCTCTGGATTCTCCGGATTCTCCGGCAAGCGCCCCGGCGGACCACAGGGCCTGTCGCCTGTCCACCCCCAGGGACCCCAAAGCACCGGAAGCGGCAAGGATCTCCAGATGCCGGCGGCTCAGGCGCACGCGTCGGGCGAGATCGGCGACATCGGTATAGGGCCCGCGCTCCAGCCGCTCGGAGACTATGGCCGAGGCGACCCCTTTACCCACGCCTTTGATGCGGGCCACACCGAGGCGAATCGCAAGATCGGGGTGCACGTCCAAGGGGCTCAGCGCGTTCGGCGATGGACGCAGCGGTTCCCAGCCTGAGTCCAGTCGGAGTCCTTGTCGAAGGCTCTGCTCGATCTCCTGCTTATGCGTGCGGACGCAGGCCTCCTCCTGCGATGCGTTGACATCGGCAGGCAGGACGCGCACACCATGACGTTGAGCATCGGCGACAAGAGATTGCGAGGACCAGAATCCCATGGGCTGAGCCGCCAGCAGTCCCGCATAGAAGTCCTCGGGGCGCCGAGTCTTGAGCCAGGCCGAGGCGTAGACCAAGTAGGCGAAGGAGAAGGCATGGGACTCGGGGAAGCCGAAGTCGGCGAAGGCCCGCAGCTTGTCGAAAACAGCCTCGGCGGTGCTGGTGGCGATTCCCCTCGCGATCATCCCCTCCACCAGGCGCGAGCGGAGGGCATCCATGCGTTCCGCCGAGCGTTTGGATCCCATGGCCTGGCGCAACACGTCGGCCTCGGCAGGACTGAAGCCGGCAGCATCAATGGCTATCTGCATGAGCTGCTCCTGGAAGAGGGGGACCCCGAGGGTCTTGGCCAGCGCGGGTTTGAGGGATTCATGGAGATAGTCCACCTGTTCCCGGCCCAAACGGCGGCGGATATAGGGATTGACGGCGTCACCCTGGATGGGGCCGGGACGGATCAGAGCCACCTCGACAACGATGTCGTAGAAGACCTGCGGGCGCAGGCGCGGCAGGGTGGCCATCTGAGCGCGGGACTCGACCTGGAAGACGCCGACTGTATCCGCGGCGCTCAGTAGCCGATAAACCGCCGGATCCTCCTCGGGAAGCGTGTGCAATCCCCAGGCCCTGCCCACCTGCGCGCGGCGCAGGACACCCGCATCACTGCTGTTGGCGCCGTCAGTGCAGACGTTCGTCTCAGGCACCCGCTCGCCGCGCTCGGTGAGTCCCGCGAAGGCCAAGCGCAGTGCCGTGAGCACGCCCAGGCCCAGCAGGTCGAACTTGACCAGACCTGCGCTCGCGCAATCGTCCTTATCCCATTGCAGAACTGTGCGCCCTTCCATGGCGGCCCATCGCACCGGGCAGACCTCAGTGACGGGGCGGTCGGCCAGAACCATGCCGCCGGAGTGGATGCCGAGATGACGCGGCAGCTTCAGCAGGCGCTCGGCAATGTCGATGACCGGCTCCGGCGGCCCCTCGGTCATGGGATGGGGCGAGCGGTCGGCCGCCGCGGAGCTCGCGCCATCGGTGCGAACGCTCCCCCAGCGATCCATCTGGCCGGCCCATGCGTCTTGCAGGCCGGGAGGATGACCGAAGGCCCGGGCGGCGTCACGAATCGCGGAGCGGGGACGATAGGAGATGACATTGGCGACCTGGGCGGCGCACTCGCGGCCGTAGCGGGTGTAGACGTGCTGGATGACCTCCTCTCGACGGCAGGCCTCGATGTCGAGGTCGATATCGGGGTAGCCGGCTCGATCCGGGGATAAGAAGCGCTCGAAGAGCATCTTGTGGCGCACGGCGTCGACGGCGGTGATTCCCAGTGCATAGCAGACGGCCGAATTGGCGGCGCTCCCCCGCCCCTGGCACAGGATTCCCGAGGTCTCGCAGAAGTCGACGATGGAGCGGACGATGAGGAAGTAGCCGGGGAACCCGAGAGTCTCGATGACCTCGAGTTCGTGGGCGAGGATCTTCCAAGCCTCCCTGTCCTCCTCGGGCGAGCCGTAGCGCTCCAGTGCCCCACGATGCGTGAGCTCTCGAAGCCAGGTGGCGGGAGTGTGCCCGGAAGGCACCTCGGGGGCGGGCAGGTCCGGGACGACCAACGACAGGTCGAAGGCGAGGTCCTGCGCGATCTCGGCCGTGGCGTCGACGGCGTGCGGTGCGCGCCGGTGAAGGCGAGCCATGTCCGCGGGACTGCGCAGCCAGTGCCCGAGGGCGGGCAGATGGCCGCGGGCGCCCTCCAGGTCGGTGCGCAGCCGAGTGGCGGTCAGGACATCGGCCAGATGGGAGTCGGCAGGACGCGCGCAGCGGACCGCACCGGTGGCGAGCAGCGGGAGCCGGTGAGCGGCTGCCAGAGCGCTGAGGGCATCGGTGATGGCTGCGTCTGTGGGACCGCCGTCCACAGTGAGCTCGACGGCGAGAGAATCGTGACCGACAAGATCGACGAGTTCGCCTAGAACGGCCTCGGCAGCACGGTGGTTCCAGGTGGCCGGGCGACGCGGGTCGCCGAGAGCCCGCCGCAGGGGCCCGTTGATCGTCCCGGTCAGGACCAAGCAGGAACAGCCAGTACTCGCACCATCAGCACCGCGCAGTGCGGCAGCCAGCTCGGGGAGCCGGTGCGCAGGCTCGGCACGATGGCCGGCGCCGAGGTTGTGCCGCGAGACGGCAGCGCTCAGGCGGCGGTAGCCGAGCGGATCGCGAGCCAGGACGGGCAGGCGGGCACCGTCGTCCACAGTGAGTTCGGTGCCATGGATGGTGGGCAGGCCGTACGCGCGTCCGGCTTCGGCGTGCTTGACGATACCGGGCAGGCCGTTGTGGTCGGTCAGGGCGAGTGCCTCCAGACCCAGCTCAACGGCGACGGCGACAAGGTCCTCCGGCTCGTTGGCGCCATCGAGGAAGGAATAGGCGGAATGAGCGTGAAGCTCGGCGTAGCGATGAGCGGAGCCCGTCGGACTTCGGGTCGTCTCGGCACGCCTCGCATTATCGAACATATGTACACACTACAGGTGTGCTCAACGCCCGGCCCGTCACTCATCCCCGTTCTGCTCGCTTTGCGATGCGCAATGATCTTGCGGAGCCTTCGAGCCTTTGGGACCCCTTACCTCGCTCACAGGCATCGCTCACCGCTTGGACCTCCGTACCGTTCCGTCGCCGATCACGACTAAGGTGAGGCCGCTTCGGGCACGAGTCGTGATCGCACGACCGGCCCTCGACCTCGATCCCGGGACGCATCATGACCACATCCAACGATCAGACGGACCAGCTCATGGCTCAGGGCCCCGCCTCCGACGAGGGCCTGCGCCGCTCATTGCGCAGTCGCCATCTGACGATGATCTCCATCGGCGGGGCGATCGGCACCGGCCTCTTCGTGGCCTCGGGCGCGACAATCTCCCAGGCCGGTCCCGGCGGCGCTCTGGTGGCTTACGCGGTCATCGGCCTCATGGTGTGGCTCATTATGCAGTCGCTGGGCGAGATGGCGGCCTACCTGCCGGTGGCCGGGTCTTTCGGCGAGTACGGCACACGCTTCGTCTCGCCGTCCTTCGGGTTCGCCATCGGCTGGAACTACTGGTTCAACTGGGCGATCACAGTGGCGGCCGAGC
>ERZ772968.41-NODE-41-length-53615-cov-7.665366_pt1 | contig 53615 bp, 40 predicted proteins | sample MGYA00580674_ERZ772968 | MGnify/ENA primary metagenome ERZ772968 (study PRJEB29015, sample SAMEA2737940) | human oral metagenome | biome: human oral; feature: human-associated habitat; material: dental | place: China | collected 2138 ...
GCTGGTTGGCTACGTTCGGGAGGGATAACCGCTGAAAGCATCTAAGCGGGAAGCCCGCTTCAAGACGAGTTCTCCGCCACCCTCGCGGTGGGAAGGCCCCCCGAAGACGACGGGGTTGATAGACCGGACGTGGACGCCCCGCAAGGGAGTGAAGCCGACCGGCACTAATGGGCCGACCGACCCAACACAACCACCCCCCTTAGGCCAGTCAGGCCCCCGGGGGGAGGGTCAAAACGACACGCGTCCGCTATGCGATACCCGAATCCCACACCCGCCCACCATCTAGGGCGGGCGCATGATCAGGCCCGGCAAGCGTGGCGGCGGCCACAGCGGCAGGGACACGCCCGGACCTTTTCCCTTTCCGAACCCGGAAGCTAAGACTGCCAGCGCCGATGGTACTGCACCCGCCAGGGTGTGGGAGAGTAGGACACCGCCGCCTGCACACCACAAAGGGGGGGCCCGCCACGGGCCCCCCCCTTTCTCGCGCCCACCGGCCACAGTGAACCCCACACGCACACGGCCACACACGCAAACACAGCATGAGCACACAGGTTGATGCGGTAGGGTACAAGACGTGCGTTTAACCCGATACTTCACGCTTGTTATCGCTATTCTCAGCACTGCGGGCTGTGCTCTCGGAGTGCGACTGGCATCGATTCCCGGTTCGACGTCGGGCGGTGCAGGCGCATTTCAGGACTCTCAGATCAAACGGCCTAAGCCGGGTTCTTCCTTCCAGATTGAGCTCGCCTCCTACACGGGGAACGTCGCGGCCCAGGTTGTAGATGTGGACCCGGAAGACGTCACGTCCGATCAGATCCGCGAGCTTCGAGCCAGAGGCGTGTACCCTGTCTGCTACGTCAACGTCGGTGCGTGGGAAGACTGGCGAGCTGATGCGGATCTGTTCCCAAAGGAAGTCATAGGGAAAGGCTATCCGAATTTGCCGGGCGCACATTGGCTCAATGCCAGCAAACAGAACGTGTTTTTCCACTTGATGGAAAGCCGGATCAAAGTATGCGCGGACAAGGGCTTTCTCGGAGTGGACGCAGACAACGTCGACGGTTGGAAGCACGACACTGGCTTTCGAATAACGGACCAAGAAGAAGCTCGCTACATTGAAAGACTTTCAGCCACGGCGCACAACCAGGGATTGGCCTTCTCACTGAGGAACAATCTTGAACAAATCGATCATCTCATTGGCAACATCGATATGGCCATAGTTGAAGACTGTCACGGAGGGGAAGCCTGCAAGCACTGGTCAACAGTCCTTGGAGACGGCAAAGCCGTTTTCGTCATTGAGTACAGCGACGAAAGCTTTGCTCAATGCAAAGACGATCCACCAGGAATGACCACTATTCGCAAGACTATGAGACTCGACTCTTGGGTCAAAGATTGTTCGGGCAAAGAACAGTCGTAGGGGGCAAACGCCGTAAAAGGCGTGCGGGCACATTAGGAACGTGCCCCCGGGTCTTGTTGGGCATTCGTTCCTCTACTTCAGTTTTAATTCGCAGCGAACGCCTGCGGAGGTCGTTGCTCTCTCGCTGCCGAAGCGGAAGCGGATGCGAAGACGCGTGGTGCGTGCCGGCAAGGGGTCGGCGTGGAACCTTGGTTTGCCAAGGTCCCACGCCATGCCGTTGTCTAACCGAGCATGTCCTTGTCTAGCCGAGCCTGTGTCTACTTGAGCAGCTTCGTGGTCAGCCATACTGCGAAGGCAACGAGCGGCACAAAACTTATGATCCTCACAGGCAGTTCCATTTTAGGCAGCCACCAGATGTAGATCATCGTGATCAACGTTGCCGCCCAAATCCCGGCGACCGACACTGCGGGCGGGACCGCGGAAATGAAGCATAGGCCGATAGCGGCAAGGATGATCCCGCTCGTCGCGAAGGACATGAATCTGGAATCGGTTAAATTGGGGCGGAACAAGGTCGCCCCCCAAATGACCGTGAGGACGCCGACAATTGCCAGGCAATAGCCCAGAATGCTTAGTCCGTTCATCGTAGTTCCTTTCGATTTGTTCATGGCGTTTCCTGTCTGTTATGAATGAATGGAATCTATTGTTCATTCACCCTGGGGTGGAAAGGGTCTAGTCCTTTGTGAAGCCTTTGCCTCTTGTGGAGATGCTTGCGCATCCGGCATTGCGCAGTTCGCCCCGGGGCGGCCTCGTCGTTAGGAGGCCCTTTTAAGGTCGGGCGCAGCGATCGCGCGGGAACCCGGTCGGCTCCGTTGTTAGAGCGGCATCCCGGAAGTTGGAAGGCGTCTGTTAGAAGAGCCCCTTGACGAAGTATGCGGCAAGGGTCTCGAGCGCCTGCCCGACGCCTGGAAAATCCTTTTCGGTTACGTGTGTGTCCACGTAGATCACGAGTTCGCACGCTCGCAGGACCTTGCGGGACTTTTCTTCGTCAAACCCGGCGTCGCGCATCCAGCTTTCGAATGTTGCGAGAAGGAAATGCAGGAAGAAGTCTTCCTTTCCATCGCCTGCACGGTAGTGCTCGCGCAGGCGTTTGCCGATGGCGGGGCTGTTCCACTCGGACAGTATCCTGTTGGCGGACATGCGCTTGAAGATGTAGTCGAAAATCGTGGGGATCACTTCCGTCGGATCGGCGGACCAGTCGATCTCGTTCACCATCTCGGCGCGAATCCGGTTGTTTTCTTCGGTGTATATTTCTAGGAAGATGGCCTCCTTCGACGGGTAGCAGTTGTAGAAGCTTCCGACGGCGACGTGGGCGTCGCGGCAGATGTCGGAGATGCTCGTCGCCTTGTAGCCCTTCTCGGCAAAGCTGCGCTTCGCCGCTCGCTGCAGGGCTTGTTTCATGTTGTCCACGGAATGCCTTACTCACGGTCCCTCGAGATGGGGTGAATGAATATCTTCAACTGTTCATTCACATCCTAGGCCACACCAAGTCACCCGTCAAGGCGAGCGTGCGGCGCTCGGGAATGCGCGGCTCGCGAGGGGCGGCGGGCAATTGCAAAGCGTTTTTGGGAGGCGCTGCGGGCATGGATGGCTTATCATTCCAGAGGTTGTCTACTACAGGAGGATTGCGGTGGCGCAAGCAATCGGGTTTGACCGAGAACGATACATTTCGATGCAGTCCGAGCATATCGGCGAGCGGCGTCGGAAGATCGGAGGGAAGCTGTACCTCGAAATGGGAGGCAAACTTTTTGACGACATGCACGCTTCTCGCGTCCTGCCGGGGTTCACCCCTGACAATAAGATCGCGATGCTCGAGAGGCTGCGAGACGAACTTGAAATCGTCGTCGCCGTCAATGCCAATCTACTGGCCAAAGTCAGAGCGGATCTCGGAATCTCCTATCAAGAGGACGTGCTCCGGCTGGTGGACGTCTTCCGTGAAAGGGGCTTCCTCGTCGAGAACGTCGTGCTCACTCAAATGGAGGATGACAACGCGCCGGCAAAGACGTTCAAGAGGCGGATGGAGCGCCTCGGCCTGAAGGTTGCCCAGCATCGGCGCATCGAGGGGTATCCGAGCAACACGAAGCTCATCGTGTCCGACGAAGGCTTTGGGAAGAACGATTACGTCGAAACGAGCAGGGACCTTATCGTCGTCACTGCGCCCGGGCCTGGATCGGGAAAACTCGCAACGTGCCTGTCACAGCTCTTTCACGAGAATCGCAGAGGGATCAAGGCCGGATATGCGAAGTTCGAGACATTCCCCATTTGGAACCTTCCCCTCGGCCATCCGGTCAATGTGGCCTACGAGGCGGCCACAGCCGACCTTGAAGACGTCAACCTCATCGATCCCTTCCACTTGCAGGCCTACGACGAGCAGGTGGTCAGCTACAACCGCGACGTCGAAGTGTTTCCTCTGCTGGTGACACTGCTTCGGGAAATCGCCGGCGAATCGCCGTACCAGTCGCCCACCGACATGGGCGTCAACATGGCGGGCTACTGCATCAGCGACGACGCCGTTTGCCGCGAAGCAGGGAAGCAGGAAATCATTCGACGCTACTACAAGGCCTTGGTCGATGAGCGGCGAGCCGAAGCCGATCCGGTGGTCTCCGGGCGCATTGCGCTCATCATGGGGCGGCTGGGCCTGGCCAAGGAAGACCGCGTCGTCGTCGAACCCGCCTTGAAGAAAGCGGAGGCCACGGGCGGGCCGGCCTCCGCAATCGAATTGCCTGACGGGCAGATCATCACAGGCAAAACCTCGGGGCTCCTCGGATGCTCGGCGGCCATGCTCTTGAATGCGCTCAAAGTTTTGGCGGGAATCGGGGACGACGTCGACCTTCTGGCTCGCGAGTCCATCGAGCCGATCCAAACCCTCAAAACCGAGCACCTCGGCAGCAGGAACCCAAGGCTCCACACCGACGAAGTGCTCATCGCCCTGTCGGTGTCCGCGACGCGCGACGAAAACGCGCGCAAGGCCCTGGACGAGTTGCGCAACCTCCGAGGCTGCGACGCTCACACGACGACGATCCTCGGTTCCGTGGACGAGGGAATCTTCAGGAACCTGGGGGTGCTCGTTACGTCCGAGCCGGTCTACCAGAGGAAATCTCTTTACCGCAAGCGTTGAGAACGCCGCGAGGGGCGGGTGCGCCGGAGCGGCGGGCGCGCCGGAGCGGCGGGTGCGTGGGAACGGCGGGTGCGTGGGAACGGCGGCTTTTCCTCTGCGATGCAATGACGCCCAGGATTTCTTCGATTCGGCGCAAAAAAGTCCCTGAGGCCAAATCGCCGCGACGGCGCGCAGACCTTCCAAACTTTCCAGTTTGAAGGTAAGGTTCCACTTACAGCAGGCGGCCGAATCGGGTAGTGTGCCCTGTAGGAGACGCGTGTCGCTAAGGAGGGTGTGATGGCGTCGAAGACTCCGGTGATCTCACCCGCGGGAGTCCGCGCTTCGCGCATAGTCGCAGTGCTGAGAATGGCGAGCGCCGTATTCGCCGGCGCCGCGCTGGTCGGCGTCGCCGGCATTGCAGACGGGCGGGAGAGTTTCGCCGGTCCTCTGGCCTGTGCCTGCGCAGCCGGCCTTGCGGCATTCGCCGAGATCCTTTTCGGGGGGCATGCGGCTCGGGCTGAGGAACGGCGCATCCGGCGAAGTCTGCTCTCACGTTTTTTTGCCTCCCGAAGTCGAGAGGATTCGGGGGCGCACGCGGTTCAGCTGCTGACCGACAATGTCGAAAGGGCGACCGAGTACCGCCAAATCTATTTAGGATCGACTCTTGCCGCCTTGCTGATACCCTTCGTCGTTCTCGCTTACATTTCAGTTTCGTTCGATCCTGTTCTCGGATTGACGGTCATGGCTCTATGTCCGCTCATTCCCGTTCTGCTCGCTGTTTTCATGGGTTTCTTCAGGAAGACGTCGGTTAAATCGCGCAAGGAGCGCGCGGTTCTGGCCGGAAAGTATCTCGACGCCATTCGCAACCTCGTGACGATACGTCTGCTTGGCGCCGGGCCTCGAATTGAACGCCAGCTCAAAGACCAGGGAGAGCGCAACCGCGGGGCCATCATGAAACTGCTCGCGGGCAACCAGCTTGTCATCATCGTGGTGGACGGCCTCTTCTCTCTCATTCTCATCTGTGCGACGTGCACGCTGGCCGTTGTCCGCTTCAACGTCGGCGCAGTGACGGCTTCGCAGGTTCTCGCAACGGTGCTTCTGACTGCCCTTCTCATCGAACCGCTTGCGCAGGTCGCTGGATTTTTCTACATCGGAATGGGGGGAATCGCCTCCCAACGCGCGATAAGGGCCTATATCGACAATCACTCGGATCCGAGTGCGGAGGGTGCGGCGGCGAAGAGCGGCGCAGCCGGCGACGCCGGCGCCAACGTCGATGCCGCCACGCAGGCCGAGGCCGACGCAAGCGGCGACCTCGGCGCGGAAGGCGACGCAGGCAAGAGCGGGGGGCCTGGCGCGGTTGGCGGAGTCGGCTGCCCCGTCGTCGTGCGAAATGTGAGCTTTGACTACGGGCGCGGAGAGGTCCTCCACGGAGTCGATCTCGCGGTCGCATCGGGAAGCAAAATCGCCGTCGTCGGCCGTTCGGGCGGCGGCAAGTCGACGCTCATGGGGCTTATGGGCGGGATGCTTCGGCCTGCCCGCGGGAGCGTGCTGATCGATGGCGAGAACCTCGCTTTTGCGAGCGCCGAGGAGGCAGCCGCTTTGACGGCCCGAGTGGCGCAGACGACGTGGCTTTTCACAGGCACGATTGCCGACAATCTTCGCCTGGCGAAGGAAGACGCGACCCCGGAGGAAATGTGGAACGCCCTCCGGGGTGCACAGATCGCCGATGAGATTGAACGGATGCCCGAGGGAATCGACACTGACGTGGGCGAGCAAGGCGCATTCCTCTCAGGAGGCCAGGCTCAGAGGATTTCCATCGCGCGCGCCCTGCTTTCCGGGCGGCGAATCCTCCTTTTGGACGAACCGACGTCGCAGGTCGACATCGAATCCGAAGCCAGAATCGTTGATGCTCTGCGTTCCTTGGGCCGCGACCTGACCGTGGTTCTCGTGACCCACAGATCTGCGCTGCTTGACGTCGCAGACAAAGTGTATGAAATGAAGGACGGCATGCTGTTCGAATGCGCGGAGAAAACGCTGTGAGCGCCGACGGTCCGGGGCTTGAAAAGGCGGCAAACGGCGAGTCGGCAAGGAAAGGGGGCGTTCTCTCTGCGAAGCGCGCCGAGGTCCGGGAGGGTCGGGACGACGCGGGACGGGCGGAGCCGACCACGCGCGAGCTCGTCAGATGGCTGACCTCGCAGACGCGGCCCGTCCACGGACCGCTCTTCGTTTCGACGCTTCTTCGCATCGTCAATCTCAGCCTTGACGTGGTGCTCTTCGGACTCGCCGCAGCCGGCGCCGTCTCTTCCGTCCAAGGAAAAGGCCTCGGAACCTATCTTCCCGCGCTCGTGCTCGTAGCCATGGCCAAGGCCGCCGCATATTATCTGGAACAGCTCACAGGGCATTATGTGGCCTTCAAGGCACTGGAACTGCTGAGAACCATGGTTTTCTCGAACCTGTGGCCCAAGGCACCTGCGATTGTCGGGGCAACGCGCTCCGGCGACGTGCTCGCGAGCCTCACGCGCGACGTCGACCGAATCGAGGTCGTTTACGCCCACACGTTCGCCCCGGTCGTTTCAGCGCTCGTCGTCCCGCCCGTTTTCGTGGTCGGCGCCGGGCTTGCGGCAGGGTGGCAGGCCGTCGCGATTCCTGCAGTGTGCGTCGCGCTGGCTTTGACGGTCGTCCCGTTCTCCGGCTTGCGCGCTTCTATGCGGGCGACGCGGCGCACCCTCGAGCTGCGGCGAGAACTGGCCCATCACGTCACGGACAGCGTGTTTGGGGCCGAAGAAGTCGTCGGATACGGGCGTCAGCTCAGGCGATTGGAGGAGACGGACGCCTTGGGGCGCTCGATCGGGCAGTCGGCGGGAATCGCACGCCGTGCAAACGCCTTTCGCAGGGGCGCGAACGTCTTCCTTGCCCTGGCAAGCTCCATCGGCGCGGCGGCGGCCGCGACGTCGCAGGGGTGCTCGCCTGTGACGGTCGCCGCCCTCGCGGCAGGATGTCTGCGCTTGTTCGAGGGGCCGCGCGGGGTGGAAGACGCGGCAGGCTACCTCGACCACTCGCTGGCGGCCGCTCGACGTCTGTGGGAGATATGCCACGAGCCTCCCCGAGTGGCGGACGGGCAAGAGACCCTTGAGCTTGCAGGCCCCGCCGAAGTGAGCTTCAAAGGCGTCAGCTATACGTATGCCGGATCTCCTGCGCCCGCCCTTTCGGATTTCTGTCTGGACGTCGCCGCAGGAGGGCACGTCGTCCTCGTCGGCCCGTCAGGCTCCGGAAAAACGACGGCTGCTTCCCTCCTTTTGCGCTACGACGACCCCGACGCCGGCGAAGTGCTGCTCGGCGGAACTCCCGTCAGCTGCTACACGCTCGATTCTTTGCGGCGCTGCGTCGTCGGAGTGTTCCAGAAGTGCGAGCTTCTCGATGCGAGCATTCTCGAGAATGTGACGTTGGGCATGCCCGATGCGAGCGAGGACGAAGTTTGGAACGCACTTGAAATCGCGTGTTTGGCCGACGAGGTCCGTCAGATGCCCGACGGGCTGGCCACCGGCGTCGGCGTGGCGGGCCGCGAACTTTCGGGGGGCCAGGCCCAAAGGCTGTGCCTGGCCCGCGCGCTCCTCATGCGCCCCAAAATCTTGGTCCTCGACGAATTCACCGCCAATCTCAACGCGGAGCTTCAAACCAAAGTGCGCGCCAATCTGCGGAAAATTCCGTGTACGATCCTCGAGATCACCCACCGCCTCGACGCCGTCGCCGAAGCGGACCTCATTCTCCTCCTCGATCGCGGACGCACGGTCGCTTCGGGCCCTCTCGATGCGATCGAAAGCGAAGGGTCTTTGAGGGACTTCTTCACGAAAAACCTCTGACGGGTTTCGCTTCTCCCTCCCAAGATAGTAAGGTAAGCAACGCCTAACTTAGTTCGAGGAGGGGTTCCATGCTCAGCGCCTTTGTCATCGCTCTGAGAGAGGGCGTCGAGGCGTCGCTTATCGTCGGCATTCTGGTGGCTTATCTTGTCAAGGCTGGACGCAAGGACGTCTTGAAATACCTGTGGATCGGCGTCGCGGTGGCCGTCGCCGTTCCCGCGGGCGCCGGGGCCTTCATGACGTGGGGCCCGTCCACATTGACCTTTGAGGCTCAGGAGATCATCGGCGGAACGCTCTCGCTCATCGCCGTTGGTTTTGTCACGTGGATGATTTTTTGGATGGGAAAGAATGCGCGCACTCTTTCCAAAGAGCTCCGCAAGGCGGCGGACAGCGCCCTGCAGGGAGGATCTGCGATGGGGATCGCATGGGTCGCCATCCTCGCAGTCGGCAGAGAGGGCCTCGAGACCGCGCTGTTCATATGGCCGACAGTCAAGTCCGGGATCGAGAACGGAAACGGCGCGGCTCCGATCGCCGGGCTCGTTTTGGGGCTTGTGGCCGCCGTCGTCATCGGGTACCTCGTCTACAAAGGATCCGTCGTCATCAATCTCAGGTCTTTCTTCACGGTGACGGGTTGCCTCCTCATCGTCGTGGCCGCGGGAATAGTCGCATACGGGCTCAAAGACCTCCAAGAGTCCGGATTGATTCCCGGACATGGACACACCGTCTACGACTTCACCGAGGCGATCGCGGACCACGCATCGTCGTGGTGGTTCAGTCTCCTCGACGCTTTCTTCCAGCTAAAAGTCCTCATGGGCCCCACGCTCTTGCAGATCCTCGGTTGGGCCGTCTATCTCATCGTGTGCCTGCCGCTGTTCGCACGGCAGGTGCGCGGAAAGTCCTCTGTTTCAAACCAGGTAAGGAACAACAATGCGTAAGTTGCTATCTTCGGCTGCCGCTGCGGCCGTTCTGCTTGCAGGCTGCGTGTCGAACGACAACGCCTCCGGCAAGGGCGGGTCGAGCGGCGCCCAGAGACTCAGCGTGACCATCGCCGACGACAAGTGCGACGTCTCGGCGGAGAAGACGGAATCTGGCAGGGTCGTCTTCACTCTCAAGAACGAGGGCACGGTCAAGAACGAGTTTGAGATTCTGGCCCCGGACAAGCTTCGAATCGTCGGCGAGCGGGAGAACCTTGCCCCCGGAACCACCGTGAAGTACACCGTTGTGCTGGAGCCCGGCAGCTATTACACGGCCTGCAAAAAGAACATGGTAGGCGCGTTGGTCGGGGCGAAGAAGTTCACGGTCAGCGACTCGGGCAAGAAAGTCGAGGCCAGCGGCGACGAGAAGAAGCTCCAAGAGCAGGCCGTTTCGAACTACAACGCCTACAACCGCGACCAGGCCGGCCAGCTCCTCGAGAAGACGAAGGCGTTTGCCGAGGCGTACAAGGCGGGCGACCTCGACAAGGCGCGCTCCCTCTACGCCGCGACCCGTCAGCACTACGAGAGGATCGAGCCGACGGCTGAGAAGTTCGGCGACCTAGATCCGGCCCTCGACGAGCGCGAGGCAGATTGGCAAGAGACGGAAGACAAAGACACCCGCGCGTGGAAGGGGTGGCACTACATCGAGAAAGACCTCTGGCGCCCCGACGGCTTCGAGGGGCTGAACGACGAGCAGAGGGCGAAGGCCTCCGAGCAGCTCGTCGCAGACACCCAGAAGCTTTACGATCTGGTATACGCCAAGGACTTCTCCATCAAGCTCGCCGACATTTCGAACGGCGCCATCAACCTGCTCGAGGAAGTCGCAACCACGAAGATCACGGGCGAGGAGGAAGCCTTCTCCCACACCGATCTGTGGGACTTCCAGGCGAATGTCGAAGGCGCCAAGGTCGCCTACGGCAACGTCGAGGCAATCGCCAAGAAGAAAGATCCGGCGCTGGCCAAGGAGATTTCCAAGCGCTTCGACCAGCTTCAGGCCGAGCTTGACAAGTACAAGCAGGGCGACGGCTACGTCTACTACGACAAGCTCAACGAGGACCAGCGCAAGCAGCTTTCCAACTCCGTCAACGCCCTGCGCAAGCCGCTGGCCAAGCTGACCGAGGCGATCCTCAAAGACGCCGGGGAATCGACGTCTAAGAAATAAGGAAGGCTCGAAGCAATGAGTTCCGAGGATTCGGAGTTTGAGCCTTCCGAGGTTTCCGAGCCTGAGGAAGAGGCGCCCCGAGGAGTGAGCCGCCGCGCGGTGCTCCTCGGGGGCGGCCTCGCCGCACTCGGCCTCGGCGCGGGCGCAGCCGTCGGCTATCCGTTCGGGCACTCCAGCGGCGTCGAAGAAGGCGAGAAGAAGGCCGACGTCGATGCGGTGCGATACCCGTTCCGCGGCAAGCATCAGAGCGGCATCGTCACTCCGCAGCAGCAGCAGATGCACACGGCGGCCTACGACGTCACGACGAAATCTCGCGAGGACCTCATCGAGCTTCTCAAGGACTGGACGCTTGCGGCCGAGAAGCTCATGGCCGGGGAACTCGTCAACCCGATGAAGTCTTTCAAGGAGGTCCCGCCCGACGACACGGGCGAGACCATGAACTTGGGCCCTTCGGGCTTGACGATCACCTTCGGCTTCGGCTCGACCCTGTTCAGGACCGCCGACGGCGTCGACCGGTTCGGCATCGCAGACAAAAAGCCGGAGCTTCTTCTCGCCGAAATTCCGCGCATGTCCGCAGAGAAACTCGATCAGGCCAGGTGCGGCGGAGACCTCGTCGTCCAAGCGTGCGCCGAAGATCCCATGGTCGCCATGCACGCGATCCACAATCTCTCGCGAATCGCCTTCGGGAGGGCCTCGGTGCGCTGGAGCCAGCTCGGCTACGGGCGGACTTCGTCGACGTCTAAGTCGCAGGCGACTCCCCGCAACCTTTTCGGCTTCAAGGACGGGACGAACAACATCAAGTCCGACGAAACGGACTATCTCTCCGAGAGCCTCTGGATTCAAAAGGGCGACCCGAACGGGGATGTCTGGGAGGGCGGCGCCTACATGGCATGCCGCAAGATCAAAATGATGATGGAGGTGTGGGACGACCTCGTCCTCTCCGAGCAGGAAAACATCATCGGCCGCGACAAGATCGAGGGCGCCCCGCTGTCAGGCGGCAAGGAGTTCACCTCCCCGAACTTCAAGAAGAAGGACGAGAAGGGCGAAACCGTCATCGACAAAGAGTCGCACATGGCGCTCATGCACCCTGACCACAACTCGGGGCACAGAATGCTCCGGCGCGGCTACAACTTCATGGAGGGGTCGGACAGCCTGGGGCGGCTCCAGGGCGGTCTGTTCTTCATCGCCTTCGTGCGCAACCCCGAGAACAACTTCATACGGATCCTCAGGAAGATGTCGAGCGACCTGCTGACGGAGTACCTGCAGACCACGGCCTCGGCGCTGTTCGTGATTCCGCCCGGGATCAAGGAGGGGGACGAGTACGTAGGGCAGGCTTTGTTCTCTTAAGACCAAGAGTATGCTTGTGGCGTTGTTCTTTTGGAAGGAAACCAATGCCGCAGCTGCGATCCGCTACGTCCACCACCGGACGGAATATGGCCGGCGCCCGCGCACTCTGGCGCGCCACCGGGATGAAAGGCTCCGATTTCGGCAAGCCGATCATCGCCGTCGCCAACTCCTACACGGGTTTCGTCCCCGGCCACGTCCATCTGAAAAACATGGGTTCGCTCGTGTGCGAAGCCATCGCCGAGGCCGGAGGCGTGGGGCGCGAGTTCAACACCATCGCCGTCGACGACGGCATCGCCATGGGCCATTCGGGCATGTTGTACTCGCTTCCCTCCCGCGAGGTCATCGCCGACTCTGTCGAGTACATGGTCAATGCGCACACGGCGGACGCGCTTGTATGCATATCGAATTGCGACAAGATCACGCCGGGGATGCTCATGGCGGCCCTTCGGCTCAACATCCCCGCCATTTTCGTCTCCGGCGGACCCATGGAATCGGGGGCGCCGGTCGACGGCGTCATCGAGCACCGCACCGATTTGATCGACGCCATCGCACTGTCCGCCGACGACGAGCTGAGCGACGATCAGCTCGGACTCGTCGAGGAAAGCGCGTGTCCTACGTGCGGCTCGTGCTCGGGCATGTTTACGGCCAATTCCATGAACTGCCTGACCGAGGCCCTCGGACTTTCGCTCCCTGGAAACGGCTCGACCCTTGCAACGGCGCGCCGCCGCCGCGACCTGTTCGTGGAGGCCGGGCGGCGCATCGTCGATCTGTGCAAGCGATACTACGGGCGGGACGACGACTCGGTGCTTCCCCGCAGCATCGCCACCCGTGACGCGTTCCTCAACGCCATGTCGATGGACATCGCCATGGGAGGGTCCACGAACACGATCCTCCACACCCTCGCCGCCGCGCAGGAGGGCGAGGTCGACTTCAGCCTGCGCGACATCGACGACCTCTCCCGCAAGGTGCCGTGCCTGGCGAAAATCGCGCCGAACTCCTACGACTGGCACATCGAAGACTTCCACCGCGCCGGCGGCATCCCGGCGCTGCTCGGCGAGCTTGACCGCGCCGGGCTGCTTCGCCGCGACGTCCACGCCGTCCACGCCGACGACCTAGATACGTGGCTCGAGCGCTGGGACGTCCGCAGCGGCGATCCATGCGAGGAGGCGCTCGACAGATTCAGAGCCGCGCCGGGGCGCGTGCGCACGACCAAGCCCTTCTCGCAAGACGCCACGTGGGAGAGCCTCGACACCGACTCCGCCTCCGGATGCATCCGATCGGTCGAGGAAGCCTATACGAAGGACGGCGGGCTGGCCGTGCTCTTCGGCAACATCGCCGAGGACGGCGCCGTCGTCAAGACCGCCGGCGTGGATGAGTCGCTCTTCCACTTCGAGGGCCGCGCCCGCGTCGTCGAGTCGCAGGAGGCCGGCGTCGAGCTCATATTGTCCAAGGCCGTCGAGCCCGGCGACGTCGTCGTCATCCTCTACGAAGGCCCCAAGGGAGGCCCGGGCATGCAGGAGATGCTGTACCCGACGACGTTCCTCAAGGGACTGGGGCTGGGGAAGGTGTGCGGGCTCATCACCGACGGGCGCTTCTCCGGCGGCACCTCCGGGCTGTCTATCGGCCACATTTCGCCGGAGGCCGCGGCCGGCGGGGCCGTCGGGCTGATCGAAGAGGGGGATTTGATCGTCATCGACATTCCCTCGCGAACGCTCAAACTCGACGTCTCCGACGACGAACTCGCCCGGCGCCGCGCTGCCAAGGGCTCGCTTCCGTGGAAGCCGAGCGCCCGCGACAGAAAGGTCTCCAAGGCCCTGCAGGCGTACGCTGCGATGGCCACGAGCGCGGACAAAGGGGCCGTCCGCAGACTTCCCTGAGTCCGACCCCGAGTTTCATCGCCGAGGCCTCCTTACGGGAGAATGTTCCATCCTGCTGCGGGAAAATGTGCGATTTTAGGACTCCCGCCCCAGACTTCCGTGTGTTGTAGGGAACACAATAGGTGGTGTTCCCGTCAAGGTGACCGACCACTCGGAGGCCGTTCGTGAAAACCGTTCTGGAGTACCTGGCAAACCATCACGTCCTTTTCACCTTCCTTCTGGTGGGTGTCGGCATGTACCTGGGAGAAAGGAAGATAAAGGGGGTCGGCCTGGGCGCCGCGGCGGTGCTCTTCCTGGCCATCGCCGTCTCGGCCTACGGGGTTCACCTCGGCCTTCCTGCCAACGCGGACAAGGGCGGGATGATCATCTCCCAAGAGGTCGGCATTTTGGGCTTGGCCATCTTCGCCTTTGCCATCGGCAACAGTTCGGGCAGGAGCTTCTTCCAATCCCTAAAACACGCGGCGCAGCCGATCGCGGCGATGGCGGGAATCCTCATCGTCGCGGCCGCCTGCACCTTCCTCATCGGCAGGTACGTTTTCGCCATGGACTCGGGAATCATAGCGGGAACGTTCGCAGGCGGGATCACGAACACCCCCGCGCTCGCCGCCGCGGGCGAGGCGTCCGGGCAGGAGTCGCTCGCGACAGTCGGGTACGCCGTCTCCTATCTGTTCGGGGTTTTGGGCATGATCGTCGCCGCGCAGCTGGCATTGCGCAAGGCCTCCGGAGACACCGACACGCCCGATCCCGTCACGCATTACAACGTGCGCGTCGAACGCGACGACCGCCCCACGATCCAACAGATCGAGGCCGAACTGGGCGGTCCCATTGAGATTTCCCGCATGCGCCGCGGAGAAGAGGGGCCGATCTGGATCCCCGACAACAACGAGGTGCTCGAGAAAGACGACCTCGTGACGGTCGTCGGCACGATCGAAAACATCAACGACGCGCTCAAGCACCTCGGGCACAAATCGAGCCATTCGCTGCGCTCGGATCGCCGAATGCTTGATTTCCGGCGCATCACGGTGTCCAAGCACAGCCACGCGGGAAAGACGGTGGCCGAACTCGACAAAGAGCTCGAAGAACGATGGGGAGCCAAGATATCGCGAGTTCGCAGAGGCGACGCCGACATGCTCGCCATGCCGAACTTCATGGTCGAGCTGGGCGACCGCGTGCGCGTCGTCGGCCCGACCCTCAAACTCAAAGAAATCTCGAAGTGGCTCGGCGACTCGTCGAAGGGCCTGAGCGACATCAATCCCGTGACGCTGGGCCTGGGACTGGCCCTCGGATACTTCATCGGCGAAATCGAATTCCCGATCCCGGGCGGCGGCCACTTCGCCCTGGGGTACGCCGCCGGCATTCTGATCGTGGGCCTGATCATGGGAAAAGTCGGCAGGATCGGGCCGTTCATAACCGCCTTGCCGAGCACCTCGAATGCGGTTCTGGCCGAGCTGGGGCTGCTCATGTTCCTCGCGCGCGCCGGAACCAACGCCGGAACCCAGATCCTCGAGGCGTTCTCGGGAGGCCACTGGTGGAAGATTTTCATCTTGGGCTTCATCACGACGACGATCGTGGCCGCCTTGCTCTACATCGTCATGCGCGGCGTGTTCAAGATGGGCGGAACGAAGCTTTCCGGCCTGCTCGGAGGTGCGCAGACCCAGCCGGCCGTCCTAGCCTTTGCAAACGGCAGAACCGGGGCCGATCCGCGCGTTGCACTGGGATACGCGCTCGTCTATCCGGTGGCGATGATCGTGAAGATTCTGCTGGCGCACATCCTCGGAACTTTGTGACCGCCCTTTGGTTTTGGGCCCAGTTGTCGCGGCTGCCAGACGTCCCCGGCTGCCGCCAAGCATTCTCCGCAGCCAGGCTCTTCTCGGCTGCCGGGCCCGTCGCAACTGCCGCGATCCTTTGCCGCGGCGCGGTCAGTGGCGGAAAGGCTCGGGGATCGTCGGGGTTGAGTCTCCCAAGGTCGGGACCTCTGGGGGCTCCTCCATCCGCCAGTGGCGGTCGGTGACCACGCGGGCCAGCGCGAGGCCGACGCCGATCGCCGTCGTCGTCAAAAGCAGCGTGACCGTCGACTCGAGGGCCGTCAGCACGTCTTGGCCGGCGCTCATGGCCGTCATCGCGCGGTAGAGCGGGACTCCCGGAATCATGACGACGACCGCCGGAACCGACAGGGTGACGCGTGAAAAACGGGAATGGCGAGAGAAGACATGGGCGATGATGCCGGCGAAGAATGCGGCAATGCCGACGGCGCCTACGGGGTTGAGGTCGGCGTCCTGGCCGACGAGCCTGGCGACGTTGATGATCGTGCCGTTCAGCCCGGCGAGCAGGCAGGCCTGTGCGGGTGCGTTGAACAGCATGGCGAAGCCGTAGGCGGCGATGAAGGTCGCCAGTGCCCTCCCCGCGGCCAGCGGCAGCGGCTCGAGGCTGTAGCCGGGCTGGGTGGTGGAGATCGACCAGTCGAAGATGCTCGAGACGGCCCAGACGGACGCCGCCGTCGCGATGAGCAGCATGACGACGTAGGTTCCGCGGGAGATGCCCGCGATGAAGTCTTGACGTATGAGGTCCAGTATCGATGTGACGAGGGGGAAACCGGGAACCAGGAAGAGGACGGCTGAGACCATGCCCGCTTGATGCGTCGCGTCGATGACTTCGGTGCTCTGAAGGGAGCCGACGATGGCCATGTAGAGGCCCGACGCGGCGAAGCCGCAGACCATCCACGTCATGAAGTGGTTGACGTGGCGTTTGAGAAGCAGCCTGCGAACCGCCTGCCCGACGAGCGCCGCGACGAGCACGGCCAGGCATTCGACGAGCCCGCCTTTGTTGAGGAAGGCGAAGCCTGCGCAAGCCAGGCCGGAGGCGACGGAGGAGACGGGAATCGAATAGAGCGCCGGGCGCCTGTGAATCTTCTCGATGTCCCTGACGGCGTCCTCGACCAGGAGCGAGTCGGGCAAGGACTGAACGTACGCGTTGAAACGGTCGATGCGGTCGGCGTTCACCCCGAGGTTTCGCTGTTCGACGACCTCCGTGCGGAAGGTGCCGTTCGCCCAAGCCGTCGCGGTGATGGTCGTGTACGTCATTTGGACGTGGAGCCTTTCGACGCCCACGGCTCGGGCGAGGCGCTCCATGCCGTCCTGCACCCGAAAAGCGGACGCTCCGGAAGCCAGCATGTACTGTCCGAGTCTGAGCACGACGTGCGTTTGATGTGCCAAACGCGTGTGCACGGCAAGGGATTCGGGTTGGTGTTTCTCGGTCACTCTTCAACTCTACTTCGCCTCGGAGGGCGTTTCACATCCTGATACCGTTATCCAAAATGTGAGACAAAAGCGCGGCGGCTTGGTTTGTGGCGACATGCGAGTTAACCTCGTATCTATGAAGATCCTTTCGGTACGAAACGGGCGCGTGGCCAACGCTTGCTAGTTTCGTGCTGCGCGCCCCTCGTCTGAGGGGCTTTTTTCATGCCCTTGCCCGGCTTGCGCCGGGCGAAGGCCCCCGGCCAAAGCCGGACAACCGAAAACGACGCAAAAGACGCATAAGGAGGAGCCCATGGCCAAGCCGACACCGGCCGATGTGGCCGCCAGCCACGCCGAAAAGGCGCAAGGTTCGATTCGGGAGAAATCCACGGGTGCACGTTCAATCGTTCGCTCGCTCGAGGAGCTTGGCGTCGACGTCGTATTCGGCATGCCCGGAGGGGCGATCCTCCCCACGTACGACCCGATCTTTCAGTCAGACAGGCTTCGCCACATCCTGGTCCGCCACGAGCAGGGCGCCGGCCACGCGGCCGAGGGCTACGCTTTGGCGACCGGCAAGGTGGGCGTGTGCATTGCGACGTCGGGCCCCGGGGCGACGAATCTCGTGACCTCGCTTCTGGACGCCCATATGGATTCGGTGCCGATCGTCGCCATCACGGGCCAGGTGGGGGCAAACGCCATAGGCTCCGACGCCTTTCAAGAGGCCGACATCGTGGGCATCACGATGCCGGTGACCAAGCATTCCTTCCTCGTCACGAGCGCAGAGGAGATCCCGGCGCGCATCGCCGAGGCGTTCCATCTGGCTTCGACGGGAAGGCCGGGCCCGGTGCTCGTCGACGTCACCAAGTCGGCGCAGGTGGAAGAGGCGGACTTCGTGTGGCCGCCGGAGACGGATCTTCCCGGGTACCACCCCGTCGTCAAACCCAACGCCCGCCAGGTCCGCGAAGCCGCGCGGCTCATCGCCACTGCCGCGCGACCCGTCCTGTACGTCGGGGGCGGGGCCATTCGCTCGGGCGCCTCGGAGGCGATCGTCGAGCTTTCTGAGCTTGGGAACCTCCCCGCGGTCACCACGCTGACCGGGCGCGGCTCCGTTCCCGATTCCCATCCGAATCATTTGGGAATGCCGGGAATGCACGGCTCGGTCCCCGCGGTGGCGGCCCTCCAGGAGTCCGATCTCATCGTCGCGCTGGGCGCGCGCTTCGACGACCGGGTCACGGGCCTGGTCGAGGGCTTCGCCCCCTCGGCGAAGGTTGTCCACATCGACATCGACCCGGCTGAAATCTCAAAGAACCGTTTCGCGGACGTGCCGATCGTCGGGGACCTGAAGGAAACCGTGGGCGAGCTCATCTCCGAGCTGCGGCAGGCGCAGCTGCACTACGGAGAGCCGGCGCTCGCCGAGTGGTGGAAGCACATCGAGGGGCTGCGCGAGAAGTTCCCGCCCGGGTGGGAAGAGGTCGACGACGGGCTGCTCGAGCCCCAGCACATCATCTCCCGGTTGGCGCACGTGGTGGGCTCGGAGGACGTCGTCTACGTCACCGGAGTCGGCCAGCATCAAATGTGGGCCAACCAGTTCCTCCGGCACGAGCACCCCAGGCAGTTCATCACGTCTTCCGGCGCGGGCACGATGGGATTCGGAGTCCCCGCCGCCATGGGCGCGAAAGTGGGCTGCCCGAACAAGACGGTGTGGGTGATCGACGGCGACGGCTCCTTCCAGATGACCAATCAGGAACTCGCCACCTGCCGCATCGAGGGAATCAACATCAAAGTGTGCGTCATCAACAATTCGTCGCTCGGCATGGTTCGCCAGTGGCAGACGCTTTTCTACGGCGGAAGGTACTCGCACACCGATCTCAACACCGGCCACGGCACCGTGCGCGTCCCGAACTTCGTCAAGCTGGCCGAGGCCTATGACTGCGCCGCCTGGAGCGTGAAGGAGGGAGACGACATCGACGCCGCCTTTGCCAAGGCGATGGAGATCGACGATCGGCCGGTCCTCTTGGAGTTCATCACCTCTCCCGACGCCGAAGTGTGGCCGATGGTGCCCGCGGGCGTCTCCAACGACGACATCATCTACGCCCGCTCGTTCCGGCCGACCACGGACCCGAACGCCGCCTGAGGAGGAGAAACATGAGTACCCGTCACACGTTGTCCGTTCTGGTCGAGAACAAGCCAGGCGTGCTCACGCGCGTCGCCGCCCTTTTTGCGCGCCGCGCCTTCAACATCCATTCCCTCGCCGTAGGCGAGACCGAGGATCCGCGCATTTCCCGCATGACCGTCGTGGTGGACGCCGCCGAGCTCCCGATCGAGCAGGTGACCAAGCAGCTGAACAAGCTGATCAACGTCCTGAAGATCGTCGAGCTGGATCCGGCCGCGGCCGTCGAGCGCCAGCTCTTGCTCGTCAAAGTCTCGGCGAACGACTCCTCGCGGGCCAATGTGCTTCAGATCGTCGATCTCTTCCGCGCCCACGTCGTCGACGTCGTCCCAGACGCCGTGACCGTCGAGGCGACCGGATCCGACGCGAAGGTCGAAGCCTTCCTCACGGCGCTCGAACCATATGGAATACGCGAGATAGTCCAGTCCGGCGCGGTGGCCATCACGAGGGGCGCGCGTTCGCTCTCAGAACGAGTCGCCGCCGAATTGAACTGACTCGGAGGATAATTGACGGCGACGGCGCGATTCCATTGACCGCCTAAGCCGCAGGAACGCCGGGGCGTGCGAGCGAGCGCAACCGGCCGGAGTTCCGAACTGTCGCTCATTACCGATCAAGGAGAGTAAACGTGGCTGAAATCTTCCACGATGCCGATGCGGACCTGTCGCTGATCCAGTCCAAGAAGGCAGCCATCATCGGCTACGGATCGCAGGGCCACGCCCATGCGCTGAACTTGCGCGATTCGGGCGTCGAGGTGGTTGTCGGGCTCCGCGAGGGTTCGAAGTCGATCGCCAAGGCCGAGGAGCAGGGTCTGGAGGTCGCATCCGTCGCCGACGCCGTCGCCCAGGCCGACGTCGTCATGATCCTGGCGCCCGACCAGTCTCAGCGGGCGATCTGGGCGAACGACATTGAGCCGAATCTCAAGGAGGACGCCGCGGTGTTCTTCGCCCATGGCTTCAACGTCCACTACGGCTACATCAAGCCCGGTCCGACCCACGACGTCTGCATGGTCGCCCCCAAGGGCCCGGGCCACACCGTGCGTCGCCTTTTCGAGGAGGGGCGCGGCGTTCCCTCCCTCGTGTGCGTGGAGCAGGACGCCTCCGGCCAGGCCTTCGAGCTCGCCCTGTCCTACGCCGCAGCCATCGGCGCCGCCCGCGCGGGCGTCATCAAGACGACCTTCCGCGAGGAGACGGAGACCGATCTGTTCGGCGAGCAGGCCGTTCTGTGCGGCGGCGTCTCCCAGCTCATCCAGTACGGCTTCGAAACGCTCGTCGAGGCGGGATACCAGCCCGAGATGGCCTACTTCGAGGTGTGCCACGAGATGAAGCTCATCGTGGACCTCATCAACGAGGGCGGCCTGACGAAGCAGCGCTGGTCTTGCTCCGACACGGCCGAGTACGGCGACTACGTCTCCGGCCCGCGCGTGATCCGCCCCGACGTCAAGGACCACATGAAGGAAGTTCTGGCCGACATTCAAAACGGCTCCTTCGCCAAGCGCTTCATCGACGATCAGGACGCCGGCGCCCCCGAGTTCCTCGAGCTGCGAGCCAAGGGAATGGCCCATCCGATCGAGAAGACCGGGCAGGAGATCCGCAAGCTTTTCGCGTGGAACAACTCGAATCTCGACAAGGATTACACCGACGGCGAGGCGGCTCGCTGAGCGGCGGACCTTGTCCGGTGCGGCCTGGTAGAGCCGGTAGCCGGTCGGGCGGAACGGCCCGACTGAGCCCATGCCCAGGCGGGGCTCTCGGCGAGGGGCGGGAATCATCCCGCCCCTCGCTCTGTTTTTGCGACACTTTTCTTTTTTAATATGCCGTGGCGGCAGCAAGACAGCGAATTGTCGCCAATTGCGTCGTGGCGGGTTGGCGACATTGCGAGCGCAGCCCGCGCATCGAGTCTAAAGTGGGGGAGGGGCGGCGCCGTCGTCCTCGACTCGACAAGCGGAGACAAACAATGAGCATTGCCGTCGTATACAACACCGTCACGGGATTCAGCCGCACATACGCGGAATGGATCGCCCAGGATCTTGAGGCCGACCTTCTTTCCTGGGACGAGGCCAAGGGTGTGAACTTAGCCGAGTATCGCCTGGTGGTCTACGGGGCGGGGGTTCGGATGAGCGCCGTCCGGGGCTTCAAGGGTTTCAGGCGAAAGATCAAGCGCGACGGGCTGTACGGAACCGGCCGTGTGATCGTCTTCGCCACCGGCGGCACGCCCGTGCATCCCGACCGCGACTGGCGTTCGCCCGCGGCGACCCTGACGAAGGAGGAGCTCGCACGCGGCACATTCCCCTTCTTCTACTTCGAAGGCGGCATCGCCTACGACGGTCTGAATTGGCCCGAAAAGACGCTTCTGAAGATTTTCTCCAAGCGGGTTCAAAGGCATCGCCATCGCGGCGAATGGGCCGAGGCCGTGGCCAACGGCATCGTCGAAGGCTACGACCATACGGACCGCGAAGCCGTCACGCCGCTGGTCGAGGAAGCGAGGCGCATTCTGGCGTCCGAACGGGCCTCCGGCTGAGCGGGTTTCGGCTGACCGGGGGCTCCGGCTGAGGGGGCCTTTGAGCGTTCGGGGTTCGGCGCCGACCTCGAGTCGCTCGCCGAGCAGACGGTCAATGCCGTTCTCGGCAACCTTGAGGCCATGAGAGATCGCCATCCCGACGTCGCTCGCGAACTCGATTGGATTGAGAAGAATGCTGCTGCTATGCGACGGCAGTTGTTTTTAACCTCGCTTGGTTCCTAGTGATTTCGCTTCCGTCGAAGCGATGCTTCAGCCTGTCTCGCCCGCGGCGGGCCTGTGATGAAAATCGTCGGCAAGACGCAGATTCTGCCTGTATGTTTGAAGGAAGACCAGGCAAATCGACCGGGGAGGCGAGATGGACAACTCCAACGGGAACGCGAGATCGTCTCGCGGACGGGCGGCTGATTCACGTGAGCCGTCGAGGGCGGCGTCCGAGCTTTTCGGCGACGCCGGGAACACCGCTCGAATCTCTGCCCGCAGAGGCCCCAGAGGCAAGCACTCCCATGCCCCTCCGTCCCCTGCGCCGGCCGGCGCGACGCCCCCTTTGGCTGATACAGCTCCCTTGACGGCCGGCGCCGCCGATTGGCGCGCGGGCGCCCTCGGGCAGAGCGGCGACGACCTAGATGCCGTCTCGAGCGGAGCCGATGGTCTGCGCGGGCCGCAGGGCATCGACGATCTGCACGGCGAGAATATAGAGTCCGGCGAGAACATAGAGTCTGGCGAGAGGCTCGAACTCGGCGGCGACGGAGCATCCTTCGATTTCCGCCCTTCCGCCGACGATCGGCAGGACACCGCGGTGATGGGCTTGGGAACCGGTCGCCGTCGCGTCGCCGATTCGTCGCCTGCGGGCGGTCTCCCCGCTGCGACGGCCGCCGGACACGGACTCGGCTCGGTTCCGGAGCCTTTCGCCCGCAGCCTCCCCGAAAACGCGGATTCTACAGATATACTTGAGAACTCATCGGATACAACCGGGAACTCAACCGGGCCGGGCGACAAGGCGTCCGCGCCACGAAAGAAGAGCTTAGTGAAGAGAATTGTGAAAGTGTGCATGGCCGTCATCGTCACGGGAGCCCTCGTCTTCACCTGCCTCAACCTCTACGTGACGACGTCGACCAACGACTCCGTCGTGACCGTCGACTCGGTGCCTTCGGACGCGAAAGCCGACTGCATTCTCATTCTCGGGGCCTCGGTCCGCGCGAACCGCAAACCGAGCCCCATGCTTCTCAAGAGGCTCGAGCGCGGGCTGGAGCTGTATCGCAAGAAGGCCGCGTCGAAGATTTTGGTCTCGGGGGACAACGCAACCGTCGCATACAACGAAGTCAAGGTCATGCGCGAATGGCTGCAGGCCAAAGGCGTCCCTCCCCAAGACATCTTCGAAGACCACGCTGGCTTTTCGACCTACGAGTCCATGTACCGCGCCCGCGACGTGTTCAAGGTCAAGCGGATGATCGTCGTCACTCAGCGCTATCATCTGGCGCGCGCGATATACACGGGCGACGCCTTGGGGCTGAAAGTCTGGGGTGTCGCGGCCAACGGAAACAACTACTCGGGCCAGCTCAAACGCGACATGCGCGAATGGGTCGCCCGGGTCAAGGATCTCGGGAAGAGCATCTACAAGCCCGAGCCGAGGTTCCTCGGGCCCGCATTGCCGATCTCCGGCGACGGCAGGGCGACGATGGGCTGACCGCCGCCTCTCCGTTTTGGAGGGGAGGGCGATGTTCTGTTGGGGAGAGGGCGACGTTTTGTTCAAGCTGTTCGGGGCCGACGGCGGCGTCGCGCGCGCCCTCTGCCAACGTGTAGCATCGACGGCGCAGGCATCCACGCTTCGCTGGCGCACGTGATGAAAGGGAGACAGCAGTGTCGGAATCGATAGCGGGCACCGGACGGCGCCTTGACGTCCACCCGGGCAGAAAACAAGAGGTCACCACCCTCGAGCTGCTTTTCGATCTCGTCTATGTATTCGCGCTGGCGCAGCTGTCCGAGCATCTTTTGAAGAACCTCGACTGGCGCGGAGTGCTCGAAACCCTCGTTCTGCTCCTCGCCGTTTTCTGCGTGTGGTCCCTGACCGTTTACGATTCGACCACCGTTCTCATCCGGTCGCGCGCCGTCTATCCCGTCGTCGTCGCCGCCATGCTCGTGAGCCTCGTCATGAACACGGCGATCGGCGGGGCTTTCGGCGGCTCCCCGTGGATGTTCGTGGTTCCCATGCTTGTCCTCCAGTTCGGCAGGACGTTCGTCGCCAGGCGCATGGACGTCTACGAGGCGCTTCGCAGGCAGCGGACGGCCGTGGCGATTTGGCTTGGCTTCTCCTCGCTTCTGTGGGTTGCGGGATGCTTCGCGAGCCCAGACCGGCGGCTCTGGCTATGGCTTGCGGCCGCGCTGATCGACCTGGCTGGACGGTGGACCCAACATCCCCTCCCGAGGTTTGACCGAAGCGAGCTTTCTCGCGTGCCTTTCGATTTGGGGCATCAAGTCAGGCGCTGCCGCCTCTTCTTCATCGTCTGCCTGGCCTCGGGCTTCCTAGCCGTCGGCAATGCGATGAAGCGTCACCTTGACGAGCCGCTGAGCGTCGCCGTCGGCCTCCTGTCCCTGACCGCGATCGTCTGCCTGTGGTACATCTACTTCTGGCGGACCGCCGTCATCGACGGTTTGGTCTCCGGCGATTCCGGCCCTTCGGCCAACGGCATCGGACTGGGCCTCCTCGTCGCCGAGGGGCAGCAAATGCTCGCCGCTGGCATCGTGACGTTCACCGTCGGGATGGAAGTGGCGGTCGGCCAGCCGCGTGAGAGGATCTCCGCCTCCGCCGGTCTGCTCTTGGGATGGGGGCCGGCGCTGTGCCTGATCGCCTTGTGGTTCGTTTTCGTGAAGAGGAAGGTGCGCCCAGAAGGGTTGAATTTCGCCTGCCTGACGATGCTTGGCGTAGGCGTCCTTCTTGCGCTTTTGCGGCCTGCCGGGGCCATAGCCGTCATCGAAGTCGCGATCGTCGCGGTGTGCGCATGCCTCGTGTACGGAAACGGCGTAGGAAAGATGCGTCCCTTCGAGCAGGTCGATCCCGAGGACGCGCAGGATTCAGGCGACGCCCTTCGCCTGGGCGATTGGACCGATGCCAAAGCCGTCCGATTGAACGGCCGTGAGCCTAGGCCTAGCACCAGCGACGGCAAGCTGGGCGTTCGAGACGGCGAGCTAGATGACAGCGAGTTAGATGACGGCGAGTTAGATGACAGTGCCCCCAAGTTTGTTGACGGGGCCGGCAAGCTGCTCAATGCGGCCGACAAGCTGGCTGATCGAGACGGCAAGCTGGCTGACGGGGGCGCTGGAGCGGACGGCCGGAGTCTCAAGAAGGGCGATCGGATGCTCGACGATTGGATGCTTGACGGACACGGCCTTCGGTTCGACGGTTCGACGTCGGACAAGCGGATTGTCAGGCCGACGCCGCAGGCGCAAGGCCGCGAGCCGGGCGGCCCAGAGCACGGCCGCCGCTCAGCCGGTTAGCGAGCCGCCATGCCCGGCCCCGCCGGATAGAGTGCAATCGGCGACTGGCCAGGCCCAATCAGCCGGCCAGGAACTCCTTGATCGCGGGAAGGTCTCGTCGCGCCTGCTGCATGCCCTCTTCGTAGGCCGCCTGGATGCGCACGGCATTGCGCTCGCCGTTGGACACCGGCATGGTTTCGGGATAATAAAGGTAGGCTTTCCCCTCGGCCTGGAGCTGTTCCAATTCGTCGAGGGTGGCGTTGTAGCGCTCAGGACGCCTCAATATTGCCTCGACAACGGCGGGATACTTCTTAAATATCTTCTGGTAAATCGCGGCGGGTGCCCTGACCGGCCCCTTCCGATACCCGCGGGGGCGCGTCATGACAACGAGGAAGCGCTCGTACCCGTCGGCTCTGGCGGCATCGACCGCGAAGCCTCCCGTCTCGCCTATCGCCCCGTCGAGATAGGCGGTCCCGTCAAGCTGAACCATTGGCATGGCGATCGGTATGGAAGACGAGGCCTGGCATCGCGTCGTAAAATCCGAATTGTCCCTCACGTCCTCCCGACCCCAATAGACGGTCTTCCCCGTTGTGCAGTCGAATGAGCCGATCTTGAACGGCGTGGAGCTGGCCGAGTACGCCTCCCAGTTGTAGGGGAGAAGCTCGCCGGGCGCCGTCGTCTGGTGGTAGATGTAATCCGAATTGAAGTAGCCTTTGCCTCTTATGAAGCTGATCGGGCCTCCGATCTTCGGGTCTTTCGCAAGCTCGACAAAGCATGCGCGCGCCCGCCAGGCGTCGCGTGCCAGAAAATTCGCCGTGTGGGTCGCTCCCGCAGAAATCCCGCCCACCCAGGGGACCTCGACTCCCGATTCAATCATTGCGGCAACCAACGCGGCCGTGTACGTGCCGCGCATCCCGCCGCCTTCGAAGATCAATGCTGTGCCTGTAGCCATAACGCCCTCAGTTTAGCGCGACTTCGCGAAGGCATGCTGCGGCAGAAGCCGCGCGACGGCGGAGAGGACTCGTGCGACGCCAAAGCCGATCCGACGACGCCGGAGCCGCGGGCGGTCGCGACGGTTTTGCCGCGACCGCCCGCCCCGGCCGTTTCTGCCCAGCCAGCTCGTTTCCGGCGGTCCAGCCGTGCTCGGTCCAGGCGGCTTCCTCGGTTTCGGGGGCATCCTCCGCCGAGTCAGCCGCTCCCGATTGGCTCAGACTTCCTCGACCAGGCGCTTCATGACCGCGCGTGCGCCGTCGGCCCGAATCGCCTTCAGGGCCTCCGTGAAAGCCTCGACGAAGCGCGGGTCCGAGCCGAGCTCGCCGAAGACCGCCTCGTCGGAGATCACCGCGGTGTCTTCGCCGTCGCGCTCGCGGGCGGCCAGGGCGACCAGGCGATCGCCCTGCTGGTCGTCGACCACGATCTCCGAGCCGTCCTCGGCCTTGCCTTCCATCCCCAGAGCCCACGCGGCGCACATGGCCGCGCCGAGCTTGATCGAGCGGTTCTCCTTGAGGTTGTCGCGAACCGTCGGAAGAACGAACTTCGGCATCCGATCCGAGGCGTCCTGCGCCAACCTCGCGAGGGTGTCCGCGATCGAGGCGTTCGTGAAACGCTCGAACAGCGTGTTGACGTACTGCGGAAGGTCGATGCCCGGCACGGGAAGAAGCGTCTCCAGCGCCTCCTTTTCCAGATAGGCACGCGTAAAGGCGGCGACGTCGGGGTCGGCTGCGGCGTCGTGGGCGAACTCAAAGCCGAGCAGACGCCCCCAGTGCGCGAGCGACTGGTGGGAGGCGTTGAGGAGGCGAAGCTTCATGAGCTCGTACGGGACGACGTCGTCGACGAGCTGGACCCCCGCGTCCTCGAACGGAGGCCGGCCCAGGGTGAACTTGTCCTCCAGGACCCACTGCGCGAACGGCTCGGCCGTCACGGGCCAGGCGTCCTCAATGCCGTAGCGTTCGCGGACCATCTCGACGTCCTCCGGCGTCGTCACCGGGGTGATCCTATCGACCATGCCGTTGGGGAAGGCGACGTTCGCCCGAATCCAGGCCTCGAGCTCGGGGTCGGTGAGCTTCGCCTGAGCGAGGACCGCGGCCTTTGCGATCGAGCCGTTGCCCGGGAGGTTGTCGCAGGACATGACGGTGAAGGGAGGGATTCCGGCGTCGCGGCGTCGGCGCAACGCCTCGACGATGAAGCCGAAGGTCGTGGTCGGCTTGTCGGGATGCTCGGCGTCGTGCTTCGCAGCGGGATTCTCGGTGTTGAATTCACCGGTCGCGTCGTCGATGTTGTAGCCGCCCTCGGTTACGGTCAGGGAGACGATGCGGGTGCCGGCGTCGGCCATCTTGTCGAGGACCTTGCTCGGGTCGTCCGGTGCGTAGAGGTATTCGTGGATGGAACCTATGACTTTGGGCTCGAGCGTTCCGTCGGGATGCTTGAGGACCAGAGTGTAGAGGCCGTCCTGGTTCTGCATGACGTCGCGCATCCGCTTGTCGGATGGCATGACGCCCACTCCGCAGATGCCCCAGTCGAGCGCTTCGTTTTCGCTCATGAGACGGTCAAGATACATGGCCTGGTGGGCGCGGTGGAAGTTTCCCAGTCCGAAATGCACGATTCCGGACGTTACAGCCGAACGGTCATACGTGGGCGCCAAAAAGGCGCTGGCGAGCGATGCCGCCGCCGACGACTGCGTAGAGGTGCCAAATGTGCTGGTCATGTTTGTGCTACTTTCCCATAGCGGCGTCGGCGTCTTCGTGGTAGACGCCGAACCGGTTATGTTGCCCAGTGCTTACCCTGCGTGCTGCGGCGGAACAAAACGCCCCGCCGACGCGGCCGAAGGCCGTGAAAAGCGGCTTTTGGCCTTGCGCAGCCATTCTTTCACGGTATTGCCGGTGGCGAAAGGGGGAGGAATCCCGCGTTTTGGGCTTTGCCCGTTTATGCGCAGTCTTCTTACAGCTTTGTAAGGGGCGCTGCGGTAAGGTTCGGCGTGTCCGCGTACCAGCAGCCCGCCTTCACACAGGGCGAGGCTCCCTTGAGGCGCGTCGACGACGTGGGTCTTTCCGGTCCGGCAGTGAGCGAGTGGCCGGCTCTTGCCGAAAACGGGCGAGTGGCCGGTCCCTTCCGAACCGGCGAGGATGGGGCCCCTTGCGGTCCGACGGCGACGGAGGAAGCCGTCTGGGCGGCACGTCTTCATCCGCGCTGAATTGGCCGGAAGCTCCTCAAACTTATCGCCCTTTCAGAGCGGCATGTCTTCGCCCGGGCGCATTGGGTGGCAACTGTTTCCGCATGGAGAATCCGACGTTCGGCATGTCTCCGTGCGGGTTGGGCATAGCTTTTCCACCGAGAATCGCTCGTGCTTTTGCGGACAACAGTTTTTGCGCGGGAGCAGCTCTTGCTTTCGCCAAAAAATAGATATCATATTGATATCGTCAAGGTTCGCGGGGCGGAAGTGGCGTTCTCTATGCCGGGCGTCGAACGTTTCCGACGCCGCCCCCGAACGTTCTAGGCGTCGGACTTTAGATAGGAGAGGGAAATGCCTGCCAACGACAATCCGGAAGCGGGTACTGGCGAATCCGCGAAATCGCGTGAATCTATGAAAAATCGACGGTCCGCAAAACTGCGGGAATCAGCGAACCTGTCGGAATCGTCTAAGCTGCGCGAGTCTGCAAAGCTGCAGGCGGAGGCGGCCGAGTTCCGCGCTCGCGTTCACATCGACGAGAAGACTGCTTGGTCTGCGGGTTCGGGCCCCGCTTTCCTTGCCGCCGCCGGCCTGCTCGCCATGCTGGCGGGTTTCGTCTACCTGATCGTCGTCGGTGCCATCGCTTCGGCCGACGGCATCGTCGCGTCTGCCGCGGTCAAGATAGCGATAGGTGTGGTCGGGGTGGTCGTCGTCTGCTCGTTATGCACGTGTTTTTACATCGTTTCTCCGGGCGAAACAAGCGTTCGCCAGTTTTTCGGCAAGTACATCGGAACTGTCAGGCGGACCGGGCTGGTGCTGATCCCTCCGTTTACGTACGGCAGGAGGGTTTCCGTGAAGGTCCACAATTTCGAGACGTACGAGCTCAAGGTCAACGACCTCGACGGAAATCCGGTGAACATAGCGGCGATTGTCGTGTGGCAGGTGGCGGACACGGCTCGGGCGGTTTTCGCCGTGGAGCAGTACGAGGCGTTCATCAAGGCCCAGGCCGAGTCCGCGCTGCGCCATGTGGCCACGACGCATCCGTACGACGAACCCGGTCCGGGGGAGACGTCGCTGCGCGGGGGAACCGACCTCGTTTCGTCCGAGCTGGCCGAGGAGGTCGCCGCGCGCGTTGCCCTTGCGGGGCTGGAAATCATCGAGGTTCGCATCTCCTCGCTTGCCTATGCCCCCGAGATCGCGCAGGCGATGCTCCAGCGACAGCAGGCCGGGGCGGTCATCGCAGCGCGCGAACAGATTGTGGAAGGCGCCGTCTCCATGGTGGATCAGGCGCTTCAGCGCCTTGAGGATTCCGACATAGTCGCCTTGGATGACGAACGCAGGGCCCAAATGGTTTCGAATCTGCTTGTCGTTCTGTGTTCGGACCAGCGGACGCAGCCAGTTGTCAACGCGGGCTCCCTTTACGCGTAGGGTGTCAATGTCCGAGAGCGACAAGCGGGCCGGAAGCGCTGTGCCTCCTGAAAAGGGCGGGCGTGCGGCTGCCGGCAAAGGGGCTGAAACCAAGCGCAAACAGCTCCTTCTCCGGCTGGATCCGGCAGTCCACGGGGCGATAGCCAAGTGGGCTGCCGACGATCTTCGGTCGGTCAACGCCCAGATCGAAATCATTCTGCGTCGCGCTCTCGTCGAAGCTGGAAGGGACCCTCGCCCGAAGCCGATGCGGGGCAGGGGAAGGCCGCGCAAAGAGCCCGACGACGAAGCCCGCCAGACCGATGGGAAGACATGACCCTCCGCAACTCTCGCGAGCTGAGGTCTCGCGTTTTCGAGACTTGCGGCTTCGCGCTTTCTTGTCCGTTGGGCGTGAAAAAGAGTGACAGAGGATCGTAATGTGTGCAGAATGGCACTGTATTTTCCGCTGTCGACGAGGAATCTGATAATACCCCCGCGTGCGCGGAGAAGACTGGGCGCACGAGCACCACGAGGCCCCATGGACCGGATCACCCCCGCATGCGCGGGGAAGACAGGAGCGGCAGCACCGCCTCGTCCATGATGTACGGATCACCCCCGCGTGCGCGGGGAAGACCCCAGTCGGCCAATTCCACTAGGAGTCGAGCACGGATCACCCTCGCATGCGCGGGGAAGACGGCAGCGGCCTTCCATTTCCACGAGGATCCGACAGATCACCCCCGCATGCGCGGGGAAGACACAGCAGTCCCGAATTCGTTCGCCGGCTTCACCGGATCACCCCCGCATGCGCGGGGAAGACGTTGGCGTTGTGAGCCTCGATCACGAGCTCTTCCGGCTCACCCCCGCATGCGCGGGGAAGACCCGCGGTCAAAGGCGGAAGGGCCGGACGGCGTGGGCTCACCCCCGCATGCGCGGGGAAGACCTGTCGCCGACGACGTTTCCAATCGATAGCTGGGGCTCACCCCCGCATGCGCGGGGAAGACGCGGCGCTTCGCCGTCGTCGCCAAAGAGATCAGGGGCTCACCCCCGCATGCGCGGGGAAGACCATAAGGGGTCTCGGTTGCAGCGGAAGTATTAGGGCTCACCCCCGCATGCGCGGGGAAGACTCAGGCCGCAACGGAGAAAACGGGACACTCATGGGCTCACCCCCGCATGCGCGGGGAAGACTTCGTACCTACACGCACAATCGAAGATGAGTGCGGCTCACCCCCGCATGCGCGGGGAAGACCTCGAACAGTCCTCCGGGACCGTCGACGACGTGGGCTCACCCCCGCATGCGCGGGGAAGACGACACGTCGAAGAACCCGCTGAGGTCTATCGTGGGCTCACCCCCGCATGCGCGGGGAAGACTTGCGGATGAAAAGGCATTTGGGGCCGGAATCGGGCTCACCCCCGCATGCGCGGGGAAGACTCCTCGATCGTGTCGACGACGACCCGCGGCCAGGGCTCACCCCCGCATGCGCGGGGAAGACCCAAAAGCAGCCTTCACAAGTGACGCGCCGGTCGGCTCACCCCCGCATGCGCGGGGAAGACTGCCTGATTCTTACTTTCTCGCGCGGGGTGCGTGGCTCACCCCCGCATGCGCGGGGAAGACGGCGAGCGTCTTGTCGATGCCGGCTTCCACGCGCGGCTCACCCCCGCATGCGCGGGGAAGACCTGATTTGACGCCTCGCGCCGGCAGTTCGTTTTGGCTCACCCCCGCATGCGCGGGGAAGACCGGCTGATCTTGACGATATCCGTCTGCCCGTCCGGCTCACCCCCGCATGCGCGGGGAAGACTCGCCGCGTGTTTGACGCAGAACGAGCCAGACGGGCTCACCCCCGCATGCGCGGGGAAGACTTCGAGCGTCGGCGGCGGACATTGAAGCATGGCGGCTCACCCCCGCATGCGCGGGGAAGACCGCGTCGACGCGCTCAGGGCCCGCGCGGCGATCGGCTCACCCCCGCATGCGCGGGGAAGACGGTTAGATTTCCCCGAGAATCCGACAAAGTTGTTCTCCAGTTTACCAATTTTTCTTAGCTCCCAGCCTAGTCCTTTAAAACGATTCCTTTGCCGGGTTTTAGGAGTACGATTGACCTTGTGGAAACAACACTGATGTTGAGTTCTAAGGCACGCTTCGTCTGGGCTAAATCGAAATATGAGAACGGCGCATCCGAGCCGACTTGGTGGTTGCCTCTGTGGCTGCACCTTGCCGACACGGCCGAAGTTGCACGTCACCTAGCTGTGAACTGGCTTGCGCCCGCGATACCGGACCTGATTGAAAGGGAATTCGCGAGATCCACTTCGGGTCTCGATCCGGCAGATGAATTCAAAGCCTTGGTGTCATGGCTGGCTGGTACTCACGATATCGGAAAGGCCACGCCGGCTTTCAGCGCTAAAGTTGGTGCTTTGGACGATCGGATGAAAGAAGCCGGGCTTTGGCATGGGCCGATTGATGCGCGAGAGATGAGCGGAATGCCTCATTCTTTGGCAGGCCAGGAAATTTTGGAAAAGTGGTTTGAGGAACGCGGTTGGAACTTGGAGGCTTCTCAAGCATTGGCGTCGATTGCAGGAGCTCATCATGGAGCGCCTGCTACTTCTCAGATGATTGACGATGCTTGGCGAAGCGATCATCTTCTCGGAGACGACGAATGGAGAGCGGTCCACATTGAACTTCTGGAAATGGCAGTTAACCGTGCTGGCATTGTCGATTTGCTTGACGAATGGTCGCGTAGAAGTTGGTCCGAGCCTTTTCTTGTTGAAATATGCGGTTTTGTAATTATTTCGGATTGGCTCGCCTCAACGGAAGCATATTTTCCGCTTTGTCCCTTTGACGATGATGGCAGCTATTTTCTCGACGTCAAACGGCATCAAGAACGAGTCAAGAATGGGCTCGCAAAAATAGAGCTTCCCTCGCCTTGGCGGCCAAGGGACAGTGGCGAAGACGCTGACACTCTCCTTCGGATGCGATTCGATTTGCCTGATGGAGCCAAAGCCACTGCGGCCCAACGTTTGGCCGTGGAGGCGGCTCGTTCGATGGAACTTCCCGGACTCATGATTGTTCAGGACGCAACCGGTTCCGGAAAGACGGAGGCGGCCCTCTTGGCGGCCGAGGTCTTGGCTGCTCGAACTGGACGTTCGGGGGTTTTGTTTGCGCTTCCAACACAAACGACGACAGACGCGATGTTCTCGAGAGAATTGAACTGGCTGGGCCATATCGAGGAGAACTACCGCAATGCAGGGGCACCCTCTGCGTTTGCTATTCAGCTCCAGCATGGACGCGCAAAGCTCAACAACGAAGCCCAAGCGTTGCGGGAAACTGGGGATGCAATCCGTGATCGTCTTCTTGGGAGTATAGGAGGTGACGGCGACCTGGCTGCTGCCGATTCTATAGCTTCTTCCTTCCCAGCGCCTCGACAAATTGGCTGGGACGAGGAAGCTCGTTTGGGCGTGGGCGGATCCCGAGGTAAGGGGAAACGTGAGAGGAACTATATTCGTGATGCAGGTGTGGGTGCTGACCTTGCGATCATGGCGTGGTTTTCTGGCCGAAAGAAGTCTATGCTTGCGGATTTCGTTGTGACCACGATCGATCATCTTCTTTTCGCCTCACTCTCTGCGCCACACCTCATGCTCCGGCACCTCGGGCTCAGCAGAAAGGTCGTGATCGTCGACGAAGTTCACTCGTACTCGACCTACATGAACTCCTACCTCGATAGAGCCCTGACGTGGCTTGCTGCATATGGCGTTCCCGTCATTTTTCTCTCCGCCACTCTTTCCAAAGCGCGATGCTCGGCACTCACAAGTGCATACGATCGGGGGCTCCAGTTAATATCGTGCAGCAATTCGTGCCAAGTGAAACGAGATGAAATACTTGACGAGACCCAAGAAAGAGTGCGAGTAGAAGGGAGTATGCCTTTCCCGTGTTTAGTGACGTCTGGAGAAAGTGGGACGAAGGTTGTCTCCGTTGAGGCTGCAGGCCGTCGCAGTTTGGTTGAGATTAGACGGATGGACGAAGGAGATGACGTCGTTGCTTTGCTTAAAGATGCTTTGGCTGACGGTGGGTGCGCTCTCGTTGTTCGGAATACCGTGCGTCGCGCGCAAGAAACGTATGACGAATTGTGCAACGACTTTGGCGACGATGTCAGCCTCAATCATTCACGATTTACCATTTCTGACAGGCTAAATAATGACGCCGATCTGCTTCGGCGGTTCGGTCCTCCTCGCAAAAACCCTGAGCGTCCGGAACGGGCGATTGTTGTTGCCACCCAAGTCGTGGAGCAGTCTCTGGACGTCGACTTTGACGTGCTGGTGACCGATCTTGCGCCAATCGATCTTCTCCTCCAGCGCATGGGGCGGCTACACAGGCACGAACGGTGTCGTCCTGGGAAAATGGAACAGCCAGTCTGCTACGTCGATTGCCTTCCAATGGCGTCGAATGACGAACCCGCGATAGACAGGGGCGCGAAGCACATCTACGGTGAGCGGGACATGCTTCTGACCGCTGCGGTGCTGAATAACATTGCTGCGGCAGAAGGAGTGGTTCGTGTACCAGACGACGTGCGTGAACTAATTGAGGCGGTGTACGGGAAAAACCCTGATGTTCCTGCACAATGGAATCAAGCAGTGGCAGAAGCCCAGGCGAAAGCGAAGAAGAATGAACAAGAGAAGGTCAATGCTGCCAAAGGGTACCAGATAGCTGAACCGAGAGTAGAGGAAGACGGAGGATCTCTTGTTGACTGGTTGCGCACTCAAGCCAGTGACAGGGAAGAAAAGGCAAGAGCGCATGTGCGCGACGGCGAAGACTCCCTCGAGGTGATCCTTCTCGAAATGCACAAAGAAGGCGGACAAGAGAGCTTACGAACTCTCCCGAGTGCTCCAGGTTTTCCCAGCGTTGAAATTCCTAGGAATTGTGAGCCTAACCGTGCTTTGGCGCGAGCCATGGCGATGTCTGCGGTCAAGCTTCCGTCTAGATTTTCGAATCCAGATGCAATAGATCGCGTGATTGACGAACTTGAAGGGTTTTATGTCGATTCGTGGCAAACGAACCTTGATCTGCGTGGTCAGCTATTTCTCTTGTTAAACAACGGACGCGCCAAACTGGATGGCGCTACCATTGAATACACATCAAGAACCGGGCTAATGGAGGTCCAGGATTAATGGTCGGCAGTTTTAATCTTCTCGACGAGCCGTGGATTCGTGTTATGCGGGTCGATGGGAGCGTAGACGAGCTATCGCTTCTTACTTTGTGCGACGAGATCTCTGATATTCTCAAGATTTGCGGCGATATACCCACGCAGGATATGGCAATCTTGCGTTTGCTTATAGCAATAAGCCATCGCGCGACAGATGGTCCGCGAGACCTTAAAACGTGGAAAAAGTACTGGAATAATCAAAGCCTATTTCAACAATGCATTATAAATTATTTAGAACGTTACCGTAATAGATTTGATTTACGGGATGGGCAGTTTCCCTTTTTTCAGGTTGCGGGGATTGCTTCGAGTTCTGGTGAGATTTCTGGACTTGAGTCTCTTATCCCTGATGTTCCAAATAATGAACCATTTTTTACTATGCGTGTAGGTTCAGGCTTAGACTGCATTAGCTGGGCCGAAGGGGCACGTTGGCTTATCCACGCCCACGCCTTTGACCCCTCCGGAATTCGTACTGGCGCAATTGGAGATTCACGAGTCAAACGGGGGAAGGTATATCCAATTCGACCATCGTGGACTGGTCAAATTGGTGTTGTTGCCATTCAAGGAGACAATCTGTTTAAAACGATACTCCTCAATACTGTCGTGCTTAAAATGGTTGGTGAGCTTAGGGAAAGGATGGATATAGACAATGACCGTCCTCCGTGGGAGCGTGAACCTGATAGGGCCGAGGGAAGGATGGACTCTATTCCAGTGGGCCCGGTGATGTGCTATACATGGCAAAGTCGACGTGTGCTGCTCCATGGGACCGAACAAGGTGTGACGGGCTTATTCCTTGGAAACGGCGATAAAGCTATTCTTGATAATTGCTACCTTTTCGAACCGATGACGGCTTGGAAGTACAACAAAAGCGAATCGCAAAAAAGAAAGAATGATCTATTTGTGCCCTATAGATTCTCGTCAGAGGTAGGGGTTTGGCGTGGTCTTACTGCTTTTGCTGCTCAAAGAGGTCACAAGAGACTTGCCTTTTCGTCAGAGTCTGTTGATTACATCCCGCCTGGTGTGATCTCCTTCTATAGGAAGCTTCTCCGAAAGGGGGTATTTCCTCGGCAAAGTTTCATCCGTTTGCATTGCGTTGGCTTGGAGTATATGAACCCCAAAGTTCAGTCTAAAGTGAGAAATTTAATTGACGATGTGATCATAGTTCCGGCATGTTTGTTTGAAATGGAAAATAAGCGTTTATCATCTACGGTATTTGATGCTATGGATGAAGCCGATGATGTTGCTTTTGCGTTACGAACTCTTGGTGGAGATCTGGTTAAGGCGCAGGGTGCCGACTCCGACTCTGTTCAGGCTGCCTGCGAACGAGCCGCTACTGCCTTTTACTTCGTTATTGACGAGGAATTTCCGCGGTGGCTTGCGTCGTTGGCCGATGACAGGGACCCCAATGAGGCAAAGTCTTGGTGGCGTGAAAGACTCCGTTGGATAGCTAATGAGCAATCCAACATTCTTGTCGACTCTGTAGGGCCGTCTGCATACGCGGGCTGCGTGGACGAAAAGACGCGCGAGCGCGTCAACGTCGGAGTTTCGCTTAAGCGGTTTGAATCGTTGATTCGAAGGAAACTTCCTGTTTCTCCAGATACCCAGTTCGAGTCTATGGAGGACGAAAAATGAATGTAACAGAGACTGAATCATCTAAGAGCGACTCTGTTAGAAGTCGGCGCTTATTGAAGGCGGGTAAAATCGTCTGTCGCCGGATTGAAGGCCTAGGAAGGGGGTTTCTTAAAGGTGAGCCCAAAGCTCGTGAAGCTCTTGCGAAACTCCGTCGAGGAATAAAGGCTGATCCTGGTGAGATCGCTGATATCTGGGGCTACACGCATGTTGTTGGTGTTCCAGACAACGCTCCCGATACCCCTACGCGAGAAGAGTGGGCCGTTTATATCGCCATGACTTTGTATGCGGTTCATCAGCAGTCACGATCCGTCCTTATGCACCGGCCCGGTTACGGATTTGGACGCGCGGCCCGCGAATTGGTCGGCGGGGAAGAGGACAGTCCCGCGCGTTGCCGCTTCAACGCTTTAGTCACTGCTTCTTCCATCGGCGAGTTGCGCAGTCACCTTCGTTCTTTCATTCAGCTTCTTCGACCAAAAGACATCGGTTTTGACTACGCCGCTTTTGCCGACGATCTCGTAGAGTTCCAGTACCTGGGTGGTGACAAGAAAGTCAGGCGGAGATGGTCACGCGATTTCTACAAGTTTCAAGAATCTGGTGGCCGTGAGGCTGCGTTTCCTGATGCCAGAGCTTCTACTAGTGCCAATCCATCCAACTCCGAATAGACCTCTGGCGTTGCAAGCGCCGCAAAACAATCTAAAGTAGAGGAATAACATGAGCACCTACATTGATGTCCACATCATTCAGAGCATTCCGCCTAGCTGCGTCAATCGCGACGATACCGGCTCGCCTAAGTCAACTCTATACGGTGGCGTGAAGCGTTTACGAGTATCCAGTCAGGCATGGAAACGCGCAATGCGATTGTACTTTCGTGATCAAATTCGATCCCATAAGATCGGCATAAGAACTAAACGAGTTGTTGAGAAGATCTCGGAGGAGATCACGTGTCTCTTGCCGGATAAAAAAGATCAGTCCGTTAAGCATGCTGTTGAATTTCTTAATTTGGCTGCTGACAACCCACAAAAAAATCCTCTTATTAAAAAATCTGCGCTTCAAAAGGAAGGCTTTCCCGAGACCGATGCTCTACTGTTTTTCTCGGTGCAGCAAATAAAAGAACTAGCTGCTTACGTGGCAGACCGAGTCAATTCTGGCAAAAAACCAGAAAAGAAGAAAGTGAAGGATATACTAAACTCCGATCATCCTATAGATATAGCACTTTTCGGACGAATGTTGGCTAGCGCTAAGAACCTTGATGTTGACGCATCGTGTCAGGTAGCCCATGCGATTTCTACTCATTATGCCGACAGTGAGTTTGACTTCTATACGGCTCTCGATGAAGGTAAAGATGAAAAGGATGACGCAGGGGCAGGAATGATGGGAACCATCGAGTTCTCGTCGGCCACAATGTATCGTTATGCCACGGTCAATCTCGACTTGCTGCATGAGAATCTGTGTGATGCTGAGGCGACGCTTCGAGCGCTGTCCTCCTTTATTGAAGCCTTTGTCAAGACGATGCCGACGGGCAAGCAGAACACCTTCGCCAATCGGACGCTGCCCAGCATGGTGGTTGTTCAGGTGCGCGACGACCAGCCTGTTTCGCTCGTTGGCGCCTTTGAAAGACCGGTCCTCAAAAGCGACACCGAGGGATTCGTGGCAAAGTCTGTACGCAAACTCGTTGAACATGAGAAGCAATTGGAGGAAGCCTTTGGCGTCAAGCCGCGGCATGCCTTTGTGGTGAGCCTCGAGGACTATGAAGGGACGGAGTCTCTCGGGGAGCGAGTCGCGTTCAACGTTCTCACAGACAGAGTGCGCGATGTCGTCGAGTCACGCCTTCCAGCCTCGGAGTAAGCGATGGCAGTACTGCTCTTGCGGCTCGCGGGCCCATTGCAGGCCTGGGGCGTCAAATCCCGATTCACGGTGCGCGCTACAGAACTCGCCCCCTCAAAAAGCGGAATTCTCGGCATGCTGGCCGCTGCAACCGGCAGACGGCGCACCGACCCAATCGAGGACTTGCTGACGCTGCGCTTCGGTGTGCGAAAAGACCAGCCGGGAACGGTGGTGCGTGATTTCCATACGGCGCATAGGCTGGACGGGTCCTCGATGCCGCTTTCCGAACGCTACTACCTTTCCGATGCGGTCTTCTTGGCCGGAATAGAGGCGGAGAATGCGGTGATCGAGCGGCTCGACCACGCTGTGCGGCATCCTTCTTTTCCCCTCTATTTGGGGCGACGCTCGTGCCCTCCGTCCTTTCCCGTCTCGCTCGGATTGCGCGATTCGAGCTTGTTGGAGGCTTTGACAAGTGAGCCGTGGCTGGCCTCCAAGTGGTACCGGAAGCGCCATCGTGAAGGCAGAGAAATCGAAGTTCTTCTCGACAAAGACGCTGTGCCCGAAGGCGAGCACACAAACGATGTGCGAGGGAGCCGAGATGTGCCTCTTTCCTTCGACCCACGTCATCGTGAGTATTCGTTCCGGGACATTGAGCGGCATATGGTGAGAGTGAAAGACAAAGCGTCGTCTGGGAGCGCGGCTGTGCGCTCCGACGTCGGCGAAGACCACCACGATCCCATGGCAGAACTTGACCCGGTGGGAATGCTCGATCCAGCGGAAATGCATGGCCCAGTGGGAATGCTCGATCCAATGGCCGAGCTCGAAGATCCGGCGGGAGGGCTGAGTTCGCTGACGGGGCCGAACGAATATGAGGGTTCTGCCGCGGACTCTCACGATCCCATGGCGGAACTGTCGGAGGAAAGTTAGAGATGCGAGGTAGAAGATGCACCTGACGAAGATAGAACTCGATCCGCGGCGTCGGTTCGCGAGAAAAATACTTGGCTCGTCTCAGGTGATGCACGCAGTGGTCATGAAGGCGTGCGATCTCGGCGGGAGCATCGACGGCGACCGGGGAGATCCGGCCGGAAGCACGTCGGAGGATTTGCCTGCACAAGCCGAACCCCCGACGTCGATTGGTGTTGAAACGTCGTCGGCCCGCGCAGAAACTTCTGCAGCTGGACGTGTGCTGTGGCGGGTCGACCAAGGGGACTTCGGCGTCGCCCTGTACGTGCTTTCGCCAATGCGTCCGGACATGTCGCAAATCGAGGCGGACGCGACTTCGTCGCAGATGGCTCGCACGCTTGATTATGAAGGTTTCCTTTCTCGGCTCGCCGAAGGGCAAACATGGGCTTTCAGACTCGCGGCAAATCCTGTTCGCAACGAGAACAGGGGGCCGAACGAGCGGGGAAAACGGCATGTGCATGTGACTGCGAGGCAGCAGAGAGACTGGCTGCTCAGGCGCGCTGAGAAGCAGGGGTTCTCGATCCCGATGGTCCCCGACGAATCGGGGCTCACAAAGCCCGGCGGGGACGGTCAGGTCAAGCGCGTCGAAACGGGAGACAACGGCGGACTGAGATGCGACGCTGCACAGGGGCGAAGCGCTGCCGCAGTCGAGACGTTTGAAGGGGTGGCCAAGCAGGGCGACGATGCGAATGATCGCGTCTCGCTCTTGGTTGTCCGGCGCGAAAAACCTGTGTTCGACAGGAAGGATCGCGAGACCCAGAAGTCAGGCAGGGTTACGATTGGACGCGTCGTCTATGAAGGCATTCTCCGAATCGAGGACGTCAGGGCCTTTCGCCAGATGCTCGTCAACGGGCTCGGTCCGTCGAAGGCATACGGCTGCGGTCTCATGACCTTGGCGCGCCCGAGGGAGTAAAGCGATGGCGCGCCTGCTTCCCGTTCCCGTTACGGCGCTTCCTCGCGCAGCCGACCGGATGTCCTTTCTCTATTTGGAGCATTGCGTCGTCCATCGTGAGGACGGCGCTGTGACGGCGCGCGACGACAAGGGCTTGGTCCGGGTTCCGGCGGCGTCGCTTTTGGCTGTGCTGCTGGGCCCGGGGACCTCGGTGAGCCACCAGGCGATGTGCCTTTTGGGCGAGTGCGGGACCACCGCAGTGTGGGTCGGCGAGCGCGGGGTTCGCTACTACGCTCACGGCAGGTCCCTGGCGACGTCGAGCAGGCTGCTCGTGGAGCAAGCGGCTCGTGTCTCCTCCCCGCAAAAGCGGTTGGCGGTCGCGAGGAAAATGTACACGATGCGTTTTGCAGGCGAGGACGTCGACGGATTGACAATGCAACAGCTGCGGGGGCGGGAAGGCGCGCGAATTCGTTCCGTCTACCGTGAGAACTCGAAGCGCACGGGGGTGCCGTGGAAGCGCCGCGAGTACGAGCACGATGATTTCGACGCCTCAGATCCGATCAATCAGGCGTTGTCTGCCGCGCACGCCGCACTCTACGGGGTGATTCACGCCGTCGTCGTTTCACTGGGATGCTCGCCGGGACTGGGATTCGTTCACACGGGTCACGAGCGTTCCTTCGTCTACGACGTCGCCGACCTCTACAAGGCGGATGTGACGATACCGATCGCCTTCGACGTCGTCGCCGAAGGCATGAGCGACATTGCCGCGACAACCCGGCGCCGGGTCCGCGACCGAATATTCGAGCTGAAGGTGATTGAGCGGTCGGTGCGAGACATCCACAGGCTTTTCGAGGTCGACGAGGGGGAGGAGCTTCAGGTGAACGTCGTCTCTCTGTGGGACTACCAGCGCAAGGCCATCGCGGGCGGCATGAACCACGCGCTTGCCTTAGAGTCTTTGGACGACGAAGAGTAAGGCTGGGCAGCCGCATGGTCGTAATCATCCTTTCTGCGGCGCCCGCCGGGCTTCGCGGCGCGTTGACCCGGTGGCTGCTCGAAGTCTCGACAGGCGTATTCGTGGGGCATCTTTCGGGTCGCGTCAGAGATCAGGTGTGGGAACTCATCGCAGAGAATCTCGGCCAAGGCAGAGCGTTGATGATCTATCCGGTCAGGTCGGAACAGCGATGCGCGATCCTCTCACTTGGGCACGATCGCACACCGCTCGACGTCGAAGGAATGCTCGTCATGCAAAGCCCTTGGAAGGCAGTCGAAGGCGGTGGGCGCAACAGCGAAGGCAAGCAAAGCTTCTCCGCGCCCGGCGTTTCTACGGCCCCCAAAGAGTCGTGGTCGATCGCCGCGCGAAGGCGTCGTTTCGGAGGCTCTCGACGGCGATAGGACCGCATTTTAGTAAGTGATGAGTTGTGTGCTGTCCGCGACAGTCGGCGCCGCAGGATGCTTCGATGTGTTTAGACGTCGAAGTGCCCGATTCGCGGCGGTTTTGGCGTCGTCAGGACCCTTGATCGCCAATGGTTTTCGCTTATGAACAAAGCAAACTTGAGGCGTTTCGCACCGTGGACGTGGGTGGCGGCAGGTGGGGGAGGGCGTGGGACAATGGCATCGTCGTTTCACGCACCACAGGAGTGTTGCTCATGTCCAAAAGATTCAACCCACCGCCGAACTGGCCGCCGGCGCCCGACGGGTGGACCCCTCCTGCTGGTTGGAGGCCCGATCCCGCTTGGGGCCCGGCTCCCGCTGGCTGGAACTTCTGGGTGGAAGACATCGACGTCGATGCCACCCTTCTGCCCTCCGCCTCGTCGCCGTCCGATTCGTCCGATTCGCCGTACGCGCCCGACTCTTCGCAGGCACCCGACGACACCCGCTTCCCCGACGATTCGAATTCCTCGGTTAATTCGCCTGCCGCGGGAGGATCGCTTTCTGCCGGAGACTCCGATGAGTCTGACCGGAGCTCGAACTCGGCTGACGAGACCATTTCCCGCTTGCCGAGGCGTTCCTCGAGGAGAAGAAACGGCTCTGGCGCGCACGCCGCGCCTCCCGAGTCGCTGAGTTCGCAGCAGCAGACTCCTCCGGATCGCTCCGACCAGGCGAATGCCGCGCCCGGCCCCGCTTTCAGGGCCGGCGCGGCGCCAGAGTCTTCACGCCCGAGGTTTGCCCCGGCGAGCTCTGCACCCGCGGGCTCCGCCGGAGGCGGGCAGCCTTTCGTCCCCGGAGGGCGAAACGTCCCGGCCGGGGGCCAGGACCCTTCGGAGAGCGACTCCGCTCCGAGTGCCTTCTCGACTCCGTCGGCCTACTCGGCGTCAAGTTCGGAGCATCCCGCCCCCGGCTTGCGGCAAACTGAATCTGGCGGTGCGCAGCCGACGTCCGCTTCGGGGCAGGCGGGTTTTGGCTCCGAGCAGCCTTCGGGGCAGTCCGCCTTTCGCCCGGGGCGGCCTCCGTTCCATTCGGGACCGGCGGGCCTCGGGTCCGGGCAGCCAATCCCCGGCGGGGGTCAGTCGGAGCCGCGTTCGGCTCAGTCGGCGCCCGGTGCAGGGCGGGCGGCGCCTGGTTCGGCTCAGTCGGCGCCCGGTGTGGGTCGGGCGGTGCCTGGTTCGGCTCAGTCGGCGCCTGGTGCAGGGCAAGCAGCGCCCGCGCGGCCTCCGTTCGGTGCGCACGCGCCGGGCCTTTCGCAGGCTGGGCCGGCGCCGTCGGCTTCGTCGTCGTCCTCTGCTCAAAGTGCCGGTTATCAACCGACCGAGCGATACAGCTTCGCCGACCAGCCGGGTTTCCAACAGCCGGGTTCGTCGGGCCACCCGGATTTCCAAGGTTCGTCGGGCCAGCCAGGGTTCCCTCTGTCGGCTTCTTCGGCTCCGTCGGGTTTTGCGGGACCGGGCTCGTCAGGCCAGCCCAGGTTCCAGGGCCCTTCAAGCCAGCAGGGGCTCGAGGGTTCCTCGGAGCGGTCGGGATTCACTCCGTCGGCCGGCCCGCAATCGGGATTCGCCGCGCAAGCCGGGATCGGGCAGCCCGCGGAGCCTGGAACTCCGGCCCCCGAAAGCCAGGTGGCAGGAGGGGAGCTCCCGGGGGCGGGAGTCGACTACTCCGCCCACGGTCAGGGTTTGAGCCAGCCGACCTATGGAGCATCGTCGGACTTCGGGACGGGCATGCCCTTCGGTCTTGACGGGACGCCCCGGAAGTCCTTCCTCACAAGCAAAGCCGGTTTAGCGGTCCTATCGGTGGTGGCTGTCATCGCCATCGCGGCCGCGATCATCTTCGTGCCGAAGCTGATGAAAGACGACAAGGACGACGGACCCACCGCCAAGTCCTCGCCGTCCACGTCCGCGACGACGTCGCCCCGAAGCAAGAGTCCTGACCCCGACGAGCCGACAGACGACGAAAGCACTCCGGCGAGCACGGTCGCCCCCTCCAAACCGACCCGGCCTGCGCTCACCGGCACGTTCAAGGAGTACCAGGGCGACGGCCCCCAAACGATAGACATCCAAAAGCCCCAGGGAAGTCAGCCTGTTCTTCTTTACTTTGAAATCAACCCGGCGTCGAACTACGGATTCTTCCTTGTTGAGGCGCAGGACGCCGGCGGATCGCAAACGGAGCGTTTCGGTGGAATGGTCAAGGACGAGAAGACGACGGGCACCTTCCCGCTCGACGCCTTCGCCAACGGGAAACAGACGGCGAAGATCAGGGTGACGGCCCCCGGCCCGTGGATGATCCGCGTTTATCCGATCTCGTCTATTCCAAGGGTCTCGAAGGGTGCGACGATAGCAGGAAACTCGTATGAGGCGTTCTTGTATCGCGGGGGCGAGGCATCGGCGACCTTCAAGTACGTTGGCAACACCTCCAAAGGGCGAGTCACCGGCACCCTGTGGCCCACCGACGGCAGCTCCAAAGCGAACTCTTTCATCAAAGAACAAAAAGCAGCCGTGGAAAAGGACGTCACGATCCCGGCAAAGACCGGCGAAAGTTTGATTTTGATCGACACCACGGGAGGCAATTGGTCCCTGGAGATCCCGTAAGCCCGATCGCCTGACCCTGGAGATCCCGCAAGCCTCGAAATCCTACGGAATGGGCGCTTCTGCGGGGCGTCCCGCGCGGCGCCCAAACCCCGTTGTCGATGCGAGCCCGAGCCCGTCAAGGCCGGGCTCGCATCCCGTTCGCCTTGGCTTCGAACGCACGCCGGCTCGACGCGAAAGCTGTCCGAATAATGAGATGAGAATCCCGTATTTTGAACAGTCGATATCCTAGATCCATGACGTCCATAGACCTCGCAGTGATTCCCGGCGACGGAATCGGCCCCGAAGTTGTGGCGGAAGGCCTGAAGGTTATCGATGCTGTGCGCGAAACCCTCGGCGGGCCCGAAATCGCAACCCACACATACGACCTTGGCGCTCGCCGGTACCTCGCAACGGGCGAGACCCTCACGGACGCGGACCTCGAAGACATCAAGGGACGTGACGCGATCCTCTTGGGGGCGATAGGAGATCCCCGAGTCCCCTCCGGCGTGCTGGAGCGCGGCCTCCTCCTCAAGCTGCGTTTTGCTCTCGACCATTACGTCAACCTCCGGCCAAACAGGCACTATCCGGGAGTTCCGACGCCGCTGGCCGCCCCGGGCGACATCGACTTCCTCGTGGTTCGCGAAGGGACCGAGGGGCTTTACTGCGGCAACGGCGGCGCCGTCCGGCAGGGAACCCCCCACGAAATAGCGACCGAAGTCTCAGTCAACACCGCCTACGGCGTAGAACGCGTGGTGCGATATGCCTTCGCCAAGGCCCAAGCGCGCCCCCGCAAGAAGCTCACATACGTGCACAAGCACAACGTGCTGGTAAACGCCGGCGGGCTGTGGCGACGCGTCGTCGAGGAGGTCGGCGCAGAGTATCCCGACGTCGCAGTCGACTACATGCACGTGGACGCCGCGACGATCTTCCTGGTCACCGATCCCGCCAGATTCGACGTGATCGCGGCGGACAACCTGTTCGGAGACATCCTCACCGACGAAGCCGGCGCGATAACCGGCGGGATAGGGCTTGCCGCCTCCGGGAACATCAACCCCGAGAAGGCCTTTCCGTCCATGTTCGAGCCCATCCACGGCTCGGCCCCCGACATCGCGGGCAAGCAGATCGCCGACCCCACGGCGACCGTCGCCTCGGTGGCTCTCATGTTCGACCACCTCGGGCTCGCCGAGCACGCCCGGGCGATCGAGAACGCGATCGAATCCGACATGGCCGCGAGGGCTGCTGCAGCCGAGGCGGGCACGCCTTTGGAGCGTTCGACGTCGGACGTCGGAAACGCCCTCGCGGCCTTGGTCCGCGGCTGAGGCGCGGGCCTTGCCGCACGCGGGAACGGGCGCGCGGCGAGCCGTGCGGCGCATGGATCGCCGAGGCGATCGGAATCGTCCGGCGCCCGATCTGGCACTAGAATCGACTCATTGCCCCGAGAAAGAAGTGATCTTATGAGTTACACGGATCTTGAACTGGCGTCGATGGAGGCGGTGCCCGCCGCCGACGACCTCGCCGGCACATGGGATGTCAGGCCCAACCTGCATCCGGCGAGCGAGGCCGAGCGCGAAGGAGTGCTCGCCGCCCCGGGATTCGGAAAGCAGTTCTCCGATCACATGGCCCACGCCGTGTGGACGCCTGACAAAGGGTGGCATGATTTCAGGATCGAAGCCTACGGCCCGCTCTCCATGGACCCCGCCGGCGCGGTGCTGCACTACGGCCAGGAAACGTTCGAGGGGCTGAAGGCCTACCGCCACGAGGACGGTTCGATCTGGACGTTTAGGCCCACGTACAACGCGGCCCGCCTCAACCACTCCAATCGCCGGTTGGCTATACCCGAGCTCGAACATGAGGCCTTTATCGGATCGCTTGTCAACCTCGTGCGCCAAGACGCCGCGTGGGTTCCCGACGTCCCCGGCTCCTCCCTCTACCTCAGGCCGTTCATCTTCGCATCCGAAGCGTTCTTGGGCGTTCGCGCCGCCGAACGCTACGATTACTTGGCAGTCGCATCGCCTTCAGGCGCCTACTTTGCCAACGGCTTCCAACCGATCGACGTGTGGGTGGAACGCGACTTCCACCGCGCCGGCCCCGGAGGGATGGGCGACGCGAAGACCGGAGGCAACTACGCCTCATCGCTCCTGCCCAAAACGATCGCGCACGAGGGCGGATACGACGAGGTCATGTTCCTCGACGCCGCCACCGACACGAACATCGACGAGCTCGGAGGCATGAACGTTTTCGTCGTGATGTCCGACGGGTCGATCCGCACCCCGAAGCTCACCGGCAACATTCTGGCGGGCTGCACCCGCTCGTCGATTCTCCAGCTTCTGCACGACGACGGCGCGGACGTCCGCGAAGAGACCCTTGCCTTGGAGGATGTGCTGGCCGGAATCGAGAGCGGCGCCGTCGCCGAGATGTTCGCCTGCGGAACCGCTGCGGTCATCACCTCCATCGGCTCGCTCTCCGGCAAGGATTTCCGAGTGGAGATCCCCCGAAACGAAGTGACGAGAACGATTTACGATCGAATCACGGGAATCCAGCTTGGAAAGGTCGAGGACCGCCACGGTTGGCTCTATCGGCTCGCTTAGTCGAGCGGCGGATCCCGGCGTCGGCCGCTCTTCAAAGCCTGGCGCCTACCGCTTTCCGGAGCCCGACGGCGCTCGCCTTTCGGAGGCCGACGGCGCCGCCGGCCTCCCCTCCCGATTCGACCTGCTCGAATCGCGCCCTCTTTCGATCGCTTTGAACTTGGCGCTCGACCACGCCGTCGCAGAGAGCGTCGCAGGCGGCGTCCGCCCCGCAGCTGTTCGCCTCTGGAGTTGGAGTGAAACGGCGGCGGTGATCGGCTCCTCGCAGTCGTTGAGCAACGAGATCGACGTCGAAGCCGCGAAAGAACGCGGAATCGCACTGGCGCGGCGGGCAAGCGGGGGAGGCACGATGTACATGGACCCCGCCCGGGCGGTCGCCTACTCGGTGATCGTGCCAAGCGCGGCCCTTTCAGGCCTGAGCCTGCGCGAATCCTATGCGCTGTGCGATTCGTGGGTTCTGCGTGCCCTGAAAGAAATGGGAGTGCCGGCCTTCTACATGCCAGTCAACGACATCGCCACCCTCGACGGGAAGATCGGCGGCGCAGCCCAACGCAGGCTCGCCGGGGGCGCGACGATTCACCACGCGGTCATGAGCTGGGAAATCGAAACCGAGCAGCTGCTGGCCGTCACCCGGCTCTTCCGGCCGGACACCGGCGCGCGCGGCACGAAGAGCGCCCAGAAGAAGGTGGTGGGAATCCGCTCCTACGTCGACACGGCGCGCGAGGACGTCATCGAGGCGCTTCGCCGATCGCTGGCGCGCGGGCGCACGGTGAGAAAAGCAAAGTACCGCCCCGACGAGCTGATCGCCGCCAAGAGCCTCGCCGACGCCAAATTCGCCGACCCGGCCTGGCTGGCGCGCATTCCGTAGTGCCCTTAGACCGGCAGCTGGCAAGACTTCATGGCGAGCAGGCTTGCTTCATGTCGAGCAATCTGGCTTCATGATGTTTGTCTTGCCTCATTGCGAGCGGGTTTGCTTCATCACGGGACGCGGCCCGAACACGGCCGTGCCGACTCGAACCTCCGTTGATCCTTCGGCAATGGCAATTTCCATGTCGCCCGTCATGCCCATCGACAATTCGGTGCAGCTGACGACGCCGGCGGCCTGAACGGCATCCCGCAGCTCCCGCACGCGCGCATGGGAGGCGGCCACCGCGGCGACGTCGTCGGTGTTTGCGCCGATGAGCATGAGCCCGACGAGGCGCAGGTTCGGCAGCTCCGCGACGGCTCCGGCGAGGTCGACGACGCCGCTCGGATCCACGCCGTGCTGAGATTCGGAGCCCGCCGAGTTGACCTGGATCATGACGTGGAAGGGGCCGAGGGGGTTGCCGTCCTTTCCGAGCTCGCCCGCTGAGATGCGTTCGCCTTGCAGCCGGTCGAGGCGTGCAGCGAGCTTGAGCGAATCGAGGGTTTCGATGCAGTCGGCTGCCCCGATTGCCTTGCCGGCCTTGTTCGCCTGCACGTGGCCGATGACGTGGACGCGGTGGAAGGGCGCGCCCAGCTCGCTCAGAGCCCTTTCGCCCTCCTCCAGCTGCTGGATGTAGTTGTGGCCTATCAGGCCGCCTCCGGCGCGCAAGGCTGCGACGACCCGTTCGGGCTCCTGGAACTTGGCGGCCAGCAGAATCGAGACGGCGTTCTCGTCGCGCCCCGCGCGCGACGCGGCCGCGGCCACTTTGTCGCGCAGTCTCTCCCAGCGCCCCGCGATCTCGCTTGCATCCGGCCGAGTGATGCCCTCGAAGCTGGTCTCCTGACCGGACCAGTTGACGCCGTTCGTCTCGACGCCGCCTGTTCGGCCGCCGTTTGCGTCGGCTCGGCTCGTCTCGACGCCGCCGGTGCCTTTGCCGCCGTTTTCGTTCATCTATGCCAACCCTTTCGACCCTTGAATTCTAGCGGGCGCGTCCGTGCACGGCAGGTGCGCAAAGCCTCGAACGGGCCGGAGCCTCTAGCCCTCGTCTGCGGGCGAGGGCCGGATTGTGCAAGGAATCCAGACGATTACGGAGCCTGCAGCCCTCGTCTGCGGAGACCCCGTCGGCGCGGAATCCGCGGGCGCGTCCGGACCTGACAGCGCACTTTGGCCCGGCCGGGATCACAGCTCGCCGACGTGGACGACCCGAAGCTTCGCCGCACCCAGCTCGTCGCATTCGTCGAGGTCGACGAATGCGCGGAAGCCCCAGCCGCCGTCGCCTTCGCCGTCGTCGAAAACCTGTGTGACGATCCACAGACGGCCGGGTCGCTTTCCTTCGACGAGGTCCTCGGCGACCTCGCGGGGCACGCCCGCCTCGGCGAGGTCTGCGGCGTCGACCTGTTCTTGCACTCGGAAGAACTCGTTTCCGCGGGCGTGGGAGTCGATGCCGACGCTCTCGTAGACGTCGAAGTACGGATCGGTGGCGTCCATCCAGGCGTCGCCGTCCCATACGGGCCCCGCTTCGCGCTTTGAGGGCGTCGCCCGGCTTCCCTCGTCCCCTGTTTCGCTGCGTGCGTCTCGTGCTTCGCTGCGTGCGGCCCCGGCCTCGCCGCACGCAGCCCCGGCCTCGCCGCCCTCGTCCCCAATTTGGCTGTCGGTCTCCCCGAACCGGCTGAATTCTGCCCACGAGGGCTCGCCGTCGAGGCGGTCCAAGGAGTCGAGGTCCTCGAATTGAACGGCCTCGACTCTGCGAAACGCCGCGTTGCGGACCGCGGCCTTGAAGGCGTGGCGGTTGCGGGTAAAGGCGGCGGCGCCGTTCTCGTCCGCCCCGAAGGCGACCTCGTCGAGCCCGCCCTCGGCCTCGCCGGACATGCGGGCGGCCTCCTCGGGCGTCACCCTGCCGTCGGCGAGAGCCTCCCATTCGTCGAGGAGCGAGGAGTCGACCGAGCGAACGAGCGTCCCCAGCCACTGCGTGATCTCGTCGACCTCGTCCGTGCGGGCCTCGAGCGGCACGGTCTGCCGCAGGGCCTTGTAGACGTCCGAGAGGTAGCGCAAAAGCACGCCCTCGCTGCGCGCCAGGTCGTAGCGCGAGACGAACTCGGAGAACGTCTCGGCGTGCTCCACCATTTCCCGCACGATCGATTTCGGGGTGAGGTCGTAGCCGTCCACCCACGGATTCGTCTGACGGTAGACGGCCAAGGCCCCCTCCAAAAGCTCCGCGAGGGGCCGCGGCCACGTGATGGAGTCCGCCTCGGCCATCCGCTCCTCGTAGCCCATTCCGGCGGCCTTCATCCTTCCGATCGCCTCGCCGCGCGCCGCGCGCTCCTGCGCGTAGAGCACCTGCATCGGATTTTCCTGGACGGCCTCTACCACCGAGACGACGTCGAGCGGATAGTCGGGGGACTCGCGTTCGAGCAGGTCGAGGGCCGCGAGTGCGAAGGGGGCCAAAGGCGAGTTGAGGGCGAAGTCGCTCGGAACCTCGCGAGCGAAATCCACCGCGGACTCCCCGGGGTGGGCAGCCTGCCATTGGACGTCGTGGTGGACGAGGACCCCCGCCGAACGGAGCGTTTCGTAGATCTCGACCGCCCTTCTGATGAGGGGGTTCGACTCGGTTTTGGGCTCGTGGTTGTCCGTCAGCAGACGGACGGCGGCGGCCACCGAATCCCCGGGGCGTTGCAGAAGGTTGAGGATCATGGCGTGGTTGACGCGCATCTGCGAGGCCAGCTTTTCCGGCGTCGCGTTCTGAAGGTGCGCGAGCGTCTTCTCTCCCCACAGCACCACGCCTTCGGGGGCTTTCTTTCGAACGAGTTTCTTGAGCTTCTTGGGGTCCCCGGCGGCCTTTTCCAGGGCCTTCGCGTTCTCTATCTCGTACTCGGGGGCTTGGACGACGACGTCGCCCGCCGTGTCGAACCCGGCCCTGCCCGCCCGGCCCGCTATCTGGTGGAACTCGCGGGCCGAAAGGTGGCGTGAACGGGTTCCGTCGAACTTCGACAGCGACGTCAGGAGGACGGTTCGAATGGGGACGTTGATCCCGACGCCGAGGGTGTCCGTGCCGCAGACGACCTTGAGCCGTCCGGCTTGCGTGAGCCTTTCGACGAGCCGGCGGTAGCGGGGGAGCAGCCCTGCGTGATGGACGCCGATGCCCGATCGCAGCAGTTTGGACAGCGTTTTTCCGAAGCCGGGGCCGAAGCGGAAATCGCCGATATCCTTGGCTATGAGCTCGCGCTCGGCCTTCGTCGTCAGATTGATCGGAAGCAGTGCCTGCGCCTGGCTGACGGCCTCTTTTTGTGAGAAGTGGACCACGTAGACGGGGGCACGGCGGGTGTGGACGAGTTCGAGGACGACTTCGCCGAGGGGTTCGCGCGAGTAGGAGAACGCAAGGGGGACGGGGCGTTCGGCGCGGTCGACGACGGATGTGTTCCTGCCCGTGCGTTTGCTCAGGTCTTCCGCGAGGAAGGACGTGTCGCCCAACGTGGCGGAGAGGAGGACGTGCTGGGTCGAGGCGAGCTCTAAGAGAGGGACCTGCCATGCCCACCCGCGCTGGGGATCGCCGTAGAAGTGGAACTCGTCGGCGACGAGCACGCTGATGCCCGCGGCGTCGCCCTCGCGCAAAGCGATGTTCGCGACGATTTCCGCCGTTGCGCACACGATCGGCGCCCCGGCGTTGATGGACGAGTCGCCCGTGACCATGCCGACGTTGTGCGCGCCGAAGGCCGCGATGAGCTCGAAAAACTTTTCCGAGACGAGGGCTTTGAGCGGCGCCGTGTAGTAGGCGCTCCGCCCGTGCGCGAGGGCGGTGAAGATCGCCGCGAGCGCGACTATCGACTTGCCCGATCCCGTCGGCGTGGACACGATCAGGTTGTCGCCGGAAACGGCAGCCAGAAGAGCCTCTTCCTGGTGGGGATAGAGAGGGCGTCCCGTCGATTCGGCCCAGTTCGAGAACTCCTCGTAGACGGCGTCGCCGTCGGGCGTGAATCCGAAGGCGTCTTCGAGCCTGTCAAGCGCAAGGTTGAGGGCTGGGGCGTTGGGCTTTTCGTTCGTCACCCCACAAGATTGCCACAAGGCCGGCATTGGAACGGCAACGTCGGTTTTCGCGGCCCCTGCGGCGACGGTGTCGCGCGCCACGGGATCGGCGTTTGCCTGCGCCGCGATCGGCGGGTAAAGTTGGAATCCGCACCGCTAGCTCAATGGTAGAGCAACTGACTCTTAATCAGTGGGTTCTGGGTTCGAATCCCAGGCGGTGTACGGGTAAGGCTCGCAATCTCAGGTTTGCGGGCTTTTTCTTTTCGACGGGCTTCTTCGAAAAGGCTTTGTGTTGGCGAGAGGCGCGCGCAGTCGCGGTTTGTTTCGCGTATTCACCTGGCTGTCGATACGTGAAGAACCTCGTACGTCACCCGATCCAACGCGATGTCTTTCGTGGTGATTTCGTCTCCGGGCAGGGAATGTGTAGCCGTTGTGCCGGCGTCCGCCGAATTCACCGCTGTTTGATTCGCTGCCTTTACGCTTAGTTCGACCAAAATGAGGGTCCAGGTGCACACGTCGACGGCCGTGACGCGGGCGATGGTATCGACATTAGTGTCGGAAAGGAAGGCGGTTGAGAGCCTTTCGACGTGGCTGGAAGGAGTGGAGCCGGCCGGAAGCGAGATTTTTTGGATGGACAGGCTGCGTGCTTTTGCGTAACCGGCCGGTCCGTAAGCTATCTCGTGCAGAGTCCAGTCGTGGATGGGGTGCCGTCCAAAGTCGCGCACGATAGAGGAATAGCCGGGTTCGCCCCAGCAGAAGCTGCTCATTCCTTTGGTGTCCCGCCATACATAGAAGGGAGCATAGGAGTTTTCTGAGGCCCCTTTGGCCTTCTCTCGAATGAGGAAGGCTTTGAACTCGAGTCCGGGGAATCCGTCCATGAGATGACCGGTTGTGCGGACCCTTTCGCGAATGATGTCCATGTCGTAGTCGGCTGGCAAGGCGATCTCGTACTGCATTGCGTACATCGATATGACTCCTTTGCTGTTTGTGTGTCACTTTGTTTTGGATTGTTCCGCCGGGGTGTGAGTTTTCGTTATTGTCGTGCTTGACCTTGCAGGAGTGATGCCGCGCCCGCGACCGCGGCGTCGAAGGCGGCGGGGTCCTGTTGGGCGCGTGCGAGCACATAGCCGCCTTGAACGGTGGCGACCACCATTGAGGCGAGTTGCCTGGGATCCGTTTCGGGCGGAAATTCCCCGGCTTCTAGTCCTTGCCTGATGACGTCGGCGAGGGCGTCCACGATCCATCCGAGTGTTTCGGCGACGGGGCGAAGGAGCTCCGGAGTCGCCAAGACGTCGGCGTCGTACGTCATGCGTCCCATCCGACAACCGCGCAGCGAGTCTCGTTGCCGTTTCAAGTATGCGATCACACGCTCGGTGGCCGTTCCTTCCTCGGCCAAAAGCGTCTCGGCCTCGGCGCGCATCGCCGCAGCGCTCTGCTCCAGAGCAGTCTTGGCAAGTTCCTTCTTGTTCGAAAAGTGGTGGTACATGCTGCCTTGGCCGGCCTCGGCCCGGTCACGGATCTGCTTAGAGCTGGTTGCTGCATACCCCCGTTCCCATAAAAGGTCTTGGGTGACGGACACCAGCCGGGTTCTTGTGCTCATAGTTAGACTGTACATAGTAGTTGGTACAGAATGTCAAATCAATGTGCTGACATCGTCGATAGGAGTAAGGGAAAATCAAACGAAAGGGAGGTGAAGCAAACAGAGATCGAGCAATTATCGTGGCAGTGTCAGGCATGGTGGCGGCTGTGCCAAACATGGTTGCAGTAGCGCAATGGAGCTAATGAGCCGCAAGTAGGTGAACCGACATCGGCGGCATCGGTGGGCATGGCGATGGAGCTAGATCACATAGAGGCGGCTTGCACGGCGGTGGGAGCCTGAGTAATCTAATTCCGCAAGCACTGCTAGCTCAATTGGCAGAGCAACTGAC